>Ga0210409_10008457_pt1 | contig 10476 bp, 11 predicted proteins | sample IncBWH17MmetaG_FD_161649 | JGI IMG/M metagenome (GOLD analysis project Ga0210409, IMG submission 161649) | Forest soil microbial communities from Barre Woods Harvard Forest LTER site, Petersham, Massachusetts, United States - Inc-BW-H-17-M | ecosystem: Environmental > Terrestrial > Soil >...
CCGTGGCTTGATGGAAAATGCGTTGTCGAGCAGCGTCTTGATGTCTTCCCACGTTAGCTCGTGAACGAATCCGACCTGGTTGGCATCCATGAAGCACGGATCGCACATCATGTTGCACCGGTTGGTCAGGTCGACCGTGAGAACCGAGCCGCGCCCGTGCTTAATCGTGCTGCTGCCGTGGTTGTGCAGTTTTTCGTCGTTGTGGGCACGGATATCGCGGCCGGGAAACGTCTCCTCCAGATGCCGAAAGAATTGCGGATCGATGGAGATGACATCTTCGAAATCACCGTGGACGGGGCAATTCTTGACCATCAGGATTTTGCCATCGCGCTCGATGATCTGGGCCTTGATCTCACCGGGCTTCTCATTCAACAAGACGCGGTAATCCTGTTTGCCATCGACAATTTGCTGGCGAATCTCCGGCACACAACGCGGGCACAACGAATCAGTTTGCCGCGGCCAGCCCAGTGGAGGCTTCGACTTTTCCCGCGACTTCAACAGCGGCTTATCCGACCACCTGGGTGTGAAAGAAGGGTTTTCGGGAAAGAGATTGTTGCCCCAACAAAATATTTGCCACGCCCCGTTTGCAACCACTGACATCGCCTTTTCGAGGTATTTGATGGGTTTACGCATTTACCTTGATACTCCGTGTGAACCCCGTCGTTCTGTCGCCTACCGCACAAACAGGCGGTTTCGCCAGCATCGGGGCCCCAGCCGCCTGCTCGAACGTCCGCTCGAACGTCCGCTCGAACGACGAAGATTATCAGATCGCATTCTTGTGCGACAACCTCTTCTTGCTGTATCTCGCGAGTGAAATTACACTTGCCAATCCTTGTGCGAAAACCGATGAAACGCCGATCCGCCTGGAAGATTGAGAACTATACCTACCGCGAGTGTCCCTACCCGGATCGCGAGTTTGGCTACGCGGTGTCCCTGCACAACCACTCGTGCCACTCGGTGGAGAAGCTTGCGGCATTGAATCAGGTAGTCAAGCTGCCTTACATGCGCCCCTGGAGTGGTGTTCTGCAAAGGTCATTCGGCCTCGGCGGCGTTTCAAATCTGAATTACGGGGACATAACATTCAACCCGCCTTACACGCCGCAAGACGTCTATCAGATGGAGGCCGCGGCGGCTGCCAATTGGGGCTTCGACGGGGTTCACCTGGCCATTACCGATCACGACGAATTTGCCGGCAGCCTCGCGCTGCTGCGCGGCCGGCCCGATCTGAATGGCCGCATCGCACTCAGCGAGGAGTTGTCGCTTTGGTTCAACGGGCATCTATTTCACCTCGGAGTCAGTCACCTGCCGGAGAGTGCAGTTGAGGAAACGCACACTCGAATTCAAGCGGCCGCACAGGACAAACGCTACGACGAATTGTTTGAAATCCTCGCAGCTAGCGGTTGCCTGGTGGTCTTGAATCATCCTCTGATCGCCTGGAGAGCGGGAGCGGAAATTCCCGTCGCGGAGCTGCTCTCCCGCTACGGCTGGGCGATCCATGCTTTGGAAGTGAACGGGATGCGGACCCGCGAGGAGAACGATCGCGTCCTGGAACTCGCGCGGCAGTGGCGCAAGCCGGTGGTGGGTGGGGGAGACAGCCATCTGCTCGTCGCCAGTTCCATTTTCTCTCTGTCGCGGGCCGCAACGTTCAAAGACTTCATCGCCGAAGTGAAGGACGGCCATGCGGTGCCGTTCGTGACGCCGGATTATTTTGCTCCACTCAAATGGAAGCTTTTCCTGCGGGTGCTGTTTTTTATATCGCGTTACCGTCAAATTGCCAGCTATCAGGGACAACCGGTGGCCGCGATGCTGGAACGCCGCAGAGTCTTGCTCGATCCAGTGGGGGCGGCGAGCCGCGTATTTCTGGCTCTGGTTTCCGCTCTGGGATTGGCGCGGTGAGCTGGAAAACTTCCACGCATAGTGTTCCTGTAGGAACGTAACGTCATGACGGAAGGGGGTATACGATCGTGTCATGACAACTAAATCCAAGAAAACAAAGCGGCGGAAGACTGACTTTCGGCACGACTGAAGTCGTGCCCTTCCCGGGCGTTTCGTTTCCGTCGATGCCTACTTCTTTTTCATGTACATCGGTCTGCTACTCTGCTGGCAAAGGCCGGAGTGCAGGCGCGATTTGCGATCGGAGTAGGTTCCGGCGAAGGTGTTTTCTCCGGTCGGACTCAGGGTGGCGCAGTATTCTACGGTGTGTTTTTCGGAGAAAAGTAGGAATAGGTGTTTGCCGCTGACTACGCCTAGGATGTCGTATCCATCGCCGTTGCCGGTTACGTCGCGGCTTCCTTCGGCCTGGGTCAGGTGCAAGGCGCCCCATTCGTCCGCATCCCACGCGCCGTTCACGTTGAGCTCGGCCGGATCTTTTTGGGAGTCAAGCCACGCCTTACCTTCGACCTCCACTTTGGCAGCCCCCAGAAAGGTTGGGAAGGCGATGCACAACAATACGAATAGCAATGTTACTGCGAGGGTTCGTTGTTTCATGAGAGGCGTCTCCTTTTCTAGTTTCCGGCGTAGGCCGGGAGGTTACAGTCTGGTTAAGTGCATGGGCTACTCCACCGCCGCGCGAGATCCCTTCGGCTCCGCTCAGGGCAGGCTCTTCACTACGCCTGAAAATCGGCTCCGTTCAGGATGACGTCATCTAAGATTTCTTCCGTTGAACTCAAATTCTTCCGTTGAACTCAAATTCTTCCGTTGAACTCAAATTCTTCCTTGAACTCAAACTGCACCATTACCGGCTACTTTGTGGGTATCCGATCAGATAGGTCACTGGCATCTTTCCGGTGGCAAGCTCACCGATCTCCCACTGGTATTGGCAGGAGGTTAGTTGTTCCACCATCTCACGCAATTCCTGCGGGCGATAGGTTCGCAGGCAAGATACCACTCCATCGAACAGCAAGACCAGCGGTATGACCGGAATCAAGTACGTCCAGAACAGTCGTGAACAGCGGAAGGGACGAATCCGCGGAGTGTGCACGAACAACAGGAGAATGCCGGCAAAGATGAGGCCGATGGTCGACAGATCGCGCTTGGTGACCTCAAATATGCCGATGCTTTCACCGGCATCGACGGCATTTTGCAGAATAGCGCGAGCATCCTCCGGGGGGAAATGATGGAAGGACGTAAACATCGTTCGCAGGCCTTTCAGTGTTTTGGGAACCTTCATGGCGTCGACCGGCTCGGGATAGAAAGTAATGTGGTGGTTAGATGAAGCGCTGACGCTTCGGAATGCCTCGAGATTCGGATATTTATCCGTGAGCAAGACCTGAGGGCCGACGGAATCTCCGCCGGCATCGCGGCATCGAAGCTGTCCAGCAAGATCCAACCAGGGACCGCCGCCACCGGAACACATATCAATGATCGATTGTTGGGTAGGGGATTGTTCGGTCGGCGTCCGGTTTGCGGTTGAGTCGATCACGTTTTGTAGCAGCGGGGCGGCGGGCGCGTAGGCGTGCAGGAGGTTGAAGCCGAACTGAAGTGCATCCGTAACGTCCGCTCGAAGAGTTGGCGGGAACCACGGTTGTTCGTGGAGTTCGATGAATTGTACGCGACGCATGGGCTCAGTGCTTGAACATTGTCGATCAAGTTCGCAATAAGGGTCGCGGTACAGTTGGCTTATGTGCTGGGCCGGATGAGAGGGAGATCCTTCGCTTCGCTGAAGAACGCTCCGCTCAGGGTGACACCGTCATCAGGATGGCACAGTCACAGTGATATAAGGCGCCAAGCTGCACCACTACCAAAAAAAGTTTCCAACTCTAGAACTTCATTTAGGCCCGGGCAATTGTCACTCCCCAGGTGAAGCCGATGCCGGCTGATGCGAACAGCAATAATTGCCCGGGGCGAATTAGTCCTTCGCTTCGCATGTGCACATAGTTGATCACTAGATCGCTGGCGAAGGTGTGGCCATATTCTGTCATAGCGGTTGACGGCAGGCTGCCCTTGGGCAGTCCTACCATCTTGCAGAAACCTTCGCGGTCCCGCTGGCTGAGGTTGGAATAGATGAAATGGTCGATGTCTTTCAGCGTCAAGGAAGACGCTGCCAGAGCCTTATTCACCATCAGAAGCAGGTTGAGAAAGTAGATCGGTCTTACCTCTCGCTCCATGCAGAGGGCATCGACAACAATATCGAGGCGGCCATTGGTTCGGACCATGGTGATCGCTTTTTGGAGGTGGCCGAGCGTCATGGCTTCGACAGCCAACAGCAGCGGACCTTCCGTGCCTTCGCGGCGCACGATGACAGCGCTGGCGGCGTCGCCATGCATAGTGATAGGAAGTAACGAGCGGTTGCCTTGAGGGGCGGCGTCGCCGGTGACCAGCAGGACGGTCTGAATGCTTTCATCGGTGGCCATCCAGCCGAGGGCAGTCTTGATGGCGACGTGAAGTCCGGCACATCCTCCGACTTTAAAACTCAAGATCATAGAAGTTTCTGCAGCCAGATCGGCGCTGAGTCGGTGCGCGAACGAGAGGCCCGGTGAGTCTCCACTGGACGCGCTTTCGCTGGCCCACGTGCTGTAATCGATGATCAGGTTGATGTCACGCGCGGTGATCCCTGCTTCGGCGACTGCCTTGGAAGCGGCTTCCAGGACTAAGCTATAAAGTTGGCTGTCGCCGCAGACGCGGACCCGATTCAGTCCGAGACCTTCCACAGCCTTTCGTCTCGACTCCGGGCTCAACGGAGCAAGGGACCTCTCCACTCGAACTTGTTCCCGCTCGAAGACGGCTTCAACCGCCTCATCGTCGGGCGGAACGGCGTAGGCTGCGGCTGCAATGCGCACGTTCATCGTCAGAGCAACTCCAGAGGGAGAGCTGCAAATCCGCTGTCGGCGGCTGTTCCCAGCAACAGGGCTTGCCCACTGATTACCTGGCTGCTTAATGCCAGGATCAAGTGAAAAAGCGCGCCGGTACCGGCCAACCCTTGGGCAAATAGTTGAGGGGATACGATAACAGCGTCATCGCCCGAGATCTCGCGAGCTATGGCGGTTGTGGGACTGGTGGCGCATGGGGCACCATTTCCGCTGAAAATTGTAAGGCGAGGAACGGAACCGCCGAGCATCTGCCGGATGACCTCCGCCGGTTGACCACCTGACGCCCAGCGGCCTGCGCCGACTCGGGCATATGACCGCGCGCCGGGGCGGACGTTTTCGCGGCTGGCCTTGCGGCCGGGTGATTCCATCACCAATGCCGCTACACCTTCACTGGGGATAAAACCGGCGTTCGAATCGCAGACATCCGGCAAGGGATCTGAGTTGTAGCACGCGGGCGAAAGCAGGTCTGCCACCTCATACCAGGAGTAGAGGCTCTGCACCATCGCGTCACCGGCGAGGACAATGGTTATGTCGGCCTGACCGTGGCGAATCAGGGAAGCGGCCTGAATCAGGGCGTTCTCGCCGGCGAAGTGCTTGTCGCTGACCGTGATATTCGGCCCTCGCAGGCCGTGAAACAAAGCCACGTGACCGGCGGGAGCGCTGGCGAGAGTTTCTGGGAAGGTGCTGGGATCGGTTCCGTTCCAGCCATTGGCGGCAGCGCTGAGGTAGAAAGCTTCTGTCAGTTCAATACAGCCGAAGGCGGTGGCAAAAACGACTGCAACTCGGGATTTGTCCACCTGGCTTAGATCGATACCGGCATTCTGGAGGGCCAGCGAAGATGCCACCAAGGCCCACGTCGAAAGGCGATCGAGACGCCGGGTCTTCAGGCCCGGCACGACGCTGGCGGGGCGAAACGGCCGTACGAGAAACGCTCTTCGGGGCCCGACGCTTGTCCAGGCGGTGATGGCAGTGGGCTCCAGGGCACGCTGTGGGATGAGTCCTGCCAACGGGCCATAAGGGCTCACGGAGCCGATACCGGTAATCGTGACGGGCGGCAAGTTCGGAGTCATGAGAGGCCACTTCCGAATATGAGCACGGTATTGCTGCCGCCGAAGCCGCTGGAAGCCGACATGGCCAGGGGCAGCGGTTGGCGTTTCACTTCTCCCCGCAGCCATTCAACGCCGGAGCTGTCGATGGGATCGGTGAGGCGCAGCGTCGGAAGCAGTGCCCCCGCACGAACACCCATGATGGTAATGGCCGCTTCCAAGGCGCCGGCTGCACCCAGACAATGTCCGAAATATGATTTGGTCGAAGATACGGGAATGGGATGCTTGCGTCCGCGGAAGGCGATCTCGTAGGCATTGGCCTCGGCAACATCGTTCAGCGGCGTGCCGGTGCCGTGGGCATTCACATACCCGATATCATCGAGGGTGAGCTCCGCCATTTCCATGGAAAGTTTTATGCAATCGGCCAATCCACTTCCTTCTTTATGGGGCGCGGTCGTGTGGAATGCATCGTTGGTCATGGCCCATCCGCGCAGCACCGCCAGAACCTTAGCATTGCGCGCGGAGGCCCCGGCTAGGGTTTCGAGGACGAGTACGGCGGATCCTTCGCCCAAGTTCAGGCCGCTGCGATTCTGGTCGAAGGGACGGCAGGGGGTTGGGTCTAGCGCTCGCAGGGAGTTAAATCCGCTCAACGTGAATGGGCACAGGGGGTCGCTGCCTCCGGCCAAAATTATGGGCGCGGCTCCATCGAGCAGCAGGTTGGCGGCGAGCGCGATCGACATCGCTCCAGATGCACAAGCCACGGAGATGGCGCAGCGCGGTCCGCGAATCCCGAAATGCTCACCAACAGCGTCTGCAACATGCGAGATCGGAAATGACGAACCCCGCAACAAACGGCCGGGGCGCCGAAACCAAGCGGCGGGATCTTTCGCGATTCCGGTGTCGATTTCGGTCAAGCCCCCGACCGTGTTTGCCATCAAGACACCGCTCTCACGGAAGGAGGAGCGATCGCAATCCGAACTCGTCATTGCATCTCGAGTCGCCACCACTGCGAGTTGATCGGTACGCGAGTAGCGAGTACTAAAATCTTCCGATTGAAGTGCCGAATCGTGGACCTGGGCAACCGTTCCTTCGAAGCCGGGATACAGATCCTTGGTGGGCGTCAGACAGGACTTGCCAGCCAACATGCCTGTCTGCAGGCAGCCCAGCCCGATGCCATAGGGGCTGACGACCCCGACACCGGTAACGACAATGGTTTTATGGGTATCAGTCAAGAGAGGCGACCGGCTGAGAGTTACGAAAAATCGACGACCGATCATGATAGGTGGTCAACGTGTTTCCAGCAACCTAACGGCGACTTGGTAGTGGTGCGGTTTGGCTTGCGCGATGGGCCGGTTGAGGCTGAGATCCTTCGCTGCGCCTGAAAAGCGGCTTCGCTCAGGATGACAATCATTGCGCTGCTTCTGCCGAAGGTTTTCTGGCGACGAATAGAACGTGGGCCAGGGGCAAACGGTTCCGGAAACGGCGCTCTTCCAACTGCATACCGGCATGCTCCAGCGTACTGCGGTACTCGGCGATCGATAGCATTCGAGGCCGGAAGCGGTTGCCCTCGCATGCGAAGATCAGCCGCTCGAAAGCCATGCTGATCGCGGACCGGAGGCCGCTTTCGCCATCGTGAACCCGGAAAAGCAATATTCCGTCTGCTGCGAGTGCCGAACAGCACCGTTGCAGCAGGGCGTGCTGCTCAGCGACGGGCAAATACTGCAAGACATCCAGAATTAGGATCAAACCGGCTGGTGGAAGCTCGAAATGACGGATGTCGGCTACGGTCACCTCTGCGTTCAGGGAGCCGAGTGCCTGTCGAGCGACGGCGATGCGATGTACATCCAGGTCGCAACCAACCAGGCGCCGGCGGTTGTCACCGAAGGCTGCAAAGCAAAGGGCCGCGCCGTAGCCGCAGCCCAGATCCACCACCGTTCCCGATCCCAGGTTTTCGGCGGCAAGGAATTCGAAGATCCGATCCAGTCGGAGCTTCCACCGGACGAACTCGCGCGCCGATCGCGCACAGTGGGCAAACATGTCATTCACAAAGCGGGCGCGCTCTCGCAGCACCGAATTGGCAGACCTCTTAAGATGAAGATGGACCACAACCGCAGTGATGGCCCCGCCAACGCTGCCGAGCAGGAGAGCTAGCGTCACGCTGCCAATGGCCCAGATGAAAAGTTCCTGCTTGCCGATATGGGTCCGCCCGGTAGCCATAGCGGACAGGCTGAGGGGCTTGAATGAGCCGAGGCGAAGAAGACAGCCCAGTTCCACTGAGGAGAAAATAATGAAGGGCTGAAGCAGCGGATTGTTGACGAAAGTGCCAGCCACGGTCAGCGGCTTGTTAAGTCTGAAGAGCAAGGCCACGCCCACGGCCGCAAGCATTTGAAACCCATAAATGGGCATGATGCCGATGAAAATTCCCAAGAATACGGCGGCGGCAGCGCGGAATGGGTCAAGCCCTTCCTTCAGTAATAGGGTTACGAACTTCCGCGCTCGAGCCTTAAATCCTCGGATCACCTAGTGGCCTTTCTATCGTCCACTTGGCCATCAGGCCGACACCACGCCGCCCGCCACTATCCACGTCCACAAACCCGGCCCTTGCCAAAATGCCGGCCAGCAGATCGTTGGACTGGGCGGTCAGCAACTTCGAAAAAGCAAGAACGCAAACCTGAATGCGGAACAGCAGTATGAATCGCAGGATTATGTCACGCTCCCAGAAAGCGAAACGCCAGCGACCAGAGACAGACACGCACCGTGTCGCGCACGGGCTTCATCTTGGAGCGCGCCTGGCCATTGTCGTAGACCGAACGGATAGGAGCATGTGCGACAGTGCAGCCCGACCGGGCCATCTTGATCAGGATTTCCATCTCGAGCTCGTAGCACCGGCTCCGCAGTTTGGCCCCACCAAGTTTGTCCAACCGGAACAAGCGGAATCCACTCTGGCTGTCCCGGATCTCGCAGCCGACCAGCGCCGAAGCCAACCAACTGCCAACGGTGTTCGAAAAATAGCGGGAGCGCGGCATGAGGGCGCGATCGAAACAACGCGTGCCAATGACCAGGTCCGCTCCTGTTTCTTCGGCAACGCGAAGCATGACCGGGATATCCTCCGGCAAATGCTGGCCATCGGCATCGAGGGTGACTACATAAGTAAAGCTGTGGTCACGCGCAAAAGCGATGCCCTCCCGCAGGGCCGAGGCCTTGCCGCAATTTCTGGGGGATTGCAAACAAGTGGCTCCGGCAGCCCGGGCAATGTCCGCCGTCCCGTCGCTGGATCCATCGTCGATCACCACCACCTCTGCAACATGCTGGCGGGCCCCCTCCACTACCTTGGCGATGTAAGGGGCTTCGTTGAATGCCGGAATTAGAGCGCAGGTTCGCATGCCGCGGGTTCCAGTGTATCGCAGGAGTTCTCACGTGGGCCGGCCAGGACGAATTGGAATCCCCGCGCTCTGAGCTCGTCGATAATTCCAGGCAAGGCCTGCAGCATGGCAGCCGTCCCGCCAGGCAAACGATCGTGCATCAGGATGATGTCGCCGCTCGCCGCGTGATTCAAAATTCGCCGGGCAAGAACGCCAGAATTAGATGTGAGAGTGTCGCGCGTTCGAATAGTCCAGGAAATGTACTCCAGTCGCGCATCCTTCAGATACGGCGCCAGAAGCGGGTGACGCAGGCCCACCGGCGAGCGGAAAAAGCGCGGCCGGAAACCACAACTGCGGCGAACGCTCTCCGTGCCACGTTCGATCTCGGCCCGCAGACGACGGGGCGAGAGAAAACAAAATAGAGAATAGTGCGACCATGTGTGATTGGCGACCAGGTGTCCTTCTACCCAGGCGCGGCGCACTATTTCCGGATGCTGATCCGCCCGCTTTCCCACCACAAAGAACGTTGCTTTCACATTCTTTTCCCGGAGCAGATCGAGTAGTTTGGGCGTATCGACCGGATCGGGGCCGTCGTCGAACGTCAGGGCCAAGCAGCCCGAGCCATCCACCCGCGACCGGTTGGCGACCAGCCATTGGTTGCGCGGATGAAACAACAGGTAGAGAACGAGCAATGTGACGGCGCCGTAAATCGCGGCCACGAGAAGGAGCCGTGAGCGGCTAAAAGGGTAGAGCAGGGCCAATGAGGCATTCGTCACAAGGAGCAAAAGGAAAAACATCATCGTCCTCGCCATATCCGTTGTCCAAGCCCTGTAGATGCTGAGCGAATTGAAATGCCATATTAGCATCGGGCACCTGAGCTGGGAAACGGAACAACCCGGTGCCCCGTGTGGAGGTCGATTCCGCTTATCAGCTAATGGAGGAGATCGCCCCAAGTACGCGAATCCTGGTCAAACCCTTCATTACTCAGACGCAAATCGACTCACGGGGTGTGCAGCGTGCCGCGCAATCTGAGGCTGAGTGGCTGGGAGGTTAGTTTGCAAGAGCAATTGGCAATTCCTGAAATTAGGCAACTCTTTGCAACAACAGCAGCGATCGAGACAGAGAGAACTGAGCACGCGGCGAGAGACTGACGGAAGATCGTTGGCCGCTGGCGTGAAGGAAAATGGTCGAGTTCGCCCCGAAAGCCGACACATTCTGGTTCACAGTGTAGTGACTATGACGATTTAAGTCGTGTATTAA
>Ga0210409_10008458_pt1 | contig 10476 bp, 13 predicted proteins | sample IncBWH17MmetaG_FD_161649 | JGI IMG/M metagenome (GOLD analysis project Ga0210409, IMG submission 161649) | Forest soil microbial communities from Barre Woods Harvard Forest LTER site, Petersham, Massachusetts, United States - Inc-BW-H-17-M | ecosystem: Environmental > Terrestrial > Soil >...
ATCACCCGCCAGGGAATCGAATTTGCTGCCCGGCTTTCCCCCGAAGTGATCGCCTTGCACGTCGAGCCCAACGAGCATTCCGAATTGCTGCAAGACGACTGGGAGCACTACGTTGAGCAACCCTTCCGCGCGGCGGGCAAGGAGCCGCCCCAGCTCCACGTTCTGCCTTCACCCTACCGCTTCATTATCATTCCTATCGTCCAGTTTATTTTGGACCTTTCGAAAAAGCATCCCGATCGCAGCATAGTTGTGGTTATACCCGAGCTTGTGGAAGACAAATGGTACGAATACTTCCTCCACAATCAGCGTGGCCGGCTTCTGGAATGGGTGCTTCTTGCCCGCGGCAATGAACGAATCTTCACGGTGAGTGCGCCTTGGTACGTTGGGCAACGAACCTAACTCCGGAAGGCCGGCGTCCGTCGAAGGTCTACGGCTTTCCAGTTGTTCCAAGTTCCTTCGCTGCGAAGAGGGGCAGACGCTCTTACACCACGTGACGAGAAGGCGTCGTGAATCAGTTCCGACCGAAGCAGCCGCGCCTGCGGCTTGATCCCGAACTGTACGAACAACTCCGCAACGCAGTGCTTCGTCGTGATCCGTGCGTTGCCAATCGTGCGGCACCAAGTCCAACCTCGAAGTTCACCACAAAGAATTCCACGGCTAATCCGGCTCGGAGCAGAACCTGATTTCGCTTTGTTCTGCATGATGCGCCACGGTGCATCACGGTTGAGCATACGGATGCGGCCGACGAGGTGAACTAGACTTTGGGATCTGGAAAGCTTCGCTGAGAGCTACGGATAGCCTGGCGAGCAGGGCAGCGACTTGTCAAATGAGGAGCTGAGATTGGCACGATTCGGGAAAGTGTTAGGTCGTTCGCCTGCGAGAGGCTGAGATTATCCGGAACTGGACGGAAATCTGAACGGATCTCATGTTCCCGTTTCCTGACGGTCTTGAATAGAACCAGACGGCCTGACAACTGAATGTCAATCAATGCGGTCTTCCATTGGGAAGGTCCGACCTCTACGCGCCCGATCTCAACTGTACCGCCGTTGTCGATATGCCCCAGGAGTCCATAGCCAAATTCCACCGGGTTTATGAGTTGGCCCGAGAGCCTGACCAGTCGTTTCTGCTGCGAGTCGATCAGAATAGTGCCAGCAAGGCTATGCACCACTCGGGCTTCATAAGTCGCAGGATTGTAGTTTGGCTTGGGGCGGAATTTGACCCTGACGAGGTTTCCCTTGAGGCCGTCGTAATCGTAGAGAAAAGCTTCTGGCATCAGGTGCATGAGCGTCTCAAGTTTCTGCTCGTCTTCGTCGTGTGCTCGCTTGGCCTTCAACTGCTCACTGGGATCATGCAAGAGACGCTCAATGCGCGCGTCGTCCTGCTGGCGCTGGTCCGGCTGAAGCGGCCGGCCATCAATCGCGAGTAGTCGATAAAGTGGGCCATCCCCGGTTTCAACCTGTTCTTCCGTGAGAATCTGCTTTCCGTCTTGCTTTTCGATCACGTACATCCATTTCCGTCGCTCCACGCGGTCTGCCAGTTCGTTGGCTACGACCACATTGACAAGTTCGGCGGCAAGCAGAGGAGGATTTTGAGCTGGCGCTGGAATTGTCCAGGATACCGTCAACAGAAGTGCGGCCGCGAGGCACGGCAACTTCATCAGGTCTAGCAGAGTACCCTTGCACATAGTTTGCACCGTTCCGTCGGGCGCTTTGCCATTCATCCCGACAAAAGATTGCGCGTCGATCACGGAGTTGAACCTGGATTCGGCGCTCCATGCCCATTGTTCATATGCATTCGAGAAAGCAAGGAGTGGGGCCCGCTATAGAGGAACTCAAGGCCGATATTTGCACCCGCATACCACAAAAGGCTGTAGTTGCCCATCCGGAACGCGTCCTTGGCATCGTAACGGCCTGGATACCACCCATAGACCGCAGTCATGGTTCCGGCATACGGAGCGACGAGATCAGAAAAAGAAAAGACGCGATGGCCATCCTCGCCGCGGCGGGCTGTGAAGGTCGAGATCACGGCGTGACGCAACCGTGGAAACACGCCTGTGCACTCACAGCGGTAGTACAACGTGTCCTCCCGGAAGGCGCGTGCAAGCGCATAACGCGTCGTCGTGCTTACCGTGGCGATAGCGAAGTCGGACCCGAATCGTTTGGCGTAACTCTCAGCGCCTTGTTTCCACTCGGGAGGAGTGTTCTCCGCCTGGTTAATCCCGGCCGCGAACGCTGCGCCCACGATTGGATAGGGGCCGAACGCGTCGAAGACGTAGTTGCGGAGCTTGGTTTTCTGCGTCGGACGCATGTACGTCAGATCTGGTAGCGGGTACGTCGTACCTGCTGAAACGGCGACAGTGGTGGAGGAATCTTCCGGATCGACCAATGTCTGCGCCTTTGCCAGCGGTAGCACTGCGACGCACGCGAGCACCGACAGCAAAACCACAATTCGGCGTATGTTCATGTTGCGAGTCTCCTGGGCCAATCTGAGATCAATCTCCACTAAGGGGCACTTACTGTTCTTCACACCGTGAGCGGGCATGATCCGTGGTCGCACTGACACGCAATCTCCACCTCCTTGGATCCTGCTTCCTTACAGGCTTGACCACAGTATTTGTCGCCACTTTGCACCAGACACCGGCAGGGTAGATGCCCACATTTGTTTTTCTGATTTGTCGTCATCGTTTTCTCCTTGTGTGTATTTGCGAGTCGATCCGAGTAGTTGCTGTTTCGTTGATGTCCTACTGGGAAACAGGTTTTTGATCGGCCGGAATCGCTTTGGCTTCTGAAGGCGTCAGGCGAGACCGATCACAATAGCCGTAGCCCTTCAGACAGGCCTTGTAGTTACGTTGCTGTTCGGCATCGGCAAGGGTTTTGGATTCGATCGGCGTCAGTTTTGAGTAGTCGCAGGTTTCCTGGCCGTTCTTACACTCGGTGATATTGCGCTGGTGGTCGGCGACGGCTGTCTGACCAGCTTCTGACGGAGTGAGTTTGGAACGGTCGCAGTCGTCCCAGCCATTCTTACAATTCTGTGCGTTGCGCTGGTGTTCTGCAGCAGCCACGTCGCTGGTTTCCGACCCAGTGAGCTTGGAATGATCGCAGAGTCCAGTGCCATTCTTGCAGTCGGAGACGTTGAGTTGACGCCTGGCAGTATCCACGGCTCCCACTTCCGACGGGTTCAATTTGGAGTGATCGCAGTCGCCGACCCCATCCTTGCAGTCCGTGACGTTGCGCTGGTGCGCGGCGACCGAAGATTCACGAGCCTCGGATTGTGTCAATCGCGAAGGGTTGCAGGAGGCCATGCCGTCTCGGCAGTCGGTGACATTACGCTGGTGATCGGCTACGGCTAATGCAATCGCTTGCGGTTCCGTGAGTTTCGAGTGATCACAGGAATCGAAGCCGTTTCTGCAATTCGAAACGTTGCGTTCGCGATTGCTTGCGTCCACCTCGGCCGTTTGCGACGGGCTCAGCTTCGAGCGATCGCAAGCCTCTCGACCAGCCTGGCAGGCTGCCATGTTTTGCACGAGATCGGACGACTGTGCAAATGAAATAACAGGCCAGAGCACCAGGCAGGCTAGTTGCAACCAAAGACACCTACGTAAATTGACTGACATATGTCTCCGCCTTTCAAGAGCTTTGGAGTGCTGGCCGAAACTGCGTCACGGTTCCGGTCAGCCAGAAAACAACGTTCCTCGTAAGCTCCCAACCGATTATTTTCTGTCTTCTTTAGCTTCTGCGATGCGCGCCTGTTGGCCCGCCTCGGAGACGGCCTTCAAGAATGCTTCCACACTTTTCGGAGTTGGCCCCTTACCCGAAAGGATGGTTCGAAATTCGATGTGCTTGCCGTAAATCGCGCGAGTAGAGTCGTTGTCCTGCTCCACCACTGCGCCTTCGAGCGTCAAGCCGGCGAATACACCCTTCGAACGCGAGTAGGTCAGCACTTCCGTGTTCATCTTCCAGTCAGTTCCGGCGGACGCATGACGGCCCACTGGGCCTGCCGCACCCGATGCTTCACCGGTAAGTTCGAACTTGCTGGACAAAAGATGCTGGAAACCCTGCTCATTCATGACCAGCATGATCAGATCGACGCCTTCGACTCCGATCTGCAATCCCCAGCTACCACCGCCAACGGACACGAAGGCAGGGGCGCTCCAACCGGTCGATGTGCGACACGAAGCCACTCCTCGGCCGTGCTTGGCGCCAAAAATGAAACCGCCTTTAATCAGATTCGGCACCACGAGGATGCACTTGGCGCTGCTCAACACTTCTTCGGGGATACCTTTGTCTGGAGTTGCCATAATCTCGCTAAGAACGTCCACCGACTTTTGCATGCGCTCGACTGTGTCTTCATGACCTGAACCTGCCCACGCGTACGTTCCAACCAAGCCCATCAAGCTCATCATCAGCATTGAAATTGTCTTTTTCATGAATTCATTCCTTTGGGAGTTGCGGATCTAAGAAAAGAAAACTTCAGATGGGCTGACTTAGCTCAGAGGACCTGAAAGAGATAAGAAGAAGTGCTTGTCTCTGGCATCATGATCGCTCAGGCCCGTAGGAATAGCTGATCTGAATTGCTCACTTTGGCTGCGCAGCCAAAACCAGATCGGCTGACGGTCACCATGCGGACTGATAGCTCTTGTGTAAGTTGAGCAATCTTGCACAGAATCTCTGCCTTGGATGTGTCATCGTGAGCCTGTCGAATACGCGAAAGAGTAGGCTCCGTCTTGCATTCTTTTCTTGTCCATCTTCGTAACTTGCGCAGCTTCCTCACGGACTCGCTGGGGAAGCTCTTGTCGACGAAAACATCCCGTGGTGAAGTCGGACCTTCAAGGATGTGCCCGTTCTGCGGGTTAATCACTCCACGATCCAAGCCATTTTGTCTGGAGTGTGGGAAGTCGTTCAAAGGAGTTCAACTGGGGCGGAGAGACGCAAGGCAAGGATAAGGATTGATAAGGATTAAGGATAAGCAATTCGACCAATGAACCGAGGGAGATAAATATGCTTTGGACGATTTTCATTGTGCTTCTGATTCTGTGGCTTTTGGGTTTCAGCCTCCACGTGGCCGGTGGTCTGATTCACCTGCTGCTGGTTGTGGCATTGGTAGTGTTAGTCATTAACCTGGTGAGCGGCCGCCGTGTAGCGTGAAGGCACGGCTCGTAGCATCTGCGAGGAGCCGCGTTCACGTAGAAGGTGCTACTTCTGAGTTTGAATTCCTTTCCTTTCCTTGGATTAGAGCGCCGGTCTCTTTCCAACAGCGATCGCGTGAGGCTACTGCTTTTGCCCAGCCTCACGTAGCAAGCTCAAGATGTGCCGCGCCCGAGCGATAGCGTCCTGCTCTCTTCCATGGTTGCTAGGCGGCTTTGACAAACTTCGTGATCGCCTCACAATCGCGGCCTCTGCTTCCTCGATTCGCTGCAGCAACCTGCTCCGGTCAAACTCGAGGACGGCAGCCCGGTACAGCTTTTCCCAATCTTGCCTGACATAACGCATACACCGGGCGTGATCGGTGTGGTCCCAATGAACAGGGCACATTTTGACCTCCACGCTGGGACGTACGGCGGCTTGAACTATTCCGCGTTTTTGCTCCTTGTGCTCTTGCCTCTTGGGTGATTGGTGCAAACATGCAATGTGAACTCTCGGTCGCGCTGCAACTCAAAGTTCCGCGTCATTTCACCGAAAGATTTCCCAGCGGGAGCGCCCGAAGACTTGAAGACCCAGGCGCAGTCGGAGCAACCAAAACCCCGAAATCGCTCTTGTTCGATCCATACCAGCCTCCGATTCATGGCCGCTCTGTCGCTGCGCCCAGCGTTGCCTGACCGCAAGCCTAGTACGCGCTTGCCGTCAAAGGATGCAGCGTTCTCCTTTCGCGTGCGCACTGCCTGACTGCGACAGACAACCGTCACCCGACCTGGGCGTGGCGGAAGAGGCGTAAAGGGACGGATTTTACATGCGCCAAGCCGGATGGTCTGTCGGGCATCCTACATACATTAGGATTTTGTTCTTGCGCACGTCCGATTTCGGGGTCTCGCGTGAAATGGCGGAACTACTTAAGTGTTGGTTCAGTCTTCGTCCGTCTGAAGCGGTCAGTTTTGCTCAGTATCAGGGTCGCTTCCAGCATAGTGTTGATTCGTCTTCGAGAGCGTCCTCCATGCCTTCGAGAAGGCTACCCGGTTTCGCACCGCATGATAGACGAGTTCAATGTGGGGGCGGTTCTGATCCTCGTCTGTTAAGGACGGTTTATGGAAAACAAAGGGCTCCAAGTCGTGCAGTCTGGCGAGCGGACGAATGGCGAAGGAAAACCAGTCAGCAACCTGATTCTTCTATCACTCTCGGATAGTGACTACAGTTTACTGCGTCCTCATCTCGAATACGTCAGTTTGCCTAACCATCTGGTTCTTCACGAGGGAAGTGGAAAGGTGGAATTCGCGTATTTCCTGAATCGAGGTTTGATTTCTCTTGTAATCGTAATGAAAGATGGAAAGAGCGCCGAAGCCGGCATAGTTGGCAATGAGGGCTTTATCGGAACGCCGGCGGCCGTTGGCCTGAGCAGGAGTCCGCTTCAAGCGGTGGTACAAATCACGGGGGATGGGTTTCGGGTAGAGGTCGCAGCCTTGCAAAACACTTTGGAATCCACTCCACAATTGCAGTTGATGTTGAGCCGCTATGCAGTGGTTCAGGGAATGCAGGTTGCACAAACAGCCGCTTGTAATCGGCTGCACGATATTAAGCAACGCCTTGCACGGTGGCTGCTCATGACTCAGGACAGGGTGGATTCGGAGTCGTTGCCCATCACCCACGATTTTCTCGCAACCATGCTAGGGACAGATAGGCCTACCGTGAGCTTGGCAGCTGGTGCTTTGCAGAAGAAGAAGCTCATCGAGTACACCCGTGGCGCGGTGAAGATCGTGAACCGCAAGAAACTTGAAGACTCCGCCTGTGAGTGCTACGGGATTACCCAACAGTACAACGGCGAGCTAGGCTTGAAATAAGTCCGTGATTCGAGACGCCCGCCAGCAAAACTCTACGTACATCCTGTGGTTAGGCGAAGTCACAGACCCCCGCCTCTAGTCACGAATAGTGCCAGTCTAGATGACTTTTTCAAAAGTGTGCATTTTTGAACAGTCGTCCTACTTTGGCCAATGTATTATTCGATCTGTTCGACAGAGCAGTCATGGGTTGGTGTCGATTGACAGTGTCGACGTTCGGACCCTCACGACGGCTCTACTTTCTGTACCCAAACGCGCGCGCGTTCAGGCCGGACTCACAAGGTCCGGCCTTTTTCTTTGGCTTTGATGCTGCTAAAGAGCTACCTGCTCACAAAACAAGATCCTGAATTGGCGAATGTGATCAATACTGCGCAGACGGTGACCTGTGCGCTTGTGTAGAGTGCCGAGTGAACGTTGCACACTCAGGAATTAAAACGAAGAAGGGAACAATATATGAAACTGCTTACGATTTCTTTGCTGGCTCTGTTGTTGTCGGGAATCGGCGCTCACGCCCAAACAGATACGGACGCTGTGAAAATCAATCTTGGGACCGCGGACAAATTTGCCTTGCTGGGCGGCTCCGGCATCACCAACGTCAGCGCCCACACATTCATGATCGGCGACGTTGGCAGCTCCCCGACGCCCACTGTGAAGGGAATCAAGCCGTCCCAAGTGAAGGGCCAACTGTACCTCAAGTCCAGCCCGGTGACAGCTGCGGCTCAGAAGGGTCTGACAACGGCCTACAATCAAGCCGCCGGCGCCACTTGTGGCACCAGCCTTACCGGCGTGAATCTGGGCGGAAAGACTCTCATCCCCGGCGTTTACTGTTTTGCGACAGCGGCGCAATTGACCGGCACTCTGAAGCTGGACGCTCAAGGAGATTCCAACGCGCAGTGGATCTTCCAGATGGGCACAACGCTGACCACCGCCCCAAATTCCAAGGTAGTCGTGAATCTCGGCGGCAAGGGCGGAAGAGGATGCAATGTGTACTGGCAGGTCGGTTCCTCGGCGACGGTCGGGAAGGGCAGCATTTTTGTGGGGAAGATTATGGCGCTTACCAGCGTCACGCTAAACGGCGGCGTTTTTCGTGGCAAGGCTCTGGCCCGCAACGGTGCGATCTCGATTTCTGCCCAGGAGACGGTTGACGGTCCGCAGTGTGTTGCAGCTGGCGTCGCGGATGGTGACGATATGGCTCCCTCTCAGAACTAAGGCGATTGATTGTCGCCTTGGTGTCTGCCGCTCATGAAAGCCTTGGAGGTGGAGCTGTCAGTCAGAATTGGATGATCCCATTCCTGATGCTTCTCCACACTCTCGGGGAAAAAGGTATGTTCGTTTGGTCAATTGCCAATTGAGAAGCGTTGGCTGACCATCGCCCGCTCCGTTCCCGAGACCTGCCGGGACGACGGAGGCGTACCGGCGTCGTAGCCCGTAGCTTTTCTGGCTGGCGCTGGGACGGCTTCACGTGCAGCACGAAGTGAAGGGTGGCGAGCAGGAAGTGATCCCCATCAGATTTGGTCACGAGCGCGTCCACGGATTTGAAAGCATCATCAGGGAGGTCCGCGTGCTCAGCAAGCATCACGATGGGAACCTGTGGGTTGACCCGCTTGATCTCAGACGCGATGACCACACCGTCCAGGAGGCCAAGGTGATGCTCGATCACAATCGCATCCATGGGCCGCAACATGAAAAGCTGTAGGCCTTCGTGACCGTTGGTCGCGGTTACGAGATCGTATCCGTTTTCTTGCAACAAACTGAGTTGGGTCGGCTCGCGGTGAATGCAGAGTAGAGTGTTGTTGCTTGCCATCCGGTTAGGTATATAGGCTAGGCCTTACGCAATTCTGTTCAAAACTGCTCACTGTCGCAAAACGATGCTGGTCAAGCCTCGTCAGCTTCTCGACGTTCCGGTACGCGCACCGGCAACGGCGAGCGCAATCCCACCGGCAATCAGCACCACGCTGACGATCGGTGACACTCGCTCACTGTGACTGGTTTGGACTCCGATGTTCACATCGCCAGCTTTGATGCCATGGGTCTCGGTCTGGGGAACGGGCACGATCAGGGATGCGATACCCAGCACTACCACGAGCAAGCCGGCAAATAGTAGGATTTTCATAAGTGTCTCCGCCACAGGTTGCAAAAACAATGGCCCACTTCTCCAGAATCCTCCGAAAGGGCACGCTTCGGATGCGAAACTAGCAGCAGCTACGCCGCCGACTTCCGCATGTCTTTCATGTAGCTGTCCATTGACTGTGTTAATTGAGCATCCACCTCGTCCGCGATCGTCATGACATCGGGTAACACCAGGCTGAAATCCAGAGATTCCAGATTGATCTGCAATGTTCCGAAGATCGTCACCTGGAGTATTCGCGATTCATGCACCAGCATCGCCGGAGTGTAGCCTTGCAGATAGCGCAGCTTCCCATGAGCTACGGCTGCGGCGGAAAAGACGGCATCGCTGTCCTTGTCAGTCGCCCGAGGCTTGCTCAAGCGGAGAGCCAGGTCTTCAACCAGTTTGGGAAGATGTCCAGTGCGCTCTTCATCGCTAAGCGAAACGCGGTTTAGTTCACTGCTCTGTTTTGCCCGCGTCAACCAACTCTCTACGATACCGGTACTGCACCGCAGCAGGATCGCGCCCACGCTCTCCTTATCCACCCGTTTAGTAGGTTTGCGATGCACCACCTTTTCCCGGACCAGTTCGATGAACCGCCCAATCTCGAATGGTTTTACGACGATTTCGTCCGCTTCTAAAAGGATGGCTGCCATGGCACTTTGCACATCAGGGTAGCCACTGACCAGCATGGTCAATGCATTCGGTTGCGAATGGCGCATGGCTGAGACTACGGTAAAACCGTCGCCTGGGCTGGGCATGTGGAGGTCCGTTATGAGCACGTCAAAACTCTCTGTCGCGATTCGTCTCAGAGCTTCTGTCACGCTGGAGGCGGCAACTACATCGAACCCTTTGCGTTCAAGCCCTTGGCTCATCATCGCAAGCACAGCGCTATCGTCATCCACGAGCAAAACTCTGTGTGCAGTACCTGCTTCGGTGGGAGTCATGGAGTAAGGCCTCTAGTCACGGATAATGACAGTCTAGACTCTTTTGTTTTCAAAACTGTGCAATTTTGATCAGCCGTCCCATTTTGGACAACGTACCATTCGGCATGTTCGATCGAGCAGTCATGGGTTAGTGTCGGATTGACAGTGTCGACGTTCGGACCCTCACGACTGCTCTACTTTCTGTACCCTAAGCGCAGGTTGTCAGGCCGGACCTCCCCCGGGGGCCGGCTTTTTTTGCGCGCTCCTCGACTGACAACGCCAAGCAGACTTGCCTCTCGAGAGGCAGATCGTACGTCTCACTGGAAGGATGCGAGGGCTAGTCGTGGAGAACTACATTGAGCAGAGAACCGTGGACCTGCAATCCGCCGTTGTAATGGATGAAACCCAGCTTCCTGAACCGGTTCATGAAAAAGCTGACTCGCGAGCGAGTGGTGCCA
>Ga0210409_10008460_pt1 | contig 10475 bp, 7 predicted proteins | sample IncBWH17MmetaG_FD_161649 | JGI IMG/M metagenome (GOLD analysis project Ga0210409, IMG submission 161649) | Forest soil microbial communities from Barre Woods Harvard Forest LTER site, Petersham, Massachusetts, United States - Inc-BW-H-17-M | ecosystem: Environmental > Terrestrial > Soil >...
GGGTTCGATGCTGGGCCAGGCGCTGGGTGCGTCGGCAGGATCAGCGGCGGCCGAGGGGGCTGGTTGAAGTTGAAGTCGCTTTCGAGATTGCCGAGCCCGGACGCTTCTTCGCGCACATCTGGCCGCCGGTCGGGCCGTCCATCGGTCCCCGGATTCAGGCGAGTTCCTCCGAGGAAGTCGTCCTCGATGAACTTGAGGTAGGCGTCGTGGCTGAGCTGCTGGTGATCGACGTAGCCCGCCTTGGCGTAGGGGCTGATCACGAGGCCGGGGACGCGCAGGCCGTATCCGTTTTCGTCGATCCGCGGCGGGACCACGTGATCGTAGAAGCCGCCCCAGTCATCCCAGGAAAGGAAGATCGCCGTGCTGCCCCAGCATGGGCTTCGCATGATTGAGTTGACGAGGGTGGTCACGTAGGCCTGCCCGCGAGAGATCAGAGTGGGGGGGTGTTCGGAGACGTTTCCGTTCGGGGAGATCCAGGCAACGTTTGGCAGGCCGCAGGCACTCGCGTTGTGGACGGCGGTGTAGAAGTTGTCGAGCGACTGGATGTTTTCCTGTTGGCCGTCCTGCTTTACGTCGGTGAAGGCCACCAGCGGGTTCCAGATGCCCGGCGTTTTTGGCCCTCGAATCACCGGCGCGCACGTGATCGCTTCGTCGGACTCGCAGTCGGGCTCGGCGCCGGCGAAGACGTAGTAGCGCCAGCTCACGCCAGCGTTGTGAAGTAGGTAGGTGATGTCGGTCCACGCGAAGGTGGCTTCGGGTTCGAGTTCGAAGTTGGGCGTGTGCTGAGCTTCGAGGTTGTTTGTGCAATCCATAGGATTGGGGTCGCCCTTGGGGCAAGCGGCCGACCAGGCCGAGACCGTGAAAAGGTGCTCTGGCAGGCTCCACGAAGCGGAGGACGCGAACATACGGTCCTGGAGCGTGAAGTTCTGGGCATAGGTCCAGTAGTTGGGAACCTCACGGGCGTCGTGGTATCCCATCGCGTCGATGCATCTGCCGGTGCCTTCCGCACTCGAGGCGTTGCACGGGCTGCAGGTGGGTTCGGTCGATGAGCACTTCGCCCCGCGCTCGGCGAGACCAACGAAGCCATCCATCTTGCCGCCGTCGATATCGGCGACGGCGTTTGCGGCAGTGTGGGGACCACCGAGGTTTTCGTCCCGTGGGTCGTGAAACGGCGCCACGCACCCACCGTGGAGCGGGTCGGGCACGCAGATCCCCGCGGGTATCCCATTGGAGCCGGCGTAGGTGCCAAAGTACGAGTCGAACGAACGGTTCTCCTGCATGATCATCACGACGTGCTGGATGCTGTGAATACTTCCAGCCGTAGCCGGCGTCGGCGCGATCGCCGCCGCCAAGCAGCTCGCTGCCATCAACAATCCGACCTTTGCTATGCCCAAGACACCATCCCTCCGGGTCGTTTGCGCTTAGTCGCCTAACACACGGGCGCCCCGCCGAGTTGCGCTCGAGCGCCCCACAATAAACGCCCTCCTTGCAGAGCGTTCCGTGCCGCCACGCCAACCGCCGCACCGGCCAGATAGACTAGAAGCGGCGGCTAACGACGAGACGGTGCTGGAACGGATTCTTGCCTAGATCCCGGCAAAAAAACACATGCGCTGGCGCTTTAGCGACTCAGCAACATAGTCTTGAGGCGTCGCGTGCTCGCGCTCTACCCGTCCCCGTCGAACTAGGCGTCCCATGGCCTTAGTGACGATGGAGCAGACGCGCGTCTTGAGTGGCGAGATCAGCCGCAGACTACGTGTTGCAACGATGTCCGGCGAGCTGCGGCGCGGCGCCGCAGCAGGGGTGCTGATCTTCGGCGCCGGGGTCGTCCTGCGGACCCTCTTAGAAATCATCTTTGCGCGGGCGATGGGTCCAACCGACTTCGGTGCCTATTCCTACATTTTCGCATGGCTGTCGATCCTCGCCGTGGCCGGTGGTCTCGGGATCCCCTACGCGTTCGTTCGCTTCATTCCGGAGTACGAAGTCTTCAAAAACTATGCGGGCCAGAGGCGCCTAGCCCGGTTCGCGCGTGTGGCGGCCCTCACCGTTGGGGTCGCGGTCGGAGTCCTTGGCGGGGCCATCATCCTGGGGTTGCGACCGTCTGGCGTGGACCACGTCTCGATCATTCTCGGCATGGCCAGCGTCCCGGTGCTGGCCCTGCTGACGGTCCAGTCGGAACTCGCGCGCGGCTTTCGCCGGGTCGTTCTTGCATACCTTCCACTGCTCGTCTTGCGGCCGGTCTTCACGATTTTGTTTGGGCTTGGACTTCTAGTGACAACCGGTCACCTGACTGCGGCGCAGGGACTGGCCACGGGACTGCTGGCAATTCTGGTCTGCCTGGTGGTACAGCGTGCCCGGGTCCATAGGCTGCTCGCCGCTTCGTCCCAAGCCGACCCGAGCGACAACATCTCAGACGCGAGCACCAAGGAGAGGGGCGAGCACCGCAGCTGGCTGGATGTCGCTCTTCCCCTGCTCGTGATCAACGTGCTTGCAGCAATCGCGATGCGCGCCGACGTAATCGTCGTAGGGGCGCTTCGCGGATCCGAAGCCGCAGGTGTCTACGCTGTCGCAGCGCGCGTGGCACTCTTGTCAACGTTTGCCCTCGAAGCGCTCAATACGATCGTGGCTCCGACGATCTCAAAGCTCTTTTATGCGGGAGACCACCGCGGGGTACAGCAACTGGTACGTAACGCCGCCCGCGTCACGTTTGTCACTGCGCTCGTGGCGACGCTGCTTCTAGAGCTCGCTGGTACGCGAAGCCTCGCAGTCTTCGGCTCAGGCTACACCGGAGGAATGACGGCGCTTCAGGTGCTGCTCGTGGGCCAGCTCGTCAACGCCAGCACTGGACCGGTGACTTACCTGATGATCGCGACTGGTGAGCAGAATCTGGCCGCCATCGCGCAGGGCGTCGCCACAGCGCTGTTCTTCGCGCTGGCAATACCGCTGACGGCATATGCCGGCCTCATCGGCACCGCCGCCGCCGTCACCGTCGCGCGCGCAACCGTGAACATCTGGATGGTCATCGCGGCGCAGCAGCGGTTGGGAATTCGGTCGTTCGTGATATGAGTCGTCAACCGTCTAGGGGCGAGCTAGATGACCCGCGAGTGAAAGTGCTCTACGTGGGTGGGTACTCCAGGAGCGGGAGCACGCTCCTAGCTCGCGTGCTGGGGGAGCCGCCGGGCACCGTGTGCGTCGGCGAGACTCGCTTCCTATGGAGCCGGGGCCTGGTGGACAACGTCGACTGTGGTTGCGGGGCAGCGTTTCGCTCATGCGCCTTCTGGACTGAGGTGGGACAGGAGGCCTTTGGTGGCTGGGACCGGGTGGATGCGCACCGTCTATCCGAAGTCGACCGGGTGACGAACCTGCTTTCGGCGTTGCCGGTGTACCGAGCCGCGTGGCTGCGTCCCAGCGTCGGCGCCATGATTGACGACTACACAGCTCACCTCGTCCAGCTATACGCCGCTATCTCTCGCGTCTCGGGCGCCGCCACGATTGTCGAGATGAGCAAGCACCCGACATTCGCCTGCCTGCTGATGCGCATGCCGGATACCGACGTACGGATTCTCCACCTTGTCCGTGACAGTCGCGCCGTCGCCTACTCCTGGACCCGACGCCGCCACCTCTCGAGCCCCATCGACGGGAAGCATTTCATGCCCCGGTTCGGCGCCGGCGAGACCGCGACAAAGTGGCTGGCATGGAACCTGGTATTTCACGCACTCTCAACCGGCCGCACGCCGTATATGCGGCTCAGCTACGAGAGCTTTGTGGCCGACCCGCGGACAGCGCTCCGTCAGATCAGTGCGTTTGCGGATCAGTCTCTGTTTCCGGTTGCTGGGTCGCTCGCGGGCACTCAGGTGAAGCTAAGTGACCATCACATATTCTCGGGTAACCCGATGCGCTCTACGACCGGCTGGGTGCCGATCCGCCTCGACGGTGAGTGGCAGACGGCGCTTTCCTCCGCGCAGCTCGCGAAGGTGACGGCGATCACCTGGCCCCTGTTGGGCCTCTACGGCTATCCGTTGCGGGCGGGATACGGCGGCACCGCGGAAGCCGGGAACGGACGGCGGCGGACTGGCTGATGGAGCCGTATCGCGCGTGGCCGTTCCTGTCAGCGCCCCATCATCCGGTTCTGTCCGCGCTGTGGGCCGTTGTCGTACACGGGGTCCTGAGTCTGTTTGTCGTGTTGCCGATCCTCTGGCGCAGCGACCGGCGCCTGACCCTGGCAGCACTGGCGTTTGTGGGGGGCTTCGCGCTGGATTTCGATCACGCCGTGGTGGCGGGGAGTCTGAGCCCTCGCGCAATGGAGCACCTGGGTGATCGGCCCGACACCCACAGCCTGCTGTTCGCGGCGGCGCTGGCTCTTCTCGTGCTCGCGGTTATGCGCCGGAGGCTGATGGCCTGGTTCGTGTTCGCCATCCTCGCCGCCCATCTGCTATTCGATGCCGCCGGTGGAGGCGAGCGCTGGCTCTATCCGCTCGGGCACCCAAAGTCAATTCCTTGGATAGCTTGCCCGGCGGGGCTGCTCGTGCTGTATGCCGTCAGCGCGTGGCTCGTCCGGGCCGGCCGGTCATTGCCAGACGCGCACCCAGTCGATCAGCATGCGCGCCGGGAACTGGGTGGAAGCGTTGGGTGAGCCCGGCCACACGCCTCCCACGGCAAGATCCAAGAGCAGGAAGTAGGGGTGCTGGAACGGCCATGCCGCCCCAGCAGGGAGCTTGGCGGGTGTCACCGTCTCGTACACTGCCCCGTCCAGAAGGAAGCTGACCGCGTTCGGAGACCATTGCATGCTGTAGGTGTGGAAGCCAGCTGACAGCGTGGTGGCCGAGTTGAACGTTCCGCCCACACCGTTGGGAGCCCAAGGCCAGGGAGCGTGCAGGGTCCCGTTGACGACGCTTGCTTCGGAGCCCAGCACCTCCATCGTGTCGATCTCGCCGCAGCTAGGCCACGCTCCGGAGCCTTCGTAGGCTTCGTGTCCGAGGGCCCAGAATTGAGCGACCAGTCCTTGGCCGGTTGGCACCCGAATGCGGGCTTGCACCACCCCGTACTCGAACTGAAAGGTGTGGAGCGTCTGCAGCCGCGCCGATGTGTAGTAGCGCGTGATCCCGTCTGCCCCCGTGTATTTTTCGGCCCGCGCGGTTACCGTTAGGTGACCGGCTCCGTCGAGTGAGGCGTTGCTGGGTCTCGCTGTGTAGGACTCTAGCTCCTTGTTTCCCCAACCTCCGCCCCCGGTGTCGAAGCCCCACTTGCTGGAATCGGGGGGGGCTCCGGCGGGCCCATCGAATTCGTCGGACCACACGATCGTTTTCGTGGGCGCCGGAGCGGTGCTCGCGGCAGCTGGGCTCCCGACGGGAACGTCGGCCAACGCGGCTGGAGAGAGCGCAGACCCAGGAGCGCCAGGGGCCGGCCCGCCCGAGCCCGCGGCGCCCGGGGCCGAGGAACGCGCGGGGCGCCTCCTACCTCGCACGCGACATGCCGAGCCGTGACGGTGACGATGACGGCGCACCGCGTGAGCGCACCGGGCGCGATGCTTTACCGGCGCACCTGTGCCGGGCTCGGCGATCGTTAGGGTGGCGATCACGACGCACGCGCATGCGGGTCCGCGTGTGACGAGACGCCGCATCATGAGCGTTTATTTCGGGTGGGGCGGCTCGGGTATTGAGTGGACAAGCAGGGGTTGGACGCATGACCGTTGCGGCCGGCGACGTCGTTTCTGAGCAGCCCCGCCGCGTCTCAGCTCCGGGGTCCGATTGGTAGCATCGGCACGTCGTGAAGCCTACCCCAGGCAGATTGGCCGTTGTCGGCATGGTCGCCGCCGCGCTGACAGTAGTTCCCGCGGCGGTCAGTGGGATCGGTCTGCGCGGCGCTCGTTCGAGCCAGATAGCCGTGGTCGCGCCGCCGCTCCACCTTGTGTGGGCAGACAACTTCACTGGACGCCGAGGGGCGAGGCCCAGTCCGACGAACTGGAACTTCGATATCGGCGGAACCGGCTGGGGCGACGAAGAGCTGGAGTCCCATACCTCGAGACCAAGGAACGCCGAGCTCGACGGGCACGGCCACCTTGTCATCACCGCGCGCGCAGAAACCTACACAGGACCCGAAGGGATCACGAGAAGCTACACCTCGGCTCGTCTGCAGACGCTACACAAGCTTCACTTTGAGTACGGACTCGTCGAGGCCCGTATCAAGCTGCCGGCCGGACAGGGCCTGCTGCCTCAGTTCTGGATGCTCGGCGACAACGCCTACCGTGTCAACGGATGGCCGGCCTGCGGGGAGATCGACGCGATGGAGGTGCTCGGGTCCGAACCTGGCGTCGTCAAAGGCACGATTCACGGGCCATGGAGCTGGGCGCCGCACGGCGTGAGCGCCAGTCTCCGCTCCGCGACCTCACTCGCCTCGGGCTTTCACGTCTACGGCGTGAAGTGGGAGCCCGAAAAAATCGAATTCCTACTGGACGGCGCCGTGTACGAGACGATTCGCCGGGGGGACCTCCCGGCCCGCGCCGCCTGGCCGTTCCAGCATCGGTTCTTTCTGCTGCTCGATATCGCCGTCGGTGGGACGGCCGCCGGATCGCCCGCCCTCACCACACGGTTTCCCGCGAGGATGATCGTCGACTGGGTGCGGGTGTGGCAGTGGCCCGCGACCGCCGCGAGCGGCCGCTAGCTCGATCCCGGCGCTGCGGGCCGACGGAGGATTCCGCTCAACATCGGCACGACCGCGACGCAGATGACGGCGTTCGCCAACAGCCAGGCGGCCGCCACACCCTCGATCCCGTTCGAGTGCGCCAACGGTACCGCCGAGCCGAGTGCGAGCGCGAGTAGAATCAGCTCGACGAAGCTGAGACGCAGCCCGCGCCCTTGGACTCGCGACAGTGCCGAGAAGAGAGCGATCACCGTGCGCAGGAGACTCGCGCACAGCAGCAACCGCAGTACACCCGCGCCGTGCTCGGCGTACGCGCGACCGAAGGGAAGCATCACCAGCGGCGCCGCCGCCGCGAGCAGCAGCGCCGCGGGCGCGAGCAGGGCGACGACGCGGCGAATGAAGACGACCGTCAGGGCGCGAAGGTTCTCATGGTCAAGCGTCGCCTCGACGACCAACGCGGTGCACGCGCTGTAGGCGAAGGTGTCGAATGCGACCGCGATCGTGAACGGCATCGCGAAGTATGCGCTCTCCCGGGCGCCGAGGATCCCGATCACGAGGAGCGGGAGCATCGTCAACGTGGCCTGAGTGAAGACGGACGCGAGATAGTCCTGGGCGAGGAAGCGTGCCACGCGACGACGTCCGATTCGGGCGACTGAAGACCGGCCGGTTGCACCCGACACAAGGGCTGGGATCGCGCGCCTGAACAACAGCAGGTTGACCGGAATCAACAGCAATGCAATCGGGAGGACCCACGCCAGGAAAACCCCGTTCACGGCTCCCGCCGTCAGCATAAGCGGCAGCGCCGAGAGCTTGAGGATCCCGAACACCCCGTTCTCCACGGGAATCCACGGTGCCCGGCGGGTGGCGGTGAGAGCAGCGTCCTGCAGTGTAAACAGGCCCCACAGCACGAGCGCCAGAACGAAGCCTGCGGCCAGCGCCGGTTGCGCGCCCAGATACTCCAGTTCACGTGAGAGGTGTGGTGCGGCTACCACGAACGCGGCGCCCAACAGCAGCGCGACGGCCGCGGTCAGCCCATAGGTGGCACGCAGGGCCTTGGCGCTGCCGATTCCGAGGTCCGGCAAGAAGCGGACGATCCCATTGGCCAGATTTAGCTGGCAGACGGTCGAAAGCTCGATCATCACCGAGATCAGAACTGTGTCTCGGCCGACCGTGGTGCTCGGGTAGAGACGGGCCGCTGCGACCCAGAATCCCATCCCCAAAACGGAGGTAACCGCCGTGTTGGCTATCAGGCTGTATGCGCCTCGCAGCAGCTGGCTGGAGGACTGGGCCGACACCGCCGCGGGTGTGAGGGACGCCACGCGCGCTCTGGCTTAGGCCGTCGCCTCGAGCGCGAGCGTCTCGAGCTCGTTGGGCCCTCTGCCGATCTCCTGCGCGTGGCGATCGATGCCCCTGAGCTCGGTGTGGGAGGACTCGCCGGGACTAACAGTCACGATCTCGCTGAAGCCCGCGCGGCTTAGCGCGCGGCGCAATGTCGGCTCGTCGTAGATGAATGTGTGCCCCCAGCTCCGCACGAGCCGGTTCGCCGTGAGAACTGGGTTCGCGAGCTCGTCGCCCGCCGACCGAGTCCCGTACGTGCGGTTCGACCATTCCACGTACCGCACAAGCGCTGGGTCCTCATCGTCACTGTCGAGCAGACGCCGGACGAGGTCGATGTTCGGCGTCGCGATCCGCAGGATCCCTCCCTTGCGCAGCACGCGATGACACTCCCTCAGCATCACCAGGCCGGCCTCGAACGTGACGTGCTCGATCACGTGCTCGCACTGCACTGCATCGAAGCTCGCGTCGGGTAGGGGGAACCGCTTTGTCGCGTCCATATACACGACGTTCCGCCGCACCGGCAAAAGGTCCGTCGCGAGCCAGCCTAGATCGGTGTAGCTGCCACATCCGATCCGCAGGAAGCGCCGCTGATTCGCCGTCAGATACGCAGCGATCTGCCGGTTGCGACGCGCCAGCCCTACCGTCCTGAGTCCCAGACTCGCTGCGTTATAGGCGAGGGGGAACCGCTGGAGGACTCCTCCGACGCGCTGAATCGCAATCGGCCCGGCTGTCACGGATGGCTCCCCCTCCCGGGCGGCGGATGCCGAAGGTGACTGCGTCGGGAGGCGGGCGTCCGCGCCGGCCGCAGTCGCGAGCGAATGTGGCGGAAGCTGCCGGCTGCGCTCGCATGGTGGCGCGCGCGACGAACCGCTTTGACGAGGGTGCGAGCGACATATGCCGCGGTTCTCCTGGAGAGTTCGAAGACGCTCGGCGGAGCTGGTTGACGATGGCCGAGTGCTTGTCCCGTCCCGCCGACTCTGAGGACGAGTTCGTAGATGCGTGCGTCGTGATTCGCGTACCAGAGGCGGAAGTGCGGCGAGCTCGCAACCGCCGCCTCCAGATGGGCGAGCGCGCCGGGCGGCGTGATTCTCAACACCTCGGCGTACGCAGTCTCATCCTTGGTGAACGCCAGGTATCCGTGCGGAGCATACTGCCTGATCCGTGCGATGACGTTCGCGACGTCCCCAGCTCCGAGCTGGCGGTTCTGGAAGTCGTGGGCGCTTAGGAGATTGGGGTAGGCGTCACCTTCTGGACCTCTGAATTCTGGATAGGTCCCTCCGTACTTGAACGGGAATCCCGGGGCCGCCAGCACCAGCACCGACCCGCGCCGCGCGTGATAGTAGAAGTGCTCGCTCGCACGAACTTCTGCGGGGGAGATGAGGTTGAGCTCTTCCTGGCCAAAGAACGACGGCACGAACATCGAGGTGAACGTCACCGCGACGAGCACAGTCAACACCCATCTCAGCCATCGCCCGGAGATCGTCGTCAGCGCCCAAGCGATCAGGGCTGACCACCATGGGCTCGAGAATAAAATTATGCGTAGCGATGCCTCGCCGCCGTAGTTCTGTCCGAAGATCACGGCAAGCGGTGAGACGGCAAGCACGAGTAGCGGCAGCGCTCGCACTAGCAGCCCGCGCCTGACCAGCCGAATCGAGGCCAACGAGCCTCCGCCCCAGAGAGCCGCGATGGCGAGCAGCTCGACGCGCGTGTTGAATACCTTGCCGGGCGATGGCGTCTGCGTGTAGGTCGCCACCTGCACGTTGTTGAACGGATCGATGCTCGTGAAGAGCCCGAAATTGTGTTTGATGTAGTTGAGGTTTGCGGCGAAGTAGCCGAAGGTCATTACGGCCATCGCCATCAGCACCCACCAGGGACGAACGACACCGGCCAGCATCAAGAGGGCGGTGCTGCCGAGCAGCATGTAGGGCGTGAGCTGATGGCTCGCCACGATCACGGCGTCCAGGATGAGCACGGCCGCGATCGCCGCCCATCGCGGCCACTGCGGCGCCTCGTCTCTTACGACCGGCAGCTGGCGGACGCGCCCCAGCCGCTCGAGCAGGCGGCCCAGGCGCGGAGAGTAAGGCCGCCGCCCAACCCTGAGATGGCGCAGCATGATCACCGTCAGGCCGAGGCCGAGCACGAACGTAAAGGCCTGAGGTGAGAAGTAAGTCTGTCCCACCCAGTTGGTGAGCAGGAAAAGCAGCGCTGCCCCGGCCGCGATACGAAGCTCGCGCGCGATCGCCTTGACGGCCGCCATCACGAGCACGATGTCGAGAACCACGAAGAACAGCTCCGCCCAGCCCGCATAGGTCTCGGGATCGGCACGACCGGCGATGCGCGAGAAGATCGCCCCAAGGGCGAAGAAGCCCGGCCAGCGGTTGTAGATGTCGATGCCGGGGTTTGCCTGGCCGTGCGCCTCGAGATAGCGCACCACGCCAATGTGCTTGTACACCCAGGCGTAGTGCGGTTGTGCTGAGAGGACGGGTGCCGTCCCGTAAAGG
>Ga0210409_10008461_pt1 | contig 10475 bp, 9 predicted proteins | sample IncBWH17MmetaG_FD_161649 | JGI IMG/M metagenome (GOLD analysis project Ga0210409, IMG submission 161649) | Forest soil microbial communities from Barre Woods Harvard Forest LTER site, Petersham, Massachusetts, United States - Inc-BW-H-17-M | ecosystem: Environmental > Terrestrial > Soil >...
AATCCGCGCGAACGGGAATACGACAACATTTCTGCGTTCAGCATGGCGTCGGTCTGAGCCGTCAATTCACGGCCAATTGGGCCCGCCGCCGCTCTGGCATCTCCACCGATCGTGAACTTGTCGGATAAGAGATGTTTCATTCCGCCATCGTTCATCACGAGCAAGACCACATCCGTCTCGGTAGCGCCAATCTGAAATCCGAAGCTTCCACCTTCAGCACGCATCGCTGCCGGAGCGCTCCAGCCCGAGCCTCCGTGCGCACGGCACACGGCGAATCCGCGGCCATACTCCGCGCCAAAGATGAATCCGGCCTTTTTCATGCCTGGCAGAACAACCACGCAGCGTGCCTTCTCGATTAGATCCTTCGGGATGCCTTTGTCGGCAGCATGCATCATGTCAATCAGCGTGTCGGCCGAAGCATCCAGCCTGTCATCTACTTTGATTTCTCTGTCCGCGGCGAAAGCCGCGGCACTAAACGAACCGGCAATTGCCACAATGGCCAGTATTTTGCGCATATAAAAGTCTCCTCTTCGCTTCGACAGAGAGCACCTGGAACTCCAATGCTCCGAAAAGTCCGATCAATTGGGCGCAACCCGCGCCGCACAATAGCATTCAAGCGAGTCCAGGACAGCCGGCCGAGCGTGAATGCCTGTCTCTCAATAGCTGATTGTTGACCAGATCCGGTCAAGTGACTGCGGGCGGTCGAGGGTGAGCCCTTGGCCGGGCCACTCCGCCCGAACTACATCGCCCTTAGCCGGCCGCCCCGAGTTTGGCATCAGACTCCAAGTATTTGTTCTACGGCCACCTCAGCCATTCCCCGGCCAATCATCGGAGATTTGCTTGCCTTCGGCCAACCGCTCGAGGCAGTGCCCGAGTGGGTCAGCAATCTAGACTTGTTTACCTGGCGGGTGGCGAAGGCGATGGTTTCGCGCCCCCTTGAGAGAGCGAGGTTCTGGCTTCAGTTGGATGCGATTGGCGCCGATTCATTTCCGGACGATACACGCGTGAAGACGCTCGGCCTGGGAAGACCGCCGATTCGAGCCCGGACGGAAGCATTGAGATTCGATCTCCGCCGGCGCCTCCTCCCCGATAGCACTCCAGACGCCGGCCGCGAAGTATTCCGCAGTGCACCATCGCACGGGCGCCAGTGCTTGGCCCTCTACTGGCCAGGCGGTCATCGAACCAAGCACCGTCACAGCCGGGAAACTCCCCGCCGAGGCAGCGAAAGAGCTAACGGATTTCAATCTTCAGCAGGGCGTCGGAATGCTCGTGACGCCAGCCCCAGTAGGCTTGCTGATCGTTGTCTTTGAGCTTAGAGAACGTATTGTATTTGCGATGGTTTTCTTTCGCGTACATACGATACGCCTGATCTTCATGACTATTCCATTCATGATCGTCATTGTGTTGTTTGTCGTGGTAGGTTTGAGCAGGCTTGTGATCTTCGGCTCGTAACGCTGATGGCGTCATCGCGATGGGGACAATAAGAGCCGCGCTGAGCAGGGCTGTATTCAAGAAACGGGCCATGGTAATTTCTCCTCACCCATTAACAGTGCACTTGCCGGGCCAGCCCGTCTCCGCCCAACCATTGCTCTACTTGCGCTGGAAGACGAGCGTGATCGGCGTATGCTCCGGCCGTTCGACGTTGACCAGCATCGTGCCATCCGCGGCCAGCGTGTAGCTTTCGAGAGTCACCGCGCCGGATCGCGTCGTCGTCACCTTCAGAACGTCGTGATCCCACTTGGTCTTGCTCTTGAGGTCTTTGCCGGTGTGAATCGTGGAGTTGTTCTCGCTTCCGGTGCTGTCGTTATAGAAGTAGGTCTCCGTGGCCCCTTCATACACGAAGCTGCGGGACACCACAATGACACCTTGGTGATCATGGATCGTCACGGTACCCGTCTGCACGACGGGCTGCCCGGCAAAATCGCTCTTTGCGGGAACCAGCGTCCAATCTCCGTTCATGGCGTTGTGGTCCCGAGCCAAGGCCGCAAATGCGAACAGAACGGTCATCAGGACGAATGCGATTGTGATTCTTTTCATTTGGGTCCTTCGTTCTCTCGTATGTAACGATCTCCTTAGCTCAGGCACTTACAGCACCGACTCGGTGCGCTGTTGCATACACTCATTTGCCGTCTGGATTTCGACGTTGAATTTGGGGAATTAGACTTTGGCAAGTAACCGTATGCGGTCAAGTGACTGCATATGGTCAGCGTGGGCAGCTTTGGAACTTGGACGACCTCCCCTCGTTCACTCCCTAGCAGCTTCAGGTAGCATTTCCCGAGATCCCACTTGGACGCCAAGCCCGAACATGAGCAGGAGCCCGAGCAAGGTCCACACGACCGTCGCAATCGACAAGATTGGAACAAATAGAAGAAATGCTCCAAGGCTGCCAAGAAACAGAGCACCGGAAGAGGCGAGGAAAATACGCAGGATCATAGTCGTTGTGTAGCAGGCGCGATGCCAACGGCGATTACCTGAGCGCCAAGCCTCACGATGCAGGTTGGAGCCGTCCGCGTGCCTTGGGGAAATCATCGCTGCACGATAAACGTGAGCTAGGGCTCTCCCGCAAAGGATCTGTGACCGGCCCCGGACACGTGATCACATATCGTTACTGGCCGACACCTTCTGGCCCTCTCAAGGACCATCCGTACCGACCCGGGTGCGGACAGAGCACAGAACCGGTTCATCCAGGACGAAGTTGGCTCTACTCGTGCATAAGAAAGAGGTTCACCACGGCTGCCGCTGGGCAGCCGACGAAAGGCGGGACATATAATGCAACTCCACGCTATGCAACACCACGATTCCGACGTTGCCGCGAATGCCGCTGGGACGGGGGATGTCGTCACTGAAGTCCGGCGCGAGGCAGCCTTACTCAAAACGGGGGCGCTGCAGAACGCCATCCTGAACAGCGCCAACTTCTCAAGTATCGCTACCGACGAGAAGGGCGTCATCCAACTCTTCAACGTTGGCGCCGAGCGCATGCTGGGCTACGACGCCATCGAGGTGGTGGACAAGATCACTCCCGCCGACATTTCCGATCCGCAAGAAGTGATCGCGCGCGCCAAGGCATTAAGTGTCGAGCTGGCCACGGCGATTACTCCCGGCTTCGAGGCGCTGGTCTTCAAGGCCTCGCGCGGCATCGAAGACATCTACGAACTGACTTACATCCGTAAAGACGGCAGCCGCTTTCCGGCGGTGGTCTCGGTTACGGCGCTGCGCGACGATCTTGGCGGAATCATCGGATATCTGTTGATTGGCACCGACAATACCGCCCGGAAGCAGGTGGAAGCCGAGCAGAAACTGCTGGATCAGCGCCTGCGCGATCAACAGTTTTACACCCGCTCACTCATCGAATCCAATATCGACGCGCTGATGACCACCGATCCGGCCGGTATCATTACCGACGTCAATAAGCAGACCGAGGCTCTCACCGGTTGCACCCGAGATGACCTGATCGGCGCTCCTTTCAAGAACTACTTCACCGATCCGGAGCGGGCCGAGGCGGGCATCAAGCGTGTACTGAGCGGAAGCAAGGTCACCGACTACGAGCTTACGGCCCGTGCCCGGGATGGCAAGGAAACCGTAGTATCTTACAACGCGACCACGTTCCACGACCGCGACCGGAAGCTGCAGGGAGTGTTTGCCGCGGCGCGCGACGTCACGGAACGCAAACGATTTGAGCAAATCCAGCAGGAAAATAACGTCGAGTTGGAACGCGCCAAGGCGGCCGCCGAAAAAGCCAATCTGGCCAAATCGGACTTCCTTTCGAGCATGAGCCATGAGCTCCGCTCCCCGCTCAATGCGATCCTCGGTTTTGCCCAGCTCATCAATTCCGAATCCCCGCCGCCCACGCCTTCCCAGACGGCAAGCGTCGATCAGATCCTCCACGCGGGATGGTATCTGCTGGAGCTGATTAACGAAATCCTGGATCTGGCGCAGATCGAGTCTGGGAAGCTGGCGCTATCGGCGGAACCCACGGCCTTGGCGGAAGTCATGTCTGAATGCCAGGCCATGATCGAACCGCAGGGGCAAAAGCGCGGCGTCAGAATGACGTTCCCCCAGTCCGACATGCCTTACTTTGTCGATGCCGACCGAACCCGGCTGAAACAAGTGCTTATCAATCTCCTTTCTAACGCCATCAAGTACAACCGGGCGAATGGAACCGTCGTGGTGGATTGCACCGCCGGCACCCCGGGACGAGTCCGCATCAACGTCAGGGACTCCGGCGCGGGGCTGTCTCCGGACATGCTCAGGCAGCTCTTTCAACCCTTCAACCGTCTGGGCCGGGAGACCAGCGCGGAGCAAGGCACCGGCATCGGCCTGGTGATGAGCAAGCGTTTGGTGGAACTGATGGGAGGCGTGATCGGTGTCGAAAGTACAGTCGGTTCGGGAAGTGTGTTCTGGTTTGAACTGAACTCGGCTACTCCCCAGCTTGCGGTTGAACCAGCCGAGCCTAAGGCAGTTGTCCAAGTCCAGGTTCACAGTGGCGCGCCACGCCGGACGCTCCTCTATGTGGAGGACAACCCGGCCAACCTGAAGCTGGTCGAGCAGCTCATCGCGCGCCGCCCGGATATGCGCCTGCTGACCGCAAGAGACGGAAATGTGGGCATCCAGCTGGCGCGCGCTCACCAGCCCGAGGTGATCCTGATGGACATCAATCTTCCCGGTATCAGTGGCATTGAGGCCCTCAAAATCCTGCGCGCGGACCCGGCCACCGCGCACATCCCCGTGGTTGCCCTCAGCGCAAATGCCATGCCCCGCGACATCGAACGGGGCCTGCGGGCTGGATTCTTCCGGTATCTGACCAAACCGATCAAGGTCGATGAGTTCATGGATACCCTGGGAGAAGCCCTGGAATTCGCGGCCCAAGAAGTCGCTCAGAGCAGGTAAATCCGGACAGACGTTATGGTCAGCTCAGCCGATATTCTGAACGCCAAAATCCTGGTCGTTGACGATAAGGAAGCCAATATCCGGCTGATCGAGGGCATGCTGCGCGTCGCCGGCTATGCTTCCGTCCACTCCACCACTGACCCGAACCAGGTCTGCGAACTTCACCGCCAGTGCCGTTACGACCTGATCCTGCTCGATCTCCAGATGCCCGGCATGGATGGATTCCAGGTGATGGAAAGTCTGAAGGAAATCGAAACGGACGGTTATCTTCCGGTCCTGGTGATCACGGCGCAGCCGGGGCACAAACTGCGCGCACTCCAAGCCGGCGCTAAGGATTTCGTCAGCAAACCGTTCGAGCTGGCCGAGCTACAAGCGCGAGTTCACAACATTCTGGAAGTTCGCCTGTTGCACCTGCGAGCGAAGAACCACGCTAGAGTGCTGGAGGAAACGGTTCGGGAACTGGAGGTCAGCCGTGAGGTGATTCGCCTCAAGACCCTGGAGGAACGAAAGAAGAGCGACCAGGAACTAGCCTTAGCGCAGGAAACCCAGGAGAGCCTGCTTCCCCGAGGGCTGCCGCAGTTTGAGAATTTTCGCATCCATGCGTTCAACAAGCCTACACGTTACGTGGGAGGCGATTTCTATGATTTCCTCCAACTAAATTCCGGCGAATGGATGGGAGTCCTGGCGGATGTTTCCGGCAAGGGGATTTCGGCGGCCCTGTTGAGTTCGATGGTGCTGGGCGCTCTTAGTATGGAATTCCGCTCCGGCGCCCGGCCGCGGGAGGTCTTGAACCGGATCAACCAACTGCTGTGCGAAAAATCTCTTCCCTGCCAGTTCGTCACGCTCTTCCTTTTCCTCCTGAGTCCGAATGGCGCGGGGCAATTCATCAGCGCGGGACATAATCCGGCCTACTTGTTTCGCTCCAGCACGGGAAAGATTGAACGCCTCGTCTCGGAGCTCTTTGCCCTGGGGATGTTTGATTTTGCCTCTTATGAATCCCGCATTCTCCAACTCTGCAAGGGAGACATTCTGGTGGTGTTTTCCGACGGCCTTACGGACGCGGAAAACCAGGAAAATGAAATGTTCGGAGACGAACGACTGCTGAAACTGATTCGGCAGGAGGCCCCCTCCGGAAGCCACGTGCTGGAGCAGAAGCTCTTGAAGGCTATTGAGGAGTTTACTCAAGGCATGCCGCAAGCTGACGACATCACCTTCGTGGTCGTTGAAAACGTTTACTGAGGAAAAAAGCGCGTCAACGGCCGCTGCCCGAGATCCTCAGTTTTTTCAGGATCGCGTTCAAGGTCGTCGGTAGCCCTTGGCCTCGAACCCTTGCCGACGCCCTGGGGTGCGGGCGGTTCCGGCGCGCCGCGGCAGACAGCCGAGGCTCATAGGGACAAGAGCGAGCAACTTTCGAGATCGCTTATTGCGCTCCCGCAGAATCTGCCCGGGATAGGAGCCTCGACAACAGGCGGACCTGCTCGTGGTCGAGGCCGTACCGGCTCACTGAATCCTCATAGAACTGCTCCAGCAGTCGCCGGTACTGCTCTGCTTTACTGGGGTCAAAGGCAGCTTGTCCTTGCAAATCGTCAATCACCGAGCGTCGCCTCCTCGTCAGTCAGAAATCCGCAAGCCATGGGGCCAGGGAGTGGGGGAGGCTCCAGCACCTCTTTGATGCATCGAAGCGGAAAAGTGTAACGACGTACGGCGCAGAGGGACAGAGATCCGAAGGAGTGCCGTTACGGAAAGACGTGTACGACTCTGCATGCGCGAGTCGACAGGCGCTGATCACGCCACCGGTCTCGCGGAATAACATCGCTCCGTCCTCACGGGTCGGGCCGGTGGTCTCCGTGGTGGCGGCGCTCACGGTGCGCGATGGTGGTAGCAGGCGTTTAAGAATGTGAGCTAGCCGCTGGTCGCGGCGTGCTGGCGCGCGCGCGGACATCCAGGCGTGCCTCACTGCGTTGGTCCATCTCGCCGCCGCTCAGGTTCCCCGGCTCCAGACTCGCCCTGCGCTTGATCCACCGAAGCCACACGTTGGCTTTGGTCTGTGCTTGTTTCTGGGTTAGTCCGTAACGGTCTTGCAGCTTCGTGACCAGGTAGTCACGCCATCTTTTCGCAGTCTGGTCCTGACTCATTTCGATGGTTCTCCTACTTCTTAGAATCCATCAGCACTCTGGACCGGGAGCGAGGTTCCTGATCTGTGACTCTATATGGTCATGTGACCAAGGGACGCCGTCAAAAGAATCGGCCAATGTCGGACTGAGGCCCTAACGACTTCGGTCTCAGAGCGATAACATTCCGCTCCCTAAGCCCTTCGGCTCTATATCACTCTCGGGATGATCGCCGCCTCCGATTTCTCGACGACCATTCCCGGAGTGTCGGGTCTTGCGAAGCAGGTTAAAGGCCACTCGCCGCGCCAGGCGTCTGGCTCGGGTGCGTCAAAGATCGCTGCGGGAGATCCCCAGCTTCTTCATCATGGCGTTCAAGGTCGTCCGCGGCACCCCGAGTCGAGTTGCGGCCTCGCTGACTACTCCACCGGTCTCGCGGAAAACGCGCAGGATGTAATCTCTTTCCACTTCTTCAAGCGTGGAGCCGGTATGTTCCACCGCGGCTTCCCGCAGTTCCGCCAAGGGAGCGCGTAGGTTGGGGCCCCGCGAAAGAATCACCGACCTCTCGATGAAGTTTTCCAGTTCCCGCACATTGCCGGGCCACCTCCAGCTCACCAGAGCTCGCATCGTCTCCGAGGGGATTTTTTCAATGGTGCGATCCATTTTGTCCGCGTATTTCTTGGTGAAGTGCCGGGCCAGGACGGGTATGTCGTCAGGGTGATCCCGCAATGGTGGAGTGATGATGGGGAACACCTTCAGCCGGTAGTACAGATCGCTGCGGAACAGTTTGTCCCCCATCATCTGAGTTAGATTCCGGTTGGTTGCCGCTACCAGCCGGACGTCGATGGGTATGGTGCGCGTGCCTCCCAATCTCTCGAAGGATTTTTCCTGCAAAGCGCGCAGCAGCTTGGGCTGCAGGTCCAACGGAATGTCTCCGACTTCATCCAAAAACAGAGTCCCTCGATGGGCCATTTCAAAGCGGCCGATTTTCTGCCCCAAGGCGCCGGTAAAGGCTCCGCGCTCGTAGCCGAACAGTTCGCTTTCGAGTAGCCCGGTGGGAATCGCGGCGCAATTCAAGCTGATGAACGGGAGATTCCGCCGCGGACTCAAGCGGTGAATGGCGCGCGCCACCAGTTCCTTTCCGGTGCCCGTTTCGCCCAGAACCAAAACGGTCGCATCGGTCGGCGCAACCACTTCCACCTGCCCCATCACCCGCTTCATGGCCGCGCTCTGTCCTACGATTTCGTCGAAATTACTAGTGATCTCGCTCACTTCCTGGTTCAGGTTTTCGAGCCGGTCACGCTCGCGGAGATCCTGAACGAACGAGATCCAGCGGAAGGGAGAGAGCTTCAACACCGCCGTGGCGACCAGCACTGGCACCCGGGCTCCGTCCTTGCGGATCAACTCTTTTTCAAAAGGCGTGCAGGCGCCGAACCGCAACCCTTCTTCATGGGCCAGTTCGTCGAGAGCCAGATATTCCGGTGGAGTCAGGTCGGGCCAATGCAAGCGCCCGGCTTGCAGATCCTCGCGACTGTAGCCGACCAGATCGAGAAACGCATCGTTGGCCTCTGGAACCCGGTCGAACTCGCCGGAAACGATACCGGCGATGGTCGATTCCGCGGGGATCCGCCGGAGCCGTGCGCGCCCGCGCCGCAACGTTTCGTCCCTCTCGTGGCGGTCGCTGAAGTCGCGCACTACACTGGCGAAGCCCTGGAGATCTCCGTTCGCGTCCTTCAGGACCATGGTGATGGTGTTGGCCCAGAATCGCGATCCATCCTTTTTCGCGCGCCAGCCCTCGTTGCCAAAATGCCCCTCGTTTGCGGCTCGCCCTAATTCTTCCTGCAGCGTGGCGCGAAGAGTGTCTTCGCTGAGATAGAGGCTAGACAGGTGTTGGCCGACAATTTCGCTGCTCGTGTAGCCGTAAATGCGCTCCGCTCCTGCATACCAGGCGACAATCAGTCCGTCCACATCCAACAGGAACAACGCGTAGTCCTGCACCCAGGTAGGCGCCGCATCGGCGACCGCATCCGTGGACTTAGTCTTGTCACGTAGCACCAGCAGATGGCGGACAGGCAGCACGTTCCCTTTGGCCGTGTACTCGACATGTCGCGGAGTCCCATCCGCACCCAGGAGCTGAAGCTCGCCTTCTTGCTCGCCTTCCTCCAGAAAGGAGCGCCAGCGTTCCGAAATCACGGGCTTGAAGTTTGGCTCGGCAAAATCATCCAAACTGCGGCCGATGATCTTTTCGCGCGGGAGGCCCAGCAGTTTGCTGGCGCCCACGCTGGCTTCGCGGTAATGGCGTTCGTCGTCCGTCAACAGAACGGGCACGGAAGGGTGAAATACGATTGCCCGGAACAGCAGTTCTAGTTCCTTGGGTCCGTTTTCAGAGAGCCAGCGGGTGGCGTGCGGCTGCGAGGCTGCGGAGTTCACGAAACGTTTCTCCTTGCCCCGTCGATCTCTAACCCTGTTGATCTTGGAAGCCGGAGGCGTGAAGAAGACTTTCTTGGCCCGTCCGGCAAACAGCGGGAAGCGGAGAATGGCGGTCGATAACGATGATAGCACCGAAGCAGCCAAGGCCGACCACATTTCGTCACCTGGCGTTCGGCAGGCACTGGGCATCCGTTGCTTTAGTGGCGCGGCTTTTTCAGCCTGCAGCGGCGCCTTGAGCAGCCGCCAGAACGTCCAGTCACATCGCAAGACGCAGCAATATTCCCTATGGTTTGTGCAACATACGGTCCCCAGCCGTCGAAATCCTTGTATCGCCCGTGTATCTTGGAATCGGGAGAGGTCATTCACTCGGCCATCTGAGAAAGTGATCCACCGCGCGCGGCCGGCTAATTCTAGATAAAGTGTCGTGCAACGTAAAAAGTAAGATGGATTCCATCCGGTTGTTACGAACCGGCCGTTGATACGCGGGCGAACAAACATGCGTCTTCCTGGCGGTGGAAGTAAAACCTCGGCACGCAGGGACGGGAGCTCCCGATTTTTAGAAGCGCACATGCGGTGTGCGCAGTAAGGAATGTTCTTTGGATTCATAGCAAGACTGCCGGGCACGCCCGAAGAGTGACCCGAAGTATGGAATAGAGCAGCGGCAACTTTGCGCCCTGGAACAGCGGGGCTGTGAGATGGCCCGTATCGTGCAGGTGCTACTGGGTGTAGACTCGCGTTTCCAACAGGAGCGAACTCTATGCGTGATACCCATCGAAACGCCGCCGAGCAGCTCCCTCACCATCTCCGGCAAGCCCGCGGCTGTCCGGATAACGCCGTAAGAGGATTGGTTTCATGCCGCCCAACAATTACGATTTCGTAGTTACGCCCATTGATCCCGCGCTCTCCGACAGCGAGTGTCCCAAATGCGGCGTCGCCATGGAGCCCGTCGAGATCGGGGTGGAAGGGCTGCCGCTGCAGCACGTGCAACTGTGCCCGCGTTGCTACCTGGTCACGTGGAGCGATCAATACGGACTGCACTCGCGGCAAGGC
>Ga0210409_10008462_pt1 | contig 10475 bp, 12 predicted proteins | sample IncBWH17MmetaG_FD_161649 | JGI IMG/M metagenome (GOLD analysis project Ga0210409, IMG submission 161649) | Forest soil microbial communities from Barre Woods Harvard Forest LTER site, Petersham, Massachusetts, United States - Inc-BW-H-17-M | ecosystem: Environmental > Terrestrial > Soil >...
CCCGCTTTTGATCAGGGCATTCGCCTGGATAGATCCTTGTACCCAGCCTGACCGCCGAAAATCAAATCATAGGCTACGCAATCCGGATTTTTAATATCCAGGGCCTGCTTAACTTTTGCAGCAAGTGCAGGAAGCATGTCCATGCGGTTGCTGTTGAGCTTAATGTCACCAAAATTATGGCAAAATATGATATAATCCAGGCTTTCCTTGTCTATAGAAGCATCGTCTATAGCCCTTTGGGCAGCAATTGTGGCAATGTTGCTGCTTACTTGTGCAGGGTCAGCATAACGTCTCTCATTGATCTCAGTGATTTCAGAAAATTTTGAGATAATTTCTGCATTTCCTTTGTCCAGAATAAGGCCATTTTCATAAAAAGTGGAGTCCAAAAAGGCATCTCCTGACACAACGTGATCAGGAATAAAACTTCCTGTACCTAAAATTACGGAATACAAATTCATCTCAATATTACTCATCTCATACCGTATACCGTTTAGGTATACAGTATAAAAATAGGATTAATTACTTAAACTACAAATTTTAATTGAATTCGTCAATCAAAAAAACAAACAACTCTTTAGGGCCGTGGGCACCCAGAACCAATGTTTTTTCAATATCTGCCGTACGGCTTGGGCCAGTGATTGTACTGATCATAGACGGGATCTGTGCTCCATATTTATTCTTAATCAGTGCAAAGGCATCTTTAAGATCGGGCACGAGTTGACCGGTTCTGGCAATTACAATATGGTGATGGGGAAATATACTAAGCCTTCTCCCCGCGGCATTTTGGTTAGAAACCATTACAGAGCCATTTCTAGCAATCAAGGCCTCGCAAAGTGTAAGGCCAACTTCGGCCATTTCAAAGTCCTTATCGGTCTTATAAAAAGGAAATTCAAATTGGGTTAATAATTCCTGTAATTCAGGTTCCCAGCAATAGATTTTTCTCCAGTTAAATTTATCTGCAAGATCCAGGATGTTCTCTATGAAATCCATTCCATTTTCACAGAAAATAAAATGTCCGGATACAGCGGTAAGCTGTTCGGCAAACTGAACTTCCAGGAGTTCTTCCTCTTTTTTATATAGTGGAGTTTCTTCTAAATTTGGATAAGGATGATCTCTTTTTTCAAGGAGTGCTTTCCTGATTTTCTTTAGCATTAACTCTTTTGAAGAGATATTTTCTTGCATAGGTTTTTGATTTGCTGCCGTCCGTTGAAGAACGGCAGCTTACCATAAATTAGTTATTCTCTTCTGGTTGTACAGTTTTTGCTGTTGCAGAAGGGTCAGTGGTTTCGCCAACACCATCGTGTACCAAACCTTTGGCTGCTGGTGTCTGATCTCCGGTTCCATTAACGAATTCGTCATAGGTGGTACGGTTATCAAATGGACGTTTGCCCAGGATCTCTTCCAGATCTGCCTGAAATAAGATTTCTTTCTCCAGTAATTTCTGAGCCAGTTTCTCTAAACCATCTCTTTTTTCGATCAGCAATTGCTTGGTTCTGTCGTATACAGCTGCAATCAGGATGCGAACTTCATTATCAATGATTTCTGATGTCTTTTCAGAATAAGGCTTGTTGAAGTTATATTCTGTTTGAGGATCGTGAAAAGATACATTTCCAACAACAGCATTCATACCATAAATGGTTACCATTGCATAGGAAAGCTTGGTGATCCGCTCCAGGTCATTCTGGGCACCGGTGGAGATTTTTCCAAAAACAATGTCTTCGGCAACTCTTCCACCCATAGTCATACACATACCGTCAGTTAATTGCTCTGTTGTATACAAGAATTGTTCTTTTGGCAGATATTGAGCATAACCAAGTGCAGCAATACCACGAGGAACAATAGATACCTTAACCAATGGGTCTGCATGTTCCAGGAACCAGCCTGCAATAGCGTGCCCGGCCTCATGATAAGCCACAATTTTCTTTTCTTCAGGAGAGATGATCTTGTTTTTCTTCTCAAGACCACCGATAACACGATCAATGGCGTCCTGGAAGTCTTGCATGTCTACCTTTGTTTTATTGCGTCTGGCAGCAATTAAGGCAGCCTCGTTACAAACATTGGCAATTTCTGCTCCGGCAAAGCCAGGTGTTTGCGCCGAAAGTTTTTTGGCATCCACTTCTTCTGAAGTTTTAATTGGCTTTAAGTGCACTTTGAAAATCTGTTCACGGCCAACCAGATCGGGTTTATCTATAGAGATCTGCCTGTCAAACCTTCCCGGTCTGAGGAGAGCAGAATCTAAAACGTCCGGACGGTTCGTGGCTGCCAGGATAATGATACCAGAATCCGTACCAAATCCATCCATTTCCACCAACAGCTGGTTTAATGTGTTCTCCCGTTCATCGTTTCCACCCATCATGCTGTTTTTGCCCCTTGCACGGCCAATAGCGTCTACCTCGTCAATAAAGATGATACAAGGAGCTTTATCTTTGGCTTGTTTAAATAAATCACGTACACGGGAAGCACCAACACCAACAAACATTTCCACAAAGTCTGAACCGGAAAGAGAGAAGAAAGGTACTTGCGCCTCACCTGCAACGGCTTTAGCCAATAAGGTTTTACCTGTTCCGGGAGAACCAACCAATAAGGCCCCTTTCGGTATTTTACCACCCAGATTAGAGTATTTTTTTGGATTTTTAAGGAAATCTACGATTTCCATTACTTCTTGTTTGGCTTCTTCCAGACCGGCAACATCATTGAAGGTGACATTAACCTGGCTTTCTTTATCAAAGAGGGTTGCTTTAGATTTTCCAATATTGAAGATCTGACCGCCGCCGCCGCCGGCACCACCGCCCATACGACGCATAATGAAGATCCAGAAGCCTATGAATAAGAGTACCGGAATGATGACGGTAAAGAACCAGGAATTAAAGGTGCTTTGTCTGGTTTCCTTAACAGCAAGAATACGCTGATTTTCAGGGATATCTTTTTGAGATTCTTTCAACTGCGCATCCAGACCGTCCATAGAACCTGCAGTAAAATATACAGTTGGACCTTCGGCTGCGCCAAAGTTATTTTTGGTACGGTACTGATCGTATTTGCTTTCTTTAACCCGGTCTTTTTTGATAAAGACGTCTGCCCGGACCAGGTCCTCGTATTTGTAAGCAACAATTTTTTCTACATCACCTGGTTTCAGCATTTCGCTTTCAAAGGTTTGATATGGGACCGGCTTGCTGGTATCAGTATTGAACAGGAATTGAAGTAAGATCAATCCCAGAATTATAGCAGCATAAACCCAGAAGATGTTAAACTTGGAACCCTTTTGAGGTTTTTTTGGAATATTGGGTATCCTTTTAATCAACTTGGGTTTTGTATTTTCTTTCTCTTTCATCATGGATTCAAAATGTTTTAATTAAAATTAGGCGCTTTGATAAGAAGTAGACTGTGCATCGCCCCATAGGTCTTCAATCCCAAAGAAATCTCTTTTCTCGGTTTTAAAGATATGAACTACGATGTCAAAATAATCCAGAATGATCCATTCTGCATTCTCGAACCCTTCTTTACGCCATGGGTCGGTTTGGGTGTTTGTATAGATTTCCTTTTCTACACTGTCGGCAATCGCTTTGACCTGAGTAGAAGAATCTGCATTACATATGATAAAATAATCTGAAACGGAGCTGTTGAGGTTTCTTAAATCCAGACGTACGATGTCATTCCCTTTTTTTTCCTGTATACCATGTACAGCCAATTCGGATAGGTATGTAGAAAGGTTTCCTATTTTCTTTTTTACCATTAAAATGTTTTAGTTTTGATAAACAACAAATATAATCAACACTTGCAAAATAACACTTTTTCAACATTATTTGTTGGTCAAAATCTTATCAAATTATCAGAGGTTGATTCTACCAATAACTTTTTAAAAGAATTGGTGTCAAAATCCGAGCCATTACCAGAAGGAACTGTAATTATGGCAGATAATCAGTATGCAGGAAGAGGCCAGCAACAGAACATTTGGCATACAGAGCCTGGAAAGAACCTTACTTTCAGCGTGTATTTGAAGCCAAGCTTCCTGAATATACCGCAGCAGTTCCTGCTCAATATGGCCATAAGCATCGCCGTTAATGAGGCCTTAACTAATTTGTTAGGCAGTGGGGTCAGTATTAAGTGGCCGAATGATATTTATTATAAGGATCTTAAACTAGGAGGGATGCTCATTGAGAATATGATTACCGGAAGCCGGTTTAAATCTGGTATTATCGGGATTGGTTTAAATGTAAACCAACAGCATTTCGCACCGCATTTAAATGGTAAGGCGACATCTGTTTATCAAATTTTACATAAAGATGTTAGTTTAAAAATGCTATTAACAGACATTTGCAGTCATATTGAAAGTAATTACCTGAAATTAAAGGCAGCAGATTACCTTTATCTCCGGAACGCTTATCATAAGAGACTGTACAGATATCATGAACAGCATAAGTACAGACATAATGGCGAAGTATTTTTTGCAAGCATACAGGGGGTAAGAGATACCGGGATGCTGGTCTTGCTGGAGGGAGAAACAGAAAAGGAATATAATTTTAAGGAAATAGAATTTTTAAATTGAAAAAACGTTAAGTAAAAACAAACCACACACAATGAAAAGAATCACATTAATACTTAGTTTTTTAGTGCTTTCGGTTTTTGCTGCATCAGCTCAGATCGAAAACCCGGTAAAATGGTCTTATGGACAAAAAAAGATCAGTAAGACAGAAGCCATTGTTTTTATTAAAGCAAGCATCGAAGATGGATGGCATATTTATTCTCAAAATGTAAAAGATGGTGGCCCTGTAAAAACATCCATTACTTTTGCCCCTTCTAAAGATTATGTAAAGGTTGGAACGACTTCGGAGCCAAAACCAGTTACTAAATTTGAGAAATCATTCGATATGAATGTAAGCTATTTTGAAAAACAAGTTATCTTTCAGCAAAAAGTGAAGCTGAACAAACCTTCTGCAACCGTCAAAGGAAAAGTAGAATTTATGGTTTGTAACGATAGCAAATGTTTGCCTCCGACAGAAGTGGAGTTCAGCGTTCAGGTAAAATAGATTATATCTGTTATAGAAATTGAAGAGCGCAACCCTCCGGAGGCGCTCTTTTTATTTTTTATCCGGATAAAAATTATCGTTAAATTCACAGCCTTGATACAATGTAATCATCATGTGCAGCAGTACACAAATCGCTATGTGTAAATTTGGTAGCAGATGATTGCTTCATAACCTTTAAAATTTATACTGATGAAAAAATTAATACTGGTTTTAGGAGTCATATTTTCGCTTAGCCTGGTGAATTCCGGGCGGAGCTTTGCGCTGATGCCGCAGCAGGATACGACAATCAATGCCGATGATATAGAATTTACGGAAATAGGTTCTTCTGCAGACAGCGCTAAAAATGACCTGAAGAAAGAGGTTGCCAAAGCTGATACCGTAAAAAAAGAAGAAGCGGTAGCTCCCGCAGGAAAAACGATACCCGCAGCAGGTCAGACAGAAAAAGAAAAGACACTCTGGGAAACGTTTATCGCAGGGTTGTTTGGTGGGTTTCTGGCTTTTCTAATGCCTTGTATCTTTCCTATGGTCCCGTTAACCATCAGTTACTTCACAAAAAGATCGGGAAGCAAACAAAAGGGAATAGGACAAGCCCTGATCTATGGACTTTCTATTATTGTGATTTATGTTGCCTTTGGTTTGCTGATCACCGCCCTTTTCGGCTCAGCAGGACTAAATGCATTCAGCAGCAGCGGCTGGTTTAATTTCCTGTTCTTTATTTTGCTTGTGGTGTTTGCGGTATCTTTTTTTGGTGCTTTCGAAATTACCCTGCCAAGCGCTATTGTTAATAAGATAGATCAGAAAGCAGATGACAGCAAAGGTTTAGGCGGTATTTTCTTTATGGCAGCCTCACTGGCACTGGTTTCTTTCTCCTGTACAGGACCAATTATTGGAACCCTGCTGGTTCAAGCCAGCTCCAAAGGTGAAATCCTTGCTCCTGCAGTTGGAATGTTTGGATTTGCCCTGGCGCTTGCGCTTCCTTTTACTTTATCCGCAGTATTTCCTGGCTTTTTAAGCAGTATGCCAAAATCAGGGGGCTGGCTGAATAGTGTTAAAGTATGTCTGGGTTTCCTGGAACTTGCACTTGCCTTGAAGTTTCTTTCTGCTGCTGATCTGGCCTGGCATTGGGAATGGTTTGACCGGGAAATATTTTTGGTATTGTGGATTGTGATTTTTGTTTTGATGGGGATTTATATTTTAGGGAAGATCAAATTTTCTCATGACAGTGATGTTCCTTATGTGTCCGTACCACGACTTTTCTTTGCCATCATTTCACTTTCTTTTGCCATGTACCTGGTTCCTGGTTTATGGGGAGCGCCGGTGAATATTTTAAGTGGGATTGCGCCGCCAATGAATACACAGGATTTTATTTTAACTGGAGGCGGTTCAAATGCGCCGGGTCCGGTATCTGCTGATTTTCCAACTAAGGTAAAACACAGTGAGTTTCTAAAACCCCCTGTTGGTTTCCATCCTTTCTTTGATCTGGATGAAGGGCTTGAATATGCTAAAAAGGTGAATAAGCCCATTCTGATAGACTTTACGGGCCATGCGTGTGTAAACTGTCGTAAAATGGAGGATAAAGTTTGGATCGATAAAGAGGTAGGCAGATTAATTCGTGATGAATATGTGCTGATCCAGTTGTATGTGGATGAAAGAAATGTAAAAATGCCAAAGGAAAAGGTGCATTATTCAACCATTCTAAAGCATGACACAGATGATCTGGGCTGGTGGAACGGCGATTTCCAGGCTACAAAATACAATACCAACTCTCAGCCCTTTTATGTTTTAGCCGGACCGGATTTAAATCCTTTGGTTACGCCTAAAGGTGCTATATTTGACGCTAAAGAATATGCTGCATATTTGCAGAGCGGACTCGATAAATTTAAAGCAGGGAAATAAGGTTTAAATGAATAAGATTAAAAATATAGGTGTATTGACTTCCGGAGGTGATGCTCCGGGTATGAATGCTGCCATAAGGGCAGTTGTTAGAGCCGCAATTTACTATGACTTGGAAGTTACCGGGATACTCCGGGGTTATGAAGGTCTTATCAATGGTGATTTCATATCCATGGACAGAAAATCTGTGGCAAATATCATTCAACGTGGGGGGACGATCCTTAAAACCGCAAGAAGCGATGCCTTTCGCACTTTTGAGGGTCGTAAAACCGCCCATGAACAATTGATGAAGCAGGGTATCGACGCTTTGATTGTAATTGGCGGAGACGGAACATTCACTGGTGCCAATTTATTTTCCCAGGAGTTTGGATACCCGATCATTGGTTTGCCCGGAACCATTGATAATGACCTGGCGGGAACAGATTTTACCATTGGCTATGATACAGCAATCAATACCGTCATTAATGCAGTTGATAAGATTCGTGATACAGCGGAATCCCATGACCGTTTGTTCATTGTAGAGGTGATGGGCAGAGACTCCGGTCTTATTGCGCTCAGAAGTGGGATTGGTGTAGGTGCTGAAGCCATTCTGATCCCGGAAGCTAAAACCGGGATTGAAGGATTGATCACCAGATTGGAGCATGGACGTAAAGATAAAGCCTCAAAAATTATAATTGTTGCAGAGGGGGATGAAATTGGTGGAGGCTTTAATGTTGGGGAAGTGCTTAAAGAAAAATTTCCTGCTTATGATATCCGGGTTTCCGTTTTGGGCCATATTCAAAGAGGTGGTAAACCTAGTTGTATGGATAGGGTTTTGGCCAGCCGGTTTGGAGTTTCTGCAGTAGAGGGCCTCTTACATGGTAAGTCGGGAGAGATGGTTGGACAAATCAACAGAGAGATTGTATTTACGCCTTTTAGTCATGCAATTAAACACATCAATGCAGAAGAAATCAGCCCTGCCTGGTTAAAACTCGTAGAGATATTATCATTATAAATTATAAAAGAAAAGGGCTCTAATGCCCTTTTCTTTTATTCTATAATCACTGCAGTACCCGTTGCCGCTACCATAAGCATGCTTCCTCCGCTGCCCACAGTCTCATAATCCAGATCGACGCCAATAATTGCATTTGCACCAAGAGCTGCCGCATATTGTTGCATTTCATTAACAGCTGTGTCTTTACCTTCCCTTAAAACCTGTTCGTAAGAGCCGGAACGACCGCCAACGATATCCCGGATGCCGGCAAAGAGATCCTTAAAAATATTTGCCCCGATAATGGTTTCGCCGGAAACCAGGCCAACATATTTGACTATTTTTTTTCCTTCAATGGTATTTGTGGTTGTAATTAACATATTAATCTCGTTTAAAATAAGACACCTGAATATTAAAATTATTACACAATTTAGGGAAAATCATTCGGTGTTTCAGTGTTAAATCATCTTTGAGAAATAATTTTTATTTAAAATGGCAGCTGTTTTTCGATTTGCATCTTGCTTATCATTAGTATTTTACTTACTTTTGCAGCCCCGCAAGCATAAAGCTCCGGGAACTATGTTGAATACATAAACTAAGATCAAAAATGGCAACTAAAATCAGATTGCAAAGATTCGGTAAAAAAGGAAAACCTTTTTTCCACGTAGTGGTAGCGGATTCCCGTTCACCAAGAGATGGTAAATTTATTGAGCGTTTAGGTTCTTATAACCCAAACACCAATCCTGCAACCATTGAAATTAACTTTGAAAAATCATTGGACTGGGTAAACAAAGGTGCTGAGCCTACGGATACTTGTCGCGCTATCCTTTCTTACAAAGGTGTTTTATACAAAAAACACTTAGAAGGTGGTGTTAAAAAAGGTGCATTAACAGCAGAGCAGGCAGAAGCTAAATTTGCAGAGTGGTTAAGCGCTAAAGATGGTAAAATTGAAGGTAAAAAAGATAACTTGACTAAATCTAAAGATGAAGTTAAGAAAGCTGCTTTAGCTGCAGAAGCTAAGAAAAATGCTGATCGTGCTGCTGCAATTGCTGCAAAAAATGCACCAGTAGAAGAAGTAGTAGAAGAGCCGGTTGCTGAAGAAGCAACTGAAGAAACTCCTGCTGCAGAAACTGCAACTGAAGAGAACAACGAAGAAGCATAGTATTTTTGTTATTCTAAAGGATAGCGAAGGGTTCATTCATCATTGGAGGCCCTTCGCTATTTTTATTTAATACATTTTAGTCAGGCCAACCGGCTTTATACAGGAACAATGAAAGCAGAAGAAGCATTTTATATAGGATACATTACCAAAACAAAAGGATTGAAAGGAGAGGTTCAGTTGTATTTTGAATATGATGAACCGGAATTGCTGGATCTTGACGTCGTATTTGCCGAGATTAACGGTAAAATGGTTCCTTTTTTTATTTCGTCCTATAAGTTGCAACCCAACAATACCGGTAATTTCTTTTTTGACGATGTCGATCATATTGACAAGGCACAGCCATTATTAAGAAAAAAGATTTATATCCCATTATCTAAAGTCCCTGAAAGAGAGGACGAAGATTTTCACTATAATGACCTGAAAGGCTATATCGTTTCAGATGAAACACAAGGGGAACTTGGCGAGATCATAGAAGTTAATGAATACCCTCAGCAATTTGTAGCGACCATTTCTTATCAAAATAAGGAGGTTTTGTTTCCTTTAAATGAAGATATGATCCTGGAAATTGATGAAGAGCGTCAAACCCTGCTGATCGATCTTCCGGAAGGCCTGTTAGACATTTACCTTAATAATTAATCTCATGCGTTTCGATATCATTTCTGTTCTCCCTGGCTTACTGGAAAGCCCTTTTGCTCATTCTATTCTTCAAAGAGCACAGAAGAAGGGTATTGCTGAAATTGTGGTACATAACCTGCGGGATTATGCAAGCAATAAGCAAAAAAGTGTTGATGACTATCCGTATGGAGGTGGATCTGGTATGGTGATGGGTATCGAACCCTTTGCTAAATGCATTGAAGCGCTCAAAAAAGAACGGGAATATGATGAGGTGATCTTTATGAGTCCTGATGGGGAAACACTTAATCAGAATATCGCCAATGAACTTTCGATAAGAAAAAATGTGATCATTCTTTGCGGCCACTATAAAGGGATAGACCAACGGATCCGGGATATTTTTGTGACCAGGGAAATCTCTATAGGAGATTATGTGCTCTCTGGTGGGGAGTTGCCTGCTGCTGTGCTGGTTGACGCTATTGTGCGGCTTATTCCTGGTGTCCTGAACGACGAAACCTCTGCTTTATCAGATAGTTTTCAAGGGGATCTTCTGGATGCCCCGGTATATACCAGGCCAGCAGACTGGAATGGACACAAAGTACCCGATATTCTGTTGAGTGGCCATGAAGCTAAAATTAACGAATGGCGTTATGAACAGGCGCTTGCCCGTACAAAAAAACGACGTCCGGATTTGCTGGCAGACTAAAACTACCTACTGAGCAAAGTAATTATCTTTTCTTTGTCTTTTATCTGATCTTTGAGGGCTGCGATCATTTCCTTGCAGACCTTAAGCTCTCTTTTCATACTTCCATAT
>Ga0210409_10008463_pt1 | contig 10474 bp, 11 predicted proteins | sample IncBWH17MmetaG_FD_161649 | JGI IMG/M metagenome (GOLD analysis project Ga0210409, IMG submission 161649) | Forest soil microbial communities from Barre Woods Harvard Forest LTER site, Petersham, Massachusetts, United States - Inc-BW-H-17-M | ecosystem: Environmental > Terrestrial > Soil >...
GCGTGAAGTGATGTTGCGGGGTACAAACGAAGGGCCGGTCCGCGTAAAGCAGGACCGGCCCATTCTGACTTCTGTATTCTGCCTTCTAGTACCGATAGTGATCCGGTTTGTACGGCCCTTCCACCGCCACACCAAGATACTCCGCCTGCTTCTTGCTGAGCGCAGTCAGCTTCACACCGATCTTCTCCAGGTGCAGCCGAGCCACTTCCTCATCCAGGTGTTTGGGCAGCGTGTACACGCCCACCTTGTACGTATCGCGATTCTTCCATAGATCGAGCTGCGCCAGCGTCTGGTTGGAGAAGCTGTTGCTCATCACAAAGCTCGGATGGCCGGTCGCGCAACCGAGGTTCACCAGGCGGCCTTCGGCCAGCATAAAGATGCTGTGGCCGTCGGCGAAGGTGTACATATCCACCTGCGGTTTGATGTTGGTCTTCTTCACGCCCTTGGTAGTGTTCAGCAGGTCCACCTGAATCTCATTGTCGAAGTGCCCGATGTTGCACACGATGGCCTGGTCCTTCATGTGAGCCATGTGCTCATAAGTGATGATGTCCAGGTTGCCGGTGCAAGTCACATAAATATCGCCGCGGCCGAGCGTGTCTTCCACGGTCGTGACTTCGAAGCCTTCCATGGCGGCTTGGAGCGCATTGATGGGATCGATCTCCGTGACCACCACACGCGCTCCCATGCCGCGCAGCGAGTGCGCCGAGCCCTTGCCCACGTCGCCGTAACCGCAGATCACGGCCACTTTGCCCGCCACCATCACATCCGTAGCGCGCTTGATGCCGTCGGCCAGCGACTCGCGGCAGCCGTACAGATTGTCGAATTTGGATTTGGTTACCGAATCGTTTACGTTGATGGCCGGGACCAGCAGCTTGCCCTGTTCCTGCATTTTGTACAACCGGTGCACGCCCGTGGTGGTTTCTTCCGAGACTCCGCGCCATTCCTTCACCAGGTCGTGCCAGCGGTGCGGCGTCTCCTTGTGAACCTTCTTGAGGAGATCTTTGATCACCTTCTCTTCGTGGCTCTCCGACGGCGTGTTCACCCACCCGTCGCCTTCTTCGAGTTGGTAGCCCTTGTGGATCAGCAGCGTCACGTCGCCGCCATCGTCCACCACCAGCTCTGGACCCTTGCCGTTGGGATGGTTGACCGCTGCATAGGTGCACTGCCAGTATTCTTCGAGCGATTCGCCTTTCCACGCGAACACCGGGACGCCCGCGGCGGCGATGGCTGCGGCGGCGTGATCCTGAGTCGAAAAGATATTGCAGCTCGCCCAGCGAACGGTTGCGCCCAAGTCCACCAGCGTCTCGATCAGCACCGCCGTCTGGATGGTCATGTGCAGCGACCCGGTGATGCGGACGCCCTTTAGCGGTTTGTGAGCCGCATACTTTTTGCGGATGGACATCAGTCCGGGCATCTCAAACTCGGCGACGGAAATCTCTTTGCGGCCCCAATCGGCCAGACTCATGTCGGCGACTTTAAAGTCGGCGGCTTTCGAATCGACGGGCGCGGTCACGGTGCTCATTCGTTGCTCTCCTTTGTTATATCTACGAATCGAGATATGTTGATATGATAGTACACAAGAGCACACCGGCGCAAGGGAGTTTATTCGGCCCGGCGTTGTGCGTGTTGAAAAAGCGAAATGGCGTCAATTCTAAAGAACCTCCGCCTGCTGAGCGATCCCAGCCGCTTGCGTATCCTGTTGCTGGTGGAGCGCGAAGAGTTGAGCGTCGCCGAGCTTCAGGAAATCCTCGGCATGGGGCAGAGCCGCATCTCCACGCACCTGGCTCAATTAAAGCACGCCGGATTGGTGGAGGATCGCCGCACCGGTAAGAGCATCTTTTACAAGCTGAAAGGCCAGCGCTCAGGCGATCAGGCCTCCTTCCGCCAATTGCTGGCCGTCCTGCGCCAGGCCGCGGCTGAGATTCCTGAAGCCTCGCACGATACCGCGGCCCTCCGGTTGGTTCTGGATCGCCGCCAGGACCGAGTGCGATCCTACTTCGACGAACTGGCGGGCAAGTTCGGCAAACACTATGTGCCCGGACGAAGCTGGGAAGGCCTCGCCGAAACCCTGTTAAAGCTGCTGCCGCCCATGGTGATCGCGGATCTAGGGGCAGGGGAGGGAACGTTCTCCCAACTCCTGGCCCAACGCGCCAAGAAAGTGATCGCGATCGACAGCTCCGAAAAGATGGTCGAGTACGGCGCGGAGTTAGCCAGGAAACACGGCGTCAAGAACTTGACGTACCGCAAGGGTGACATCGAGGCCGTGCCCATTCGCGACGCCACAGTAGACCTGGCCTTCTTCAGCCAGGCCCTGCACCACGCCCAGCATCCCGAGCGCGCAGTCGCCGAAGGTTGGCGGATCCTCAAACCCGGTGGCCGTATCGTGGTGCTGGACCTGTTACGTCACAATCACGAGGAAGCCCGCGAGATGTACGCGGACTTATGGCTGGGCTTCAGCGAAGTCGATCTCCGGCGCTTCCTGCGCGACGCTGGGTTCAAGCGCGTGGAAAGCTCCATTGTCCACCGCGAGGAAGAAGCCCCGCACTTCGAAACCCTGCTCGCCGTCGGTGAAAAGTAATGGGCGCGCGTATGATGTCAGTATGGATTCGTTCAATCCCACACGCCGCGAGCTTCTTGCGAGCCTTGGCGCGGGCGCGGGACTCGCGCTAGCCGCCTGTAACCGTGTCGCACCCGATGCAGGCGAAACTCCTGCCGGACCCGCCGACGTCACCCTCCGCATCGGGGCGGTGCTCGCGAACATCGCCAAGGACCACACCATTTCGACGCTGGGCTACAACGGCAGGGCGACCAGTTTGATCCGCTTGAAGGAAGGCGTTCCGGTGACCGTCGACATCTTCAACGAGCTCGACACACTCGAACTGGTTCACTGGCATGGCCTGGCTGTGCCTGCGCGCATCGATGGCTCGGAAGAAGAAAAGAGCTTGGTTGTACCGGCGCACGGCAACTTGCGCTATCGCCTCACGCCGCAGCCCGCCGGAACGCGCTTCGTGCACACCCACGTGATGCCCATGGCGGATTTGAGCCGCGGTACCTACAGCGGCCAACTGGCGCTGGTGTACGTCGAGCCCAAGAACAATCCCGGCCAGTACGATCAGGAAATCTTCCTGGCGACCCATGAGTGGGAGCCCTTCTTTACCGGCGAAGAGGACCAGGACGAAGAATTACCGCCGCCTCCGCCCGGCTACGTCAAGGATGAAAAACCTAACGGCTGGGAGATCGGTTATCAACGGTTCACCATTAATGGCAAGTGCCTGGGTTTCGGCGATCCCATCCGCGTCAAACAAGGCCAGCGTATTTTGTTTCACATTCTCAACGGCAGCGCCACTGAGAACATCCAGCTTGTGCTGCCCGGGCATCGCTTTCAAGTCACCGGCATGGATGGCAACCCGGTGCCGAAACCGCAGATGGTGGACGTTCTTGAACTCGGCACCGCCGAGCGCATCGACGCGGTGGTGGAAATGAACAGCCCCGGAGTCTGGATTCTCGGCACGCCCAAGGACGACGACCGCATGAACGGCATGGGCATTGTTATCGAATATGCGAATAAGACGGGCGCGCCGCGGTGGATCAAGCCGCCGAAAGCCCCCTGGGATTACACAGCGTTCGGCGCCGCGGCCGCGGCAGGCCAGCCCGATGAAACCATCCCGCTAGTTTTCGGAAAGATCAACGGCGGAACCGGTGGATTCAATCGCTGGACTCTCAACGGCAAGGAGTACGATCCCAAGGCGGCGCCTCGGACTCTCAACAAAGGCAGGCGCTACCGCCTGGTCTTCGACAATCACACTGACGACGCGCACCCCGTCCACCTGCACCGCAACACTTTCGAACTTACTAATGTCCACGGCAAACCGACGTCCGGTGTGATGAAGGATGTCGTGCTGGTGAAGGGGTTCCGCAAAATCGAGGTGGACGTGACGCCCACGCAGGAAGGCCTGACGCTCTTCCACTGCCATCAACAATTCCACATGGACTACGGCTTCAAGCTGCTGTTCAACGTCGTTTAGCGCGCTGTGGAGCGCGCACTCGTGCGAGCCACGTCGCGACTCTTCGCGACGCCAGGAGGGCTTTCATTGGCGGCCAAGCGTCGGCACAAGTGCCGACGTGGCACGCAAAAAGTGCGTGCTCCACCTAGGTGTAGATCATGAACTCCAACAGGTTCCCATCCGGATCGCGCACGTAGACGCTGGATGCGGCCTTGCGGCGCCCGCCCTGCCTCCCGACCGGACCTTCGATGACCTTAGCTCCGCCTCGATCCAGCCACGACTTCAACTCCGCGGCGGTCCCCTCCCACACGAAGCACAGATCGCCGCAAGGAGGCCGTGCTGCCGGTGCGCGCAGGGTAAACGACTCGCGCTGCCACGTTTGCGGCAGGTGGAAATTGATCATTTGCTCGCCGATGTAAACCGAGCATGCGGTGGCGCCTTCATTCACGTCGAACCCTAGCCCCCGATAGAACGCGAGCATCGCCGCTGTGTTCTGCATCGGCAGGGCCACGTGGTCGAAACCGCGCACGCGGCCTGGATTGGGGGATTGTGCAACGGAAGGGCCGGCTGCCGCGGCTGCGACTACTGCTCCGCGAATGAACCGGCGGCGAGAGGAAGGGGATCGCATGGCTCAGGCTTTGGATGGCAGCGCATGGCGCTGCCCCACTTGCTTCTCAATCTGCTTCGACAACCGGGGATACACCTTGCGGGCGTTGCCTTCGAACAGCTTGTGGCGATCGGCTTCGCTCAGCGGCAAAGCGTCAAGATAGCGCTTGGTGTCGTCGTAGTGGTGACCGGTCTGCGGGTCGATTCCCTTGACTGCGCCCACCATTTCCGACGCGAACAAAATGTTGTCGAGTGGGATCACCTTGAGTAACAGCTCGATACCGGGCAGATGGTAGACGCACGTGTCGAAAAAGACGTTGTGCAGTAGGGACTGAGTTAGCGTCGGGCGGCCCATGTCCTGCGCCAGGCCGCGGTACCGGCCCCAGTGGAAGGGCACTGCTCCGCCGCCGTGGGGAATGATGAACTTGAGCGTGGGAAAATCCTTGAATAGATCCGCCTGGATGAACTGCATGAACGCAGTGGTGTCGGCGTTGATATAGTGCGCCCCGGTTGCGTGGAACACGGGGTTGCAGGAGCTGCTGACGTGCACCATCGCGGGCACATCCAGCTCGCACATCTTTTCATACAGCGGATACCAGTGGCGATCCGTCAGAGGCGGCGAAGTCCAATGCCCGCCCGACGGATCGGGATTTAAGTTGCAGCCGACAAATCCAAGCTCGTTCACGCAGCGCTCCAGCTCCGCGATGCTGTTCGCTGGAGGCGCTCCCGGCGACTGCGGCAGTTGGCACACGCCAATGAAATTCTCCGGATAAAGCGTACACACCCGATGGATCAGATCGTTGCAGATCCGGGACCACTCGATGCTGGTCTGCTCGGTGCCGATGTGATGCGCCATCGCGGAAGCGCGTGGCGAAAAAATCGTGATGTCGGTGCCGCGCTCCCGCTGGAACTTGAGCTGGGCTTTTTCCAGGCTCTCGCGGATCTGGTCATCGCTCATTTTGAGCGATTCGCGAGACGGGCTCTGCGCGGGGTCGTTAAGAGCGTCCACTTGCTTTTTGCGGAAAGCCTCGAGTTCCTTGGGGGCGGTAGTGTAGTGGCCGTGGCAATCGATGATCATGGCGAAACTTGATTATAACGTCGGGCTGGCCGCCTATAGGCGCGGGGAATCGCCTGGTCGTCCTACTGGTCTTGGGTTCGTTCTGGTTTTCGCAGCAACCCACTTGGAAACAATGACTTGTATGCCGCCGATTGGACTGAACAGCGGGTGCGTTGGGCGCTCAAAAGGGTATCCAGGTGCCTTTGCTACACGGGAAAGGTATCTGGGTGCCTTTTCGCTGAATGTTCGCTGTGGATTCCGACGTCGTGCCGCGCCGCTAGTAACCGAACTTTCACAAGCGGGCTATGTGTGTCGGTGCGAGAATGGTCAGAGATGGTGAAATACGGCTATTACTATGCCGGGGGACTCTTGGCCGGGGCCGGTGTGGCGACCTGGCTGGCGGGGTGGCCGTATGCCGTGCCGTTCACCATTTTGGCGGCGTTTTGTTTGAACTTTTTCCGCGACCCCGAGCGTGCCGTGCCCCCGGGACCCGTGGCGGTCTCGCCGGCAGATGGCAAGGTGGTCTCCATCCGGCAGGATGACGCGGGCGGGCATCGCCTCAGCATCTTCTTGAACGTGTTCGACGTCCACGTGAATCGCACGCCGATCGCGGGCAAGCTCACCTGCGTCACGTACAAGAAGGGCGAGTTCCTGGTGGCGAGCAAGGAGAACGCGAGCACGGCGAATGAACAGAATGTGATGACCGTGCAGGGCGTGGTCGGGGGCTGCCCGACGAAAGTCGTTTTCAGCCAGATCGCCGGGTTGATCGCCCGGCGCATCATCTGCTACAAAAGGCCCGGGGATATCTTGAGCGCGGGAGAACGCGTGGGACTGATCAAGTTTGGCTCGCGCGTGGACGTATTTCTGGGTCCTGAGTGGTCGGTTGCAGTGCGGGTGGGCGAGCGCGTTGCGGGGGGATCCAGCGTGATTGCCCGGATTCGGGAGGCGGCATGAAGGTGCTGCGGCTGACTGAACGGCTGATCGATCCGCGGTCTCCGGACCGGCGCCCGCGCCGTGCGGCTTATGCGCTGCCAACGCTGTTTACTGCGGGTAATGTTTTTCTCGGATTTTACGCGCTGATCGAGCTCTTTCAGGGAGCCATGCAGACCGCGACAGGCGTAGCCTCGGCGCACCTGCACTTTCAGACCAGCGCCTTGGCAATCGGCGTGGCGGTGTTCCTGGACGGCCTGGACGGACGCATCGCGCGCATGACCAACACGGTGAGCGATTTCGGCCGCGAGATGGATTCCCTCGCCGATGTCATCACCTTCGGCATTGCTCCAGCGGTGCTGGCGTTTTCCTGGGGTGTGGAGTTCGTGCAAGCGCCCGGGCGCTGGGTTACCCTTGAGCATTTGCGCAACGTGGGCTACTGCGCGTCATTTGTCTTCCTGCTGTGCGGGGCGATGCGTCTAGCGCGATTCAACATCCAAAAAAACCCAGTGCTCAAGAATCCTGGACGGCCGGACCGCAAGTATTTCGCGGGGCTCCCGATTCCGTCGGCGGCGGCGGTGGTGGCCGCGGTGGTGTACTTCTTCGGAAGCGAACCCTTGCGCTGGTGGGGATGGTCGGTGGGCTGGATGGCGCTGTTGGGGATGCTTTCGTTCCTGATGGTGAGCACCTGGCGCTACCCGAGTTTCAAGGATTTCAGTCTGACGCGGCCTCGAGCGCCGGTGATGTTCGTGCTCATGGGAATTTTGATTTATATGATCTGGAAGTACTCCCCGGAGGCGTTGCTGGCTCTCGCGGGAACCTATTTGCTGAGCGGAATTGCGATTCGGGTCGGCGGCATTGTGAGACGGACCTTCCGGCGCGCGTGAGCATGTTGGAAAAAGGGACCCAGCGACCGTTGGTGGCCGTAGTAGGCGGTGATACGCTGCTCGCGCGCGAGGTTCGCAGCCTGCTCGAAGCGGCTCAACCGGCACCTCGATTGAAGCTGATCGCGGCCACAGCGGGCGGGGACAAGAAAGCAGGAGACGGCGGCGAAGAGGGCGAGGAAGAGACCCCCATGCTGCCGTTGTCCCTGGAGAGCTTGGAAGGCTCGCGAGTCGTGATTCTCGCCGGGACTCCGGCATCCAGCCGGCGCGCACTGAAGCTGAACGCGAATCGCGAAGCCAGGCTGATCGACTTGACGGGAGCGTTGGAAGAACAGCCGCAAGCGCGATTGCGCGGGCCGATCGCCGAGGCCATCACGGGAGCGCCCGGGGCGGCCACGATTCAGGTGATCGCGCATCCGGCGGCGACGGTGCTGGCGAAATTTTTGACCACGATATCGCGGCTTTCAGCGATACGAACGTCATTGGCCCATATCTTCGAACCCGCAAGCGAGCGGGGCAAGGCGGGTATCGAAGAATTGCAGCAGCAGACGACGGCGCTGCTGCGGTTCCAGAAACTGCCTACTGAAGTGTTCGACGCCCAGCTTGCGTTTAACGTGCTGGCTCGTTACGGCGAGGAGGCTGCGGAACCGCTGGAGGGCGTGGAGCAGCGGGCCGAGCGGCATCTGGCGTCGCTGTTGGCGGGCTGGCCGGGCGTGCCGATGCCCTCGCTGCGCATGATCCAGGTCCCGGTATTTCACGGCCACAGTTTTTCCGTGTGGGTGGAGTTTCAAACCAATCCGGGCCTGGCAAAGCTGACGGAGACGCTGGAGCGCGGCGGGTTCGACGTTCGGCCGGACGATCCTCCGTCAAACGCGCGGATCGCGGGCGAGAGCGGGATCGGCGTGGGCGCGATCGCCGAGGACCGGAACAATTCGCGTGCGTCTTGGTTTTGGCTCGCCGTCGACAATTTGCGGCTGACGGCGGAGAACGCCGTGGCGGTGGCGCAGGAGATGCTGTGACGGCTCGTTTGGCGTTGGTGGGGTGTGCGCTGCTCACTGCTTCCTGCGGATATCACACCGGCGATCGCGGCGATTTGCTGCCGAAGACGCTCAAGACCGTCGCGGTGCCGCCGTTCGCCAACACGACTACGCGTTACAAGCTGACGGATCGCCTGGCGGACTCCGTGGCCAAGGAGTTTCTGACGCGTACGCGCTACCGCATCGTGCCTAGTCAGGAAACAGCCGACGCCGTGCTGCGGGGCACGGTGATCAATTACACTTCGTTTCCGACGCTGGTGGATCCGGCAACAGGACGAGCCAGCGCCGTCGAAGTTCACGTTATTCTGCGCGTCGTATTGCAGGAGAGGGCTACGGGGAAAGAACTGTTCGCTCGGCCGAGCTTTGAGATTCGCGAGCGCTATCAGATCAGCACCGTGGCCGCGGATTATTTCGAAGAGAGCGACGATGCGCTGGACCGCGTCGGCAAGATTGTGGCCCGGCAAGTGGTGACTGATATTTTGGATAACTTCTAGATGACCCCGGATCAATTTCTCGCACGGCTCGCTAAGGCAGGGCCGGAGGCGGCGTATTTGTTCGTCGGGCCGGAGCCCTATCAGCGCGAGCGATGCCGCAAGGCTCTCGTTGAAGCCGTACTGGCTGAGGATCAGCGGGAGAGTGGATGGTCGCGGCACGATCTGGACCAGATTCCATTGGCGGCGGCGGTGGACGACGCCCGAGCGCTCTCGCTGTTCGCGCCCCGAAGGATTGTGTGGCTGGCGCGCCCCGAGGCGGCTCTGCCGCGCGGGCGAGCTGTGGAGGAGACCGAAGGGGATTCGGAAGATCGCGGCGATTCGGGCGCAGGTGCGCTGGCGTCGTATCTAAAAGAGCCCACGCCGGGGACCGTGCTGGTGATCGACTGTTCGCGTTTCGATTTCGAAGGCGAGGATAAGGCCCGGTTGGAGCGCGTGGAGAAATTCTATTCAGCTATCGCCGCCAAGGTGGAGTTTCGGTCGCTGACGCCGGAGGCGGCGCGCGGGTTGGCACAAAGACTGGCCAAGGAATGCGGGCTGCAGTTGGGATACGCGGAACTCGCGCTGCTGCTCGAAGCCACGGGCGGCGAGGCTGCGCGCATCGCGGTCGAAATCGAAAAGCTGCGAGTGTTCGCCGGAACGGCACGTAAAGTGACGGCGGAGGACATCGCGGCGCTGACGCCGGACGCGCAAGCGTCGACGATTTTCGCCCTGGTGGCCGCGCTCGGGCGGAACGACCGGATTCGCGCACTAGAGATTCTGGACATGCTGTCGCGCGAGGGCGAGTACATGCCGCTGGCGCTGACGTTTCTCGCGACGCAGTTCCGTATGGCCCTGGCGGCTCGCGAGGCGGGTTTGCACGGAGCGGGGCAGATTCAGGCGCACTTCACGAAACTGGGGGCACGGATGTGGCCGGAGCGGGCGCGGCAGGTGGAGCAGACCGCGGAGGCCTTCTCGCGGGAACGACTGGAACGCGCAGTGGTGAAATTGTTTGAGACCGACCGGGGGCTGCGGGACACGCGTCCGGACGACCGCATTGTGATGGAAGAGATGGTCCTCGCGCTAACCGCGAAGTGAGCCGCGCGGTTTAGGCGGTCGCGAGGCTACGCAGGCGCAGAGCGATGCGGCTCTTGTAGCGGGCGGCGGTGTTCTTCTTGATGATGCCCCACTTGGCTGAGCGGTCGATCAAGGAAAACGTTTTAGAAGCCAGGGCCGCGGCGGCTGAGGCGTCTTTGGCCTCCAGCAGGCGGCGCATGGCGCGGACTTGGTGCCGCAACCGATGCTTGCGGACGCGGTTGATCGCGGTCCGGCGCTCGGCGATACGCACACGTTTTTGCGCTGTTACGGTATTTGCCATGGGAAATCCTAGGATACCGCAGAGGTGCGGGCGGGGTCAAACTTAGGTTTCAGACACCACCAAGTTGAGCAGGAAATAGAGAACATCCTCTTACCATTTCAGCATCCA
>Ga0210409_10008464_pt1 | contig 10474 bp, 4 predicted proteins | sample IncBWH17MmetaG_FD_161649 | JGI IMG/M metagenome (GOLD analysis project Ga0210409, IMG submission 161649) | Forest soil microbial communities from Barre Woods Harvard Forest LTER site, Petersham, Massachusetts, United States - Inc-BW-H-17-M | ecosystem: Environmental > Terrestrial > Soil >...
GGCGGCGAGCTTCTCAACGGTGTACGCTCCTTGCTCGCGCTCGAGCAAGGCACGAAAACCTTGCGCTTCCTCAAAGGGGTGCAAATCCAGTCGGAGCAGGTTTTCGATCAGTTGGATTTCAAGACACTCTCCGTCGCTGAGTTCCGGGACCGTCGCGGGGACGCTGCCACGCCCGGCCAGCTTCGAAGCCCGGTAGCGGCGCTCCCCGGTAACGATTTCATAGTGTCCGTTGACGGGCCGCACAAGGAGCGGCAAGAGCACCCCTTTGCTGCGGATGCTTTCGGCGAGTTCTTGCAGCCCTTTCTCGTCAAACGTCTTGCGTGGATTGGTTGTGGACTCCACCAACTCCGCGAGAGGAACGTTGACGTACTCTTGCAACGATTTCACTGCTTCATTCGTATTCATTTCTTTTTCTCCTTATTTGATTTCTCGATATGTTTAGTACTCTTCCGGCAAAAGAATCGTGGTCACGCTGCGGTCGGCTTCGGTGATGACGTAGAGTTTTGCGTCACCTGCATTGGTGCGGTAGCTGCTCAAGAGCCGGAACCCCCGTTCCAAGCTGAGTTGATTTTCCTTGCGGTCTTCCTCACACAACTCGCCCCAATCGCCGCGAACGTGGCGCGTCAGGAACTCCGTCGGGGTCTGTCCTGCTTTTTCGAGAGCGGTCAACGCGCCGGGTGTGGCGACAATTTGGCCGAGTGGAAACAACGGTTGTTGTTTGGTTTGCTGCATGAGTCGAACTCCTTTGAAGGGTTTGATTTTTGCCTTCGAGGGAACGCGAAGCGGTGCATTAAGAGCAAATGCCCTTCCTGAGAGGTCCCCGGCGACTAGCCGTCCGCGCTGTCAAGGGCGCGTGGGGGTCGCGTTCATCGGAGCGCAGCGGAGACCCTTGACAGAAGAAGCGGGCGGTCTAGGCGCAGTCTTCTGGCAGGAAGGGCAGAGGGGGAAAAAGACAGCTCGGTTGGGAACTTACAGAAAACAGTTGTGGTTTTGTGAATCAGTGAAGAGGGGTGCGGAGGAAGCGCTACAAGAGAAAGTCTTGTTTCAAGAGCGGAGGAGCGCAAGAGGCGCAAAAAGAGGAAACCGTTTCAATTCTTCTTCGGAGAATGGTTCGTTCAAGCATTTAATGTCAAGGGCCTTTGGCGCGCATTGCACAAACGGTTCAAACGCTTCGCGGAAGATGCTAGAAGTAGACCCCGAATTCAGAACTGCGTTTCTTCAGGCGAAAGAGCGGGTGCGGAATATGGAACTGCGCTATGTCGAAGTGAGCGATCCCTTGAGGCAGATGCTCTTGGAGATTTACGTCGGAGTGGTTTTGAAAACTCCGTACAACGATTTTGACACGCACTGACTTTTCAAAGTCGGCCTAGAAGAAGACCGGTCATTTAAATTCAATCTCATGTCACAATACTAACTATTCCACGATGGCCACCCAGCGAAACCGCGAGGAAGTGATTAACACTCAACTCGCGCTGGTTATTTCACGACTCGGCGTCACAGCAGACGCTGAGACCATTCACGTCCACGGCAAACACAGGCCTGATGTCCTTTTCGAACTTCGCGGACTCCGTGTTGTGATCGAAGGTAAGTTTGCGGACCACCCCGGAGCGGAACAAGTTGTTCTTGAAGATGCGCGGAAAAGAGTCAAGAGTGGCATTGCTCACATAGCGGCAGCCGTAGTGTATCCGGTCGCTCTCAGAAGTACGCGCACGACGAAGTTGTTGGACGCTCTTCACGATACCCAACTCAAATATCGAATAGTTGCGGAAACACACGAAACCGGAGATTGGTTTGAGGGCGACCCTGCATCGTTGATGGATGCGCTTCGGCATTCGCAAGAAGCACTGACCAAAGACGACATTGTTGAAGAGACGGCTAAATCCCTATCCCTGAGACTCGAAGGTGTCGCAAAACTATGGATGGGACAGAAGGGTGCGTGCGACCGTTTGTCAGATATTCTCGGCCTCGTTGCGCCCAAGGGTGAGTTACCAGATAAAGCAGAAGCCCGAAGAGAGACTGCGGCAAAGGTCTCCGCTCTTGTCCTTGCCAACGCTTTCATTTTTCAAGAGCAGTTGGCAATGACAGATGGTCGTGTGACCTCTCTCCGAAAACTGGAGAAACAAAAAGATTTGGTTGGAGCCACCGCAAAACACTGGAATTGGATTTGGGAAAACATCAACTACGTGCCCATTTTTCAGCTTGGAGAGCGTGTCCTCAACGAACTTCCAGCAAACGCCAACTCGCAGATAGCAAGCCGCGCCCTGCTTGAGGAAGCGGTTGCAATTTGCTCAAAACAAGCCGCCCTCCGTCACGACCTGATGGGGCGCATCTATCACTGGCTCCTTCACCATGCGAAGTATCTTGGTACTTACTACACCGCAGTATCGTCTGCCACTCTGCTTCTCAAACTCGTGCTGGCCGCACATTGGGAACAAGACTTCAGTGACCCAGCCGAACTTGCCAATTTCAAAATTGCCGATCTTGCTTGCGGCACGGGGACACTGCTGATGGCCGCTGCCCAAGCCGTCTCAGACGCCTACATTAGAAAGCGAGCGGACCTCGATCTGCCTCTCGAACCGAAAGATATGTCCACCCTTCATCGCACGTTGATGGAGAATGTTCTCCACGGCTACGATGTGCTCCCCTCAGCGGTCCATCTCACCGCATCTACTCTCGCAATGCTTGCTCCCGACGTAGCTTTCGTGCGCATGGGTCTTTTTGTAATGCCTCTCGGAATAGATCACGGGATACCAAAACTCGGTAGTTTGGATTTCCTCACCAGCGCGTCCGTGAAGACACAGATGGCACTCGACTATTCGCACACCGAGACAATCCGAACGGGTGCGGGATTTACGCAGGCAACTAAGGCAGAGCTACCGAAACTCGACTTATGCGTTATGAACCCCCCGTTCGTGCGGAGCGTAGGAGGAAACCTGCTGTTTGGGTCACTGCCGGACGAAAGAGGAAGGCTCCAAAAGGAACTCAAAAAGCGAGTAAAGGAGATTGGCGCGAGCGCGACCGCTGGCCTTGGAAGCGTATTCGTTGCGCTTGCGGATAGATGGACGCGCGAAGGCGGTAGACTTGCCTTTGTGCTGCCTGCCGCGCTTGTTTCGGGCGAAGCATGGTCTCACACACGGAAGCTGATTAACGACAAGTATCATTTGGAAACCGTAGTCTCCAGCCAAGATGCCGGAAGACAGAATTTTTCCGAGAACACGGACCTCAGCGAAGTATTGTTCATTGCTCGGAAATTGGCGGCCAAAGAGCCACCCGGAAGAACCACGTTTGTGAATCTCTGGCGCAATCCCCGGTCTATTCATGAAGCCATCGACTTGGCAAACCGAATAGTGAATTTCAAAGATGTCGTCAAGGTCGAGGATGAGGGCGTCTCAGCGATCATCGGCCCGAGCGGGAAGTTAGCTGAAATGGTCTCCATGCCACCAATCAAGGATGAGAACAACTGGTACGGAGCCTTGCTTGCGCAAACAGAGTTACTTCGTATGTTCCGACTCTTGGACGAAGGAGACTTGCGGGTGCCCGGGCAAAGCAAAGCAGTGCGGATTCGTCTGTGCAGACTGGATGCTATAGGTGACCTCGGCCCGGATCGAGCGCGTATTCACGAAGGGTTCAATGTCACGACTACTGAGTTGACTCCGTATCCCGCGCTTTGGGGCCACGATTCCGAGAAGGTCCTCACGATTGCGCAAGCACCTAATGCCCATCTCTCAGTCAGGCTTGATTCGCCGCGTGGGCCTGACTACGGCCCTCACCTCTGGGAGAGAGCAGGCCGAATACTTCTGGTTGAACGCTTGTGGCCCATCACGCACAAAGTGCTAGCTGTCGGATGTGATTCGCCCATTTTCGGGAACACTTGGTGGTCGGTGCAAACGAAAGGGCTGACGCTAGAACAGGAGAAGGCTTTACTCCTATGGCTAAATTCCTCGCTTGGCATGTTGCTCTATTTTGGACATCGAGTTGTGACGCGGAGCGCATGGATGCAGATGAAGCAGCCAGCGTGGCAATCCATGCCTGTGCTTGACGCGCGGAAGCTCTCGGTGACGCAGATAACCGATCTAAGCGCAGCCTATGATCGACTGTCTGGGAAGGTTCTGGAACCTCTGGCGGACCTCAAACGAGACCCGTGGCGAATCCAAATTGATTCGGCGATTGCAAAAAGTTTGAAGTTGCCCGATCTGACCTTTGTCAGGGATTTGCTCGACCGAGAGCCGGGACTGACGGGGCGCGACATTGTCACGCGCAAGAGCGAACCTGTCGAGGCTGTACCCCCAGCAGAGGGTGAAGATTCTGAACTGTTCGTATGATTTCCAATCGCTGCTTCTGGAACTTACTGTCAGTCAAGGCATCGGCTGTCTGCTCTGGGACTTCCTGCCTCCAGATCGCGCTGTCCGAGTTCTACGGCACCAAGTTCGGTTTCTCCCCGCACGACGTTTGTCCGCAGGATGCACGGTACGCCTGTTCGACGTGCTTCTACTCTGGATTCCTAACAGCGGTTTTTAAGGACGTATCGGCGGGGGCTACATTCGATGAGGGTCCGAATTGCAAGTCAGAAGCGACGTGGGTCAAGGTCCTCATACGGACAACGGATGTGGCCGAATCGTGAACACTGGCGGCATACACTGAAGTTCGGTACAAGTTCGGGATATTTGAGGAGCGGGAACTTCGTTGATTTGTAGCTGCGCAAACTGATTGTCAGGAACCGATCTAGGTTCACAGCCTGCGTTCGACTGCCTGGTGCCGCACCAAGCTATCAATGATGGTCAACTATTAAACAAAATAGGGCTGTCACGGCGAAGCATCGAGCCATCGCATCGCATGGTCGGGCAATTTGACGCCCAGGCAGAACCGCATGGCCCGGAGGAGTTTCCGAGTGCCTTCGGGAGTTCCATCTGTAACGGTCAGTTGTTTCTCCGTATACGATTGAGCCGTACGAAACTCGCCTGTCGTTTCGGCGATGGCGCGCTCCCAATAGGTTACAAAAAACGGAGCCACGATCTCGCGATAGACTGATGGACACGTCTTGAAGAAACCCTCCAGATTCTCGGCGATATAGGTTTGCAGGTAGAGGGATTGCGAAAGCGGGGCTTTGTCCATTGCACCGATGCACGATATAAGACCCCGAACATATTCGTGGTCTGCGATGGCGCGATATCCGGTGTCACGCAACGTTCCCCAGTCACCTTCTTCAACGAGGGCTCGTCGTATCTCCACGACGAAACGTTCGGCCTGGAGATCGGGCGGGATGACGGCGTCGATCGCGGCAAGAAAAGCGAGAATTTCGGCGTTTGTCGCTCCGCGGAATCGGAGAAAAGCAAGTCGCACAGCGATTGGAACGATCGGTATCACTCGCAGACCGGATGTAGCGCCAACCGGAGGCGATGCAGCCAGATCTTTGATTGTGGACGTCTCCCCTGGTCCTGTGGGTAGAGGCAATGCCTGCGCTGTGGCAACGACGTGATTCACGTCAAGCGCGGTCATGGCGGCAACGAGTTGTGCGACCCGGGCAAAGTCACTCGACAGCAGGGCTTCGGGCAGCGCGCGCCAGGCCATGAGGCGAACCGCGTCCCATGCCGCAGAAACCTCTTTTGCTGATTGCATGGCTCGCCAGGTCCACGCAGCCGCTTTGGAGATGTCATTCACCCCATCCGCAAACATGGCAAGCCGCACGGAGATATACGACAACTGCTCAGCGCGATAGTTAGCGTGCGCATCTTCGTTGGTTATGAGAGAGAAACCTTGTTGGGGCTCGACTTGGCCCGGTTCCGGTTGCCCCTTAGAGGAGAGAGAGCTGAAGTAGGCAACCACGCCGAAAAGCCTCGCAAATGTTCCCTTCCAGTTGTTCGCGTCCGTTTGCTGGGTGAACATACGATTGGTGGCCTCTTCAAACGTGTCGAACGATGGCCGAGCCTCTCCGGCCTTCCAAAGAGCAATCGCGTGCTCGGCGAGGGTTTCGACATACACCAACGGCGCCCACTTTCCATCTTCGCTAATCCGCACTGCCTCTGCTGTGAAATCCTTAGCCTTATCGCCGCCGTGAAGCTCTGCCATGGTGATCAAGACATTTCGCCGCCACAGGCTGTTGCGATAAGCATCGCATTCTAGCGCCCGCTCCAGCCATCGTATTGCTTGCTCTTTTTTGCCGGCATAGGATAGTTGTCGTCCCATCACCTCAATAATCAGGAAGCGGCAGTCGTCAGCCGGGAAACGTTCGAGAGACGATTCACTTAAGGCAATCGCGGCGTCGAGATTTTTGTCCCATTCGGCCAGGATCATGATCCGTGTTCGCAGGGCAGCGGCCTCAAGCAGCGGAAAGTCGATCGCACGCGCTGTGGCTTCAATTTCTTCGAGTTTCTTCTTCACCGGTTTCCAGTTTCGTTCGGGTTCCGGTTTCTGGTAGACGCGAAGCCAGATTCCGTCGCACAAAATCGTCACGTTGTCTTCTTTGAGGTCGGAACGTTTAAGCGTTTCAAGCTGCTCCGGAGTGAACCGGGAAATGGTGACTAGCCAAGAATCCACATCGGCTTCGGATGTGCAGTTGTAAGCGGAGATCCAAAGCATATCCTCGAGAGGGTAGCTGGCAACCGGAAGAGGGGAGCCGTCGGGCAGCCGTACGGTTTTGTAGCTCGCTAACGCCTGCAAGAGGTATTTGTTCGCAAGAATGCGATCACGCCATACCAGGTGGATGGCTAGACCGCTCGCGCCGGCAGGAACGCCCCAGCCCTGGCCTCCCGCTTCGGCGATCAGCCCGTCCACTGTTTCGATCATCGCGGCGACGTCCCGGCCTTGTTTCGCGCGGACGGCGAGCTGCATCGCCCGGAGGTTAATTTGGAGGTTTAGGTCTACGTCCCCCAAGCCTTCGCGGGTAGGCCACATGTTGGCGAAACCGATATCATCGTGAATGGGCTCTTCCAGCTCCAGGAAGGCCACCAGCGTCTGCATTACGACGGTGACGGCAAAAGTTACCTCTCCCGCCATCATCAGGTGGTTGACGCATGTAAAGGCCTCCAGCAGATCCAGCTGTTTCCGCCTCAGTATCCGCAGCGCAAGCGCGAAATGTACCCCGTTTCGGGTGGCCGGATCCAACGAGTCAGCGAGCACTGAGGTGATCAGCGGTGAGCGCAGATAACGGTCCCTGCCGATTTGTTGCAGCCAGACCCCTGTTGAGCGCTGGACTTTCTCACCGGGCAAACGAATGGGCTCCGGGACGCGCGCGACGGCCGCAATGTCTTCCATGCTGAAGGCGCCGATTGCAAGGCTCATGCGGATCAGCAATTCCCGCTCCTCCGGGTCCGAAACGGTAATCTGCAAGAGACTGCGGGCATCGTGTCGGTGAGCCGACGCGAACTCGCCGAGGAACAATCCTTCGAGTTCGCTCGCTGTGAATTTCCAATTGCGGATCGCGAGGTAACGAACCGCTGCCATAACCAATGTCGGCAGGCCCTCCGTTACCGTGGCAAGGAGCTGGTAGATTTTCTCAGCGCGAAACTCAGGTGGCGCGTCAGCGGCAGCCAGCAAGTCGGCTACATCCGTGATCGTAAACCGCGGGATATGGAACTGTACTTTTCCCAGTAACTCTTCTGTAGTCGCCGGCAATGGGTAGTAACTCGACAGCACGAGTGGGGCGTCGACGCCTCGCAAGCGATCAGCGAGTCTGTCGACACGCATCGCAAGCGGACCGCCCGGAACCAAACGCGGAAGGTCTTCGATGACAACGAGGGTCCCTCGAAACTGTTGTGCCGCGGCATCATATTTTTCCTGGAGTGGCAGTTTGTCTGGTGGGTTGCCAACTTTCCGGACCAGTGCATCAAGCAAGATACAAGCCTGTTCCTCAGTAGCGTGTCTCGGCAAATTTAGCCAGTGAACGGAGCGTTGACCTTTTTGGGTGGCAAGACGAAGCGTTTGCGTTTTCCCGGAGCCTGGCTCGGCGACGATGGCGACGACTCCATCCGCATGCGCGCGAGCCAACAACTGGTCGACAAGGGTTTGGCGCGGAGCGCAGGGACTCACCAGGTCCGGCAATTCGGTTGACAATGAAACGGCACTAAGAGCAAACGCTGCGTCAAAACCCAGGGATTTGCCAATGAACTCCACCGTTTGCGTCAGCGATGCCATCTCCTTTGCCTGATGGACCATCGCGGCTTCCATTGTCCCCACGCGCGCGGCCATCTGCTCGAGTTCGCTTCTCACCAGTTGGACGATGGCTCGATCCGCCCTTGTCACCGTGGGTGCCTGGAGTTCCGTCGTCAGCAGGTTCTTGGTCAGCAGCTTTTGGCCTGGTTGGCACAGCAACCGGAACACAAAGGCGAAGAGGTGCTCGTAAGCCTGAGAGGCTTCTTCCGGCGTCATACTGCCGGCTAGCGCGCTTACGATTTGCTTCTCGATATAGGCGTGGTCCCCAGAACCCATACCCCATTCAAACGCAAGAATGATCTCTTCGAGTTGCGCGTCGTCGGATACAAGCACCTGCTGGAAGGCGTGCCACGCTTCCGGGGACGCTTTTTCGGGGCGAACGCAGGATTTCAGGAATGCGCGGAGGGCTGCGATGGCTTCGGCACGAACGTTCTCCTCATAACGTCCGCGCTGCAATGCGGTCCAGGTCTCAATACCAGAATCGGGGCGATCCCAGCCCTCTTCAACGCCACTGCGTGCTGTTGTGATGAATCGGAACCTAAGGTTCCACAGAGGATTTGTGGCGCGGTGGTGGCAGAAATTCGCGAGTGCCTCCAGAGCCTCAGCGCTGCGCAGCGTGATCGACCTTGTGCTGCGTGCCTTGATCTGCTCCAGTATGCGTGCCTGCGTCGCCGGATCGGCATCGGCATTTACTGTGTCAATGTCTTCGCCCCGTTCGAGTTCGAGATGCTCATCGTTTCCGAGTTCCATCCACCGAAGAATGGTCAGATTCACTTGGAAAACAAATCCAGCGATCGTGGCGCTGGCGTCGCGGCGCGGATTGGAGGCGAATGGGACCAAACAACAATTATAATGATCGGCATGGCGGCGGGTTTCAACTGGAAGCGTTTTTGGTGTCCCCGTGGCGAGACCATCAATCTTGGGGACGGTGGATATCTGTGCGATCCAGAAGCTGAGTGGGGGAAGTACCTCAACCCGCTCCTCATCTCTCTCTCGGAAATGAATAACCTCCCCTGTGTGGCACTTCTGGGCGAGCCGGGTATCGGTAAGACATGGGACTTGGCAGGTCAATACGAAGAGCATCGACCGAAGGTGATCGAGAACGGCGGGAGAATCCTGAAGGTGGATTTGCGTTCGTACGCGGACGAGTGTCGGCTGATGCGTTCACTCTTTGAGAGCGAAGAGTTCCAACATTGGCGCCTGGGCGACTATCAGCTGCACCTGTTTTTGGATAGCCTCGATGAGTGTTTGATGCGCATAGACAATGTGGCTACGTTGCTCGCGGATGAGCTTCCGAAGCAGCCGGTCACGCGCTTGCGCCTGCGGATTACGTGTCGAACCGCTCCGTGGCCCGGCATCCTCGAAAACGCCTTGACGGAATTGTTTCCCGAATTTCAGGCTTACGAGATGGCACCCCTGCGCCGGAAGGATGTTCGCGTTGCCGCCGAACAAAGCGGCGTGAAGAACGCAGACGATTTCCTTGAGCGGATCAGCAGGCTCGAGGCCACGCCCTTGGCCATCAAGCCTGTGACCTTGATGTTTCTCATTAGCACTTATATGCGCGACGGAGAGTTTCCGGCCGATCAACTCACACTGTATGAGAAGGGTTGCAGGATGTTGTGCGAGGAACAAAACGAAAGCCGTAGGGGCGCGCAGCGCGTGGGGCAATTTACTCCCGACCAACGACTGGTGGTAGCCGCGAGGATCGCTGGCGTGACGCAGTTCGCGAACCGCGACGCCGTATTCATGGGAAGCGAATCCGATGGTGTTCCGCCGGAGGACGTTTTTCTGCAGGACCTCGTGGGAGGTGTGGAACGCGGTCCAGAGGAATTTCCGGTTTCTGCCGACGCTATTCGCGAAACGCTGGACACTGGTCTATTTACGTCGCGGGGACCAGACCGTCTGGGATGGGCGCACCAAACGTATGCCGAGTTCCTGGCCGCACTCTACTGCAAGCGGCATCAGATGCCAACCGAGCAGATTCGTTCGCTCTTGTTTCACCCTGATGCAGGAGGAGAGAATCTAATTCCCCAACTGCGCGAACTTGCTTGCTGGACGACGGCTCTGAACCGAGACGTTTTCGATTCGATTGCCGCGTCGGACCCTGAGGCATTGCTTGGTGCGGCGGCAGCAAACCTTTCGGACGCACAACGTGAATCACTTGTGAAATCGCTGATCGCGCAATCCGTCGGTGGACGCGGCTTAGAACTCCGTTTTGATCTGTTTTTCGTCTATCCCAAACTCAAACATCCGGGGTTGTCCGACCAGTTGCGGCCCTATCTGTCCGAGAAAACGCATCCAGGGCAAGTGCGAATCCTTTGCGCCG
>Ga0210409_10008465_pt1 | contig 10473 bp, 8 predicted proteins | sample IncBWH17MmetaG_FD_161649 | JGI IMG/M metagenome (GOLD analysis project Ga0210409, IMG submission 161649) | Forest soil microbial communities from Barre Woods Harvard Forest LTER site, Petersham, Massachusetts, United States - Inc-BW-H-17-M | ecosystem: Environmental > Terrestrial > Soil >...
ACCTTTCGACGCAGATCCATCGAGTAAGGCTTCATGGAATCTCGCCATTAACACACCCGCGCGCCGACAAAAAGAGTGTTCCACGTCATGGGACCCCGCTTTAGTGGGGGCCTGCGGCACCTGCGGCCCCCTCGCCGCTCCGCATTCGCTGCGCGGCGAGCCTCCCCTGCATCGCCTTCGGCGAACGCCTTCGCTCTCGCGAAGGCGCAAGAGAGCAAGAGAGCAAGAGACCGTCTCCTCTCCCGCGTCGTGCGCGAGCACGACGTTCGCCCGAAGGGCGATGCGGGGGAGGCTCGACGCGTAGCGTAGCGGAGCGTCGAGGGGGTGCGCAGCACCCCACAAGACCATCCCCTCCGACGTCGTCGGCGTCAGCCGACGAGGGTCGGAGGAAGTGAAGTGTCCTGAGTCTGTGATTCCGACCGGAATCACAGACTCAGGACACTTCACTTGCCCGCCAGCAGCGCGAGAACCTGCCGGACGCAACCTCGCCGAGGCTCGGCTCCTCGCGCGTGCACATCTCGACCCGCAACGAGCACCGGTCCGCAAACCGGCATCCCGGCGGCAGGCTGCGCATGTCCGGAATGATTCCCTCGATCGTGCGCAGGCGTGCGGGCCGGACGCCATGAGCACTGGAACGGGGACGGGGGATACTGTCGAGCAGCCCCCGCGTGTACGGGTGTTTCGGCTTCGCGAAAAGTTCGCCCACCGGAGCGTTCTCCACGATTCGGCCGGCATACATGACCAGAACGCTTTGCGCATTCTCCGCGACGAGGCCGAGGTCGTGTGTGATGAGCAGGATGCTCATGGCGAGCCGCTCTTGCAGCTCTCGGAGGAGACCGAGGATCTGTGCCTGAATCGTCACATCGAGTGCGGTGGTCGGCTCGTCCGCAAGAAGGAGCGTCGGCTCGCATGCGAGCGCCATCGCAATCATCACGCGCTGTCGCTGCCCTCCGGAAAGCTGATGCGGGTATGCGTCGACATTGGTGCCGGGCTCGGGTATGCCCACCAGACCGAGTAGATCGATCGCCCGCTGACGTGCCCGCCTGCGCGGCTGCCGCTGGTGAAGCAGGATCGCTTCCGTGATCTGCGAACCCACCGTGTAAACAGGGTTCAGGCTGGTCATCGGTTCTTGGAAGATCATCGAGATGAGATTGCCGCGGACGTCGCGCATCTCGCGCTCCGACAGCCGCAGCAAATCGCGGCCGTCCAGCTCGACGGCACCCGACTCGATTCGCCCCGGGGGCGATGCGATCAGCCGAAGAATCGACAGAGCGGTCGCGCTCTTCCCACACCCGCTCTCGCCGACGAGCGCCACTGTCTTGCCGCGAGGAATGTCGAACGAGACCTGATCGACCGCGCGTACGACGCCTCCGTCGGTGCGAAACGTGGCGACCAGGTCACGAACGCGCAGAAGGGGCGTATCGTTCAATCTACTTCGCTTGCCGGCGACGGGCTCCGGCCCAAACCGGCGTTCGCAGGCCACGGCTCGGTTCGGGACGCGGGTTCAGCGTGGTGTGGGGCACCCGACACCAGGCCGCTCCCGAAAGGGGGCGGTTGCGCGCTCCGGAACTCGCGCAGCGGCAGCCACTCGCTTTCTCGTTCCGAGAGCACAGGCGTCTCGTCGTCGAGCAGTCCCGCAAGGAATGCCTCCTCGAGCTGCTTGAGAGTGAGCTTCACTTGCCACAGCTCTTCCGCGTCCTTGGCGTGTGAGGTTGTTGCCGCGCCCGTCGCCGGCTCCGAGGGAGCGCCGTCGGCGTCCTGTGAATTGCCTTCCGTCGAGGCGGGCGCGGGCACGGCGTCAATCGGCGCCGCTTCGGCGGCGACGGCTGGCCCTGGCTCTGCCGCGGCGACCGCCGCTGGTTCGCCTGGTTCGGCGGCGACGACCGGCGGAGGTTCAGCTGCAACAACGGGCGCTGGCGCGGGCGACATGCCCGGCGGGGGCACAGCCGCCAGTGGGCGCCGGTCCATGAGCTCGCCCAGTCTCACCCATTCGCTCGAGCCTGCCGGGAGCACCATTTCGCTCTCGTCGAGATGTCCGGCGTTGAAAGCGTCCTCGAGCTGTCGCCGCGTTCCTGATCTCACTTGACCGTTCGCGAGGCGCACCTGCCAGAGCGCATCGTTCCCCTCCACTCGGGGTGGAGCCGGCGGCGCTGACGCTGCCGCGGGCGGCGCCACGGGAGCGGCAGAGCCAGGGGAGCCCGGGGAGGCAGAGGAGGGAAGGGAGGCCGGGGAGGGACGCGGCGGAGGAGCGACGGAGGCGGGCGGGGGGCGCACCGACGGCGGCATCGACGCAGGCGGCGGTTGGCTGCCGCTTAATAGGGCTCCAACCTTGGACCATTCGCTCGCCCCTGGGGGGAGCGCCAGCGCGTTCTGGTCCAAGTGCCCGGCGCGAAGGGCTTCTTCGAGCTGCTGGCGAGTGCCGGAGCGCACGGCGCCAGTGGGAAGCTTCACTTGCCAAAGCCCAGGGCTGCCGTTGGTCGAGGGGGACACCGACGCCGGCGGGGAAGGGGTCGGCGCAACCGCTTGCGGGGGCGCAACCGCTTGGGGGGTGAAAGCCGGGGGTTGCGAAGGGACGACGGCCGCGGCCGTCGCGAAGGCCGCGGCGCCCCCCAAGACATCCGCGAGCCGGATCCAATTGGCGCTTCCTGCGGCACAAACGAGAGTGCTTTCAGCGATATGGCCCGCTCGAAATGCCTCGCTGAGCTGCTGGAGCGTTCCGGAACGAACGTCACCGTTGGGCAGCTTGGCCGACCACAGACCTTCATTGATGCTCATCGGGGGCTCCATATCTGCTTTCCGATAGTACCAATTGGTGCGGCGCGCACGTGATACTGCGGTTCTGCTTGTTCGAAAAGGGCACAATCGTGACGGAGATGTACACACCGACGGGACAGAGCTTGGCATTGCTTGCGCCGGCACTGGTCCTCGCTTGCGTGCCGCCACCGCGAATGTGCACGGCGGACAGCGACTGCGGCGCGCAAGCTTCATGCGTCGCAGGGCGTTGCGTTGCTCACGGTGCAACGCCGGCCATCGACAGAGCCCGCCGCCTGCTCTTTCTTCCTACCGATGTCGCGTATCTAAGGCACGATTCCGACAAGCAAGACGTGGTTTCTGCCACACTCGGTTGGTCGCACGCGCCGGGAGCGGTCGTGCTCCTGCGTTTCTCTGCCCGACTGCCAGAAGAGGCCAATATCCTCGAAGCTTACGTCGTCCTGGAACGCGCAACGGACTGGGATGCCGACCCTATGCCCATCTCGCTCCATGCTGCTCGCATCGTGGAGGCGTGGGACAGCCGATGGGTCTCTTGGGCGCGTCAGCCGCGCATCGAAGAGGCGGGCGCGCCGGTCACGCGTGTTTGGCCGGCGGCGGGTCGCCTCGTGCGTCTCGACGTACGCGCCCTCGTGCAGCGGTGGCGGCGCCGCAGCGGAGATGACTTTGGTATCGCAATAAGGGGTGAAGAGACCAGTGGGACCGGGATCGTTTTCGCGCTGGCTCCAGGTGTTGCCCCTGCATACGACGCTATCCTGGCTCCGGCCACGCAGTTGCCGACCCAGTCTGCGTCGCCGTTCGAGCCTCATCCCGTGCCTGCCGCGGCCATTGCACAACCCCGCGCGGAGCTCACGGGGCCGCGGCTCGAAGTCTATGTGAAGTAGCCGGCCTGGCATTAAGCTAGGCTAAACCATTCCATGAGCGAGCCGCGCGGCGCCCCGTCGCAGGTCCGGTCCATCGCAGCGCATGTGGAGCAGCGCTTCCGCGCCGGGAGGCGCGTGCTTTCTTTTGCCGAATTCCTGACGCTCTTCGAGGAACAACCCGTGCGCTACTCGCGCGACGCCAGCCGATACTTGCGCGACGTTTTCGATCACTACGGCAAGACGGCGGTGCGCCACCCGTGGGGGGAATTCACCCGATATCGCTTGTTCGACTTGCCCTGGGATGCTGCCGGAGCGGATGCGGTCCTGGCGCGGGGCGCGCTCATCGGCCAGGAGCACGTGCAAGAGGAGATCTATCGCGCGCTCTCCAACTTCGTCCGCGAGGGCCGACCGAATCGACTTGTCTTGCTGCATGGCCCGAACGGGTCGGCCAAATCGACCATCGCGCAATGCATGATGGCCGCGCTCGAACACTACTCGACCCTCGACGAGGGCGCGCTCTACAGATTCAACTGGGTGTTTCCGTCTCAGAAGACCATCCGCGGCTCGCTGGGATTCGGCCAGGACAAGGCCGGAGGCAAAGGCGCGTCCTCGTATGCGCACTTGTCCGACGAGGAGGTCGACGCCAAGCTCCTCGTCGAGGTGCGAGATCATCCCCTGTTTCTCATTCCCATTCCCGATCGGCGCGAGCTCCTCGAGTCGGCATACCGGCGTATCGGCGCGACCGAGCCGCCCAACGACTGGATCTTGCGGGGGCAGCCCTCCCACAAGAGCCAACAGATCTTCGAGGCGCTCCTCTCCTCTTATGACGGTTCGTACGCGGAAGTGCTCAAGCACGTGCAGGTCGAGCGCTATTTCATTTCCCGGCGCTATCGAGTGGGGGCGGTCACCATCGGCCCACAACTCAGTGTCGACGCGGCGGAGCGGCAACTCACGATGGATCGTTCGTTGCAGTCGCTCCCCGCGTCACTCCAAGCGGTGACGCTTTACGAGGCGAAGGGGGAGCTCATCGATGCGGCCGGTGGATTGCTGGAATTCAGCGATTTGCTCAAGAGGCCACTCGACGCCTTCAAGTATCTGCAGCTATCGATCGAAACGGGCGAAGTCGCCCTCACCGCACAGAACGTGCAACTCAACTGCGTCATGATGGGCAGCGCAAACGAGCTGCATCTCGACGCTTTCCGGGAGCACGCGGAGTTCGCGAGTTTTCGAGGGCGGCTCGAGCTGGCGCGTGTGCCCTACTTGAAGAGCTACGAACAGGAGCGGCTCATCTACGACACACACGTCGTGCCACAGATCCGCCGTCACGTTGCGCCGCACGCGACCGAGATGGCGGCGTCGTTCGCCGTCTTCACACGGATGCGCAAGCCCAACCCCGATCGGTACACGAGGGCGATCGGCGCCATCGTGTCGACGCTCAGCGCTCTCGAAAAGGCGGATCTGTATTCGCTCGCGAAGGCGCCGGAGCGTCTCGATGTGGATTCCCAAAAGCTTTTGAAGGCCGCCATCAAGGAGGTTTGGGCGGAGAGCGACGCCTATCCCATCTACGAGGGGCGCGTGGGAGCAAGCCCGCGTGAGATGAGAATGGCGCTGCTCGACGCGGCCCAGTCGACGGTGTTTCGGTGCCTGAGTCCGCAGGCGGTTCTCGAGGAGATCGACGCGCTCTGCCAGCGAAAGAATGAATTCGACTGGCTCCAGCAGGACCCGATCGTGGGCGGCTATCACGACGTCAAGGTGTTCCGGGATACGCTGTTCTCGCGTTTGCTGAACGCCTCGGAATACGAGCTTTACGTCGCGAGCGGGTTGGTCCAAGAGCAAAAGTACGCGGATTTGTTTGATCGCTACGTGCAACACGTGAGCGTGTGGGTGAAAAAAGAGCGCCTCTACAATCGCGTCACGCAGCGCTACGAGGAGCCGGACGAGAAGATGATGGGTGAAGTCGAGCGGCTGCTCGACATGAAGGGCGATTCGCAGGACTGGCGAAGGCAACTCATCAGCGGGATCGCCGCTTGGGCGCTGGATCATCCGGGACAAAAGGTCGATGCGACCACGGTGTTTCCGCAGCACCTCAAGAGGATGCGCGAGGCAATCTTCGCGGATAAGCGGCAGGCGGTCGCGACGCTGGCGAGGGACGTCGTGCTGCTGGTGAGAGAAGAAGGTGTCGGCGTCGATGCGTCGCGGCGCGAAGAGGCTCAGGGGACGGTCGATCGGCTGGTTGCAAGGTTCGGGTATTGCCCGAGCTGCGCTGCGGACTCGGCGAGTTTGCTCGTGCGGAAGCGTTTTCAGGACTTGACGATATAGAGCTCGCCCAGCTTGGCTCGTGCGGTCTTTACGCCGAAGAGCTCCCCGGCGACCGGGTCATAGATCGGTCCGAGCAACACGCTCGCCAAGATTGCCGCGAGCCGAAGGGCGAGTCGATCCGACGGGGATTCGCGGGCCACAACCCAAATGGTCGGGCAGCGGCGCGAAAGAAGGGCCAATCCGGTGTGGCCCGCGCGTGCATCGGCCGCTTCGGCGAGCAGGTAGTCGTGGGGCTCGCACGGTCGAGCAAGGGTCGAACGGATACCTGCGGGCTCACCGTCCGGTGCGACGACGAACACAACGGCGTCCGTTGTACGCGAATGGGCGTCCGGCGGGTGGGGTTGTTCCTGTGTGAGCCCGATGCGCGTCGCGAAGAACCGCGTCGCGTGCGCGTTCCAGGCATCGATCTCGATGCGCGCGTCGCCCTGCTGAGCAAACACCAGGTATCCGTCGTAGCGACTCGTTTCCGTCACGTGGTGTGCGTTAGCAGCGCCCGCCGCCGCGGGCTACGCTGGCGCCGAATGGTCGAAGGATTGGCTGTGGCCGACGCACACTGCCACATGGACGCCGGCTATTTTCCCGAGGGTGCGGAGTCCGTGATGAATCGAGCCGTCGACGCCGGCGTCGTCGGCTTCGTCGTCGTGGGCGTAGGACGCGACCTTACCGCTGCCCAATCGGCCGTCACACTCGCGCGCGCTCATCCGGATCGCGTGAGCGCGTGCGTCGGTATCCATCCGCATGACGCGGTCACGTGGACCGAGCGCGCACATGAAGAATTGCTCCGTCTCGCAGCCGAGCCGGAAGTGGTGGCAGTCGGCGAGATCGGCCTCGACTACCACTATGACCATTCGCCGCGCGACGTTCAGCGCAGCGTATTCGCACGGCTTGTCGGGCTCGCGCGCGAGGTGCGCAAGCCAATCGTCGTGCACACGCGGTCCGCCGCGGACGACACGCTGTCGATCCTAGAGCGGGAAGGCGCCCGGCAGGTCGGCGGAATCATCCACTGCTTCAGCGAGGATCGTGCCTTTGCAGTCCGAGCGCTCGATCTCGGTTTCGACTTGTCCTTCTCCGGAATCGTTACTTTCAAGAACGCGGGCGCAGTGCGAGACGTGGCTGCTTGGGCGCCCCTGGATCGTGTGCTCGTGGAGACGGATAGCCCCTATTTGGCCCCTGTCCCCCACCGGGGGACACGCTGCGAGCCGGGGTATGTCGTACATACCGCGCGATGTGTGGCCGAGCTCCGGGGAATCCCGGTACAGGAGCTGTGCGCAGCGACGCTGGCCAATACGGAGCGTCGTTTCGCGAAAGTTTTCTCGAGGGGGCTGCATGCCCTCAATAGCGCTGAACGCCGTGACGGATCAGGCTAACTAAGAAGAGAGAGGCTCGCTCGGGTGGCGTCCACGACCAGAGTGCACGGCTACACGATCATCGCATCTGTCGCGCTGCATGCAGCCGTCGGCGGAACCATTTACTGGGTGGCGGTCGCGATGGCGATGGGGCCGTCGTCTCGAGCGGCTGAGGTCCCTCATGTCACTGAACCGGGGGATCCAGTCGGCCAACCCTCCTTGGTCACGCTGCCGGCAATTGCGGACGGAATACTGGTCGAAGAGGAGCCTGTCGACCGCACAGGCGAGCCGCCCCGAGTCACCGGCGGGGATGCGATCCCGCACCTCGATACCCGATTGCCCGGCCATGGGGGCGACCAGCATGTGCTCGCCTCGGCGCTGAATCTCGCCGATCAAGACGCGCAGATGCGCCTTTCGCCCGATCCGTTGAGCCACCTCGATCGCGACCAACTGCAGCGCTTGCAGGTGGCAAGGTCCCGCCAGTCTTGGGAGGACCGAAGATCGACCACGCACCCTACCGAATTGACGCTGCTGGTCACTGGGCTAGACGCGGTGCTCGAACGGCGACCCGTATCGTCTTGGGAGCCAAGCCGCGGGGTTGTGCGGTCACCGGCTGCCGGTGTCCGCGGTGGCGAGGTGGGGGCGGCGTCCGTTCGAGAGGAAGGGGAAAGCGATCGAGTCGTGGGCGGCGCACAACTAGGATCGCTCGACGAAGCGCCCGGCGCGGGGTTTCGAAACGCCCGCCCCGGGACGGATCATCGCGCTTCGGCGCCTGTCGGCAGCGCCCGTCCGGACGTCGCGCGCGCCGCGATTGCCGTTCCCGCAATCGACGCGGCGCGCCCGAAGGACGACGTCGACAGCGATCAAGAGGTTGCGACGACGGTGCGCTCGCTCGTTCATGCGAGCACCGCGGGCGGTATCCTGGGATTTGGGCGAGGAGGGCAGGGGGGAGAAGGCGACCCAGCCTTCGGCGGCGCGAGCGGCGCAGAGTCGCACGCGCGGCCGCTCGGTATCGGTGAAGGGGACGTGTTCGACTACTGGACGAAAGACCCGCGTTTTCTCCCGTACTTTCGTCAAATCCACGCCAAGATCGACCCGCTATGGGCAAACGCTTTTCCCAAGAGCGCCCTTTACGAGTTGAAGCAAGGCACGGTGATCCTCGAGTTCACCGTATTTGCCGATGGACGCACCGTCGTTTCGTGGCCTCCGGCTCGCCCGAGTGGCATCGGCGACTTCGATCGCAATTGCGCCGACTCGATTCGACGGGCGAGCCCGCTCCCACCGATTCCGCGTGAGCTAGGACTAAAGAGCGTTCGCATCCGGGCTCCGTTCATCGCCGACAATCCGGTCATCAAATAACGTCCAGGGCGAGTAAAGCTGCCCTGCATGAGAGTTGATCCGCGCGCCGAGCGCCTGGCGCCATGGATGGCGGCGCTCGCAATTGCTCTCCCAATCGCGGTCCTCCGTTACCCGCCGATGAGCGATCTGCCGCACCACGAAAGCATCGTCGGTATCCTCCAGCATCTTGGCGACCCGGCGTTCGCCCCGCGCGGGCTCTACGTCCTGAACCTGGGGCACGGCAACCAGCTCTTTCACATCGCGGCGCTCGCCCTGTCGTACCTGCTGCCCACCGACTTGGCATGCAAGGTCGTCGTCGGCGCCACCGTCGTCGCGAACGTGGTGTTCGCCGGACGTCTGGCGCACCATCTGAACGCGAGCCGCTGGGCCGCGCTGCTCGCCGCGCCGGCGGCCGTGGGCTGGCTTTTCTTCATGGGCTTCGCACCGAATCTCCTCGGCCTCGCCCTCCTGCAGGCGGCGCTGCCGAGCCTCGATCGGTACTGCGAGCGGCCAACGCTGCGCGGCGCGCTGGTCGTCGCCGGCTTTACCGTGGCCCTGCACCTGGCGCACGAGTCGGACATGGTCGTCTTCGCGGGGGCGGCGCTCGTCTTCGCCGCGGGCCATCCGCTTGCGCTCCGCGCGACGGCACTGCGATTGGGCCCGTTCTTACTCGCGCTCGCCCTCGCTATGGGGGACGTCGTGTGGATGAAGCCGCTCCAGAGCGCGACGGTCGCGGCGGTGCCGCTTGTGACCATCCCGCTGTGGCGCAAGCTCGAGACTCTTCCGGTCATCGTGTTTGGGCGATACGAAGCGTGGCTGCGGCTGCCGCTGTTCGCGCTCGCGATCGCCACCATCATCGTCCTCGCGATCGAGCGTTGGCGCACTGAGGCCGACCCGGTCCCGCGCTCTCCCCGCGCGTTCATCCATCGGTATCGTTTCGAGCTGTTGGCGGCGAGCGCGCTCTGCGGATACCTCGTCTTTCCCTCGACGCTCAACGGCGCGACGCTCGTCTACCAGAGGTTCCTCGCGCCGGCCTACGTGGTCGCCGCCATCGCCGCTGCGCCGCGCAAGGACGCGTCGATGGGGGCCGCGCCGCGGGTGCTCACGTGCCTTGTACCCATCCTGACGCTCGCCGCGCTCTGGCCCGTGCTTCAGGACTCCAGCGCGACGCACAGGGCGCTCGACCGTCTGTTTCCTTTGGTCGCGCGGGGCAGCTCCGTCGTATTGGTCGACCTCGACCCCATCGATCCGGCACGCGTCTACTGGCCGTCGAGCGCGAGCGCTCGCGTGCTCGCGGAGCGGGGGGGGCGGCTGACGCCGTCCTTCACCGAGTCTCCCAGCGCGCCGGTGATCACGAGTCCGGCGTTCCGGTGGGACGAGCCGAGCATGCGGCTGCCGCAGAATGCCGCAGGCTTTTATCCGGAGCACGACTTCCGGCGCTTCCGCAACGCGATCGTCCACACGAAGTACGATGGCAACGCCGCCATCGCGGTCATGGTGCTTGCTCCCGAGGCCAGGCTCATTGCGTCGGCGGGCGAATTCTTGCTGTTCGAATCGAAGCTCGACGTGGCGCCCGTGCTCTCGCCCAACGTCCCCATGGAGGAGCCGCGCCCGCTGTCGATGTTCGACCGCATGAACATCGTGGCCGCGCAGTGGATGGCCGCGGGGCAGTTGCGAGACGCGTCCGGTAGTGTCCCGAGTCGGTGATTCCTGGGGGAATCACGGACTCGGGACACTACCTCCGGCCCTCGTCGGGCTTCGCCCGACGACGCCGGAGGGGATGGTCTTGTGGGGCCTGCGGCCCCCTCCAGCGCTTCGCGCTGGAGGCCTCCCCCGCA
>Ga0210409_10008466_pt1 | contig 10472 bp, 4 predicted proteins | sample IncBWH17MmetaG_FD_161649 | JGI IMG/M metagenome (GOLD analysis project Ga0210409, IMG submission 161649) | Forest soil microbial communities from Barre Woods Harvard Forest LTER site, Petersham, Massachusetts, United States - Inc-BW-H-17-M | ecosystem: Environmental > Terrestrial > Soil >...
CGCCCAGGTTCAGGATGCTGACGGCGTTGTTCGACTGGTTGGCAACCACAGCAAGGTTGGTGCCGGGGTCGATCGCGACGGCCACTGGGCCATTTAGGCCAAAGGAGAGGGTGCTGTCGTTCAAACGGCGGGGCGCCACCGGATCGATCACCGAGAGAGCGCCGCTCACGAAATCGACCGCGACGGCAGTATTCGTCAATGGGTTAAATGCCACCGCCGTGGGGCCATTTCTGTCCGCAACACCGTTGGTCTTCATCGTCAATGTGGAGACGGATTGATCGATCAAACTGAAAAGGGAAACGACCCCGCCGGTCGTAGGATCGACCAAAACCGCTTGCTGTGTCTCCGTGTTGATTCCGATTCCCTGGACCCCGAGTGGCAAGCCCACGGTGGCCACCGGTTGAGCGTAGCTTATCGTTCCACCGGTGGGGGTACTGGCAAAGTCGGGTTGAGGCGCTCCCGTCTGTGTATAGCTGAATTGCGCGCTCGTGGGCCCTATCGCAGTCACCGTGAAGATGCCGTTGAGGGTCGTGTCCGGAGTCCCTTTGACCGAGACCGAGACCCCCTGGATTAGAACCGCATCGCTCTGTTGTATCGCGAGGGGCGGCGTAGTGGCATCCAGTTGAACGGTGACCTGGACAACGTTAGAAGTCCTTGAAACGGAGGTAATAGTGTTGGTCGACTGCAGGCTCAAATCCACGATCCCCACCGAGCCCAGCCCGCCGGGTGTCGCGATAGCCCAATTGAGATGCGGCTCGACGGCGATGCGCGTTTTCTGTCCTGTGCCGATAGACACGACACCCGCGATATGCGGAGTCGGAGTCATATCCATCAAGACCCCATAGCCTGCTCCTGAGCCCGAATTGGACCGCTGCATGGCAATCAACGCGCGACCCGTTACAGGATTGATGCCAATTGCTCCTGGAGTGTCAGCGACCGCTGTAGGCACAGGATTCACAGGAAACACACTCGTGACGGCGCGGGTGCTGAGGTCCACGACGGCAATCGTTTTCGAGGTTGAGTTGACGACCACGGCAATATTTCGAACATAGTCCACCGAAACGCTGGTGGGACCGGACGGAGTGGAAGTTGGACACGGAGGAGTCACATTCTCCGCAATGGTGCAAATGTTGGCGACGACGGTGGGAGTGCCAACTGTGAGATCGATCAAACTGATGTTGTTCGAACCGGTGTTGGCCACTACCGCCATCCCTGTCGCGGGATTGACCGCGACATCACTGGGCGATGTGCCGATCCCATCCGTGGCCGTTAAATCGATTACCTTGGTGATCGACGAACCACTATTGTAGTTCGGCTGGACCGCGAGATTGGCGACCGCGATTTTTGTGGGATCCGTCGCGTTTTTTATCGCCACGGGATACAGCCCCGGCACCGTGAAATCACTGGAGTTCGATCCGCCTCCGATGGTCACCGACAATTGGCGCGTGCTGCCGATGGTTTGGCTGGACGGGAGTTGTATCCCCCGGAGTTGGCCGTTGTAGGTTGCGCTCACGGCCGGTGATGCGGGATTGCTTCCCGTTCCGAAGAATCCACCATCCACGCTGAAAGATTGGACCGTTGCCGTACCTTGCGGGATGCTGTCGGGCGTGGGCCCAACAATCCCCGGGCGCACTCCCATTACGGCAATCTGGCACGCGGAAGCATTTGTGCATGTTTGTGTTCCCCCTGTCCCGGTTTGTTCCGACACACCGATCTGGAGGAGGCCTGAAGGCGGCGACACGGCCAGGATGAAGTCCGGAATCCGCGCTCGGATCACCGAGCTGGAGACATCCGAGACGAAGCTGGGGGCTAACTTGGCGCCGTTGATTAGAACATTTTCCGTCGAAATGAAATTGGTCCCGGTGATGTAGATATCCTGGAAGAGCCCGCCCAATGCCGTGGTGTTCGGGCTCACCGAGGTCACGGTGGGAACTGTTGCGGTTACCACGGTGACCGTCGCAGTCGCCGTGACCGATGTGTCCGCCACCGACGTGGCCGTAAGGATGACGGTGCTAGGGGTGGGAACGGTGGGAGGAGCCTTGTATACGCCGGTACAAACAGGTTGACCGCTTGAGGGTGTAGTGCAGCTGCTGGAGATGAAGGAACCAATCCCCGTCAGCGTGGTGGAAAGCGACCAATTGACATTTTCGCATGTAGGTGTGGACGTAATGTTGCACCCCGGATTGTTCACAACCGCGGAAAATGGGAAGGTTTCGCCGGTGCCCACGGTAGCAGTGGTTGGCGTGATGTTGATGCTGATTCCGGTGACGATCGTCAGCGTGGCCTTCGCGGTTTTGGTCGTATCGGCTTGTGCAGTGGCCGTAATCGTGACCGTGGGGGCAATCGTCGTCGTGCTGCCGGAGGTCGTCGTGGGGATCGTGGCCGGGGCGGTGTAGAGTCCGGTCGCGTCAATGGCGCCGCACGTGTTGGCAGTCACTCCGGTGGCGCAAGTCACGGTCCAAGTAACTGCCTTATTGTCGGACCCGGTAACCGTGGGTGTGAATGGCTGGGTCCGATTGGTGATCACGCTGGCGATGGTCGGCGTAATTGTAATAGTGACGCCCGCGGAGCTGCTGCTGCTCCCGCAACCCCAAGCCCCCAATGCGGCCGCGAGAGTGAGTATTGCAGAAACCTTCCACCAACTCATCCCAGTCCTCCCAAAATTTCTCAACATTCGCCCTCGCAGCACAAGCTTTGACCCTTGGCGCTGGTCAGGACTATCGAGCTCGCAATCACACATACGAAATTCCGCGCTGCAAAATCCGAAATCAAAACGTCCGGCTCACGGTGAACCGGAACGTGCGCACCGGATCGAAGAAATTGGTCCGCTGCGGGTTGTTGAATAAATTTATGATCTGCGGCGCGACCTGGCCATTCCATATCTCCGGCTGATCCTGCAGCCCCCCGATCTGGGCCTTGTAGATGTTCCACGGACACTGGGCGGCCGTGCCAATGCATGTCGATGTCAAATCAGCGAGGCTGACCGGCCCCGGGAATTGCGTCTGGGGCGCCGTGATGACCTGGGACATCCGGTTGAAGTTATATGCCCAATAAATCCGGAACGGCGCTTGCACGATCGGGAGTTGCACAACCAGTTCCAGACCCGCCGAAGTTCGGGGCTTGAAATTCGTGCCAGGCTGAAACGGAAGCGTCGCACTGACTCTCGGGACAGTCGATCCGATAAGAGGCGGGAACGTGTTTTGCAGCGTGCTCAAGTCAAGGGAATTGAGCTGCAGTTGGTCTTTCCGCACAGCTCCGGTCGCGCCCGCATCGCCAAAAATCGACAGGGCCACATGGGGGAAAAGAGGGATGCGGTACTCGAAGTTCGCCACCAACTCGGTATCCCCGCCTGGAAACGATGTTTGATAACTCAACGTGGGTACATTGACAGCGCAAGGGTGAGGCACCCCGAGGAGGCACGCCGGATTTTCCGGATTCGTATACGGAACCGAAGTCGAAGTGAGCGTCGGCACAAATACCACCGGCGAAACCGTACGAATGTCAAATCCGCGCAAGGTGTCCTCGCCACCCAGATAAAACCTGCTGAAGGGAGGAATCACTTTGCCGCTGAATCCCGTCTCAAAAGCTCCTAGCAGGCGCACGGCGATGACATTGCGTTTGTGATAATTCGGGCGAAAGTATTTGGCCTCGACGATCTCCGAAACGGTATTCACGTTACCCCCGATGGGGCCACCCTCGAAGGAAGAAGAAAGAAAGAGACTCTTCCCGTGCGTGGGGTTCACCGGATTGTCCACCGTGTTATAGCTGAGGGTCGGAGTCACCTTGCTCTCATGGATGCCTGAAAGCGAGGACGGCCCCGCGAGCTGTTGAAATTGCAATACGTTGAATAACGCCGTGGACGCCGTGCTGAGTCCAGTAATGCTCGTGGCCGTATACCCGTACGTCAAGCCCACCCGGGTGAACCCCAGCTTTTTCACGGGATAGCTGGCAAATAGGGTGAAGCCGTCGCTGTTCTGAATGTAGTTTTGCACCGTGTTGGGGTTGAGCTGCACCTGATAGCCCAACGCCAATGAAGTTTGCTGCGCCTGATCGAAGTTGTAGCGGCTCCCGAAGACGGTGAATCCAGTGCTGATCGGCCGGTCGAACAGATACGGCTCGGTGAAGCCGAAGGAAATAAGGCGTTGCAGAGTACCGACGTTCGCGCTGAGCGTGAGTGTTTCACCGAGCCCCAGGAAATTGTTGGTCTGATAGGTCAAGCCGATGTAGCTGCCCGCGAAGCCGCTGACGCCGCCCGTCAAACTGATGGACTGTTTCCCCTTCTCTTTGAGTTTGAGCAGAATGTCCACGGTGCCTTGCTTGACGTTGCGCTTGATTTCGGCGTTCTCCGGCTTCACCGCCTCAAAATAATCCAGTTGATTCAGGCGCAAGAGGCTCAGCTCCCACAAGTTGTTGCGGAACATGTCGCCTTCGTTGAGCAGCAGTTCGCGGCGGATGACCTTATCGCGCGTGCCGGTGTTGCCGGAGAAATCGATGCGCCGCACGAAGAATTGTTTTTGCTGGTCGAAGGCGAAGGTCAGATCGATCGTTTTGGTGTCGTCGTGCACTTCCGTATCCGGCACGGCGGTAAAATCGATGAAGCCGAAATTTCCGTACAGCTTGGTGTAGTCTTCGATCGCCTTGCGGACTTTAGCCACGCTGAAGATGTCGCCCTTCTTGATGGGGAAAACGGATTCGAGAAAGGGGACCTTGAAAAAGAGGCCCTCATCGGGGTTGGCGTTGCGCACATGGAGCGTGCCCATGCGGTACCGCTCGCCTTCTTCGATGGGAATCGTGATGTTGGTGGCCCGGCCCTGGTGGACGCCAACGAGGGGAACGCCTTTCGGAAGCACACCTTGATTCAGGGTCACGTTCTGGATGATCGGATCTTTCACCAGCACCTTGAAATAGCCGTTGTCCTGATACAGCCCGCGGATTCCGATTTCCATGTCTTCATCCAGTTTGGGGCGGTCAAATGTCTTGGCCAGTATCGGGATAAAGTACGGAGGCACCGGCCCAAGCGGAATGGCGGTGGGACGGGAGTTGCGCATGGTGCGGATGATTTTGCGGGCGGAGAATGCGGTGTTTCCCGTGATGAGAATTTTGCCGACTTTTACCTTGGGGCCTTCATTGATGTTGAAGGTGAGCTTTACGGCGTTCGTGCCGGGGAGCCGTTCAAAGGTGGGCTTGACGCTGGCGAACTGGCGGCCGTGCTCGGCGAGCAGCTCTTTCAGTACGACTTCCGCTTTCTTGATGCGCGTAGGATCGAATTGGCTCTCAATCGAGAGGCCGACCTTGCGGTCCTTGAATCGGTCCAGGATGTCGGATTCGGATACCGATTTGTTGCCCTTATATTCAATGCGGCGGACGATGGGGCGCTCGGTCAAATAGAAAATGATGACTTTCTGGTTGGGCTTATCCGCGCTGTCCTCAATTTCGAGCCGCATGTCCTCGAAATATTGCGTGTTCCACAGGGCGTGAAAATCGCGCCGGAGGGCATCCTCGTTGACCGCGTCACCGGGTCGGGAAAAAATGCGCGCTCGAAGCGTCTCGCTGCGGATCCTTCGATTGCCCTGGAATTCGATGCGCTCGATGGTGGGCGTTCCCTCGGGGATTTTGGCAGGGGCAAGCTGGGCTGCCTGCCCGGCAAGGGAACGGCCGGAAACGGCGGGCGCCAGACACACGACAACGGCGGCAAGCAGACATAGCATGCTTGCGCGCAGACTCAAGACAAAACACGAATAGTTTCTTGCGGCCCGGAAAAAACTCAAGGCCGCTTCCCCCGAAACAATATGGTACGCTCCCCCCAACCGGCTCAAGAGTCTGAGCCCGGCCTGCGCGCGTAGGATTCGCTAGTGGGATACCGGGGTTGCTTCGACCACCGGTCGGAATCCGAGCCCATCGCTCGTGACGTAGACTTCCAGCGTAGCCGGGCGCTGCAGGCCCCCCTGTATCAGCGCTTCCGACAACGGATCTTCGACGTACCTTTGCAATGCCCGCCGCAGCGGCCGCGCGCCATAGCTGCGATCCCCGCAGGTTTTCTCGAGGACCCACTGGCGTGCTTCCGGCGTCAGTACAATCTGCACCTGGCGGTGGATCAAAGTGTCGTTGATCTGGCCGACCAGCAAATCGATGATGCGGAGCAGTTCTTCATCGCCCAACGGGTTGAACAGAATAATTTCATCCAGACGATTCAGGAACTCCGGATTGAACACGCGCTTCACTTCGCTGAGCACGAGTTCGTCCAGGCTCTTGGCCGTGCCTTCTTCCGCGGCCGATTGGAAGCCCATCGTGGAGCGCTTCTGCAGGTGCCGCGCGCCGAGATTGGAAGTCATGATCAGAATGGTGTTGCGGAAATCAACTGTATTACCCAGCCCGTCGGTCAATTGCCCATCTTCAAAAACCTGGAGCAGGATATTGTACACATCGGGGTGCGCTTTTTCGACTTCATCGAGCAGGATCACCGAATAGGGCGTGCGCCGCACTCGTTCGGTCAATTGCCCGCCCTCTTCGTATCCCACGTATCCTGGAGGGGCGCCGATCAGTTTGGAGACGGAATGCTTTTCCATGTATTCGGACATGTCGAAGCGGATCAGCGATTTCTCGCTGCCGAACAGGAATTCGGCGAGGCGCCGCGCGACTTCCGTTTTGCCGACGCCGGTCGGGCCGAGGAACAGGAAGCATCCGACGGGGCGGCCCGGGGCTTTCAATCCGGCACGGCTGCGGCGAATGGCGCGCGCCAGGGCGGTAATCGACTTCTCCTGGCTGATGACGCGCTTGTGCAGTTCGACCTCGATGCGCAGCAGTTTTTGCTGTTCGTCTTCCTTGATCGAGGTGACGGCAATTCCGGTCCAGCGCGCCACGACGTCCTCGATGTCTTCGCGCGTGACGATGCCGGTGTTGGTGTCATCGAGTTTCAAGCGGTCGCGGACCGCGCGGAGATTTTCCTTTTCCTTGCGCTCTTCCTCGGAGTAGAAACGCGCCTTCTCGAATTCGTGATTGGCGATCGCGGTTTCCATCCGGTGGGTGATGAACTTCACGCGCTTCTGCACTTCGGCCACTTCATCGGGCAGCGTGGCCTGGCGCAGCTTGACGCGCGCGCCGGCCTCGTCGATCAGATCGATGGCTTTGTCCGGCAGGAAGCGGTCCGGAATGTAACGGCTCGAAAGATAGACGGAGTAGCGGATGGCTTCGTCGGTGTAGCTGACCGCGTGAAATTTTTCGTAGCGTTCGCGCACGCCCTCGATAACCAGGATCGCTTCGTCTTCGGAGGGCGCGCCCACTTTCACGGCCTGGAAACGCCGTTCCAGGGAGCGGTCTTTTTCAACGGACTTGCGGTATTCGCCCGGCGTGGTCGCGCCGATGCACTGGATTTCGCCGCGCGACAGAGCCGGCTTCAGAATGTTGGCGGCGTCCAGCGAGCCTTCCGCCGATCCGGCGCCCACCAGCGTATGGAGTTCGTCGATGAAGACGATCGAGTTCTGGCTCTCCATCAATTCCTTCATGATGGTCTTGAGCCGCTCCTCGAATTGGCCGCGGTATTTTGTGCCCGCGACGATCAAAGAGAGATCCAGCGACAGAATGCGCTTGTCGGCCAGAAACGGCGGCACGTCGCTGTCGGAAATGCGCTGTGCCAGGCCTTCGACGATGGCTGTTTTGCCGACTCCCGGCTCGCCAATCAGCACGGGATTGTTTTTCGTGCGGCGGCACAGGATCTGGATGACGCGCTCGAGTTCGCGTTCGCGGCCCACCAGGGGATCGAGCTGGCCTTCGAGCGCGGCTTGCGTGAGGTCGCGGCTGAACTCCGCGAGCAGGGAGGTCTCTTTGGGACGCGCGGCGGGTGTTTTTTCACCGGCGCTGCGGGCCAGTTCTTCGCGCAGCGTGGAGAGCCGCAGCCCGCGTTCCTGTAGGATTTCCGCGCCAAAGCACTTCTCTTCGCGCAGGATTCCGAGGAGCAAGTGCTCGGTGCCGACATGCCGGTGCCCCAGGCGCTCGGCTTCTTCCGTGGCGAAATTCAGGATGCGTTTGGATTCCTGGCTGAGCGGCACTTCGACCGACGTGGAGATGCGTTCGCGGATGGTAATGCGCTGTTCGATCTCTTTGCGGATCGACTCAATCGAGCCGTGAGAACGCAGGAAACGATTGGCCAGGGCCTTGTCCTCGCGCATCAGGCCGAGCAGCAGATGTTCGGTCTCGATGTACGGGGAGCCGTACTGGCTGGCCTCGTAGCGCGCAAAAAATATGACTCGTCGTGCCTTCTCTGTATAGCGCTCAAACACGGGTCAACTCGTTTCTCCCTCAGTACAGGAACCAGGGCTTCGATCTACGTCGCAATCGGTCGGAGCATTCCGTGCTCTAATTGCAGCACGCGATCTGCGCGCCCCGCCAAAACTGTATTGTGCGTTGCCAGGATCGAGGTGAGCCGGTGCTCGCGGTGCAACCGCTGCATCAGCTCAAAAACCGCAATTGCGTTTCGCTCGTCCAGGTCTCCGGTGGGTTCGTCGGCCAGCAATAAGGCTGGTTGTTGGACAAGAGCTCGAGCGATGGCCACACGCTGCTGCTCCCCCCCGGACAACTCCCCTGCACGGTGACTTACTCGCTCTCCTAAGCCGACTTCTCTAAGCCAGCGTTCAGAGGTTTCGAGCGCCGCATCGTACCCTGCACCGCGCATCAGCAGCGGCATCGCCACGTTTTCGGCTGCCGTAAAATCAGCCAGGAGGTGGTGCCTCTGCCATACAAAACCAATCGACCGGTTGCGATAATTCGCAAGCTCGCTTTCCCGAAACGAATCTATGGCTTTCCCTTCGAAGTATACTGTACCGCTTGTTGGCGTGTCTAGCGCAGCCAGCAAGTGCAGAAGAGTACTCTTTCCCGCTCCCGAAGGGCCTATCACTGCAACTAGTTTACCTGCTTCGACGCTCACGTTAGCGCCGGACAGCACGGTGATTTCGGCCGCTCCTGCGCCGTAAGTCTTGCGCAAATCCCGCGTCTCAATCAGCGCACCAGTATAGGTTGCGCCGCTTGCTGATGTGCTTGCCGAAGCTGTCGTCTCTGCCGACATGTTTGCTCAGAATTTCCTGGGGACCATCCCTATTCTGTCCCGTTGCACGTCAAAACTACATTCCCTTTTACTCTGCTTAGATGCCCTATTCCCTGTCGCCGTTTGATTGCCGGCGTGCCATTTTGAGGTCACTCGCTCACTGGGACAAACCATTTCACTTTAGTGCCCTGTGAGTACCTGTGGAAATAGTGATCTTTTTTGACACTCGCCGCCCCGCTTCCTAAGTCCTTGATACGGCGGCGATTGTAGCATGTGCCGGAGGACCCCTTGCGGCCCCTGGACGTATTTTTCATGCCGGCAAAGCTTACGCCGGTTATAGGTGCAACCAGGACGCCAAATAGCCTGAAAGCACATCGAAAATTTCTTGCCAATGTATTTCGATAAACGGGGGTTGACACGGGAGGGAATGCTCTCCTTCGATCGATGTCGGGGCGCGATGGGGCCGCCCATTGTGTGTTCTTGGAATTAACGAATATGAGATACCATCGATGCGGTGCGATCCGCACGTCCATTCCGGCTAAGAATTGGTCTTCGGAGAACGCACCGTTGCTCGCGCTTTGCCCCGATCTGTGCGTTTCTTGCGGCGATCGCCGCTCGGCCAGCGGCCGGCCAATCTCAGCCGCCCACCCCGCAATCCGCTGCGCAGCAAGACGAACAACGGGACGAGCCTGAAGCGAATCCTGCTCGCCCCACGGTGAGCAATCCCGCCACGCTTACCCCCGTCGGCTATCTGCAATTTGAGACCGGCACCCACGGAGCCACGGACTCGCCCGAATTTTCCACCCGCTACGAATTCAACGAAGTCATAAAACTCGCCGTTACGCGCCGCCTCGAATTCATCGAGTCCTCCTCGCCCGCCGTCCACTACACGGTGAACGGAATTTCAGCGAATGGCATCGCGGAGGTCTTTCTCGGCGCGCAAGTCGTGCTCCTGCATGGCGAAGGCGCGAAGCCCACCCTCTCCGCCAGCTATTCCCGCCGCGTCTACGACGGCGGCGCGCCCGAACTCGATGTCGGCAGCCCGTTAAACTCCTTGGTGTTATACGCCAGCGCCGATGTGAAGGGTTTTCATTACGATGCCAATGCCGTCTTCAACGAGGTGCTCCAGGGCCCGGTGCGCAGGCTCCAGTTCGGCCAGACGCTCTCAATTTCCCATCCCCTTGGGAAGGGTTTCGGCCTTTCTGGCGAGATCTGGCGCTTCTCCCAACCCTTCCTGCGCGGCAACGCCATCGGAAACCTCTGGGCCGTCAGCTACGCCGCGCGGAAAAACCTGGTCTTCGACGCCGGCTTCGAGAAAGGCCTAACCGGCACGTCCACGCACTGGGAAGCCTTCGCCGGGTTCACCTATTTGCTGCCCCACCGGCTGTGGCGGAGGTAGTGTATCGTGCTAAACTCTAGGTTATGGATGTCACCT
>Ga0210409_10008469_pt1 | contig 10468 bp, 10 predicted proteins | sample IncBWH17MmetaG_FD_161649 | JGI IMG/M metagenome (GOLD analysis project Ga0210409, IMG submission 161649) | Forest soil microbial communities from Barre Woods Harvard Forest LTER site, Petersham, Massachusetts, United States - Inc-BW-H-17-M | ecosystem: Environmental > Terrestrial > Soil >...
GAGGCTCTCCTTCCTTTCCAGATCTTTTGTCGCTGGACTCGCCTGCCATCGTGTGGATCTTCCACCCTACCAACACCCGCGCCGTGCCGGAAGCCTTGCGGTAGGGTTGCCTGGCAAGCGCGGACGAGTTTGCTCAAAATGGCCGATAGTCGAGAGGTACAAGCCCGCGCCCGCTTTGCTGCCGAGCTCGAACTCGTCGATATCGTGGCGGCGCAGCTCGCGCGGCGAATCGGACGCTCGCCGGTAACGCTCGACGACCTTCGGTCGTTTGGCCGCGAGGGGCTTCTCACCGCGGCTCGGTCCTTCGACGCGTCGCGCGGAGTGCCTTTTCGCCGGTGGGCAAACCTGCGCGTGCGGGGCGCGATGATCGACGGGGTACGCCAATGGGGCGAGCTGCCGCGGCGCGTCTATCGCGAGCTTCGCGCGATGGAAGCGGCCGACCATGTGCTCGAAAGCTACGCCGAGGAGGACGCTGCTGACCCGGCTCATACACCCGAGGCAGCCGACGCGCGCTTGACGGCATATCTGGCTGGCATGGCGACGGCGATCGCGGTCGGAACGGTAGCGCCTGCAACGCGCGAGGAGGCTCTCGACGAAGGGCGCCAAGCGACGCCAGAAAGCTTGGTCGGTGAACTCGAGCTCGTGACCAAGTTGAGAGCCATTGTTGCAAGCTTGCCCGATCGGGAGAGAACGCTCGTCGAGCGCCATTACTTCGGGGGCGAGACCCTCGACGCAGCGGCCATGTCGCTCGGACTTTCCAAGTCGTGGGGAAGCCGCCTCCATGCGCGCGCCATCGAAAGCATAGGGCGCCAGCTTCGGAAGCTGGTCTAGGGCGTGTCCCTGAATTGTCGCCCGTAAACGTGCCCGTGCCCCTGCCCGTGCCCGAAACACCACCAACACCGACGCAGGTCGCCGGCGGTGTCGGGCAGGGGCACGGGCACGGGCACGCGTACGGGAAGAGAGACCGCCTCTCGCGAATTCGAGGACACGCCCTAGTGACCTGAGCCCGCAATTCGCCTACGAATTACGGACTCAGGTCACTATGGCGACACGCGAACGAATTCTTGTGGCGATGAGCGGCGGGGTCGACTCGTCGGTCGCCGCCGCCCGCTTGCACGCCGCGGGCCTGGAAGTCATCGGGGTGACGCTGCACTTGTGGGACTACGAGCAAGGCTCTCCACGGCGTGCGCGCGGCCGCTGCTGCGCACCGGAAGACCAGTACGACGCGCAGCGCGTCGCGGACACGCTCGGGTTTGCCCACTACACGTTCGATCGGCGGAGGCTTTTCGCCCGGTCCGTCGTGGAGCCGTTCGTCGACGGGTACCTCGCCGGCGAGACGCCCAGTCCCTGCGCGGCGTGCAATCGGAGCGTGAAGCTGGCCGAGCTGTTTGCTCTAGCCCACCGGCTCGGGGCGTCACAGGTCGCAACCGGTCACTACGCACGGATCATGCGCGACGGAGACGGAACCCCGCGGCTTTGCATGGCCGCCGACCGCGCGAAGGATCAAAGCTATTTCCTGTATGCGAGTCCTCGGGCATGGCTCGAGCGACTCGTCTTTCCACTCGGCGACTCGAAGAAATCCGACGTTCGCGCCGAGGCGACTTCGCGGTCTCTGCCTGGGGCGAGCAAGGGCGAGAGCCAGGAGCTGTGCTTCGTGGGAGAGGGCAGCCGCGCCTACGCGGACTTCGTTGCCCGGCGCGCGCCGGATCGGATCCGCCCGGGGGCCATCATCGACGAGAACGGACGAACGATCGGCGCCCACGGCGGGATTCACCGCTTCACGGTCGGCCAGCGAAAGGGACTGGGGGTAGCCCTCGGCAAGCCCGTCTTCGTCACCCGCGTTGATCCGCGGACCGGCTCGGTGCACCTTGCCACGGAGGAGGCTCTATTTTCGGCGACCGCCAACGTTGCGGATGTAGCGCTCGCGGACGGCGTATCGCTTCCGGCTCGCCTGCGGGTTCGTGTCCGCTACAAGCACGATGGTCAGCCTGCGCTCGTCACCGCATCATCCGCAGGAGAAGCTCGCATCGTATTCGATGAGCCGGTGCGCGCCGTCAGTCCAGGCCAGGTCGCGGTCTTCTATGATGGCGATCGCGTTCTCGGCGGGGGGCGCATCTCGGCGACGGTTCTCCCGTCTGACCTCTCGCCAGCTCTGGCGACCGGGCTATCGTGAGGCGTTTCGCACTGCTTCGTTGTTTGCTCATTGCGCTGGTCGCCGTGCTTCTCGCGCCGGCTTGCTCACTCGGTCAGGGGAACGGATCGGTGTGCGGATGGCTGGACGTACCGAACTGCTGGGCCGGGGGCTTCCGACTCTCGCCCGACTTCTATGCCGCCATCCCCACGAACAGCTCGGCGCTGGAAATCCGCGTACAGAACGGAATCGACTATGAAACCTACAGCGACGGTCTGCTCATCGTGGTCGACGACGCCGGGGCCGTGCGCGGCGATCCAACCCCCAGCGGCATGACGCGCGCTGGACTGTTGGGGCAGGCTTTGCCTGTTTCGCTTCCCGCTGGCGTGACGGCCCCCGGCGTTCCCATTCAAGCCAACCCCAACCCTGCCCTCATTCACGCGACGGTGTACCTCAACCGGACATGCAGGACCCAGAACGTGGCGCTCTACGCGACCACTTGTGCTGTTCCCAGCGGGGGCCAAGTGGCAGTGGGGTGCAACGTCGATGGGAGTGGGGGCCTCACGTTCGACGCAAGTGGCGCCGATGCCACCACCAGCGCGGCTGGTGCCGACGCAGCCACCGGCGCGGGCGACGCGGGCGCAGCGGGGGGCCTCGCCCAAAGCACAATCACGTTTCGCCACCTCTTCGACGGAAACATCAACGAATCCAACGCAACGCAGCGGTTGACGGACGCCGACTTCGACCTCTATTTGGCCGATCCGCGGGAAGGCAGCCCCGGCGGCGTCGGCCCGCCCGCTCCCTGTCGCGGGCACCTGACCGGCAGCTTCCACTTCTATTTCGAACGCGGTCGACCTGCCCAACCGTTTCCCTAGTGGACGGGCGATCGCTGCCCACGATTGGACCATGAAGACCCGCGTCGACGAAGCGCTACGGGAGCAAGCCGCCCGTTTTGCGTTGCGCTTTGCTTGCGAAGACTGCGTGCACTCCGTCGAACACGACGGCCTCTTCCGGTGCTCGCTTGGCTATCCCGCCGCGCCGCGGCGCGACGCGATCCGCGACGCCGAGCTCGAGCTTTGCAAGGAGTTCGAGCTCGGTTGAAGATCCCGAAACCATGGCGCGCACGCATCCCCCGACGCTCATTACCTTGGCGCGCGCGGCCGTACGCGAGCGTGCCCTCATTCCGCGAGGCGCAGTCGTGCTGGCAGCCGTGAGCGGCGGCCCCGACTCGACGGCCATGTTGCACGTCCTGGCGCTCCTGCGCGATCGGCTCGCGTTTGGGCTGTTCGCCCACGGAGTCGACCATGGGCTGCGGCCGCAAGCCGGCGTGGAACTCGACTTGGCCGAAACGTTTGCTCGGTCCCTCGACGTGCCCTTCACGCGCAGCCGCCTTTCGGTGCCCCCCGGCGGAAACCTCCAGGCGCGGGCTCGCACGGCTCGTTGGGATGCGCTGCGGCAAGCCGCCGCGCGAGCCGGCGCGGATCGCATTGCCACGGGCCACCACGCGGATGACCGTGCGGAGACCCTGCTGATTCGACTGCTCCGTGGAACGCGCGCCCGCGGTCTGGGGGTACTGCCGCCCCGGGACGGGGACCGCATCCGACCGCTGTACCAGGCGCGGCGGCGCGACGTCGATGCCCACATCGCCCGCCACCATCTCCCGTTCGCGGTCGATCCCTCGAACGGCGACCCGCGCTACCTGCGCACCCGGGTGAGGCGCGAGCTCCTGCCGGCGCTCGAGCGGCTAAATCCTCGCGTCGTCGAACATCTCTGCCAGGTGGCCGACGAGCTCTTTCTGGCCACCGCAGGCGCCCACACCCCGCGGCCCCCCAAGCCGGCGGGCGCCAGCGGAGGACTGGATGCGATGTGACCTCGATGTTACGCATCCAACGTAGTAAATTGTTAATCCACCGAGGTCGAAGTGAAGCAATCTCATAAGACGCTGCTCCTTTGGGTCCTCCTGATCGTCATGTTTCTGGCGATCTGGCAGGTGTTGCAACCGGGCGAGCGGAAGCAGCAGGTCAGCTTCAGCCAATTCGTTGCCATGGTGCACTCCGGGATGGTCACCGAGGTCCACATCAAGGACCACGAGTACACCTTCACGCAAGTGCAGGACGGTAAGAACGTCCAAAAGGAGACGCTCGGCCCGATCGCCGATCAGGCCCTCATCGACGAGCTCGAGAAGAAGGACCCCGCGGCCGGTCGCACGCCGAACGAGAAGCTCCAAGTCTACTTCGAGAAGGAAGATACGACCCCCTTCTGGTCCTCCACACTCGTCACCCTGCTCCCGATGCTCTTCATCGGCATCATGTTTTTCCTCTTCATGCGCCAGCTTCAGGCCGGGGGCGGCAAGGCGATGTCGTTCGGAAAGGCCAAGGCGCGGATGCTGAGCGACTCCCAAAACAAGGTGACCTTCGCGGACGTCGCCGGCATCGACGAGGCGAAGGACGAGGTCGAAGAAATCATCGCCTTCCTCAAGGATCCGAAAAAATTCCAGCGCCTTGGCGGGCGCATTCCCAAGGGCGTTCTGCTCATCGGCCCGCCGGGCACCGGCAAAACCCTCTTGGCGCGCGCTATCGCAGGCGAAGCAGGCGTCCCGTTCTTCAGCATCTCCGGTTCGGACTTCGTGGAGATGTTCGTCGGCGTCGGCGCGAGCCGCGTGCGCGACTTGTTCGAGCAGGGCAAGAAACACGCGCCCTGCATCATCTTCATCGACGAGATCGACGCGGTCGGCAGGCACCGGGGAGCGGGCCTCGGCGGCGGACACGACGAGCGCGAGCAAACGCTGAACCAGCTCCTCGTCGAGATGGACGGCTTCGAATCGAATGACGGGGTCATCATCATCGCGGCCACCAACCGCCCGGACGTCCTCGATCCGGCCATTTTGCGTCCCGGCCGCTTCGACCGCCGCATCACCGTTCCCCGCCCCGACGTGCGCGGCCGCGAGGAAATCCTGCGGGTTCACGCCAAGCGCACCCCTCTGTCACCCGACGTCGACCTTGAGGTGCTCGCGCGCGGCACACCCGGTTTCTCCGGTGCGGACCTAGAAAACCTCGTCAACGAGGCCGCCCTGTTGGCGGCTCGTCAGGACAAGGACGCCATCAGTATGGCCGACTTCGAGCTGGCCAAGGACAAGGTCTACATGGGGACCGAGCGTCGCTCGATGGTCATCAGCGACGACGAAAAGAAGACGACCGCCGTCCACGAAGCCGGACACACCCTCATCTCGGTGCTCATCGATCACCACGACCCGGTTCACAAAGTCACCATCATCCCGCGCGGTCCAGCCCTGGGCGTCACGTGGTACCTGCCGAAGGACGACCGGCACAACCTGAGCAAGGAACAGGCCGAGAGCAGCATTGCCGTGGCACTCGGCGGCCGCATCGCCGAGGAGATCATCTTCGGGCGCATGACCACGGGCGCGGGCAATGACATCGAAAGGGCGACCGAGATCGCGCGCAAGATGGTCTGCGAATGGGGCATGAGCGAAAAGCTCGGGCCGCTCGCATACGGCAAGAAAGAAGAGTCGATCTTTTTGGGGCGCGACTACGCGCAGCGCACGCAAGACTACTCCGAGCAAACTGCACAGGAGATCGACCAAGAAGTGCGCGCCATCGTGCAAAAGCAGTACGTGCGCGTGAAGGGGTTTCTGACGCGTGACTCCGAAAAGCTTCGATCTCTGTCGGACTCGCTGATCGAGCGCGAGACGCTCGATGCCGAAGAGATCGCCGCCGTGCTCGAAGGCCGAGAGCTTCCCAAGCGCGAGAAAGTCGTCATCCCGACCTACGCGGAGAAGGACAAAGCGAGCAAAGAGAAGCGGCGCGTCGCGAGCATCTTCGGCGGTCCGCCCAAGCCCGCCACGAGCGGAAGCTAGTGTAGTTCGCGCTTCCCGTCGCCGTTCACGTCAACGTCGCCGTCAACGAAGTTTGAAGTCCGGACCTTGCCCCAGCCGCGGCTGGCGACTAGGTTGCGCACTTGCACAAGTAGAGGAGACAGCGGGAAATGGCCACGAAGGTCGCTATCAATGGCTTCGGTCGCATCGGTCGCTGCATCGTCCGGTCGATGGCGGAGCGCGACATCAAGGACCTCGACGTCGTCGCAATCAACGACCTGACAGACGCGAAAACACTCACGCATCTTTATAACTTCGACAGCGTCCACGGACGCGCCGAACATCCGGCGAAGGCGCTGGATGGGGCGATCGACTTCGGGGCATGGAAGGCAAAGGTCATTGCCGAAAAAGACCCGGCGAAGCTCCCGTGGAAACAGCTGGGAGCCGACGTCGTGCTCGAGTGCACAGGCCTTTTCACCGACAGAGAGAAGGCCGCCGTGCACCTCGGCGCGGGCGCAAAGAAAGTCATCATCAGCGCGCCCGCCAAGGGGCAGGACGCGACCCTCGTGCTCGGCGTGAACGACAAGCTCTACGACCCCGCCAAGCACGCGATTCTTTCCTGCGGCTCGTGCACCACGAACTGCCTCGCTACAATTGCGAAGGTTCTGCTCGATAGCTTCGGCATCCAGCGCGGCCTGATGACCACTATCCATTCCTACACGAACGACCAGGCCGTGCTCGATATCCCCCACCGCAAGGGAGACCTTCGGCGTGCCCGCGCAGCGGCGGTCAACATGATCCCGTCCACCACGGGGGCCGCCAAAGCGCTCTCGGAGGTCATTCCGGAGCTCAAAGGCAAGTTCGACGGACAGTCCTTGCGGGTGCCCACGATGGACGTGAGCATCGTCGACCTGACCGTCGAGACCGAGAAGCCCGTGACGAAGGACGCCATCCACGCGGCGATGCGCAACGCCGCGGAAACGACCATGAAGGGGATCCTTGCGTACACCGATTTGCCTCTTGTCTCGGGGGACTTCATCGGAGATCCGCACTCGTCGATTTTCGACGCCACACTCACCCAGTTGATCGGGGACAAGTTCGCCAAGGTCTTCGCCTGGTACGACAACGAGTGGGGTTTCTCGAATCGGATGATCGAGCTGGCGCAACTCGTCGCCTCGAAGCTGTGAGCGCCGGTGCGATGAGTAGCCCACTTCAGGGGATCCGCTCGATTCGCGAACTTCCCATCGAGCAAAAGCGCGTCTTTCTGCGCGTCGACTTCAACGTGCCGCTCGAAGATGGCCGAATCACGGACGATGCCCGTGTTCGTGAGGCTCTTCCGACCATCAAGCACGCACTCGAACGGGGCGCTCGACTCGTGTGCGCGAGTCACCTCGGGCGGCCGAAGAAGGGGCCTGATCCCGCCTACTCGCTCGAGCCGTGCGCGGCTCGACTCGCAGAGCTTCTCGGACAAGAGGTGGTCTTGCCCGAAGACTGCATCGGCGATGCGGCGACGAAAGTCGTCTTCGATCTTCGGGCCGGCTCCGCGTGCTTGCTCGAAAATCTGCGCTTTCACCCGGAAGAAGAGCGAGACGACGAGGGCTTCTGCCGTCAGCTCGCCCAGCTCGCGGACGTGTATGTCGACGACGCGTTCGGGTCGGTGCATCGCGCGCACGCCAGCGTCCACGGATTGGCCAAGCTCTATCGCGACCGAGGCTGTGGTTTTCTTCTTGAAAAGGAGATCGCCTCTCTCGGTAAGCTTCTGACCTCTCCAGACCGCCCCTTCGTCGCCGTCCTCGGCGGCGCCAAGGTCAGCGACAAGATCGCGGTCATCGAATCCCTGCTCGATAGAGTGGATGCGCTCCTCATCGGGGGAGCCATGGCGAATACCTTTCTCGCCGCCAGTGGCAAGAACATGGCCGGCTCTCTCGTGGAGGCGGACAAGCTGCCGCTCGCCCGTACGCTCCTCGAGAAGGCGGCTGGCAAGCGCGTACAGCTTGTTCTGCCCACCGATGTCGTCGTGGCCAAGGACACGAACGCGACCTCGGGCAGCGTCGCGACCGTGGACGCTGTTCCGTCGGGCACGATGGCGCTCGACATCGGGCCGAAGAGCATCCAGGCGTTTTTGCGGCGACTCTCCGAAGCGCGCACCATCTTCTGGAATGGTCCCATGGGGCTTTTCGAAAAGGCGCCTTTCGCCGGGGGCAGCAATGCGATCGCTCGCGCCATGGCGGACTCGCCTGCATTCACCGTCGTCGGAGGCGGCGACAGCGCGGCCGCCGTCCGCGCGGCAGGCGATGCCCTCGCGAACAAAATGAAGCACATCTCCACGGGGGGCGGCGCCTCGCTGGAGCTCGTCGAAGGAAAGAAGCTTCCAGGAATCGAGGTCCTTCGCACCGCGGGGGACGCATGAATCCCGCGCGGAGACCGTTGGTCGCGGGCAACTGGAAGATGAACCTCGGGGGCGCCAGGGGGGTCGAGCTTGCCGCATCCCTCGTGCAATCCGCGCGGGAACTGCCACGCGTCGATCTCGTAGTGGCGCCTCCGTTTACCGCGCTGGCCGCGTGCGCGCACGAGTGTCAAGGCAGCCGGGTGCAGGTGGCGGGCCAGAACCTTCACGCCCAGGACTCCGGCGCCTTCACCGGAGAAATCAGCGGGCCCATGCTCGTCGAGGCGGGCTGCTCTTGGGTTATCATCGGGCACAGTGAGCGCAGGCAGTACTTCGGCGAGACGGATGGCTTGGTCGCCGAGAAAGTCGCCGCGGCCTTGCGCTGCGGGCTCCTTCCGATCCCGTGCGTCGGCGAAACGCTGGCGGAGCGCGAGGCGGGGCGCACGCTAGAGGTGGTCGAGCGCCAGCTTCGCGCGTTTCTCGCCGTGATGGCGACCGCCGGCGATCGCGCCATGGCCATCGCCTACGAGCCCGTATGGGCCATCGGCACGGGAAAGAATGCAGGGCCGGCCGAAGCACAGGAGGTGCACGAGGCTATCCGCCGGTGGCTCGACCAAAAGTCGCCCGTCCTGGCGCGAGCCACACGTATCCTCTACGGTGGTTCGGTCAAGTCAGATAACGCCCGAGGATTGTTCGAAGCACCAGACGTCGACGGTGCACTTGTTGGCGGAGCGAGCCTCGATGGGGCATCTTTCGCGGCCATCGCACGTTTTGCCGAGGCAGTCGTTGGGCGGTAGCGTCACAGCGAGTCTCCCATGCTCACCACGTTGCTCGACATCATCCACGTGTTCGTCTGCGTCTTCTTGATGTTCGTCGTGCTGCTGCAGCAGGGCAAAGGGGGTGGCATGGGCGCGGCGTTCGGCGGCGGCGCGGCACAGCAGGTCTTCGGCGGGCGCGGCGCGGGTAACCTGCTCACGAGGGCGACGGCCGTGTGCGCGGCGGTCTTCATGCTGACCAGCGTTTCGCTCGCCTACGTGGCGTCCTCCGGGGACCGCGAGCTCAAGGCCCGCATCGTCGAGGAGCAGCGCAAGGGCAAGGGCAACGAAGGAACTCGCGTGAAGGCCTCGAAGCCCAAGGCGGCTCCCGCTGCTCCCGCGCCGGTCGAGAGCGCGCCGGCATCGGGCGGCAATTCCCCCCCCTAGACAGACCTGAGTCCACGATTCGTCCTTGTTTTCGAGCTGTCTCTCCGTCTCCCTGTTCAATTCTCGGAAGTTTGACGGACAGGTGACGAGCTCTACTTCGGTGGGGGGATGTTGGCGATGTGCAGGCCGCATTCGCGCTTGGTGGACTCTTCCCACCACCAGCGGCCCGCTCGCTCGTGCTCGCCCGGCAATATCGCCCGCGTGCACGGCTCGCAGCCGATCGAGACGAAGCCGCGCTCGTGCAGCGGGTTGAAGGGGATCGCGTTGTCGCGGATGTACTGCCAGACTTGCGCAGACGTCCAAGCCGCAAGCGGGTTGAGCTTGACGAGCGGTCGCGCGTCGAGACCGGAGAACGTGCGATCGCGTTCGAGCACGGCAATCGCCGAGCGCGTGGCTGGGCTTTGGTCCCGCCGCTGGCCCGTCGCCCACGCGCGGAGCGTACGCAACGTGCGCCGCAGCGGTTCTACCTTGCGAATGGAGCAACATTCCTCGTGGCCGTCCTCGTAAAAGCTGAAGAGGCCTTTTCGTTTCACGAGGGCCTGCAGCGGCTCGGCCTCCGGAGAGACGAGGGCGATCTCGATTCGGTACCGGCGCCGTACGGCGTCGATGAAGCGGTACGTCTCCGGATGCAGGCGGCCCGTATCGAGACAGAAGACGGTGAACGGAAGCCCGCTTTCGCTCGCCATGTGCACCAAGACGACGTCCTCCGCGCCGCTGAACGCGATTCCGAGCGACGCCCCCCACCGCTGGAGTCCGAACCGGAGGACTTCGGATGGATGGCGTTCGGCGAGCGCCTGCGCCTCCGCAGCGATGTCGATGTCCTCGGGGTGCGGTGCGCCCGAGGACGAGGTCTTGGGCGCCGTGAGCTGTTCATTGACGAGCTTGAGCACGCTCTCGTAGACGGTCTGCCCGTTGCG
>Ga0210409_10008470_pt1 | contig 10466 bp, 6 predicted proteins | sample IncBWH17MmetaG_FD_161649 | JGI IMG/M metagenome (GOLD analysis project Ga0210409, IMG submission 161649) | Forest soil microbial communities from Barre Woods Harvard Forest LTER site, Petersham, Massachusetts, United States - Inc-BW-H-17-M | ecosystem: Environmental > Terrestrial > Soil >...
TACAATTACACTTTCTATTTTCTCCTGACGTGGCTGCCGTCGTATCTTAAGGCCACCCTTCACATTGATTTGCTTCATTCCGCTCTCTATACCAGTGTGCCTTGGACGTTCGCGACGTTTACCGACCTGGTGATCGGCGGCTGGCTCGTGGATGGGTTAATCCAGCGCGGTTGGAGGGCGGTCCGTGTCCGCCAGGTGGTGTTGATTGGTGGGACGGCTTTCGGCCTGGGAATTCTCGGCGCGGCAAACGCACACAGCGCTGTGAGCGCGCTATTTTGGATCAGCGTCTCCATCGGCGGCTTGTCGGCCGCTTCGCCGGTAGGATGGTCGATCCCCTCGCTGATTGCCCCTCGAGAAAGCGTCGGCACATTGGGAGGGATTCTAAATTTGTGCAATCAACTCGCCGGAATTGCTGCGCCCGTTGTTACTGGATATGTTGTGCAGGCAACGCATTCTTTTTCCGGCGCGTTTATTGTCGCCACCGCTTTTCTGCTTGTGGGGATCGCGGGATATGTCTTTCTGTTGGGGCGGATAGAACCGATCCCGGAACCGGCATAAATGAAAGCGTCTGACCGCAAGGAGCGAAATCGCTACACCTAGCTCGATTCCACAGGCTTCGCAGGACCGGAAGAAACCAGGGCGCGAGTCGCGCCAGTGGAGATTCCACCATCCACGAGCAGCGTTTGCCCCGTTACGTAACGGCTGGATTCGGCGGCGAGGAACACGACTGCCGCATCCAGATCTTGCGGCTGGCCGGGGCGCTTGAGCGGAATGCGATCGCAGAGATACTCGACCCACTCTTTATTTTCGTACAGGACTTTGTTCTGGTCCGTGCGAAACCATCCCGGCGCGAGACAATTCACGGTGATGCCGTATTTGCCCCAGTCGTCTGCGAGACTCATTGTTAATTGTCGGATGCCGCCACGGCTGGCGCCGTAGGGACCGAGCCCAGCATAGCCTGCAACGCTGGTCACGGAACCTATATTAATGATGCGGCCGTAGTGGCGCGGAACCATGAAGCGTGCTACCGCCTGCGCGACAAAAAAACTGCCACGCAAGTTGGTGTCTAGAATCAAGTTCCAGTCATCCCAACTGACTTCGAGTGCGGGTTTGCGGACATTGCACCCAGCGTTGTTCACGAGAATGTCGACGTGGCCATACGCGGCTTCGGCGTCTTTCGCAAATTGCTCAATGCTTGACTGGCTGCGAACGTCGAGCTCCAACGAAACAGCACGGCGTCCCAAAGCCTTGAGCTCCGCTTCAAATGGCAGCAAGTGATCGCGGTTTCGGCTGGTGAGTACAAGGTCGGCGCCGGCTTTCGCCAGAGCGCGAGCCATGAATTGGCCGAGGCCGCGACTGGTGCCGGTGACGATCGCTGCTCGGCTGGTGAGATCGAATAGATCGTTAGTCATGGAAGTGGGGTCATGCGGGTGCGTTCATGAAACGCTTCCGGGAGTGAGGACGACTTTCATCAAGTTCGGTTCGTGAGAATAGAGCCGCTCAAACCATTGGGGGCCGTCTTCGAGAGGCGCGATGGCGGTGATGAGCGGTTTCACTTTTATGGCCCCGCTGGTCAGCAGAGTAATGGCTTGCGGGTATTCGCCGGCGGAGGCGCAGGAGCCCTGGATACGAATCTGGCGGGTCACGGCTTTTTGCAAGGGCAGAGTCACTTCCGGAGTGACGTTCCCCACAAGAGTGACGGTTCCGCCTTTGCGAACAGCATGGACAGCGGAACGGACTGTGGCATCAATGCCGACGGCTTCAACGGCAACATCGACGCCTGCGCCATTCGTACGGCTGAGGATTTCAGCGAGAAGCTCGTCGCCCGTGGCATGCAATGTTTCCCCTGCGCCGACTTCCTTGGCAAGTTTCAGGCGCGAAGCATCCACATCCGCGATGTACACGGTCGAACAACCCGCAGCGCGAAGTGCCTGCAAGCAGAGAAGACCGATCATCCCGGCGCCGAGAACGAGGGCTTTATCGCCAGGGGAAATTCTGGAGAGTGAGACGGCGTGCACGGCGACCGCTACAGCTTCAAGCATTGCCGCTTCCGAAAAAGAGAGCGTATCCGGCAATCGATAAACGATTCGCTGCGGAACGAGGACGTATTCGGCGAAAGCTCCCGCGCAGCGATAGTCCGTGCAGGAAACGCCCAGGACCTGGCGGCGGTCGCAGAGATTGATTTCTCCGCGGGCGCAATAAGGACAAGTACCGCAAGAAATCGTGGAATCAAACGTGACGCGATCGCCTTCGGACCAGCCGCTCACTTGAGGGCCGATGGCGGCAATTCGTCCGGCAGCTTCGTGGCCCATCACGATGGGCGGAATGCGGCGGCCGGAGGAACCGTCATAGCCATGCACGTCACTGCCGCAAATTCCGCAGGCCGCCACTTTGACCAGGAGTTCGCCCGGTCCGGGAGTCGGCGTGGGGAGATCGGCAATTTCGAGATGCCGATATTTGGAAAGAAGCATCGCCTTCATAGAAAAGTCAGGAGCGTCGCCATTTTCTTGAAAGATTCAGGTACGCGCGTCTACGCTCCTCTTATGCCTCAGCCAACTGAAATTGTAAAGTTCGCGAGCTCGGGGCGGATTCCTGCCCTGATCATTTTCACCTGCTCATTCGTAAAATTCCGGCGCTTTCTTGAGCCCCTCCCATTGTTGGCCGTCGTGACCGAAGATGACCAACTGAATCTGTTCGCGCTCTACGAGATCGAGTAGCTTTCTGGTACTCGCAAGCAATTGCTCCTCGTTGTCATCGTTTGGCCAGGCCTTGCGATCCATGGTGAAGAGGCGTTGCATCATCACCGCGTCGATGGCCAGAAGCACCGGGCCGGTTTGCGGCAGGCGCACGAGCACCGACTGATGACCGGGCGCGTGCCCGCTGGTCTCAAGCAAGGCCAATCCAGGCATCAGCTCCGTATCGCCATCAACGAGGCGATAACGGAGTGCGGGATGATCCCAGTGAGCGCGTGCCGGGGCAAAACGCGGATGACCGTTCCGGGCCAGTTCATAATGTTTGCGTTGAACGATCAGTTCGGCATTGGGGAAGTGCTCATGATATCCGGCGTGGTCGATATCAAAATGCGTACAGATCAATGTGCCGATGTCAGTGGGGCGCAGGCCAAGATCGGCGAGGGACTCGAGTACGTTTATTTCGTCCTCACTCCGTGAGGAGCCCGGCGGCCGCGCATCGGCAGCCATTCCAGTGTCTATCAATATGTGTTTGCCGTCGCAGGTTTCGATGAGATAGCACGGCAAGACCATTTTCATGGTTCGGCCCTGTGCCAGGGGTACAGTGGCGGCCGACAATTGCAACAGATAGAGTTTCTCAGGACCGGGGAGGTTTGTGTTCATGGACCATCCTCTTTGTTTTGTTAGCAGTAGCGTTCTGCCGACGGTTCTGGCAGGCTCACTGCGGGGGTACGATCTGCACTCAGCGGGACTGCGACTGCGCAGCCAGCTCCGCGAGGAGTTGCAGCTGTCTTCCGACTTATATTATATCATAGTTACTGCTAATTGTCCAGTAGTGTTTGGTTGCTCTTGGTTTTGTCGGAGGCATATCAACTTGATTGCCAGGGTGTTCATCGCATTGGCGGCATTGTTTCTCAGCCTGCCAGGCCCGGCTGCCGGCGCGCAAAATCCTTCCCCGCCCCAGCAGGTTGCCATCACAGTCGAAGGCACGGTTCGCAGTGCGGCGGGCGAGGCCGTTCCGCATGCGATCGTGCTCATTGAAGGGAAAGAACATTCCCCTTCAGTAGAGACGAAGACGAAAGCAGATGGGACATTCGTTCTTTCAGTTTTCGGGGCTGGAGCTTTCACGTTGAGGGCGGAGAAATCTGGGTGGCGCAAAAGTGTTTCAAGTTTGCTGGTTCTGGCGGTGGGAGACAAGAAGCATGTCGATTTGGTTCTCGAACCTTTGGCTGGGGCTCATCCTGATTCTTCCAGCGCCTCAAGCACTTCAGAAAATTCCCCCCCGGCAATGGAATTTGATGACAAGCCGAATTTCACGGTCGCGGGAGTCACGGATTGGAACAATGCGGGGATGCATGGGTCGGACGTTACGGCGCGAACGAGCGAGGCGCTGGCCAAGGAGACCCTTGCGCTGAAAAACGAGAGGGCGTCTGAAAATTCCAGGGCGGATACAAACGTTGGGGCGAATTCACTGAATTCTAGGGAATCGGAGGAGCAATTGCGAGCAGCCCGTGAGCGAGCGCGAAAGATGCTGGCAAACGGGGAGACCGCGGATGCTCACCGGTTGCTCGGGGAACTGGACGAACGATTGGGAGAACCGCTGGAGGCCGTGCGGGAATTCGAGCGAGCGGCTCGCATGGACCTGAGCGAGCAGAATTACTTCGAGTGGGGCACTGAACTGCTCTTGCACAAAGCGGACCAGCCGGCGGTAGAAGTCTTTACGAAAGGGACTCGGCTGCACCCCAACTCAGCAAGAATGTTGGCGGGCCTTGGCGCGGCGCTTTACGCCAGCGGCTCTTACGAGGAAGCGGCGCGGCGGATCTGCGAAGCCTCGGATTTGAAGCCGGGAGATTCTGCTCCCTATTTGTTTTTGGGGGAAATGCAAAAGTCGGCGACAGCTATGCTGCCATGTAGCGAGGAGAAGCTGGCACGGTTTGTGCGGGAGCAGCCTGGGAACGCGCTGGCCAATTACTATTACGGATTAACGCTATGGAAGCGTGACCGAGGATCGGATAATTCGGCAGGTTTGCAACAGGCCGAAGCGCTGCTCGAAAAGGCGGCCGCTATTGATCCCAAATTCGGCGAGGTCTATTTGCAGCTCGGGATTTTGCATTCCGGGCGCAGTGGATCTGATCAAGCGATTCGCGATTACAAAAAAGCAATCGAAGTAAGCCCGCAGCTCAGCGAGCCTCATTACCGACTCGGATTGGCCTACAGACGGAGGGGCGAAGAATCAAAGGCCGAGCAGGAGTTCAAAGTGTACGAGCAGATGGAGAAAGCGGAAACCGCAGCGATGGAGAGCCAGCGGCGGGAACTGCGGCAATTCATGATTATTCTAAAGGACCAGCCAGCGGCGTCTTCGCCGCATTGAAAAGCGGAACAATTCATTTGGTTTTGGAGTTGGCAGGCGCGACGATTCCGCTGCCTTCGCGGATCGTGAGGATCTGGTTGGCTTTCACCTGCTTGAACTGTTCCACTTTTTGCGTGGTGGGCCACTTCACTTCGATGAGATCGATGGTCTGAGCTTTTCCGAGACCGAAGTGGAGCCGCAGGTCGCTCTGCGACATGACGCTGGTGCCGCTGTGGACTTCGTCCATCTGCGCGTGCTTGCCGGTCACCACGCGCACGCGAGCGCCGATCGCAGTGCGATTGCACTTTGTGCCGAGCAGCTTGATCTTGATCCAGTTCTGCTGGTTACCGCCGTCGTTGCGAAGAAGCGAAGGCGGGTCGTTCATGTTTAAAATCAGCGCGTCCATGTCGCCATCATTGTCGTAATCGCCGAAAGCCGCGCCACGACTGGAGAAACGCTCGCTGATGCCGGGCCCCATCTGGGAAGAAATATCTTTGAAGCGGCCATCACCAAGGTTTTTGTAGACCAGCCGCGGATTCTTGTAAGTTTGGCCGGTATCGTGTCCCTCAATTTCCGGGTAGACGTGACCGTTGATCTGCAAAATGTCTTGCCAGCCATCGTTGTCAAAATCAATGAAGCCGCAGCCCCAGGCGACGTACTGGTTGTTGATGCCGATGCCGGAAGAAAACGTGACATCGCTGAAGGTTCCGTCGCCGTTGTTGTGGTAGAGGTTGCAGGTGTCGTCGGCGAAGTTCGTTTTGAAAATATCGAGCGAGCCGTCGCAGTCGTAATCGGCGACAGCGACACCCATGCCGGCTTGCTCGTGGCCGTTCTCGCTGTATGCACAGCCAGCGATTACAGCGACGTCGGTGAACGTGCCGTTGTGATTGTTGTGAAACAACATGCTAGGTTGCGAGTCCACGGCGACATAGATATCGGGCCAGCCGTCGTTGTCGAAATCATAGGAGACAGCGGTAATCGAATACCGAGGGCCGGGCTTCAGGATTCCGGACTTTTCGGAGACATCGGTAAAAGTTCCGTCGCCGTTGTTGTGATAGAGGACGTTGGTGTCGCCCGGCAAGCCGCGGGGGCCGCACATGGTGGGAATCCCCTTCCACTGGCACTGCGGAGGATCATCCTTCGAAGGAGTTTTTTCCGGATCGAGCTTGATGTAATTGCAGACGAAAAGATCGAGTCGTCCATCGCGGTCGTAATCGAGCCAGGTGCAACCAGCTCCCCAGCGGATTTTCTCGTCGTAAACGCCAGCTTTGCGGGTGACATCGGCAAAGGTGCCGTCGCCGTTGTTGTGAAACAGAATGTTGTGACCCCAGTAGCAGCAGAAGAGATCGTCCCAGCCATCGTTGTCGTAATCGCCGACACAGACGCCGGTTTGCCAGCCGGTGCGTCCGACGCCGGATTTTTCGGTGACATCGGTGAAGGTTCCATCGCGATTATTTTTGTACAGGTGCGAGGTGGGAGCTTTGCCGGGGGGCCAATCGGTATTGAAGCGCGTTCCGTTCGTCAGGTAAATGTCCAGCCAGCCGTCGTGGTCGTAATCGAAAAAGGCCAAGCCGCTTCCCTTTGCTTCGATGATGTATTTCTTATGATCGAGGCCGCCCCAAACATTGGGGGCGAGCAGGCCCGCTTCGCGAGCCACGTCAACGAATTGGACCGGAGAAGCAGCCGGTGGAGTGGAGACCGAGGGATGCGGAACGGGTGCGGCTTCGAGACGCAGTGAGCCGCGCCATTTCCAAAGAGGCGTTGTCAGTGCGTCTAAAAGCGAACTTCCGAGAACGACAAAGGATGAGCCGAGGAAACGCCGCCGAAGAAGATTCATAGTTGATGATCGCCGATTCGAACGATTCTTGTCATTTACTGGAAACCTTTGGAAAGTTGCGCGGCACAATTCCTGTGCCTTCCTTGACGGCTATGATCTTGTCGATGGGCACATTCGTGAGCTTGTCAATCTGCCCGCTGGGCCAAGTAATTTCCAGAGATTCGATCTTGGTGCGTTTTCCCAATCCAAAATGAATTCGCGGATCGCTGGCCGACATGTAGCTCATGCCGCCTTTGGACTGTTCGACGTGCGTGACTCCCTCAGCGGTCAGCTTTAGCGAGGAGCCAATGCCATCGCGATTGGATTTTGTGCCGATCAGCATGATTTCCAGCCAGTGATTGACGTTGCCTCCATCGTTTCGAAGCAGCTCCGGAAAATCGCCGCGATTATTGAGGGCGATGTCGATGTCGCCGTCGTTGTCGAAATCAGCAGTAGCCAGGCCGCGGCCGGCGATCGGACGTATGAAATCCGGCCCCAAAGAGTCCGACACTTTTTCAAACTGGCCTTTACCCAAATTGCGAAACATCAGCAAAGGCTCTTTGTAAGTGACTTCGCTATGGTAGAGATTCACGTTGTCCAGCATCGCCCCGTTCAATTGCAGGATGTCGGGCCAGCCATCGTTGTCATAGTCGAGAAATTTCATCGAGACGCCGCTCAGCAGGATGGCTTTGTTGCCGATGCCCGAACGATAGGTGTAGTCGTCGAAAGTTCCGTCGCGATTATTGTGGTAGAGGCGGTTCAATTCGAAATCGAGGTGCGTGACGTAGACGTCCTGCCAACCGTCGCCATCCACGTCCGCGGCGTCGATGCCCATTCCGGCTTCGTAGCGTCCGTCTTCGCTCGCCGCCAAGCCGGAGACAAAGGAAACATCCTGAAACGTCCCGTCATGCTTGTTGAGGAAGAGAAAATTCGGCCAAGTGTCGTTGGCGACGGCGATGTCCGGCCAGCCATCGTTGTTGAAGTCGGCGAGGACGACTCCCATGCCTTTCGATTCGGGCTTTCCAACGCCAGACTTATCGCTGACGTCGGTGAACGTGCCATCGCGATTGTTGTGGTAGAGCTTGGTTTTCTGGCCTTTGTAGTTGCCCGGATTGCAATACGAGCGGTAGCCGGGACGGCGCTCGCCGCACCAAAGATTTGTCTTCGGCGTCCATTCGATGTAATTGGTGACGACCAGATCGAGCCAACCGTCTTTATCGTAGTCGAACCATCCGGCACTGGTGGACCAGCCGCCTTCGTCCGCGACTCCAGCTTTGGCGGTGACGTCGGTGAAAGTTCCATCGCCGTTATTGTGATAGAGGATCGCGCGCCCGTAGCCCGTGACGTAAAGATCGGGGTAGCCGTCGTTGTCGTAGTCAGCGACGGCAACGCCCTGGCCGTAGTGCCCTTCTCCGCCGACGCCAGCTTTTTCCGTGACGTCGGTAAACGTTCCGTCACCGTTATTGTGGTAAAGAGCGGAACGAAGGGGCTGCGCTGGCTTATAGATATCGGTGGCGCCTGATTGCACAAAGTAGAGATCCATCAGGCCGTCCTGGTCGTAGTCAATCCAGGCAACGCCGGTGCCCATTGTTTCCAGATAATATTTTTCATCGGTTTGCGTGGAATCCTGGCGAAAAGTGATACCCGCTGATTGTCGAATGTCGGTGTAACGGACAGTGATTCGCGAATCCTGAGCTTTGGGAACCTGGCCAGCTAGCACGAGTTGATACCTGGCGAAGGCAATTGCAGCGCTGAGTGCAAGGATTATGCTGGTGGCGACTCCGAGTTTGCGCCCTAGTTTCACAGCGTCCGGTCTGCAATTGACAACGCGAGTTGAAGCAGCTGCTGCCTGGCGGCCATGGACATGGGTTCGCTGAGCGAAGAGGCGGTCGCCGGCGCATTGGCGAGGGCTTGTTCAATGCGATTCACGTCAAGTCCGCCAGCGGCGTTGCTGCCCTTAAAACGATTCAGGACTTCCCGGGCTTTGGTGATTTCTCCCGTTTGATAATAAAAAACTCCCAGCGTGGAATAACTTCCGGGCCACTCCGGCAACAGGTCCACAGCGCGCTCGAGGTGTTGCGCAGCTTGCGTCGTGTTGCCTTGAAGCGCCGACACGATTCCCAAGCCCCAGAGGATTTTTCCGGAGCTGGGAATTCGCGCCAACCCTTTACGGAGTGTGTCTTCGGCGCCGGTGATGTTACTTTCGCGAAGTTCGACCAGCGCGAGCGAGAGGTAATACTGATCGTTGTCTGGATTGCGCTTGATGGCCTCACGGAAGATTCCTTCGGCACGGGCCAAATCGCCAAGATGCGCGTAAATGTCTCCAAGAAGCGCCAGGAAAGCATCGTCCTGCTGCCCCGTTGCTGAAACCTGCTGCGAAGCGTCCAGCGCTTGAGAATATAGACCGCGGCGAAAGTAGGCATCGCTCAGGTCAAATTTGACATCGTCGGAATCAGGGTTGGCTTGCAAGGCGGATTGGAAGTGCTGGATGGCGTCGTCGTACAAACGGAAACGCGCGAGAAGCACACCGATGCCGGTATGGGTGCGGTAGTCGCCCGCGCTGAGCTGGTCAAGCTGGGCAATTGCACTTCGGGCCTCTTCGAGCTTTCCCAATTTCAGATAAGTTTCCGCCAGCAAGTAGAGGTCTTGCGGCTGGTCCGGATGTTTCTCGATCTGAGCTTTGAGTTCGGTCAAATCGAGTTGCGTGCGGTCCTGAGCCGAGAGCGCGGACCGATTGTCAAGATAATCGAAAAGATGCTGGTAAGGATACGGGCCCGTCGAAGCGTCTTTCGAAAGCGTCTGGAATACACTCAGATCTCTCTGTGCGGCCTCCATTTGATGGAGGCCCCTCTCGACAATGGCGAGCTTGTAGTACCCGGCCGCGGCATTGCGGCTGACTTTGACGTATCTTCGAAGAAGCTGGGCGGCCTCTTCCAACCGTTTGCTCTCGATTCGCAGATTCGCCAATTCCAGCAGCGCGTCGGAAAAATCCGGATTCGAACGCAGGGCGTGCTGAAATAATTCTTCGGCCTTGGCGTGATTTCCCTGATGCTCCTCGATATAACCCATGTTAAATAGGCAGGAAGCGTTGTGTGGATCTAGCTTGAGACCTTCTTGAAAGTATTTCCTGGCTTCATCGAACCGCCCTAGATGACGATAGGAGAGGCCCATGAACGTATAGGAGCGCGGTGAGGGATCCAGTTGGATCAAGTTTTTGAACTCCTCGATGGCCTTCTCCGCCTTGCCGGACATGAAATAGCTCTCGCCCAAAGCGGCATGCAGATCGGCCCGTTTCGGCGCGATTTTCAAACCTGATTCGAGGAGCGGAATGGCGTCTTCGAAATAATTCTGCATCATGCTGACGCGCGCCAGGAGAAAAATGATGTCGGTATTCTCGGGCGCCAGTTTGTGGGCGCGCACTAGCAAATCCAGGGCATCTACAGCGCGCGTCTGATCTGCGCAGACTTGAGCGAGCAAATAGAGTGTCTCGGGTGAATCGGGCTTTAGCTTCAGAGCCCGATTCAGTGCCTGCTCGGCTTTCGGATATTCGAGACCGCGAAGATAGGCCTGTCCCAGGTTGAAAAGAATCTCAAATGTTTCCGGCCGTAAA
>Ga0210409_10008471_pt1 | contig 10466 bp, 8 predicted proteins | sample IncBWH17MmetaG_FD_161649 | JGI IMG/M metagenome (GOLD analysis project Ga0210409, IMG submission 161649) | Forest soil microbial communities from Barre Woods Harvard Forest LTER site, Petersham, Massachusetts, United States - Inc-BW-H-17-M | ecosystem: Environmental > Terrestrial > Soil >...
CGGATCGCTGATGATCGCGGTGACACCGACCTATGTCTCCATCGGCCGCGCAGCGCCGGTATTGCTCGGCCTCGCGCGCGTGATTCAGGGCTTGAGTCTGGGCGGCGAATACGGTGCGAGCGCTACCTACCTCTCCGAGGTAGCCGATGAAAAGCACCGTGGCTTCTATTCCAGCTTCCAGTACGTGACGCTGATCGGGGGCCAACTGTGCGCCATTCTTGTCTTACTGCTCCTCCAACAGCTCTTGCTCACACCGGTTCAATTGAAGGCCTGGGGCTGGCGCATCCCCTTCGCTATTGGAGGTCTTCTGGCACTGGTCGTTCTGGCGATGCAAAGCAACATGCACGAGACCGATGAATTCATCGCCGCCAAAAAAGTGGTCCGCAGAGAAAGTTCGATCAAAGCGCTCCTGAGATACCCCCGCGAAATTTTAGTGGTCGTGGGGCTCACTATGGGCGGCACCACGGCGTTCTATACCTACACGACCTACATGCAGAAGTTCCTCAAGCTGTCGGTCGGCCTCAACGATATCCAGACCACTATGGTCACCGGTGGCTCGCTCATTTTCGCTTTATTCTTGCAGCCGGTTTACGGCGCTCTCTCGGACCGAATCGGCCGGAAACCGCTACTCATCTGGTTCGGCGTCACGGGAACGATCGGCACCATCCCGCTGCTCTATTCGCTACAGGCCGCGAAGACCGCGTTCGCCGCATTTCTGCTGATCGCGGCTGCCTGGCTGATTGTAGCCGGATACACCTCGATCAATGCCGTGGTGAAAGCCGAGTTGTTCCCCACCAACGTTCGCGCCACCGGCGTAGGACTGCCCTACGCAATCACCGTTTCCATTTTTGGCGGGACTGTGGAATCGATCGCGCTGTGGTTCAAGTCGATCGGTCACGAGACCTGGTTCTATTTCTATCTGACGGCAGTGATCGCCATTTCACTCGTCGTCTATGTGACGATGCGTGATACTCAGCGCTCCTCCGCTATGGGACGGCACGAGTGAGGGGCAGTCAGTTTTGGGCGAGCGAAATCGCCCGGAACGAAGTCATGAACTCGATTGCGGCGATATTTCCTTGGGTGCGCGCGAAAGCACGCCGTGCGCCGTCTCTGGTGTGGAGTCCTGAAGTCCGCGTGGAGTCCAGACTCCCAAATCCGATTCAACGAGGTGGCGCTACGCGACGGACGAAAGTTAAACCCGCGAGCAATAGAAGCGCCACGCCGGACGTCAGGTGTGTCGACGGCTCCGGCACCGAGATGTCCATTAGCTGAAACACCGGCTGGCCGTTTTTCGTGTCGGCGGCGAACGAGCTCGCCGGGATGTACGTACCATCCATCCCGCCAACACCAGAGCCACCAATCTGTCCCGCGAGAGGCGTAAAAAATGGAGTTCCCGTGACCACCGGATTTCTGTCTGCGACCCAACCTGCAGAGATGCCCTGATTTGCCGGCGACTGGTAGATCGTCAGGAAATATGTTCCCGGTCCGAGCGTCAGACCCGTGAAGATGGTGGCCATATTTGACTGGGGAGCGCCACTCACCGAAAACGTTGCGTTCGCGATTTCGTTGGCTACTTGCGTCGTCCCAGCGCCGATCTGGTTCGTTAAAAACGCGATCATGGTGCCGGTACCATTAATTTGAGCTCGAATGGTGGCATCCGAGATTCCGATCGTTTGGCTCCACGAACCGGTTACGAACTGGATTGTTCCTGGATTATCCGTAAGAATGGCTGGGTTGGCATCGACTATACCTGTTACGGAAAAAATCGTGGCGGCAAGAGAAGGGGACGACAGTAGAATCAGGAAGGCCCCGGACCGCAGAACATTTTTGAAGATGACTTTGAGCAGGTAGTCCGGGATTTTCATTTTGGCGTCCATGTAGAAGGATACACTGGTCTGCCGCTATCGGGGAGCCGTTGACAGTAAGCTTCTTGGGCGCGTACTAATTTAAAAGATGAGTTTCACCGTGCCTAACGGGTCGCCCGCCAACTTCACCAACCGCGCCCATTCGCGCAGGCTGCGTGCCCCCGTGGCCGAAGAGGTCAAGACACAAGTATCTGGAGCGGCGTAACGCGCTATAGCCGGTTGATCGGGCTGGCCGCGTAGCCCCCGCGCTCAAACCCGTTGTCGATGTTGACCACGGTCACTTTGCTGGCACACAAGGCCCGGGGCGGCGACGGAGATGGCCGTAAACGAGCCCGAGACCGAGTCCAAACATTAAAAAAGGCCGCAATAACTTAGCACCGCGGCCTCCCGAGTGGGATAAAATCGGTGGACATGAGAATCGCTTTGCTCGCTCTGCTGTGCACCACCCTCTCCGCGCAATGGATGAACTACCCGACTCCAGGGATTCCGCGGACCTCGGACGGCAAGCCCAACCTGACCGCGCCCGCGCCCAAAACCCCGGACGGCAAACCGGACCTCTCCGGCATCTGGATGAGACGCGGCAATTACCTGTACGACCTTCCCAAGGACGGCGTCCAAGTTCCCTTCCAGCCTTGGGCGGAAGCGCTCTACAAACAGCGCAAAGACAATCTGAGCAAGGGCGCACCTGGCGAACGCTGCCTGCCGCGCGGCGTTCCGGCCGAGATGATGACGCCGAACCCGTTCAAGGTGGTGCAGACTCCCGGGCTGGTGATGCTGGTGTTCGAGCAGTTCAGCTACTTCCGCCAGATTCTGACGGACGGCCGCCCGCATCCGGACAACCCCGAGCCCACCTGGTTCGGGTATTCGATCGGAAAGTGGGAGGGCGACACGCTGGTCGCCGATACGGTCGGCTTCAACGACAAGACATGGATCGATTACGACGGGCACCCGCATACCGACGCGCTGCACACCATCGAACGGTTCCGGCGCATCGATTTCGGGCACCTGGAATTTCAAATCACTATCGACGACCCGAAAGCCTACACGAAAGCGTGGACGGTGAAGGTTCCGTTCGATTTGCTACCGGACACGGAGTTGATGGAAAGCATCTGCGAGAACGAGAGGGACGCCCAGCACATGGTGGGCAAGTAGCCCCAGCTCAGAGGCAACGGATGAATTGCAGCACATCATCGCAAAATAGACCGTGCGCGGAGGACACAAGGGAGGCTTGACATCGGCCCCTGCGCAACCGCCCGCCACTGAGTGAACCCGAATCGCGGGCGCCTCGAAGCTTACAACAACGCTGTTGAGTTGGCGTCGCGGCAGGCCCGCCTCGCTGGTACAATTTCAAACAAGTACGCGGAATGATCAAAGCGTCCGAGATGAAACTATTTCACCTCATGGTTTTAATTGCGGTTAGCTTAGCGCTTTCGCCGTCCCCGGTCGCGGCGCAGTGGCTAGATTACCCGACAGCCGGTATTCCAACAACACCGGACGGAAAACCGAACCTTTCCGCACCGGCTCCGCGAACCGCAGATGGCAAGCCCGATTTGTCGGGGCTGTGGGAGATGGAGCGAAAGGAGCTGGGAGGGGAGCCGGGTAATACCATCGGTCTTGGCGACGAGCCCGTTAACCGGGAGTTCGTCAACATTGGATCGCGCCTGCAAGGGGGCTTGCCATACCAACCATGGGCGGCGCAGTTGGTCAAAACACGAAGTACGGAGGGCAACACACATGATCCACTGAGCAACGCCCTTCCCGTCGGGCCAGTACGGTTGCACACGTATGCAGCGCTAAGGAAGATGATTCAGGTTCCCGGACTTCTCGTGATTTTGAATGAGCTAGGAGCCAGCTATCGGCAGATTTTCACGGATGGGCGCCCGCTGCCGACCGATCCAAGCCCGACGTGGAACGGCTACTCCGCAGGTAAATGGGATGGCGACGCGCTGGTGGTACAAACGAATGGTCTCCGCGATGGCCAATGGCTCGATGCTCGCGGCAGCCCGCTGACCGAAGCTGCAAAGATTACGGAACGCTTCCGCCGGTTGAACTTCGGGCAGCTCGAAATCGAGATCACCGTCGACGATCCAAAAGCGTACACCAAGTTGTGGACCGTCACGCTCAATCAGGTGATTCGGCTGAATACAGATTTGCTAGACAAGATTATCAACGAGAACGAGAAAGACCTTCAGCACATCATCGCAAAATAGGCCGGGCGCGTCTCCGCAGGCGAGTCTCCGTCCACACCCGAGGCTTCCCGGCTTCGAACGAGTCGCCCTTGGCGGTGTCGCTGACAGCCATCACGTTCTGGTCCGCGCGGTCTCAAAAAGCAGTTCACGCCCGTCGCGGGACCAAAGCAGCAAGCGGCCTCCGCCAGTTGAAACTGCCATCCCCAATCCCTTCCAGTGCGGTGGGCTTTACATCGATCATCGAACTCAGCGTAACGACAACCGACCCGGGCTTTATGGGTAGCCTTGAAGCCTCGGCGCCCCATGCTTCCACTCCGGTATGTCAGCGAATCCTTTGCGATTCGGCATGTTCACCTTCGGCAGCGTCTGAGCGTCGAGCACTTCGTCCTCTGACTTAATCACATCGTTCTTATACAGAAGAAAGGCAGTCAGCGCGTATACTTCATCCGGCTTCAAACTTCCTTCCCGATTGAGAGGCATGCCACGATTGATGTAATCCCACAGCGTCACAGCGTAGGGCGAGCGCAGCGCCATGATTCCGGTGTCCGGCACCATGTGCATGCCCTCCATCCCGGCGGGTGGCGGCTCACCGGGAACGGCGGGAGGGCCACCCTTTACCAGAGCGGGGGCCTTGCCCCCTATCCCAGTTGTCCCATGGCACCCCCCGCACCCCTTGAGTAGAAAGAGCCGAGCACCCTCCTTGGCGGTTCCGTGTCCTTGCGGGAGTTCCTTCCCGGACGGACCGATGGAGATATCCCAGGTCTTGATTTCTTGCGCAGTCGGCGTCCTTCCCACACCATAGGCTGGGGATTGGGCGAACCCCATCTGGCCAGCGGCCAGAATTGTCGCGATCAGAATCGGTTTATGAAAGTCCATTGCGAACGCTCCCGTCGCTGGCAATTTGCCACGGTAGAACGGTATTGTCGGTTCCTGGCGGGTGGAAATCTTGGTCCAGCGGCTTGTTCCAATACTTGGCGGCCTGAGCGCGCGTCGGTTGCACCGTGCCGAGTTCGTCGGTGCAGCGCGACTGGAGTTCGCACTCTTTCCCGTCCCACCTCCAGTGGAAACCAAAACGGGTATGCGCCATGGGATAGGACGGTGTGCGAAGTTCTGCATCCTTCCAGGTCTTGCCGCCATCGGTGGATACTTCCACTCTGCGAATGGCGCCACCACCGGACCACGCCAGGCCGCTGATTTCGTAAAATCCAGGGCCAGGCAACTTTTGTCCTCCCGAAGGAAAGGTGATGACGGACTTCGGTCCGATCTGATTCCCCAACGCGGCGATCCTCGGATCCTCGCTAATATGTCCGTAATCGTTGTAAGTCATGTAGTACTGTTCCACGACTTTAATCCGCCTGAGATACTTGGTCTGGAAAATTCCTTCAAAGCCGGGAACCAGCAGGCGTAGCGGGTAGCCCTGCTGAGGACGGATGGCCTCGCCATTTTGGCCGTAGGCCACTAGACAGTCATCCATGGCTTTGCCGAGTGGAATGCTCGATGCTCCTTTCACTTCTTCGGCCCCTTCGGCGACGATCCAGGACGCGCCCTTTTGCACGCCGGCTTCCTTGAGCAATTCAGACAGAAGCACTCCCGTCCATTCGCTGCTGCTCGTCAGGCCGTGAGTGTCCTGAACTGTCTTGTGCGTCGGCTTCGCGCGGTTTCCAGCGCACTCGATAAAATGCTGACGCGTCACGAAAGGCAGGCGCTTCAAATCGTCCATGGTGAAGACCAGGGGACGATCAACCATGCCGTGGATCATCAGGCGATGTTCCTTGGGATCGATATCTGGCACAAAAGCGCCACGATGGGTAGCAACATAGTGAAGCGAGGATGGCGTGATGGACCCGACCAAATCCTGAAGCGGAGCATTGACGTGAAACACCAGCCCGAAGGCGTCGGGCGAAGTTCTCTCCGCCACCGGCGTGCGTACCGATGTCTCGTGTGGGGAGCGGTCGCCATAGGCGACCTGTTCCTTGCTTACGCCTTTTGCGCGCAATTCCGTTACCGGCACTTGTGCTTTGGCGGATTGTGCTGCTCCCGCGGCCAAACCGGCCATCGCGGCGCCACCTTTGAGGAATCCCCTTCGATTAGGTCTTTTCGAATCCATGGGTGTCTCTTTCCAGTATTGAGGTTGCCCGGAATTCGTTGTTGCTCCTTCCGGCCGTTGTAAAGTATACACCCAATTGGGGCCCGAGCACTTCCTCCCCAAAATTTGAAGGGATCTTAGCCGCTACCCGGCGCGGCCCAGTCGAGTGCTCCCCGTGCTACATCTTCACGCATTTCTTCAAGCCCTTCGGACCCACCTCGGCCATCCTATCGATTCAGAATAAGTTAACCGGCCAAGAAGCGTAAGGTCCTGAGTCACGGCGCATCGGGACAGAACTAACGTCGTGCGTGACACGGCAAGGTGACGAGGCCACTCTTGGTTCCAATCCGTTGTAGTGGCCGGCGTGAATGCGCTCTAGAACCGCTTGTTCGTCCAATCGCGGATGTAATCGAAAAGGTTCTTCACCGTGTTCGAATATTGTCCCTTCGTCTTTTCGCAGGCGGTGCAGGGCCCAAAGCCGTGCAGTGCGCCTTCGATGACGACGTAGTCCTTGTCCTTGCTCGCCGATTTTTCGAAGATCATCTCGTCGTCGTGGATGAACTGATAACCACCCATCGCCGCGATCATGATTGGCACCGAGATCGATTGCACCGCGCAAGTGGTCGAATTGTTGCTGGAGCAGGAATCGATACCGTCGCGGGAATTCGTCGCCCGCGTTGCGTTCGCGCTCAGGAACGACGTGAGAGTAAAACGCTTCGTTCCGGTGTCGAAGGCGCGATTCGTCACAGCCACCCCGGGCTCCGGCACGGCGACGCTATGCACGATACCGGTCTCGATCATGCCGTCGTTCCTGAGTAATTTCTCGGGCCGCGCGGTGCTCATCATGCCGGCGATGGAAGGATCGAGTGTCGTCAGCGCCGCGCCGCCACCCGCGCCCGCGCCGGGATTGCCGCCCGAGGGAATGACGACGATATCATCGTCCGGATACGGATAATCTCCGGTCTTCATGCGCTCTTTCGTGGAAAGTGCCGCATCGATCAGCGCGTCCATCCGCTTCGCTTGCGCGGCGAAGTAGCGGTCCTGAAATTCCTTGGAATAATGCGAGGCGCCGTTTGGATTGTAGCCGTTCTTGGGATCGAACGGATCGAGCGCGGTATCGACGCGCCGCTTGCCGCCCTCGATCGTTACCGACGGATTGAGGCTGCGCAAGGTCTGCACCGGGTTTCCCGCATGGGCATCGGCAAAGACCAGGGCGTCCGCGGGCGTGAGGCCGTTCAAATCGCTGCCGCATTTCACCAGCCTGTTCGGCGCTTGGCAGTAAGCTGGTCCCTTCTCCGCCACCACCTGATAGAAGCTCATCAGCGGCCCGCCGCCGCTGTGGCCGAACAGAATCACCTTGGTAATGCCCGGCTGACTGCGGGCGAAATCGACGGCCGCCTTTACGTCGAGCGGTGTTTCTTCCCATCTGACCGATGCCTCGTTGTTCTGGAACCTGGTGTTGAAACAAAGTGTAAGGTAGCCGCGCGCGGACAATTCGCGGCAGCCTATATGGTTCAAATAATTCGCCGTACGATGTGCAAGAAGGAAGGCCACATGGGGCGCCTGCCCACTGTCGGGCCTGTACAGCGCGGCGCTCAACTGCCCGAGCCTGATATATTCCGGATGGCTCTGCGCAAAAGAAGCGCCGGAAATCGCGATCGCTACCTCGGCAAGTGCCGCCATCCTTACGCATCGTGTCCACCTCATGTTGACGTCCTCCTGCCTCCCCATTTCGCCGGTCGTAGGGATACCACTAAGTCTACGGGATCACCGGGCGGATTCCGCCTGGATGATGGCGCATACGGAAGTTGGACGGCCATTGATCACGTCAGCGCCTGCTGAACTCGTACCTGCTCGTCGTCCGGCCGCTTACGAATCGCAACGACGGCAATCCACCCCATATTATGATGTGGTGCACCACATCATATGCGTAAACGCGCCCACGGATCTGTGCGGGGGGCCATCAGTGATGGTCGTCCCTACCGCGTGGTTCGCGACCTGGCGAAATCCCAGAAAGCTTTTCTCGACTCCCTGCGAAGAGGCGGGATGGCTCCCGCCACATCGGCTAAGAAGTTTTAAATTTCGGCCACAGCCGCTCGGCGTTCCCGCGATCGAGCGCGTGCTGGACCTCGCTCGGCAGTTTCAGGGGCGGGAGATTGTACACGGTGGATTCGGTCGGCTCGATCGGGTAATCCGTGCCGAACAGGAGCTGCGTGGTGGGAGCGAAAGCTCGAAGCGCCGCCATGGGCATCGCGTAGCTGGCATGAGCGCACTCGAAGTACAGCCGCTTCAGTTCGTGGTACGCGCCATTGGGGACTTTGGGGCTGGTCCCGGCATCCGGATTGTACTTACCGTCCTTGGTGCTTCCGGCCATCGGCACGCGATCCTTGATGCGGCCGGCGAGCGTGGGAATCGCTGCGCCGGAGTGGTTGATGATCCATTTGATGTCCTGGCAGCGGGACAACACGCCGTTGAACAGGAGGCTGACCACGGTACGCGTGGTGTCGAAATCGAACTCCACCACACCGTCGCCCACTCCCGCCAGATTGTGGCAGCAATTGGCCACGGTGGGATGGAAGAAGACCGGCGATTTGCGGCGGTTCAGCTCGTCGAACATCGGCAGGAACATGGGATCGCCCCACCATTTGTCGCCGGTGTTGGTGAACAGCGAAACGCCGTCGCACTTTAGCGTGTCGAAGGCGTATTCGATCTCCTTTATGGTGGCGTTCACACTCTTGGCCGGGAGCGAGGCGAAGAACCCGAAGCGCGCGGGATTCTGTTGCATGGCCTTGGCGCCGTACTCGTTGGCTTCGCGGGCGAACTTGATGGCCTTGTCGGTGCCGTCGTAAAGGTATTCGGCCGCGATCGTCAGCGAGAGGACCGCCGATTCGGTACCGAACTTGTCCATTTCATCGAGAGACACTTGCGGCGTATACTTACGAGCCGTCATATTCGGCTGGAAGGGCGGCAGCATGTGATGGTGCACGTCAATGCGGCGCGGCCGGCCGCCGCCTTTCTTGATTTGCGCGATCAGACCGCTGCCGGGCAGGATCGCCGCGGCTCCCGCAAGAGCCTTCAGAAGTTCCCGGCGGGACGGATCAAGGTAATTCGGCATCGCTCTCCTGGTGTATGAAATATGTGAACGGCACACGACAGTATACTCCAAAGCGCACTTGATCCATCTCTTGCGCCGATGCTATACTCGCTTGCCGGCAGGATGTTCGGATTCTCGGCGTGGTAAAACAGGGAAATAACTTCTATGAAATTTGCAGCCGTTATCGATTACAAGGCGGACAATCCCAAGGTGGCCGAGGTTCGCCCGGCACATCGCAAATACCTCGGTGAGTTGAAGGAAAAAGGCAAGCTGGTAATTTCGGGGCCTTTTCCTGAAACGGGCGGTGCGCTGATCGTCTACGAGGCCGCATCGAAGGATGAGGTTGAGGCCCTGATCAAAGCGGATCCATTTACCACGGGAGGCGTGTTCACTTCCTGGGTGGTCCGTTCCTGGAACCCGATCTTCATCAATCGGGATCTGTTGCCCGACTAGTTGGGCCCGGGATCACAGCCGCCGCCTGTAAAGCGACCCTCCTGCGTTTGCGTTATCATATCTGTCACATCTTACGGTTTAAATGAGGAGGACTCGGAATGCGAACGCTTTCGATGGCGGCTTTGTTTCTTGCTGCGGCGGTTCTCGGTACTGCCCAGAATTATACCTTCGACATCATTGGGAACTACACCAACCCCAACGGCGACCCCAATTCTCCTTTTGCGAGCAGCACCTTTGAGCTGAAATTCACGACGAATAATAATTTTTTTACTCCGCCCAGCGGGCCGGACTACACGACCTTGACGAACATCACGTACTTTAATAATGGCATCACCAGGGCCTCCAGCCAAGGCAGTGTCGTGCTATGCACGACCCTTTGCGATGGCGTTGAGACCGGCGGCCTCGACGTGAACGTGGGTCCAGTTTTCCCTGTCGGAAACGATACTCTGGAGCTCAAGCTGTCGGGCATGCAACTGTTTTCAGGTACTATCTCAAATCCCACCATTCTGACAGGCATCTTCTCACTCACGGGAGGTGGTACCGGTGGTGCCGGAGCGTTCTACCGCCCCGCCGGCACCTCGGCGGGTGTAACCAGCGTCTCGGTGATCATCACCATTCAGTCTCCGAATGGGCCCGTGATCGCCAGTTTGAGTCCGGGCTCGGCCCTTGCGGGTGGCCCGGGCTTCCCGCTGACCGTGACCGGAGTGGGGTTTCAAGTCAACGCGGTGGTTCTATGGAACGGCACCGTATTGTCGACTGTGTTCTCCGACGCAAACCAC
>Ga0210409_10008473_pt1 | contig 10465 bp, 9 predicted proteins | sample IncBWH17MmetaG_FD_161649 | JGI IMG/M metagenome (GOLD analysis project Ga0210409, IMG submission 161649) | Forest soil microbial communities from Barre Woods Harvard Forest LTER site, Petersham, Massachusetts, United States - Inc-BW-H-17-M | ecosystem: Environmental > Terrestrial > Soil >...
CCAGCATCATTTTGCGAAGTCGGGTCATGGGGACTACCTCCTCATGACCCGCAACTTACCTCACCCGTCGGGCAAACATCGCTCCGCTACCTCACGCGTAGCGTCCGCCGCCGGGCGGCTTCGTTCTGACGCGCAACCCTGAAGTTATGGGCCAGGCGGACGACGCTGTCCCGTGGGAGGGAATGCGGTGCGAGGTTGTTCTGCATGCCACTTGGGTGCAGCACGGCGTTACCTCGCAGCCAGCGGAAGCAGCTAATGGCGGGGACATATGGGGAACAACAATTACGCATTTGGGGATGATCCGGAAGCTGTTAACTGATGCCAGAGAAACGAGTTATGTGATGTGAAGTTCTCTGTTAACAGCCGAATGCCCTACCGTTGAGCTACCGGGGAGTTGCACAACGCCACTGTTTTCACTCTATTACAGCAAACAGATTCATGCTATGACCATTCGCATCGACGCTCAAAATACTTTAGTGATGAGCTACCAGGCATCAGCCTCACCTTGTCATAGTTACGCAGCTTTTTTGAAGGGGAGGCTACGGGGCTTTGGGGACATCATTATCGGTGCACATAAACTAAATTAGGAGGGCAGATCGCGCAGAAACCAGACGGCATGACTGCCAAGCGGGCGTGCTATTTGTAACCACTTGCGAACAATTCTTCTGAGCGCATCAACCGATCGCACTCAGTTAATGCGTATCAAATAGTTCTGCGCTGCGGCAACTAGTGATGAATTAGTGTCCCTCGTGTGGGAAAGACGCGCCGCGTCCTGGGCACGTAGGAGCGCCACCTTCGTTGTTTTCCGGATGATGCTCAGAATGGTCCGTTGGTGCTCTTCCACTGATTCTGGGGCGGAATGACAGAGAGCACGTCCCAATGCTCGACGATCTTGCCGTTCGCCACTCGAAAAAGATCGTAGTTTGCCGTGGGTGGTTCGGTGCGTGATTCGACGAGGGCAAGAACGAAATTGCCTTCCGCAATGTACCGGCGAGGTATCAGCACTTGGGCGGCGCCGGGCTTCACCACCCCGGACACCCGCGCTTTCATCTGAGCGCCTCCGTCACTCACTTTGGAGGCATGCTGAACGTAATGATCAGTCTCGATGAATTCATCGGCACGATCGAAACGCAATTCAACGGTCACGACTTGCTTGAAGTTGCGAACGAGAGTTCGATTCGCTTCCGTCTGTTCGCGATCAACAACAACAGTCGGACCATCCACCTGTGTATGCCCGGACGGATTGGGAGCGGCCTCGGGGGTTTGTCCGCCCCAATGTTCTACGATTCTTCCGTCCTTGAAACGAAACAAGTCAAACGCTATGGCCGGCCCCGAAAAGCCGGGCCAACCTTCGTATTTCAAATGAAGCATGACAGTTTCGCCGTCCACGACCGTGCGATAGACCGTGACGTTGGTTTTCCCGGAATTCTTCACCTCCGTCACGAAAGTCCTCAGGCCGGACAGTCCGTCAGCAATATTCAGATCGTGTTGCACGAACGGCTCCGAAAAGAAGCGATCAATGGCCGTTGAATCTCGATTTCGAAAAATGTCCATCACGGCCTGCCGTGCTTTCGCTCCCAAGTCGGGGACGTCAGCCTCAGTCCGGGCTTGAGACTGCCCCAGCGCGAAAGCGCACAGCAGGCAGGTGATTCCAATCAGAGCGAGACCTGGCCACACCTTTAGTCGGCTGCGATTCCCCAGTTGCATGACTTCCACCTCCTTCTAGCCGCTACGATTCCGATTGTCATTCGGCCGAGCATTCGCGCCCGGCCTGCAACACGATCAACGTTTGCGACGGGGATCGAGAACGAGTAATCGATCACGCCTTCTAACAGCAAGAACAAGGCAAGCTACGTCAATAGTGTACGTCAGGCGTGATTTCGGTCCTCGGGGGATTGCCGACAACAGAGACGCGTCTAGGTTGACTGACGTGGCCTTCGACGTCAATCGCGGAGAAGTGAGAGACCAAAGGCCGGCTAGACAGAAGCCGAATGCTCTGCCGTTGAGCTACCGAGGATCATCTCCGTTTTGTGCTAGGTAGCTACGTTTTCTAGTGAGGTTCTGGGGACACAGGCGAGAAAATACAACAAAAACACGCTCAAAACACATAAAGCGGTAGGCGAGTGATGCCGGCCAATCTCGAAAAGTCCTTGTCCAGAGTAAAAAGTGTAACTCCATGCTCTATCGCAATCGCTGCGATCAGAGCATCGATGGTCGTAGCCGCAAGGCCTCTGGCTCGCGCAGCCCGAAAAATGGCCGCCGCTTCTCGATACGTTGAAAAACCCTTAGGTTCGAGCATGTCCCATTGCGACAGATAGTGCTCGAGACGACTAACATCACGTCTGATCCCCTGCAAAACTTCCGTGATCACAACTCCAGCGAGGGCCAGGGGCTCAGCATCGGCGATCATGCGGCGCAACTCGGCACCGGCAGGGGAAGGAGATGAGCTGAGAAAATCGATCCAAACAGAACTATCGACCAGGATCAAACGCGATTTCTCCGCATGGCTTTGGGATCCCCTTTCCAATTGCCACTGCCGTAATATCGCAGAATGCCCTTTCGGCTTTCCGAACGCACGAGCAATTCCAAGGCTTTATCGACGATCTGCCGTTTAGTTTTGAGACGCGTGAGCTTTCGTGCCTTGCGCACCAAACTCTCGTCAATGTCGATGTTGGTTCTCATGGAAAGATTATACACCATTTTCTAGCGTTTTTGTGCATCACTTGGCGACACCAACCTCGAGTGAGGTCAACTATACTCGTCCAATTCGGAATACAAGCCCGTCGAGTTCGGCCTTCTGATCACCGAAGGCCTGACCTGCGCCAGCTTGCCCATTCTTCCTAGCGATGCGAACCGAAGCACGAACGCCGTGGACGGGTGCACTTTCCGATATCGCGCGGACCCTGAACGCCCTTGATCGTTGAGATAGTAGAACTGGACAGGATCGACACTGGCTAACCTCGAAAAACTCCAATGGGGCCAACTTGGCCGTTTCCGGAGGCCAACATCGGGAGTGCGGAAACAACGGTTCGGAATCCACCAAATCTACGTTGCGCTACCCGGGGGACATCCGGGGGCCAAGAAAGAGGCGATTGGGGATGAGCCCGAAGCTGTTAACTGACGCCAGAGAAACGAGTTATATGATTTAAATTTCTCTGTTAACAGCTGAATGCTCTACCATTGAGCTACCGGGGAACAGTGTAAGCAGAAACGCCTTAGCGAAGACTCAACTTAGTCTAACGAAGCGCGGCTTGAAGGAGTCAACGAACCTCGCGCATCACCCCTCTCAATCTTCTCTTTCTCCACCTTGACAGCGCGGCGCTCACGTTGTTAACTCCCCCCGCGAGGAGGTCCCCGCGCATGACTTTCAAGGCACGCATTGCCGCCGCAGCCTGGGCCGCAGCTCTCTCACTTGCTTCTTCTGCCGTTCTTCGCGCGCAAGAAGCCGCCAACAAACTCACCGCCATGGATGTGTTTCAGCTGCAGACCGCCACCGATCCGCAAATCTCGCCGGACGGAAAGAAAATCGTCTACGTGCGCCGCTTCGCTGATCCAATGACCGACAAGCGCTATTCGAATCTCTGGATCATCAACACGGACGGAACAGACCATCGCCCGCTCACCGCCGGCAACCATGCCGATGCTTCTCCTCGCTGGTCCCCCGATGGCACGCGCGTGGCTTATCTTTCCGACGCCGACGGCAAGCAGCAGATTTACGTTCGCTGGATGGACACCGGCCAGACGGCGCGCATCACCAATCTGGAGCAGACGCCCGACACCATCGCATGGTCGCCCGATGGCAAAATGCTCTCCTTCTCTGCTCTCGTTCTCGGAAAAGGCCCGCACATCGCCGATTTGCCGGCTCCTCCTGCTGGCGCAAAGTGGGCCGATCCACCAACGGCCTACGATCGCTTGGTCTATCGCTTCAATGGAATGGGCTATCTCAAGCCCGGCTACATGCAAATATTCGTGGTCGGCAGCGAAGGCGGCGCACCGCGGCAAATCACGAACGGAAATTTTCCCAACGGCGGCAACGAATTGGGCCCCAATCGCGCATCCTGGACACCCGATGGCAAATTCCTGATCGCCTCCGTCAACCGTCATCCCGAATCCGATCATGAATATTTCGACGACGAAGTCTACGAATTCACCGTTGCGGATGGTTCCCTGCGCGCGCTTACCAATCGCAAAGGTCCGGACAATTCACCCGCCGTTTCTCCCAACGGAAAGTTGATCGCTTATACCGGCTACGACGACCGTTATCAGGGCCACCAGACTACAAAACTCTACTTGATGAATCGCGACGGGACCGCTTCGCACTCCCTCTGGGACAAGCTCGATCGCGACATCCAGGACCCTCAATGGGCTGCAGACAGCACCGGCGTCTACTTTCGCTACGACGATCAAGGAGATTCCAAAATCGGCTTCTGCCTGACCGACGGCACCTGCAAGAAAATTGCCGATCACCTCGCCTCCACTTTGGGCGCCGGCGGCAGCGGCACATTCTCCTTGGCCCACACGGGAACGATGGCCCTCACCTACGGCCGCCCTGACAATCCCGGCGATATCGCCATCCTCAACAATGGCGCGATGAAAGTCCTCACCGCCATCAACGAGGAATTGTTTGCACAGAAAAAACCGGGTCACGTCGAAGAAATTACATACCAATCGTCAAAGGACAATCGCAAAATCCAGGGCTGGATCGTCCACCCGCCCGATTTCGACCCCACCAAGAAATATCCGCTCGTCCTCGAAATTCACGGCGGACCCTTCGCCGACTATGGCGATCGATTCGACTTCGAAAAACAGGTGCTTGCTTCCCGCGGCTACGTCGTTCTCTATACCAACCCGCGCGGGAGCACCAGCTACGGCGAAGAATTCGCCAACCTCATTCATCATGCATATCCTGGCGACGATTTTTCCGATCTAAATAGCGGCGTCGACGCCGTCATCGCCAAGGGCTACATAGACACAAACAATCTCTTCGTCACTGGCGGCAGCGGTGGCGGCGTTCTCACCTGCTGGACCATCGAGCACACCGACCGTTTCCGAGCCGCGGTCTCGCTCTATCCAGTCATCAACTGGTACAGCTTTGCGCTCACTACTGACATTCCTTTCATCACCAAATACTGGTTTCCCGGCCTTCCTTGGGAAAACACCGACAATTACATGCAGCGCTCCCTCACCAATCAGGTGTCGAAAGTGAAGACGCCAACCTTGGTGATGACTGGCGAAGCGGATTACCGCACGCCCATCTCCGAAGCCGAACAATTCTACGAAGCGCTGAAACTCCTTAACATTGACACCGTCCTCGTCCGCGTGCCCGAAGAACCCCACGGCATCAGCCGCCGCCCCAGCCACCACGTCGCCAAAATGCTCTACATCGCCGGCTGGTTCGACCAGCACAAATCCAAACCCTAGGCCGTCGTTTGCGCGTGCCGCTCGCTCCCATTAGTTATCGCCGTCCGTCGGATTGGTACCGATAAAACGCGATTGTGGCCTCTTATCCCTGAGTTGTCGGCAATCCAGAAATGATCGCCGGAAACGGTCCCGCCTTTCATTTATCTTGCGTTTAGGTTCATGGCTATATAAAAGTCCTTGCTCAGCGGTCTCGAAGAAGGACCACAGAGCTAAAAGAGAGAAAAAATAATGCGAAAAAATCTGATTCTTCTCGCGATTCTCGGTTCACTTGCTGTTGCAATGATCGTTAGTGCTGGGTCCTTTTCGCACGCAGCCGCGCCTGCGCCTGGCCCCTCCGGCTATCACGTCGTCAAAAGCGTTCCAATCCCGGGAGAAGGTGGCTGGGACTACGTGACCGTGGACAGCGACGCTCGCCGCATTTACGTGTCGCACGCTACCCAGGTGGTCGTCCTTGACGCGGATTCCTACGCAGTCGTCGGCACCGTTCCTGATACTCAAGGCGTGCATGGCATTGCCATCGCTTCCGACCTGGGTCGCGGTTTCACCAGCAACGGCCGTTCGAATGACGTCACCATTTTCGATCTCAAAACATTGAAATCCATCGGCACTGTCAAAACCGATGTCAACCCCGACGCCATTCTGTACGAGCCCGTCACCAAGCGCGTTTTCACCTTCAACGGTGGCAGCAGAACTGCCGGTGGCGGCAAAAATGCAACCGCAATCAACGCCGCGGATGGCACCGTGCTGGGCAATATCGATCTGCGCGGCAAACCGGAATTCGCCGCCGCGGATGGCAAGGGCTCCGTTTTTGCGAACAACGAGGACAGCTCCGAACTTCATCACATCGATGCGGCGGGCCTGAAGGAACTCCACCACTGGCCGCTGGCACCTTGCAAATCGCCCTCGGGCCTCGCGATGGACGTCAAGAATCGCCGCCTGTTTTCGGTCTGCGATGAAAAAGTCATGGCCGTTGTGAACGCCGATACCGGCAAAGTGGTCGCCACGCCGGCCATCTGCGATGGCCCGGATGCCACGGCGTTCGAACCGTCAACCGGTCTCGTGTTTGCCTCCTGCGGCGACGGCAATCTCACCGTCATCCACGAAGATTCGCCGGACAAATACACCGTGGTCGAAAATGTCCCCACCAAGAAGAGCGCCCGCACTTTGGGCCTCGATCTGAAAACGCACAACGTGGTTCTTCCGGCGGCGGATTTCGATCCTCCCGCGCCGGGCGAACGCCGCGGCAAGATGAAGCCGGGCTCCTTTGTGCTCCTGGTCGTTGGCAAGTAGATTCGAATCGAACGTCGAGGAAGCCGGCCAAACGCCGCGAGAAACAGAAGCGCCCCGGTGAGGAGGGTCACCGGGGCGCTTGCTGTTGGGGGGAGTGAGGGACTCTTAGTGCACGATGCTGACGTTGTGCGCGGCCGCGCCAAACGAGAAGCCTGCGCCAGCTAGTTGCGGCAGCCACCACATCTTCCGAAACAGGCCGTACTCGCTCACCATCATGCGCTTGCCGATGAAATCCATGAACGCCGGGCTTACTTGGGTCGCCGCGTACATTGCGTTCGAATGCGAAAAGGGGCGCAGGAACGGATTCGATTCCGTGCCGTACCCACCAGAAATCGCGCGCCGGGTGGACCACGCGTCAAATGCCGCGCCGCTGGAGCTGGCTATCGTCAATGCGTACCAGAGCTTTCTTTGACGGGGGGTTTCGCGCGGCCGTGTAATCACGGGCCGAATCGGCTGGAACGGCTGCGCGGAGGGATTCGGCTGGATGGGCTCTGGGTCGGCCGTCACTTTGGGTGTCGGCGCGGACGGCAGGGCTGCGGACGCCATCAGCGTCGAATCCTTTGCGGCGTTGTCGCTGACCGCCGCGGGCGAATCGTTCGCGACTTTCGCGTCGTCGTCCAGCTGCGGAACTGCGCACATCAGAAGAAGGGCTGCGAGGACCATTTGCCACCTCAGTACCGCAAGTGGTTGTGCAAGTCCGTCCCCACTCGCGATAATGGCAATATAGTGCCCAAAAGGGCAGGCTGCACTGGCCTATTGGTCACATTCTGCTTGGTACGGCCCTTTAGGCCCTCGGTTTACCCAAATTAGTGCCGTCGTACTAGAGAATTGAAGTGAAAAAAATTGGACATTATTGGAAGTGCAATACCGCCGTTCCTGGCCTGTAACGAAGTAAAATACCTCTTAAAAGGCGCCAAAAAGCTAATTTACCTTCCGCCGGGACCCTTGCCGGCGACCCCCGCGGCTCGTTTTCGTGCATCGATCTTGTTGGCCGCGCCGCTCGAATGACTCTGCTATAATCGCGCGCGTGGACGCCGGTCCTGGGCGCCCACCTCGACGATGGCGGCTAACGACTCTTCCGCAGCGAAGCGCGCTCGCACGGCCCAGAGAGGGCCGCAAGCGCCCCGTTTTATCGCCGTCGAAGGTCCGCTGCGCGTCGGCAAAACCACTCTCGCCAAGATCCTTGCGGAACGGCTGCATGCCCGCCGCATCTACGATTGCGAGGACAATCCGTTCCTCGCCGATTTCTACAAGGAGAAGCCTGGATCCGCTTTCCGCGCCCAAATGTACTTCCTGCTGGAGCGGCAGAAGCTGTTGCGCGAAGCGCTGGCGGTCGAAGCTCCGGGCCCCGTCCTCTCCGACTACCTCATGGAGAAGGACCGCATCTTCGCCAACCTCAATCTCGACGACGAAGAACTGAAGCTATACGAGCGCTACTACACGGCCCTCACGGCGGACATCCCTGCTCCCGACCTGGTCATCTACCTCCAGGCCAAGCCCGAAGTCCTGCGCGCGCGCATCGCCAAGAAAGCCTCTCGCAACGAATCCCAGATTTCCCCCGAATACATCGAGGAAGTCGCGCGCGCCTACGAACATTTCTTCTTCCGTTACGCCGCCTCCGATCTCCTGGTTATCAACACGTCCGACATCGATTTCGTCGAGCGCAGCGAAGACCTTCAACAATTGCTTCGCCGCCTCCAGGAGCCTGTCAAAGGCACCCAATACTTCTTGCCCCTAGGAGCGGAATAATCGCTCTAGCTCAGGTTTCCAAACCTGAGGCTTTCTTTCTTCGGCCACGAGGACGCTTCCGGGATCGGCGACTAGGTTCGGTATAGGTCTCCAGCGAGATATTTGAAACCGGTATCTACAGCCACGGTGGCGACGGTGCTGCCGCGCCCGAGTTCTTGTGCCAGTTGCAGCGCAGCGGTGACGTTTAGACCGGAAGACGTGCCCGCGAAGATTCCTTCCTCCTTGGCCAGGCGTCGCGCCATCTCGCGAGCTGCGGGTTCCGCGACAGTGCGCACTTCGTCGAAATCGCCATCCTGGAGGTGCGGCGGCCGGAATCCGGCGGCAATTCCCTCGACGCGGTGCGGCCCTCCTTTCCCCGTGGTGAGCACGGGCGAGGTGGCAGGCTCGAGGGCCACAATGCGCGCCTTGCAGCCGGCTGCTTTCAGGGCGCGCGAAACTCCGACGATCATTCCGGCGGTGCCTACTCCACCGCAATACGCGGTTATGTCCTTGCCCGCCTGTTCCACCAGCTCGGCACCGATTCCCATATAGGCGCGAATGGCATCCGCGTTATGGAACTGGTCGGTGTAGAAGGTGCCCGGCTGCTGCGCTAGCTCTTCGGCGCGGCGCTTCATTTTCTGGTAAAGCTCCGGTACCAGCTTGCCGTCTTCGGCGGGAAAAATCTCGAGGTCTGCGCCGAAAAGACGCATGGTCTGGAGCTTTTCTTTCGCAAAGCCGTCCGAGGAAACGGGTGTGAAGCGGTAGCCCTTGATCGCGCAGACCATTGCGAGAGACGATCCGGTGCTGCCGCCGGTCCATTCGATCACGCGCATCCCCGGCCGGAGCTGGCCGCGCTCCTCCGCCCCTTCGATCATCGCCAGCGCCATGCGGTCCTTATAAGAGCCTGTGGGATTGTAGGATTCCAGCTTGACGAGCACGTCGGCCATGGAGGGCGTTACGACTTTGCGCAGCCTCACGACCGGTGTATTGCCGATGGCCTGCAAAACCGAATCTCGAACAGGATTGCTGTGTGGCATGTTCTTCTCCCCACGTCCCGTCGGAGCTTACGCTTCTGGAACGCGCTGCAGCAAGATCCGCGTTGGCACGACTGGGGATCTGCGGGTACCGCCAGCAGTTTTGGGAGAGAGTGCGGGTGCGGATCCCATTGATGGGAAAAGAGTTGTCAAACGCTCTGGGTGTAGAGAGCGCAAAGAGTGAGCCAGAAGAGGGAAAGTGAGAATTACCCTTTCTCCCCCTATGGTAAGAATGTGAGCGATAAGGGTTTACGGGTGGCTCTGGGGGCGAAGTACGCCTATGGCAGAGACCGGCGAGCACGATGGCCGACAATCACAGTGCATGTTACCAGGTAAGTACTCTAGATGTTACGGAACAGTTTTGCGATGAAAGTGCGTGCAGGGAAAGGAGACAGGGCTAGAACGCGTTTGACGGTTGCACGTTCAAAAGTCCCGGAACTGCATCCGGGATGCAGGACCGCATTGGAAGCTTTGGGCAGATTCACGAAGGGCCCGTCGGGGCTTGGGCAGGCAGGCCGTCCTCGGACATGGTAGGAGCACACGGAGATGGGTTGCCCTGGTTTCGAGGATCTCTCGCGGGAGCGAGCGATGCCCGCCCGCTCAGCTGCCGGCGGGGGCTTGGAGCCACTTGAGGGCTTTGCGCCAGGGGGCGGAGTTTCCGGTGCGCATGGGTGTATTCAACCAAACAATTAGGCCGTGCCGTGCAACAGCCCAGCGGCTTGGGCCGGTTTCGATAGGCTCCCGCACGGGAGCGGGAGGAATTTCCGACGGCGTGAGCCAATAGGGGCTGGCGTTGGCGAAGAATCGTTCGGCGGCGGCAGTTGGCGATTGCCGCTCGGGGATCGCGCCCGTAAGCGACAGCTTTAGCAGCGCGCCGATTTGCTCTTGCGACGCCCTGATGGATTTCAGGATTTCGCGCGCAAACCAGACACCTGCGGTAAGGAAGGCAGCTTGTAGGAGGAGGGTTCCCAGCGCATGCCAATTGCTCTGCA
>Ga0210409_10008477_pt1 | contig 10465 bp, 7 predicted proteins | sample IncBWH17MmetaG_FD_161649 | JGI IMG/M metagenome (GOLD analysis project Ga0210409, IMG submission 161649) | Forest soil microbial communities from Barre Woods Harvard Forest LTER site, Petersham, Massachusetts, United States - Inc-BW-H-17-M | ecosystem: Environmental > Terrestrial > Soil >...
CCTCCGGCGTTGTCGAGGCCGGATGCAAAGTGGCCATTGGCACGCGACTCAAACGCGCCGGTATGCACTGGACCAAACAAGGCTCCAACGCCATCATTGCTCTCCGCTGCTCAAAACTCAGTGGTCGTTTTCAAGACTTCTGGGAGCGCAGATCACAGCGCAGGGCCGCATGACCATCACTTTCTTGGCGTGCACCCAATAGAGGGTATTGCAGGCCAAAGAACGCTGGAGTAAGCTCCCTCCGTTTTGTGCAGCAGAATGAGCGCAACTTTTTGCTTGGTTTGGAGTTCTAATGGACAGGTGCAGCGGGTAATTCCGAGGCACCGGGAAGCGCTCGAGTCCTGATTGATTTCAAAGCATTTCTGGATCGGGCGAGGTCAAATCAATGCGTTGTTTGAAATATGTCGGTTTACTTGCGATTTGCATGTTTGCAGCGGCAGCTCCGTCTCACGCGCAGGTCGTTGTCGGCGTGGGAGTCGGCCCGGGGTACATCGGTCCCGCACCGGTGTGCGACTGGGGTTACTACCCGTATTACCCCTATGCTTGCTCGCCGTATGGCTACTGGGGCCCTGACTACTTCGTGGGCGGCGTGTTTATTGGCGCTGGCCCGTGGTTCCATGGCTTCTACGGACGCGGCTACGGTCGCGGTTTTTATGGCCGGGGATACTATGGCCGAGGTTATTACGGTCGTGGCTACTACGGCCGTGGGTTCGCAGGTCGCGGTGGCTATGGCTATAGCGGCCGTGGCGGATATGGCTCTGGCGGCTTCCGGGGTGGTAACGGCGGTTTCCACGGTGGAGGCGGGTACCGCGGAGGTTCCGGTGGGTTCCACGGCGGTGGAGGTTTCCACGGAGGATCCGGTGGATTTCACGGCGGCGGGGGAGGCGGATTCCATGGTGGTGGCGGCCACGGCGGCGGACACCGGTAATTTCAGGTAACAAAGGAATCGAGAATTGGCACGGCTGGCGGCATACACCGGCAGCCGTTTCTATTTTCAGGGAGCTTGAGTCCTGGAATCCTGTGTCGTACTGTACGACCGATGAATCCCGCCCCTAAGACGGCTACGTCTTTGATCTGGCCAATGGCTCCTTTCGAGGGGCGAGACTAGTGCCCACTTTGGAGTTGCGGCAGTCGCCACATGCGCCCGGAATCGAACCTGTCACCATTCATTACCGGGAATTCGACCGCGGCAAGCCGCTCGTCATTCTTCATGGCGGCTGGGGATACGAGATTTATCCGTTTGACCGGCAGATCGCACAGTTCGCGAGCCAATATCGCATTCTGATCCCCGATCGCTCGGGTTACGGACATTCCACCCGGGTCAGCGGCGAAATGCCGCTTGATTTTCACCGCAGAGCCGCACTGGAGACTTTCTCCTTTCTTGACGCGCTGGGCATCGAGAGCGCCATTCTCTGGGGCCACAGTGACGGCTCAGTGATTGCCGCCCTGATGGGTCTGGTCGCACCGCAACGCTGCGCGGGCGTTATTCTGGAGGCTTTCCACTTCCTACGAAGAAAGCCTGGGTCGCGATCCTTTTTTGAACGTTTTGCAGCGCATCCCGAGGAGTTGGGTGAGGAAACGCGCAAGTTGCTTGCCGAGGATCACGGCGAAACGAACTGGCCAATGGTCTTGCGACGGAACTGCGGGGCCTGGTTCCGGATCGCTGACAGCGTTAAGCGGCCGGATGAGGATCTCTACGACGGGCGACTGGGCGAACTCCGTGTGCCTACATTATTTCTGCACGGGAGCCTTGATCCTCGCACCGAACCTGGCGAAATGAACCGCGTGCAGCAGGCGTTCCCGCAGGCGACAATGCGATTCATCGCTGCGGGTAAGCACAGCCCGCACAGCGAAGAAGATGCCTGGCAAGAGTGCAACCAGAACGCGAGCGAGTTTTTTCGAAGCATCGGTTGAGCCCGGCCTGCAGGTCGTGAACTCTCAGGCTGAAATCAAATTCTTACGCGACTATGGAAATCATTCCGAGAACGTGCTGACCCAGCCTGTTGTCGCCAGTGATTTTTATCTGGCGAAGCGCCGACCCTCGGTCAATGCCCTTGGTGAAAATGCGCCACGCAATTTCTTGGGGAATGGTTGTTTCGGAAACCTTCTCGCCGGACGGCTCCTGGAGGAGTTGCCATGCTTCTTTCGCACGACACAAAAACCAGCTACCTCCACATTCACCCGAAACGTTAATTTGAACGCACACTCCCGATTCTGCCGAAATGCTGCGATACATGAACGGTAGGGCGCGCAAAAAGCAATCCAGGACCGGATAGTAGAGTTCGCGGGTCATAATGCCCGGCTTGTTCACGGCGAGCCGGATCTGCTCCTGGTGGTGCCAGCGCTCCGTGAATTCCCGTGCCGTGTCAAACCAGTTTGCGGATTTCTCCTCGCCTGCCCAGCTCACGCCATACGGAGCCATCGCATACGGATCGCGGGAAGCGTGCAATCCCGCCAAGGATTTCGCGGCAACTTCCATCAACGCAATCAGCACTGCCGGGCTCAACCGGCGATACACGCTCACGCCTTCCGCATTCAACCGGTTGATGAACGCCGCCAAATCAGCGGCCGAGTTGATGCTTGGACTTTCTGCCATGTAGCCGTCCCGGCCGATGGAAACTCCACGCAACGCCGTGTCCAGCAAGTGCGCCGCAACCTCCTTGACCTTCCACTTCGGAGATACCGTTTGTTTTCCCCAATCCTCCGGCGCAAGCGCGCGCAGCAGTTCGATCAACATTCCATCGACTTTCGGAAAGAGCTGAGCGGTAAGGATAGGTTGCAGCGACTCGATTTGGCGATTCATTGCGACGCTACGCGCAGACGCCTTCGTCTGCCGGCTGAGGGAACTGTTCGGAGAACCAGAACGAGTACGGCGTCGCGCCGTGCAACTGGTAATGCTCCAGCCGTTCGCGCCCCTCGGCAACGGTGGGTATATGTCCCGCCGGAATCCACCACAAGCAGTAATGGGGCTTGTCCATCTTTTCGAACCACTTCGCGCGATCACGAAACACCTTCATGTGATCCGACTTGTACGCGTAATCGCGCAACGCCTCCAGGGACTCCCACACTGACATATTGATTATGACGAAGGGATCATCGTTGTAGGCGACGTCCGTGGCGTTACCCGAAGCCGATTGGAGCCGCCAAACAAAGCCCGGCGCCTTGTCTGCGACGGCATTGATGGGCGCGAGCTGAGCGACAAACTCTGCGATCCTGGGATCATCGATGGGGGCGCTGAGCCGCCCGATATTAATCTGTGCTAGTTGATAGTTCATCGCAGGTCCTTGGCGACTCCAGATAGATGACGTTTCAGAAATTGAAACGGTAGCACACAATGCTTCACCTGCCGAGGCGGCCGGTGGAGTAGGAGAACATGTTGCGAGTGAAGATTGGCGCCCCTGACTCAAAAGCGGAAGAGATAGGAGACTTTGACGAAAATCTGCCGGCCATCATTCAGAAAGCGATTGGGAACGTGGACGAGGTTCCCGTTGGAATCCAGGCTGAGGCTGGGATCGAGATTCTGAAGGTTGCTGTTGTAACCGAAATAGACAGCAGTGCCAGGATGGAGAAGATAGGTGAACAACAGATCGGCGTTGAAGTTCTTGGTCGTTTGGAGCGAAGTCAGATTCTGGTTGGCGAGGACTGCCGCATACTGGCCGATGAAGCGAAGAGAGAATTCGCGAGTGAACTGGTAGTTCCACTTGGAGCGGACAATGTGGTTGTCAAAGATGCCGGGACCCCCGTCGAGACCGCGGAGGCGCGTGAGCAGGTAGGTGTTGTCCACGGTGAGTTTTCCCGTGGGGCGCACCGTGAGATAAATCTGCGCGTAGCTGGAGCTGGCGAGGTAAGGACGGCCTAGTATGGGGGCTGCGGAAGCGGCGTCGAAGTTGGTGTCCGTGCCCCAGCCGATCTCGCCGTTCAGGGAAATCTGCTTGAAGAAACCCGATTGGAAGAAGAAACCACTATGACGGTGAGCATAGTCGCGGTTGCCCGGCAGCGCGCTGAAGTCGATGGGCCGAAGGCGCTCGTGGCCGAGATTGCCGAAGAAGCCGAGGAATGTCTGGCGCTGAAACTGGAAACGGTAATTGGCGTTAGCAAACCATTCGAGGCGCGTGCCCTTGTGGTCCCAGTTGTTGAGGGTAAACAGTCCCGGCCCATGCCAGACGAGATGCTTCCCTTCGGGACGAAAGCGATAGAGAGCGAACTGACTGAAGCGGCGAATGTCGGGACGGCGAAAGAAACCGGTCTCCGTCTGGAATCCTTCTGAAGTGTCCTGATACAAGACGTTGTATTCCACTTTGCGCGTGCTGTGCTCGACGTATTCCCAAAAGTCGGGCCCGCCTTTGTGGAAACCGTTGTTGAAATCCGTGGAACTGACGAGCGCTTGCGCGGTGGCGTACCAGGTGGGGCTGAAGGTGATCTTTGCGTCGAAGCCACCGACGCGGTTGGAGCCGACTATGCAGCGGTTGTCAGTGCAAGCGGTGTTCGGCACGGTAGCAAGCTCGCGGTCGGTGTAGATGAGACCGATGGCGGATAGTTTGCCGATATTGCGATTCACGCGAAGCACGCCGAAATAGGCTTTGGCGCCCGAGAGTGGGTCAGTCGGGGCAACGGAGCGACCCGGAGATTTGTCGTCGGCGAAGAAGGCGCCAATGGACCACGGGCCCTGCTTACCTGTAAGGCGCAAGCCGTAGTCGGGATCCGCTATGCGCCGAGTGAAGACGAGATTGATGGGAGTCACGAAGTAGCTTGAGTTTTCGAGAAAGAAGGGACGCTTTTCCGGAAAGAAAACCTCGAAGCGCTGATTGACGGTCACTTGAGGCTCGTCGGATTCGACCTGGGAAAAATCAGGATTGAGGGTGGCGTCGAAGACCAGGGAATCCTTGAACACGATTTTGGAGTCCAGGCCGGCACGCGGTTCAAAGCTTTTGCCGATGAAATGGGGTACGCCGCCAGGACGGTCGTCCAGGCCGCGGAAGGAACGCAGCGAACCATAGGGAACAAACTGGATGTTACGGCCGGGAGAAACTTCTCTCAGTCCATCCGCATGTGTTTCCTGAGTGAGCCAGCCCTGGGTGTTGCTGCTGATGTGTGGGTAATAGGAATATTCGTTGTTGCGGCGGATGTCGCGCTCAAAGAAGATGCCCCAGGTCTGCTCCGGATTACGGGGGAAACGCAGTGAACGGAACGGAATCTCGAACCAGACCACGAAACCCTGAGACGTGACTTTGCCCTGTGAATTCCAGAGCATGTCGTAGGAATAGTCTGGCCCCTGAAAATCGTCCCAGATGCCGTCCTGCTGGACCCCGAAAGGATTCACGTAGAAAAAGAGGCCGTTTTTGCGGTCGCTAAAGGTATCAAGGACGAAGCCGAACTGATCATCGTCGTTGATCTGCTCGCGCCGGACCATGTGGGCACGAATCTTGTCCGGCTCGGCGTCAAAACAAACGCAAACGACATAAAGATTTTGATTGGTGTAGCCGAGATAGACCTCGGTTTTCTGGGAGATAGGAGAACCATCCTTGGGATCTCGCTGGACAAAACCCTCGACCTTGAGCATTTTGCCAGCGAGGGTAGATGAAGGTTGCATCGCAAGGAAGTCACCGATGACCGGGCGGTTTTCCAAGCGGGGGATGTGGAGATTTGTGAAAGGGACAGAATTCTTGCCAGGAGGACCCGCCTGGGCCGGTAGAGAAGACCCCAGAAGGACGAGAAGAATTTGCCGCAGCGCCCGAGAATGCTTGCTGGACGGGGAATTGGGCAATGCGAGCCTCCCGGAGCGTGTCTCAGGCAGAGGAATCTGTCGGGGAAGCCGGAAGGCACACCCGACCGAATCTCCTGAGGTTATGACGTCGGCAGGGCTCCAAGAGTTAGCTGTGCCAAATTGCTATTTCTGTCCTTCTTTGATGAAAAGCCAGGCATTTAGTGGCGGGCTTAGAAGTTGAAGCGGTACCCGAGGATCATTTTGGCGATCAAGTGGTCCGTCGCACGCGTTATACCCACGCCCAGCCCAAAATTGACTTCCCATTTGGGCGAGAGATTCAGGTCAATGGCGGGGAGAATTTGCTGTTGCTGCTGGCTGACCGCATCGAAACCAGTAATCGGGCCGAGAGAGCCGTAATACTCGAGGCCTCCCGCGATTTTTTTGGCGAAATCATAGCTGAACTTTAAGTTGGGAGAGAAAACGACTCCCTGGTTCACGCCCGGGCCATGAAATGAGCGGTCGAGTGTCGGATTGAATGAGAAATACCAACGACGGATTTGTTTGTCGATGATCGGGCGAATCTCCCAAGTCCATGTATCGGCCGAGTACCGGCGGCTTTGCCAGCCGATCTCATTCGAAAGGCTGACGCCGACGGGCCAGTGCCACTTCGGAGGAATGCGTACCCGTGGACGGATGTGACTGCCTACGTAATCCAATCCCTGGCCGCTCTTCGCGGAAGTGAAAATGTAAAATCCAGTCTCGAACCAGTCGGTAAAGCCGTGGGTGATTTCGATCGTTTCGTGCAGTTGGTGGTTTGTTGGGAATGTGCCGTCATCCGTGGATTTGGAGCCTTGAAACGTGAAATTAGAATGGAGCTCCAACATTGTGTGGTGAGGCTCAACGGTTTCGTAGGGATACACCTGGATTTCATAGTTCCCCTGCGCACGACCGGTCAGTGGCAAGGCCATGCACCAAAGCACACAAAATCCAATTGTTAGCGCGATTCGCCTCATGTTCAATGACGGTAGCTCCCAAGCGTAACTCAGCATTGCCATTCGGCAAACACCAATAGATGCACAATCAGGCGTGAGGGTGCGCCTTATCGTAAATATCCATGAGCTGACGGATGGAGGCGTGCGTATACTTTTGCGTGGTCGAAAGTGACTGGTGGCCGAGAAGCTCCTGAATGGCCCGAAGATCAGCCCCATCGGCGAGCAGATGGGTCGCGAATGCGTGGCGCAACGAATGCGGGTGTAGGTCCCAATTGACGTTGGCCATGCGAGCATATTTCTTCACGATGCGCCCGACCGAGCGTTGCGTCAGCCGCCGCCCCGAATAATTGAGAAACACCGCCTCCATGTGCGGCCCCAGCCTGCCACTCGTGCCATACGTTTGCTGCAGCAGTTGCTCGCGCACCGGCCAATATTTCTCCAGAGCTTCCTGCGCCTTGGCTCCATAAGGAACGATGCGTTCCTTGTTGCCCTTGCCGCGGACGCGTAGAATGCGCTCTTTTTGCTCCATGTCCACAAGATTCAGTCCCGTGAGCTCGCTGACACGCAACCCCGCGGCGTACAGAAGTTCCAGCAAAGCCCGGTCGCGGCGCACGAGCAAGCCTTCTTCGACTCGCGCAGAACGCTTTCCCTTAGCCGGCGGAGACGTAGCGCTTGCCAGAGGAAGCAATCGCCCCTTCTTGGAACTGGCATGACTGACGGCGGCGTGTCCTGCCCCACCGAGATCGTTGAGGAAGTCGTTCATTTCTTCCGCAGAAAGCACCGACGGAATGCGCTTCGGCAGTTTCGGCGTGGGCACGAGCCGCGCCGGGTTCTCCTTCAGACGCCCTTCGCGCACGCAATATTTGAAAAACGAGCGCAGGGCCGCAAGTTTACGCGCAATAGAACTCTTCTCGAGACCCTGATCATGAAGATGCCCGACGAATTCACGAATCAACCCGTGCGTGATACCCGTGAGCGCAGGCGGCCGAACCCCCGGCGGCGACAGATAGAGAAGAAATTGTTCGAGATCCTTGCGATAGTTCAGAACCGTATGGGGCGAGGAATTCTTTACCGACTGAAGGTACTCCAGATACTTTGCAATCGCTTCTTTCATTCGCAGTTACAACTCCAGGGGGAGAAACCCGCATACAGTATAGGCGCGCACAATTCTGCGGAAAGGGAAATCACGTTGTTGTTTCTTGAGATGCAGGCCGGTCAGGACTTGGCTGCCACGGGGACCGGAGCTTCCTCCGGCTGGGCTTGCGGCTGCACTTCGGGAACAAGTTTCTCCCAATCACAACCTTCTTTGAGACAGGAATGCACAGTGCCGATCTTAGTGCGCTTCTCGACGATGAACGGCGCGCCGCACTTCGGGCAGGGCTCGGCGATCGGCATGTGCGGAGATGTGAAATCGCAATCCGGATACCGCGAGCACCCATAGAAAATGCGCGGGCGGCCTCGTCCGCCTTTGCCGGCGCTGCCGCGGCGCACGAATTCGCCTTCATTGCACTTGGGGCATTTAATGCCCATGGTGATCGGGCGTGTGTACTTGCACTTCGGGTAGCCCGAGCAGCCGATGAATTCACCGAAGCGCCCGTGCTTTTTCACCAGATTGTTCCCGCACAGCGTGCACAGCTCAGCGAGAGGTTCATCCGGCTGGTGCGCGATGCGCGTGCCCTGCACGAGGCGGCGAGTGGTCTTGCAGTCCGGGTAACCCTTGCAGGCCAGAAAGGTGCCGAACATCCCGCGTTTGATAGCCATCTCTTTGCCGCAATTGTCGCAATACTCGATTTTGGGCTCGCCCCCCGTGTCTTCGGGAACGGGGGTCAAGTCCTGGATGAAATCGCATTCCGGATAGCGCGAACACCCGAGAAAGAAACCGTGGCGGCTGATGCGCTCCAGTAGTTCGCCCTGGCCGCACTTTTCGCACTTTTTCCCCGTCGGGATGCCGGCTTTGTAGGAAAGCATCTCGTCGTCGGCTTTATCGAGGTCAATGACGAATTTTTCCCAGAATTCCTTGACGGCTTCGCGCCATGGCAACTTTCCTTCTTCGATTTCGTCCAGCTCTTCTTCAAGGCGCGCCGTAAAGGTGACGTCAAAGATGTCTTCGAAGCTCTTGACCAGCAGCACGCTGACGCGCTCGCCGAGCATCGTCGGCGAGAATCGTCCCTGGTCCTTGGTGACGTATTCCCGCTCGACCAGCGTTGAAATGATCGAAGCGTACGTCGAAGGCCGCCCGATGCCGTCTTCTTCCAGTTCCTTTACCAGCGTCGCATCGTTGAACCGCGGTGGGGGCTCCGTAAAATGTTGGTCGGGGCGAATTCTGTCCAAGCGGAGGACTTGTCCTTCCGCAACCTGCGGAAGAGCCTTGCCCTCGCCTTCATCATCCTTCTCGTCGTCCTCGCGGTCCGCGATCGATGCTGGCATCTGATAAACGCGCAGGTAGCCATCGAATTTCTGGACCGTGCCGGTGGCTCGGAATGTATAGTCGCCTGCGGAAATATCAATCGTAGTCTGATCGAAAATCGCCGGGAGCATCTGCGAAGCCACAAAGCGCTGCCAGATCAGTTGGTAAAGCTTGAAAAGATCTTCATCGAGGTACTTGCGAACGTCTTCCGGCGTGCGCATGGCGTCGGTGGGCCGCACCGCTTCGTGCGCTTCCTGCGCGTCCTTCTTCGATTTGTAATAGTTGGGCTTTTCCGGCAGATAGTTCGAGCCAAAGCGCTCGGGGATCAATTCACGAACTTGGATCAACGCGTCGTTCGAAACGTTTACAGAGTCCGTGCGCATGTAAGTGATCAGCGCCACCGAGCCTTCGTCACCGAGTTCCACGCCTTCATAGAGTTTCTGCGCGATAGACATGGTTCGCTTGGCGGTGTAGCGCAGCCGGTTGTAAGCCGCCTGTTGCAATTTGGAAGTCGTGAACGGCGGCGGAGGATTGCGCTTCTTCTCTTTTTGCGCAACGCTGGCCACCTGCCACTTGGCCTTGCTCACTGCCGCGACAATCTTGTCGGCACTCTCCTGGTTCGAGACCGCGATATCTTCGCCGTTATGCTTGAACAGCTTGGCTTCAAACAGCGGTGGCTTCCCCGCATCCAGCATCGCGTGAATCGTCCAATATTCCTGCGGGATGAATGCGCGGATTAGCTGCTCGCGCTCGACGATCAGCCGCAGCGCCACAGTCTGCACGCGCCCCGCGGAAAGCCCGCGGCGCACTTTGTTCCAAAGTAGCGGAGAAACCTTGTAGCCCACGATGCGATCCAGCACGCGGCGCGCCTGCTGCGCATCCACCAGATTGGTGTCTACCTGCCGGGGTTTATCGAACGCGGCGCGAATCGCCTTGGGCGTAATCTCGTTAAAAGTAACGCGAAAAATCTTTTTCGGGTCGATCGCCACAACTTCTTTTTTCGGCTCGTCGTCCTTCTTTACAGGTTCTTCCGGCAGCGCCACTTTTTTCTTGAATCTCGAGACGCTGGGTTCTTGCTCGGTGAACTTCGAGGGCTTCGAGAGCACCATGGCGAGATGCGCCGAAATCGCCTCACCTTCGCGGTCCGGGTCGCCCGCCAGGTATACGGCATCCGCGGTAATTGCTGATTTGCGAAGGTCGTTGATGACTTTGCCTTTGCCCGCGATGATTTGCAGCGTAGGTTCAAAAATCTTGTCGTCGTCGATGCTGATCAACTTCCCGGCTGGAATTTCCTTGGTCTTTGCTTTCTTGCTGCCCTTCTTAGCTTTGCTCTTCTTTTTCTTCTTGCCACCCTCTTCTTCT
>Ga0210409_10008479_pt1 | contig 10462 bp, 5 predicted proteins | sample IncBWH17MmetaG_FD_161649 | JGI IMG/M metagenome (GOLD analysis project Ga0210409, IMG submission 161649) | Forest soil microbial communities from Barre Woods Harvard Forest LTER site, Petersham, Massachusetts, United States - Inc-BW-H-17-M | ecosystem: Environmental > Terrestrial > Soil >...
CGAGAAACTTTGCCGCGGATTCCGCTACATTTCGAACGTCGCCGGTCAGCAGAACCGTCCTCAACCCCAGCGACTTGAGCGCGGAGATCGCCTCAACGGCTTCCGGGCGCAACGTATCTCCGATCCGAATCGCTCCCAGGTATTGCCCGCCGTCCGCCACGCCGATTTCCGACCCCGAGGCATCGGGCGTCCACGCCGATACGCCGATTCCCCGTTCCTGCAAAAACAGCCGGTTCCCAACAACGATTTCGCTTCCATTCTGGCGCGCAAGCACACCTTTCCCCGGAGCGTATTCGAATTGGTCCGGGTCGCTCCACGCATAATTCAGCTCCCTGGCTTTATTCAAGAGCGCTTTTCCGACCGGATGCTCGGAACGGGATTCGGCAATGGCCGCGGCGACGAGCAATTTTTCTTGGCTTACCCCCGCGGCTGGCCGAATTTCGAGCACGTCCACGCTTCCATAGCTCAACGTGCCGGTCTTGTCGAGGACCACGGTGTCCCCTTGCGAAAGAACCTCCAAATACAGGCCGCCCTTGATGATGGCGCCTTTCTGCGCCGCCTGTCCGATCGCTCCGAGGACCGCCAGCGGCGTGCCCGCTGCGATCCCGCAGGCGCCGGCCACGATCACGACGGAAATCGTGGAACGGATGTTGTACGTGATCAGGAAGGTCAGTGCGGCGGCGCCGAGGGCGAAATAGACGAGGTAGCCCGCGAGGCGGTCGGCAGTCTTCTGAATCGGTGCCCGCGATTTCTCCGCGCGCTCGACTTCTTCGATGACCTTTCCGAAGGTCGTTTCGCGCCCCAATTTTTCGACGCGAATTTCAAGTGCGCCCGATTGATTGATCGTTCCGGCGTAGACCCCGGCGCCTGGAAGTTTTTCGACCGCCTGCGATTCTCCGGTAATCGCCGCCTGGTCCACGAACGAATTGCCCGACACGACCGCGCCGTCCACGGGAATGCGCCCGCCGGGACGCACCAGGACAGCATCGCCGGGGCGGACCTGCTCGATGCCGCAATCCTTCCACTCGGAGCCGCGCCGCACCGTCGCCGTGTTGGGCAGCAGATCGAGCAGGTGCTGAATCGCGTTCCGCCCGCGCCCCACGGTGAGTCCCTCGAGAATTTCCGCGGCCAGGACGAAGAGGGTAATCACGAGAGCGGTGAAGGTTTCCCGGATGGCGAGCGCGGCCACAATGGCGATGGCCATCGACAACTCCATCGTCATGCGGCGTTGCACTATATTTTCGTACGCCTCATGAAAAATAGGATAGCCGCCGGCCAGCGTGCAAATCGCCCCGATGACGCTGATGTAAGGAACCGACAACTCGCGCGCGAACCAAATCACGATGGCAGCTATGGCGACGAATAGGACGCGGCCGAGGTCGCGCCAATTCAGCGCGTGGGACCCTTCATGCTCCTCGGTGTGATCTGCCACCGGCTTTCCGGCAACGGATTCCGGAGAGGGAAGCGGCTGTGTTTCCGTGTGCGCATTTTTGACAGCGGATTGAGACATAACGCCAACTCCTCTCGCGGCGGCGGACGACGTCAAAGGAAATGAAGGTTGTGCGGCGAACCCTTTTATACCATACCGGGATATGGTATGCCAGCCCGATTTCCGGATCCACTTTGGAATTGCCGGTATCGCGCGAAGCTTGCCTATTCCGATTACAACGGCCGCAAAACTGTCACGCGCGCGCATTACGGCCGGGCCCGGCAGGCAGCCAGGTGTGCTTATGCCACCTCCATCCAAGCCCTGGCATCAACCGGTGCTTCACATAGTCGCGCGAATAGCGCACTCGGAAACGCCGCCAAATCAGACCGGCAATGCGCTCGGTGGTCCAGACAGGCGTGTCGAATCCATGGGCTGCCGGCCCCTGCTCCAACAGGCTGGGGAGTCGCGCCAGTTTTTCACGAGCCAGCTTAGGACGGGGCCCTCCGGTTTTTGGGCGGCGGCGCAGTCCTTGCTCGCCTCGCAAACGATGCCAGGCGGCCCATCGCTGCACCGATTGTCTGCAGACGCCCAGGGAGCGGGCAACTTCAGCCATCGATTCGCCGCGTTCCAAGCGGGCGACGGCCGCAAAGCGTCGCGCCTCCAATTTTTTTGCGTCGCGCTTCGCATATCCCAGTTGCCTTGGCATGTTCCAGGCCCTCCAGGTAGGAAAGAGTCTTCCTCCACTTCATTCATGATGAAGGTTCAGTTCGCTTGCCCCTTGAATCCAGGAGGCACGGCGCGCTGAAATGCTTCTGCCCGGGCGATCTCTAAAAAAAGTGACCGCCCGGGGAAACCAGGGTCCAGTTTAGAAGTGGAAGCCCAACTCTCCCGTGACGGCCCGCGGCGTGACGTAGTGCGTCCCGCTGAACGTGGACAGGTAGTTGTACAGCGCTTCCTTGTTCGCCAGGTTGATCACCGTGACCCGCACGCTCCATTTGTACCGGTCGCCGCGGAAGAGGTTGTCCTCACCCACGGCGAGGTCAAAGAGGCTGCGCGGCTGGATGCGCTGCGGATTTTTGTCGTCCTGCTCGGTTCCAGGCAACGGCGGCCGGGTGTATAGGGACGCAAATGAGTTTTTGGGGCACGAAGGAAGGAATGCCGCGCCATTCGCTGGCGCCAGCGGATTTGGAGCGATCAATTGCCCGTTGCAAGTGAACCCGGCCTGGAACGCCTGATCTGCGGTTAGAGGCAAACCCGTGATGCCGTTGAACAAGCCGACTTGTCCCGAAGGGACGTTCGGGTTTCCACCCGTCAAATTAGCTGCCGCAAAATCCGAGGCAGGCGTCGAATTGTTGCATGTCGCCGTGAACGCATAACACGGCACCGTACCCGCTACCAGTCCGCTGTCATATCGCCAGTTGAAGCCGAACCATGGCCCGGTCTTCCACGGTTGATATTGCAGGTGCGTGGTTTGGTTGAACTTCTCGTCGTGGTCAATGCGGAAGACGCCGGTCGCAGGGCCGATGACGGGCACTCCAGCCTTTTGCGGCAGAAAGAAGCGGGCGGCGACGCTGGACATCACTACTTCTCCCGAAAAGCCGTGCCAGGTCGGCACGCTCGCGCGAACCGTAAATCCGGGGATCTTGGACCTCTCCCACATGATCGGGTAGGTGATGGGGGTTGCGGCTACGATGCCGAAGTCGAAGGCGTTGTGGGTGTACTTCCAGATGTACTCGGCGTCTATGACCAGGTGCTTCCCGAACGCCTGTTGGAATCCGGCGTGAAATTCGTTGCGGAAGCCTGGAAGAATCGGCCCGGCGTTTCCTTGTGAGCACGTGGTACTAGGCAGCGGCACAAGTTCGGCAATGACGGGGTAAATCGCAGTCGAGCCATTGAAACTACATCCTACGCTGGCGATGATCAGGTTCTCGTTGAATGGGCTCTCCAGGGTTCGAGCGTAGGAAACGCGAAGAACGGTATTGGTCGGCTTTATGTTATAGGCAATGCCCAGCCGAGGCTGCGCCTCGGTGGCTCGGCTGATCCCTCTATAAATATCGCCTCGAAGGCCGAGATTGAAGGACCAACTCTTTACGGTGATCGTGTCCTGGACGAACAGCCCGATTTCTTTTATGTCCGTGTGGCCTTGAAAATGATATTGATTCAGATTTGGGTTCGTCGCCGGGTTCGTCAGGTCGAATGGCAAGGAGGCACTGCACGTCATCAAGGTTGCTGGCGGCGTGTCCCCAATAGCGACGCACGATCCCGTCGGTCCCGAGATTGACCCAATGTACCCTGGATCAACGACCCCAAGATGTTCATCTTCGTTCAGGAATGTGTGTTCAAAGGTGACTCCCGCCTTGAAATTGTGAACGCCTTTCACGTAGGAGATGCTCGCGCGTGCGCCCGCATTGGTGAGCGTTCGGTCTTGAGTGATCGTCGAGCTCTGCAGGTCCGGACTAAAGTCCGCAAAGGGATCTGCAGATGGGTAGTAGTTGTAGTGGTCGCGCCGCACGAAGCCGCCCAGCGTAAAGACGGCAGCGGAGCCAAACAGGTGAGTCCAGGTGGGCGCGACGTTAAATGTCCCGATTTGCGAGCGCTGGTCCGTGGGACCCAACGGATTGCCGGTAGTTGGGTTGATCAGGAACGTGCCCGCCGCATTGCAACCCGCTGGTGATGTTGGTGTTGCCGTTGATACCCCTACGGTGCAGGTATGGAATTCCTGGTCGTAGGTATTGGGATTTTGAAACCAGGATCGAGTGTACTCTAAGTTCAGGTGCAGGGAATCCGCTCCGGACACCTGGAAGTCCAAGCGATCGAAGACGTTTTCTTGATTGCCCTTGTCGTGCATGGTCACGAATTCCGGAGGGTCGAGAAAACGCCCGGTGTTCAAGCCGGCAGCAGAAATAAAGTTTCCCCACTTCGCTCCCCCGTAAGCGAAATTGAAACCTGCCGTGGCTGTGCCAAAAGTGCCGTAGGACGATGTCACGCTGCCGTGGGGCGTGGTTACGCCTTGACCCGATCGTGTGGTCACGTCAATCACCAGGCTCGTTTTTCCGCCGTACTCGGCTGGCGGCGCGCCCTGAATGACCGTCATGGATTCAATGGCATCCACCGGAAGCTGATTGGAGAAAACCTTGCTCTGCTGGTCCGTGATGGGCTGGCCGTCGATAGAAAAAGAGTTCTGCGCGTGATCACCCAGCCCATGAAAGAGCCCATTGGAATCCGCCGCGATTCCGGGTGCAGAGAGGGTGACCAGCGAACTCAACGACGACGACGCGCTTTCCAGGGGAAGCGTGTTAAACAGATCGCGATCCACGTCGGTGTGCGCCGTGGATTCCGTTTCGATCAAATCACCTGCCGTCGCTTCCACGGTCACGTTGCTGACCTGCCCCGCAAGCGTCAGGTTGATTTTCAGGCTCACGGTCATCGAGGAACGAACCTCGACATCCTGAGAGTAGGGAGTGAACCCAGCCAAATTAACAGTCAAGTGATAAGGATTGTAGGGGACGTTTACGAAGCTGAAATTTCCAGCCGTATCCGTCGTCGTGGAACGGTCCAGCCCGCTGACCACGTTATGAATTTCCACCGTCGCTTTCGGAACAACTGCGCCGACAGGGTCGAGCACCGTGCCGGTAATCGATGCCGAATTTCCAACGCCCTGCGCGTGCATCAACGGCGCGGCAATTACAAAGAACAAAAACACTGCGAGAGCTATAAGAGTTCGTATAAATCGCATCCCAATCCTCCTCGGATCGCGCCTAGGCGCTAAAGAAAGGCCAAAATGGAATGCTGCTGCCCGCAAAATGGGCCGCGGCACGCGGAATCTGTATGATTTTGTGCTTGGTGATTGCTTAGGCGGCGGGAGGCGCGCGGGGAGCGGTCTGCGAAATGACGGGCCCGGTGGCAATAACAATATCTTCCGGCAGCGGCACAGAAGCGACCGGCTTCAGCAAAGAAACCGAGGGCACGGCGACGAACTGCGCCGGGACCTGATGGCCCAAATGGCAGTACGGACAATTCGCGTCGTCCCTCGGGCTTTGGTGATTCCAATCGCTGACCACGCCCGTGGCAAACACCAGGATTGCGATCAGCGTCACCGAAACCCCAAGTACGCGAATCGTCTTCCACACAGTCGCGCGGAAATCCATTGCAAATCTCCTCTGTCCCCCAACGGGAACGCGTAGCCATGAATCGCCAGAGGTTGCCACCCAAATCAATGGGCGTGTGCGCCGGACCAAGTCTTTGGGTCCACGCAGCATCATCTGAATCAGAGGAAGAAATTCTTGCTTACGCAGCAGGGGGTGCGCGCGGTGCAGTCTGCGAAAAGACATGGTCTATAGCCGGAGTTGCGTCTTGCGGCAGCGGCACGGAAGCGGCCAGCTTCAGCAATACCTCGGACGGCGCGGCGACGAGTTGAGCCGGGGTCTGATGCCCCAGGTGGCAATACGGACAATGCGCGTCGTCGCTCGGGCCCTGGTGATTCCAATCGCTGACCACGCCCGTGGCAAAGACCAGCAGCACGAGGAGCGTGAGCGAAACCCCGAGCAGGCGAATTGTCTTCTGCGTGGTCATTCTGGTGAATCTGAGCCGAGCCACTAAAACCGCGATAATAGTATCCTGACGTTACGTCCACGTAAAGTGTTGCTTGGTAAGCACCCCCGAAAAGTAACGCCCGGACAGTCAATTTGCCCTTTTACACTTGCAACACGTCCCCCGGCTTCGCGACCATTTCGTACAGGACCGGGTTGACGAAAAATCCAAGGAAAAGCCGCGAGATCAGCCCCGCGACAATCACAATCGCGAACGGCTTCTGCGTGTCCGAGCCGATCCCGGTCGAGAGCGCCGCGGGCAAAAGTCCGAGGCAAGCGACTAACGCCGTCATCATGATGGGCCGCAGGCGCAGCAGCGCCGCCTCGCGCGTCGCCGTGCGGATATCGCGATTTTCCAGGCGCAGCTTGTTGATGTAGGACACCAGGATCACGGCCGTTTCCACCGATACGCCCATCAACGCGAGCAGACCCAGCGCGGAGCTTACGCTGAATGGTGTGTGCGTAAGTTTCAGCGCGATCAACGCTCCCACCGGTTCCGTCATCACCACGCCGATCATCACCGTTACCGGAAACTTAAAGTTGCCGTAGAGCGCGAAAAGAATCATGAAGATCAGCAAAATGGCGAGCGGTCCGATAATGGCGAATTGTTCCCGCGCCGCGACATATTCGCTGTACTCGCCGCCCCAGTCGAGCCTGTAACCTTGCGGCAGCGCCACTGACTGGCGCACAGCGTTCTGCGCGTCGCTCACCGCGCGCGCCAGGTCGCGCCCCTCGATGCTGAATTGCACGCCGATGTACCGTGAATTATTCTCGCGATAAATAAACGAGGCGCCGTTTCCCTGCCGGATGTTGGCAAGCTCCGAAATCGGGACTTGCTGGCCGGACGGCGTAGGCACGAGCAGATTTCCGATCGCCCGCGTGCTGGACCGGTATTGCGGCTTCATGCGCACTACCAGGTCAAACAACCGCTCCCCCTGAATGACCTGAGTCGCAGCCTGCCCGCCCACGCCGGCCTGGATCACCCCCTCAACGTCCGACACGTTGATGCCGTAGCGGGCGATTTTTTCGCGATCCACATCAATCTGCACGCTCGGCTGGCCCAACTCGCGGACAACTGTCAGCTCGGTGAATCCAGGAACTTGCGAAAGAATCCGCTTGATCTCAACTGCCTTGTCTTCCAGAACCTGCAAATCTTGGCCATAGATTTTCACCGCGAGCGCGCTCTTCAGGCCGGTGAGCGCTTCATCCACGGCGTCCTCGGCCGGTTGCGTGTAGTTAAAAATGACGCCGGGATAAGCCTCGAGTTTCTTTTGGAGGTCTTCGGTCAGCTCCGCTTTGGTCTGGATCGGGCCCTGCCCCCATATTTTGTCCTTGTACGGCCTTAGGCCGACGTAGAATTCGCAATTGAAAAATCCGGTGGGATCGGTGCCATCATCAGGCCGGCCCAACTCCGATCCGACTTCCGTCACCTGCGGATAAGACATTAAAATATTGCGGATTTGTGGCGCGAACTTTGCCGCTTCCTCAAACGAAATCGTGTACGGCATGGTGGCGCGGACCCACAGCGCGCCTTCGTCCAGGTGCGGCATGAACTCGCCGCCGATATAGGGAATCAAAACAAGCGTGGCCGCGAAAATAAGCGCCGCGACAATCATCGTCGTTTTCGGATGGTCCAGACACCAGTCGAGCTCTCCTGCATAAATTCCTTTCACCCATTCGTACGGCCGGTTCACGATCTCCTTTACGCCTTTCTTGAACCAGTACGAGGCGAGTACGGGCACCAGCGTGAGCGTGAAGATGAGCGATCCCAGGAGCGCGTAGGACATCGTCTCCGCCATGGGGACGAACAGTTTCCCCGAGGGGCCGGTGAGGGCGTAGATGGGAAGGTATCCGGCAAGAATGACCGCGACGGAGTAAAAAATCGGCCGGTCCACGTCGCGCGCCGCCGCCGCTATAACTTCACTCAATTTGTAATCCTGCCCGGCGCGGTCGGCGAGTTCCCGGTAGATGTTCTCCATCATCACCACCGTGCCGTCGATGATGATCCCGAAGTCGATCGCGCCGATCGAGAGCAGGTTGGCGGGCACGCCCCGCCCGTGCAAAAGGATGAAAGCGAAAAGCAAACTAAGGGGGATCGTCAACGCGACAATGATCGCCGCGCGAAAGCTGACCAGGAAAAAGATCAGCACGATCAGGACGAGCGTCATGCCCACTAGCATGTTGTGCTCGACTGTGTCAATCGTTAGCCGCACCAAATCGCTGCGGTCGTAGAACGGGCGCACCTTCACGTCGGATGGCAGGATGTTGTTGTTCAGCTCTTCCGTTTTTTTCTCCACGCCCGCGAGCACGTTTTGCGTCTGCTCGCCGCGCAGCATGAGGATCACGCCTTCGACCGAGTCGTCATTTTTCTGAAAGCCGAATTCGCCGAGGCGCGGCGCGTTTCCAATGGTCACTTCGCCGACATCGCGAATCCGCACGGGAACGCCGTTGTTGCTCCCAACGACAATGTTTCCTATGTCCTCGGTCTTGGTCACCAGGCCCAACCCGCGCACGTAGAAAAACTGTGAGCCCTGCGAATAGAATCCCCCGCCCGCGTTGGCGTTGTTTGCCGCCAGCGCGTTGATCACCTGCGGCACGGGGATGTGGTAGTTGTAAATCCTCGCAGGATCGAGAAGCACCTGATACTGCATCACTGTGCCACCGAACCCTGAATCGTCCGCTACTCCGGGCACCGATTTGTAGGCTCGCTCGACCACCCAGTCCTCAATCGTTTTCAGTTGCTGCGGCGTACGATCGGGACTCTCGAGGACGTATCGATATACGAGCCCCGACGGGCTAAACAGCGGCGACAGGCTCGGCGCCACGCCCGTGGGCAGTTGCACATCCGCCAACCGCTGAAAAACGATTTGCCGCGCCAGGTAATCGTCGGTGCTTTCCTGAAACGTCATGATCACGTCGGAAAGCCCGTAGAGCGAAATCGAGCGCATTACTTGCATGTGCGGCACGCCGTTCATTTCCACTTCGATTGGCAACGTCACCAGCCGTTCGATTTCTTCGGCCGCGTGCCCCGGCCACTGCGTGATGACCTCCACCATGGGAGGCGAAAGATCCGGATAGGCGTCCACCGGCATGCGCTGGAAGGAAAGCGCGCCCGCCACGACGACGAGGAGAACCAGCATCAGCACCAGAAAGCGCTGGCGGAGTGCGAATTGAACGAAATGATGAATCATAGTTGCGTCTGCCCCTGACTCACCGCTGGAGCGAGTTCTGAAATTGCAAAAACAGGCTGCCGTCACCGACGACTTTGTCGCCGGCCTGCAGCCCGCTCAATATTTGTGTTTTTCCGCCCTGTGTTTCGCCGAGCGTCACCATGCGCCGCGCGAACTGGTTCGCGCCGGTCTGAATGTATACGTACGGCATGTTTTCGGTGTCGCGCAGCACAGCCGCGTCCGGAACCAGCAGCGCGTTTGGAATGTTTCCGGCATGCACTTCCGCGGTCACGTACATGTCTTTTTTCAGCCGCTCGCCGGGATTGGATGCTTCGATGCGCGCCTGCAGGGTCCGCGTGGTCGGATCGAGCGCGGGCGCGACATACTGAATCTTGCCGCGTACCACGCCGGGATAAGTTTCATTATCGATCGTCACGTCCTCGCCGACACGCACGTAGGCGATATCATTCTGGTAAATATTGACCATTACCCACACGCTGTTCAAATCCGAAAGCGTGAAGCACTGCGTTCCTCCCGCCTGCAGCAATTGCCCGGGCGAGCACAGGCGCTCCACAATCTCTCCCGCCATCGGCGCCAGCAGCGGCAATTCCGCGGACGAAGGAGCGGTCACCACGCTTTCCGGATTCGCGATGCCCAGGACGCGAATGGCCTGCTCGCTGGATTGCAGGTCCGCCTCCGCCTGCGTGCGGTTGGATTCGGCCTGCTCGAGATCGGCCTGCGCGATGGCCTGGTGCGCGTAGAGATCCTGCGCGCGTTTGTAAAACCGCTCGGCGAGTTGGGAAGCATCGCGCGCCTTGATGTAGGCCGAGCGCAACTGTGAGTAGTCCGGGCTGGCGACGTACAGCAGCGGCTGTCCTTTGGTCACGTGCTCGCCGGGCGTGACAACGATGCGGCTCACGGGCCCGCCCACCTGTGTGATCACCGGCGTCGTCACGTAACTGTTGTAAGCCACAGCTCCGGAGAGGCGCAGGGTGCGCTCAATCGGCGCCTGCGCGACCGTGTAAATCTGGATATGCGACATTTGATCGGCAGGCAAAGAAAATAACTCCGCTTTGCTCGCCGCGCTTTCGGCGGTCGAAAACGAAGTCATCTTATTGGCGTTTTCATTCCCGCCGCCGCAACCGGCGAGCGCAAGCACGACGGCCAGCGCGCCGCAGAAGAACGCGGGACGCCACACGCTCGCCGCGACGAGCGGCCGGTTTCGGCTTACATCCTTGCATTTCATCTTCATGGCAAACTCCTGGTTCCCACCG
>Ga0210409_10008480_pt1 | contig 10462 bp, 10 predicted proteins | sample IncBWH17MmetaG_FD_161649 | JGI IMG/M metagenome (GOLD analysis project Ga0210409, IMG submission 161649) | Forest soil microbial communities from Barre Woods Harvard Forest LTER site, Petersham, Massachusetts, United States - Inc-BW-H-17-M | ecosystem: Environmental > Terrestrial > Soil >...
CGGCAGCCATTACAGTCTCCCCTTGACGCCCTGAAATATCATTTCCACGGCCAGCGCCGCGATCACCACCCCAAACACGATTCGCAGCGTGCGCACCTTCGCGCCCGGTAGCACGCGCGCTCCCGTCAACGCCCCCAGCAAAACGCCCAGCATCACCGGCATCGCCAGCGCCGGATCAATGTAGCCGTTCCGCAAATAAATTCCGGCGCTCGCCGCCGCTGTTACTCCAATCATGAAATTGCTGGTCGTAGTGGACACCTTGAACGGAATTTTCATCGCTTGATCCATCGCCAGCACTTTCACCGCGCCTGAACCGATACCCAATAGTCCCGACAAAACTCCCGCTACGTACATCAATCCAAACCCCAGCGGAACATGCCGCACGTGGTAGGTTTCCAGCCCGTTCGGAGTCGGATACGATCCATCCAATTTCAGCAGCGTCGCAAATTGATCCGGCGGCAGCCCTCGATGCATTTCCTCGTGAATCTGCGTCGAACTGTAAGCCGAATACAAAAGCACCAGTCCGAACACGATCGCAATCACGGAAGTTGATAAATGCGCTGCCAGCACCGCTCCACTGATCGCGCCCACAGTCGTCGCGATTTCCAGAAACATCCCCACGCGCATATTCGAATACCCTTCGCGCAAATAAGCAGCTGCCGCGCCCGAGGAAGTCGCGATCACTGACACCAGCGATGCGCCAATCGCGTAGCGCACGTCCACACCGAATAGCAGGGTCAGCAGCGGCACGATCACCACGCCTCCGCCCAGCCCGGTGAGCGATCCCAAAAATCCGGCCACGAATGATCCGAGCGCAACCACCAGACTGAATGCCAGAGCGTTCAAATGCAATTATCCCTGCTTCTCATCGTCGGAAAGGCAGTCCAAGGCGCAGGTAGGCTACCACGGAGAACGCCGCCGCGCATTGCCCGGTTTCCCGGGTCTGAGGTCGAATCGCGGCGCCTGTTGTCGGGAAGAAATTTTCACTACTTGGTATCGGCGGGTCTTGCTTCGGCTGGATTCTTTTCCCCCGCGAGGTCGTAAACGTATCGAATTTCCACGGGGCCGTACGAGCGCGTCTTTTCTAGCCGCACGGTTTCGTAAAGCTGCTTACCTCCGGGTGCTGGCTCGTACGAGCGTGTGATCCTGGCTCCGCGTGATCCGTCATACTCTGCCACTAGCCGAAAGCTCTCCATCCAGTACGCGTCGAATTCCTGATATTTCTCGTCCTTCGGTTTTTGAACCTTGCGGCCGTCGGTGTAGTAAACGCGCTTGCGGCCCAGATCATCCGTCATATCTATTTCCTCGCCACTGCCATCCTTCGGAGCACCCACGTCTTTGGCACTGCTCGCATCTTTAGCTGCGTTTCCATCCTTCGCGTCGGTCGAGGTCGCCGGATCTTTCAGCGCCAGAGTCAATGATCCGGCGGGATTCAGCAGTTCCTGCATCTGCGCGCGATCCAGTTCGCTGTCGGTGCCGGTGTTTCCGCCCTTTCTCGGCGAGCCACCACCCCCTCCGCCTCCCCCAGGAAACGGCGAGCCCAGGCCACCGATGTGTACTCCCGTGCCCGTCCCGTTCCCGCCGCCATTGCCACCCCCGCCGCCTCGGGGACTCGTGACGCTTCCCTCGTTGCTCGCTTCCTTCATTTTCTCGTGCGGTTCGTCGCTTTCGTCGACATTCAACTTCCAGTATCCGAAGAGTTGTTTCCGTTGTGGTAGGGCTGGCTCCGCAGCCCGCACAGTTGGTCCGGACGCAGGTTGTGTCGTATCGGGCGATGAGTCCGGCGGCCGCATCGGCCCCGGCGAGGCTTGTGCGTGCAGCACTGCTGGAAACGCGGCGCATCCGGTGCCCACCAGTGCGAACGCCGCCAGTACCCTCACGCTTCGGAATTTTCTGATGTTCCTACCCTGCATCGTGCCCCTCGCTCGCCATAATGTAGACGTGAATGCACCGGCCCTTCACCAGCGAGCTAACAATTAGGGATGCCAAAAATCGCGGATGGGATGTCACTCCAGTTCTTATGAAAGGTGCCGCTCGATCCCTTCTCCACGCGATGGGAATCCCGAACGAAGTGAAACCTGCCGCGGCGAGGGTCCTCCGTCGCATATTATTGTGTCGCAGCACTGCTTCCAGCCCGGACCTGCACTTTCTGCAGCAGCGCCAGAAACTCTGCGCGCTTGCTTCCTCCGGTCCCAATCGCGGCATAAGCCACATGGATCAACTGCTGATTAGAGCGCCCACTGTCGCGTACCCACGGAAATGGGCTAACCCCTCCAATCGCCCAGAAAAAGTCTGTCTGCCCGCCTTGCAGGTTTGCCGGCAGATTGAAGTGTGTAACTGCGCCTTGGCTCACGGGCGAGTTTCGCAGTGCCTCGAACACGTACCAGGTCATCTCCGGCGACGCCACGCGTTCCATCGGCGACAGATAAAACTGCGCCATCATCCCGTACGCACGCGGGCCATCATTGGTCTGCACAAACGTGATTCCGGAACTCACCTGCGCTCCAAAAAAGCCGGATAGAGTAGCCTCATGTCGGCAATGGTAGGACACTTGCAATACCGGCGGCGCGCTGCTCGACGTACTCCCGGGTAACGGTGCAAAACTGGCTCCTCCATTCGTCCCCAGCACTTCGTCGATGCACGCACCATCGGGAGGGAAGAAATAATAGAAGAGCAAATCGAGCACGCTCATTCCTGAACCGGCCGGCATGTGCATCTGTGTGTCCAGCCAGTTCGGATCGTGTCCGAACAAGGGATTGTCGGAGGTCGCGAACTGCAGAATCGCGAACTGCTGCGGATTCTCGAGTGAGAGAATTCCGCCCAAATGAAAAGGCGGGGCATAGGGAGCCAGCGCGTCCGGCGGGCCGGCGCCCCCGGCATCGAATTCGCGCCACGTCGGCGTCAATGAAATGGAAACGCCGGTCGCAACTCCGTGCACGATGCCGCCTGCCGCAATCTGGCCCGGTGTGTCGGTCCCGGAAGTTTGGGCACTCACCCTCGGCGCGTAGACCGCCACCGTTGACAAAGCACTTAACGTTGTTGCAACCCACACCCCCAGATTCCGCCCAAGCATCATTGGTTCCCGCTCCGTGCCCCGCGCACTGTTCCTGCAGTGTGCCAGCATCCACGGCCAAAAAAAAGCGACAGTTCGTAGCACAGGCCTGCGCTCTGTTCCGCCGACGAGCAAGCTCTTTTTGGAGTGGAAGGGGCTTGCCCCCCTTCGCTTGGCGAGGTTTGCCTCCCTGCCCTGCTACCGACCTCGCGTCGCGTGTACGCGGTCGCCAACGCACGCACGTCGATATGATGACATTCTCCTCCCGAGCGATGCGAAGCCTGTCTTCCGCAGGAAAGGGCTCTCACCCCTGGCTGTCGCAACGCGACCGGCGTAGAAAGACAAACGCCCCGGGAGGTTCTGTCACGGGGGCGTAGTCTAATTTTCGAAGTATTTAGGGCTTCTTCGCGGACTTGCGGCGGCCACGGCGCTTGGTTGGAGGTGTGGCGGGAGGTTCGCCGACCAGCTCGGCAGACCAAATGGAAGTAACGAATTTCTTTACGCCGTGATCATCGAAATCAATCGTGGTGCGCTCGGTGTTGGATTCCGTGACGATCCCCATACCGTACTGCTCGTGACGAATGGACTGCCCTTCCACTAATATTTGCACCGACTCCTCCTTGGATGATTATCAAGTACCTTCGGAAAAGTACTGGCCTCACGACGCGCTTCCGCCCCGCGAAGCAATTTCATGGATTAGCGCTCGAGTTTGCTTCCCTGAAAGGGCGGGGGCTGGTTCCGCCCCTTTTCGGGTGTACGCCTACGTTTCTAGGAAAAGAACACGATCGCGCAGAACCGCCGCACTGTGTGAGCGCGTAGTGTTCGCGCTCCAAACACCGGCCAGCGACTCGCAAGCTTAATCAGCAGCGCCTTTCCGGCCGATAGCCAATCGGCCCGACACCGCGATAAGCACCGCCAGCCATCTTACTTGTCAGCGGATCGAATCAAATGGAGTTAGAGACCAACTACGTTCTCGGCCTGAAGGCCCTTCGGTCCCTGCTTCACTTCGAATTCAACCGCTTGCCCTTCGTTGAGGGACTTGTACCCTTCGGCCTGAATCGCCGAAAAGTGCACGAAAACGTCCTCGCCCGACTGGCGTTGAATGAACCCATAACCCTTTGCTGCGTTGAACCACTTCACTGTACCTTGCTCTCTGCTCACTGGGAAACTGCTCCTACTTTATTCATTCGGCGGTACTTAACCACCTCGAAGGCTATTTGTCATCTCCCACGCTTGGCCCTTTTGTCACAAAAAAAGGCCGTCGGACGGTTGCCCGGCAGCCTTTAGCGAATCGTGCCAAAAAAGGAACTTAGGAGCAACAAACGCATACCAAGGATACCACATTATACCCCTATTCGCAATGCCTTCTCCCGGAACGGGAGCTTGCCTGTGAAGCATTGCGCGCATGACCGCTAAAACTGCAAACCCACCTCTCCAATTAGAATTCGGCCCGTGTCGGAATCGAACAGCAGCGCCGCGTTACTGTCAATTGTGTAGATGGTCGCGTTGTAAGTCACGTTCGGGTTCATTCCCGAGATCACCACCGTACCACGCCCGGTCGTTGCGTCCGGTGGCGTCTTCACCACTGTCGAGGTCGCATTGATCGGGTCTCCGGCATTGACCGCGCTGAACGAGCTAATATCAATCGTTCCAGCACAGTTGGTTCCGCTCGACGACGTGCAGCTAGTTCCCCAAGAGACCGCCCCCGATAGATTCTGCTGATACGCGGCCGGCTGGTTATGGAGAACTCCTTGTCCGGCGAGACGGAAGGAGAAGTGATCTGTCGAGGCTAAGGTCGGAATGGCGGTCTGCTGAAACGCAGTCCCCGTTGCGAGTGCTGCGGTATCCAACTCCAAGATGACCGCAGAACCCTGCGCGGTCTGGTATGTCGCGAACTCCTGTGTGGTCGAGCTCGCGCCGCCCGAGCAGGTTCCACTCGATAGATTCAATTTCAAATCAATTCGCCCAGTCGCGGCGTCCACTGCATAAGTGCAAGCGCCCAGTGTTGTATCCGCCGTCACCGTGCCCGCATTGTTGCTGTCCAGAACTCCGCTAGAGGTTGCTCCGGCTCCGCTCGACACAAACACGCCACCCGCCGCGTAAACACCAGCTGTGGAATTCCCGCCCACAGTAAACACATAGTTTCCACTCATCAACGTAGCGGGCGTAAACGAAGTGCCCGTCAAGCCGCCATAGATATCGCCGCCCAGATAATTGTTGCCGTCAAGTTCGACGATGTGCAGTTGCGTACTTTGTTCCGCCGCGGTCGTGTTCACGATATAAAACGCATACTGGATGGAGCCCGTGGTAGCACTGGTTAGCGTGATCGTTCCTCGCCCGCTCCCGGGGAAAGTCGGATCCATCGCATACGTGCCCGAAAGCGTTCTATCCCCGGCGGTCACCTGGCCGCTAGGATTGAGGCTGTCGTTCACATCCAGAATCGTATTACTGTTCGAAATCGTTCCCGCACCATCTGCCGAGAATTTCCCAGCCATCCCCTGCGGAAAGAACGCCTTGTCTCCTCCGGAAACTGCAAACACATAAGGTCCGGAAAGCGCCGCCGGTGAAGTAGTCAACCCATTCAAATTCTGCTGGTCAATCGTTCCGCTGCCGGTAGTCTTCACGTCAAAACGCGTCAGAAGCGCGTGCTGAAAACTCGTCAGTACAAACTGCCAGGTATCCACGGTTCCCTGACCGGCTCCTGAACCTGAACCCACATTGATTTTTGCCGTGCCTCTTCCATCCGCGCCCACCGTGTAGGTCCCTGAGATCGAAACCTGGCTGGACGGGCCTGTCCCGAAATTATCCACGTCCTCTACGCCGCTCAGGATGTGACCGTTTCCGTCAGCCTGGAAGCTTCCGGCAACCGCGAAGAATCCTGTCTGGTCATTACCGGAATACGAAAAAGCAAACGGCCCGGTCAGCGAATGATCGGAAAATACAACCGTAAGCGTCGCGGTTGCCGTCACAGTTCCACTCGTCGCGGTAATCGTAACCGCGTTTCCTGTTGGTGGATTCGGCGGCGCGGTGTATAGCCCGGTTGAATCAATCGTCCCGATATTGGTGGCGCCGCTGACCGTAGAGGAAACGGACCATGTCACCGCGGTGTCGTTCACGTCGTTCAAAATTGCGCTGAACTGTTGGCTCCCGCCTGCCGGAACCTGCGCGGTCGAGGGAGTCACTGAAAGCCCCTGACCCTGTCCAACCGTCAAAACGGAAGTGTTCGACGTCACCAGCGTGCTATTAGTCGTCGAACCCGGCGTCTGAGGAGTCGTCGCCGTAATATTCACTTCGCCGTTCGTCGTGGACGGAACGATCCCTGGCGCCGTATAAATTCCCACGAGTGAGTCCGTCGAGGAGGCGCCGATCGTTCCCAGTGTCGAACTGCCGCCTGCGGTGCCGTTCACATACCACGTGATCGTTGTAGTTGTCGTGTTATTGGATGAATTGGATAGTGTGACTTGCGCGGTGAATTCTGTTGTTGTGTTGATTGGCACGCTGGCCGTTGACGGAGAGATCACTACCTTGGTCACTTGCACCGTACCGCTTCCGCCTCCACACCCGGAAAAACTCGCCAGACACGCGACCGTCAGTGCGAAAGCAGCCCAGCCCGGAATTCTCCCCCGCATCACACGCCTTCGATCGTTCCAGCACAGACCGCCAGCGAAAGTATTCCTTCGGCCATGTGCTTCAACGTTCTCTAGAACGACCCATTGGAAATTGCCGCGAGCCCATTGCCAAATTCGATCTCTGCTCATTTCCCTCTGTATGCTCACTCTCACAAAATGGTCCCGGGACGCACGCGTGGATACCTTGATTCCCCGGGAGAAAGAAAAAGTTCCAATTCTTAGAGGTACTGGCGTGCCGTTCGGTTGCCCCCAAATTGTTCATGCTGCGGGCATAATGAAGATCAAAAGGCCCCACATTCTACCTCGACAGTCGGACAAAGCAATTGGCAAACTTCCTTTTTTTTCATCCGCCGTGGCAGTGCGTCGCTTTATTGAGGCGAAACGGGGCTTCCGTAAAATGTTTTCAGCAGAATGATTCCGCCCACGATTGCTGCCGCTATACTCAAAAGGGTCCCAATCAGAAAGTATTCCGCAAATTGCTCGCGCTTGAACTCCGGATACCGTGCGATGGATTTCGCCGTCAAAATCAGCCCGGCCATGGCCGGCGACCGCAGAAACAACGCCGTCATCACCAAAAAACGCTCCAGCCAGCCAATATACATTCCCGCGCTGCTCAATTGCGCCGCCGATTCGCTTACCTGCAAATGTTTCAGCAATGGCTTGGTCATGAATCGAATCAGGTAGCCGCCGCCGAAGATCACTCCCACATACACCACAATCAGCAACAGCACGCGGTCGGAAGGGGCTCGCATCGCCTCGAAAAACATCAGCAGCGTGCGGCCCAGAGAAACGCGCACGATCCAGCATCCGGCGGCCACAATCGTCAAGAAGTGTGCGCACTGATCGATCGCGAACGCCGCAGTCCCGTCCGCCCACTCCGTCTTCCGTGCCAGCGTGATTTTGCACCAGTCAATCGCTAGGTGAATCACCGCCAGCCCCAAGACGGCGAGTTGAAAGCGGACCGAAAGAAACAAACCCCGTACGAAGAATCCCGGTACCAATACTCCGCAAGCGAAATACACGGCGCCGTGTTTCGCATATCCGGCCGCTTTCCCACTCCTTTTCTGCTTCACCATCCCCGGCGTCTGAAGCACAAAATCCGTCAGCAGGTGGGCCAGATACAGCGCCAAAATCGTCCTCGTAAGCATCTCCATGACCCGCCCTCCCCGCTTGTACGTTTTCGCACAATTTTCCGTACTTGTACGTTTTTGTACAACTATCCAAAATGCTTCTCAATCACGATTTTCATACCCGCGATCGTTTCTTCCATCTGCCAGAAATATCCTCTCTTCAAATTCCGCGACACCGTCGAATTATCCAGCCCTAGCGTTTTCGCGGCATCCTCCAGCCGGCGCCGCGCGCGGAACACCTCGATTGTCTCCCACTGCTTCTCCGTGATTCTCCGCACCAGCGTATCGTGCAGGGCATAAATCAAATTTGCGGTTGAGTCGAACACCTTATCCCGCGATTGGAATGCGGTCAGCACAGCGAACTTGCTTCCCGCGCTCCCCTTGATTCGCTCCAATGCCCCTCGCGCGAATAGAAACGCCTCTCCGCCCAGCCGATTTACAGGCGACTGAATCCGTCCCGGAACTGTTCCGAAGCCAATGCCCATTCTTAGCCGCAGCGGGCGCAATCGCGTCCGCAGGTCCATGATCAGCTCAGGTATGCGGGAATACTCCGTGGTGATCGTCTGAAATTCATCACCTGCGGTAACCGAATATGGCAGCCGGATGAATTTGCTCTTGGTATGTGCCCGCGAAGCCAGTGCCAGCCGCTGGCCCAGCACCGCACGCAGATCCCGCCGGGCACTCGACCCGATCACATCTGCAATCAATACCGCATAGCAATTCGTCTTCATTGTACGTTTTCGTACAATTTTACAGAATTGTACGATTCTGTACAACCACAAAAATCACTACCCTCGCCCACCATTGAGACCCGCGGCGCCCAAGATCCAATCTCTAAAGTGGTCGTATCATCCCCGGCAAATTCGCATCGGAAGTTCTGCCGCAGGCGAGCTTGCGATAGAATTACAGCCGGTAGGCCCCTCTCTCTCTGCTCTCTCCTGAGGGCGGCCTGCATTCAATGGACGCGAACAAAAGCGAAAACGCGGAGGCCGCACTACCCCGCATTCTCGTTGTGGACGATGATATCGAGTTGTGCGAACTCCTCCGCGAATACCTCGAACCGGAGGGCTTCCGGATTGATGTGGCATACAACGGCGCTGACGGTCTCGAGCGCGCACTCTCCGGAGACTTCACCTTAGTCGTCCTGGACGTCATGCTTCCTCAAGTCGAAGGATTTGAGGCGCTCCGCCGGATCAGGCAAAAAACTCTCCTGCCGGTAATCATGCTCACCGCCCGCGGCGACGATGTCGACCGTATTCACGGCCTTGAAATCGGCGCGGACGATTACTTGATGAAGCCTTTCAATCCGCGCGAGCTCGCTGCCCGCATTCAGGCCGTTCTCCGCCGCAGTGCACTTCCAGCAACCGAGGCCGTTCTCCAGGTTCCGAAAACCATTGTTCTCGGCGATATTGAGCTGGACCAAGGGGCACGCACCGTGCGGCGTAAGAACCGAGAGTTGGACTTAACGTCGGTCGAGTTCGATTTACTCGCATTCTTCTTGAAGACTCCCGGCCATGTCGTTTCCCGGGATGACATGGTAAAGGCCGTTCTCCGTCGCGAGCTCGTCTCGTTCGATCGCAGCATTGACGTGCATGTGAGCAACCTTCGCCGAAAACTCGGCCCGGCTCCCGACGGTGGCGACCGCATTCGCGCCATTCGCGGAGTGGGCTACGTCTACGTGCTGCCGGGCAAAGCCCGGAATCGGTGAACCGCCATGCAAAGCCTGTACTTTAAAATCTTTCTATGGTTCTGGCTGGCCATGGTCCTGGTTAGCGGAACGCTCATCTTTTCCGTGGTCACCACTCAAACGGAATTCACAGCGAACCGTGCTGAGGAACTCGACAAAATCCTCACATCTCTGGTGGCTGCTCGCGCCGCGGACATGCTGCAAGATCACGGCATGGGCGCCCTCGCGGACTATCTCGAATCGCTAGACTCCACTTTGCATTGGCAAGCTTTCCTCTTCGACGACGAAGCTAACGAAATCCTCTCTCAGCCCACGCCTGCGGAAGCCAACATCATTGCCCAGGCCGCTCTGCAAACCAATGACACCAGATTTCTGATCTCGCACGGCAGGAAGTACGTGGCCAAACGAACCACGGGCTCGGATGGAACTCGCTACGTCTTTGTGATGAGCGAGGAAGTCCCGTCAGTTACGAGCATTTTACGTGCGCCGCTCGGGATTCAAATCATTCGTGCCACGGTAGTGGCGTTCATGGCCGGGTTGGTCTGTTTTTGGTTAGCTCGATACATCACCGCCCCGATCAGACAGCTAAGCACCGCGACGCACCGACTGGCAGGGGGCAATCTGGCAGCCCGCGTGGACGGTTCCGCGACGCAACGCAAGGACGAAGTCGCTGACCTCGGCCGTGACTTCAACCACATGGCCGAGCAAATCGAATCGCTCATGTCCTCCCAGCGCCGTTTGATTCGAGACATCTCGCACGAATTGCGCTCGCCCCTCGCTCGTCTTGGAGTCGCTCTCGGCCTCGCGCGCCGGCACGCCAATCCTGAGTCCGTTTCTGCTCTGAATCGCATCGAGCTCGAAGCGGAACGCTTGAACGGCCTGATCGGCAGTCTGCTTCGCTTGGCCCGTCTAGAAAGCGGCGAAGCGCTGATGGAACAAAGCCCTGTCGAGCTCGACGCGCTCC
>Ga0210409_10008481_pt1 | contig 10462 bp, 8 predicted proteins | sample IncBWH17MmetaG_FD_161649 | JGI IMG/M metagenome (GOLD analysis project Ga0210409, IMG submission 161649) | Forest soil microbial communities from Barre Woods Harvard Forest LTER site, Petersham, Massachusetts, United States - Inc-BW-H-17-M | ecosystem: Environmental > Terrestrial > Soil >...
ATTCACTCGTCTGCCGTTTGGACATCCCGAGGCATTTATCGAAGCGTTTGCGAACATCTACCTCGAAGCCGCCCGTGCGGTCGAGGCCGAGGTAAATGGTCAACCGCCGCCAAAGGATCTGGACTTTCCAACCGCCGACGACGGCGTAAAGGGAATGGCTTTTATTACCGCTGCGGTTCAAAGCGCAAAGGACGGCGGCATTTGGACCAAGATGCCGAGGACTTAAGTACTCGAGAACTCAAGTACTCAAGAACTCAAGATCCGGAACTCGGCGCGAGATTGTTGGTTCTTTCTTGAATTCTTGGCTCCTACATTTGGCCGGATTTGCTTTCCTGGAACGAGCTCGAACTGTCCCGGAAACGCCGGCTTAGCCGAATACAACTTTAAATGAAGTTCCATACGCTCGTGTGGATATTAGATTCGACTTAATTAATATTCTTCTCATTTAAAAAGGTTCCGGTTTGCCCGCTCGACTATATTACCCTTCATTTTGGTAACCCTAAAATGGGTTGAATCCGTCGGAGAAAGGGCAAAAAGCCTGATGCTACATCATTTTCAGTCGATTTGGCCGGCCCAAATGCCAGGCTTGTATTTCATCCTGGCCAGCTTTGTCCTTTATCTGACGGGTCTGATGATTGGCCGTTGGTTAAAACGACGCGTGAATGTGGGGCTGGCGTGGGTTTCGCACGTTTTCATCGCAGCGGTTTCGATCACCATCGCTTCACGTCTCTTTCACGTTGATTTTCCCGGCGCCGGCGAAATCGGCATTGTTGCGGCAATTACCGCTGCATTTCCGCTCAACGCTATATTGCATCGGTTTGTATGGCCGTTGTACGGTTACCCCGGCGAAGGAGCACGAATCCCCTCATTTCTTCCGCAGGTTGTTGCAATCATCGCCTTCGTATTTGCAACGGTTCTCGGACTCGCGTTTTTTTATCACGTTACGATTCCGGGCCTCCTTGCCGGATCGGGCCTAATCGCGATTATCATCGGGCTCGCGCTGCAAGACACTCTTGGCAATATTTTTGCCGGTTTTGGCCTTCAGGCTGGCAAAGCCTATCGGGTCGGCGACTGGCTGATCGTCGATGGCAAGCACGTTGAAGTGGTCGAAATCAATTGGCGATCGACTCGATTCCGAAACAACGACGATGTCAGCTTTGATATTCCAAACAGCCAGTTAGCTAAGGCGACTATCGTCAATCTTTACTATCCATCACCGAGACACGCTGCACGCGTCCGTCTGAGCGTGGATCATCGAATCCCGCCGAACGAGGTCAAAGATGCGATGCTTCAAGCCACCTCAAACGCCCCCGGAGTGCTTCGCGATCCGTCGGCAAAGGTCTTCCTGATCGACTTCGCTGAATCGGCCGTACAGTACGAGATCAAATTCTGGTTGATGGATGGGAGAGTTTTTCCAGATATCATTGATGCTGTTCGGACAAACGTTTGGTACGAACTTAATCGGCGAGGCATTCGGCTGGCGTTTTCCACCCAACAGATTGAACTCGTCCGTAACGGACAGCTCAGCCGTAGACTCGAAATCGATTTGAAACTGCTCGCCGGCCAGCCGCTCTTTTCCAGTCTGGACCAGGATCAGTTGGCAAAGCTCGCGCTCGGAGCACGAAGGATCCGTTTTGGCAAAGGTGAAAGAATTATTTGCAAGGGGGAGTCTGGGACTTCCATGTTTATCCTTGCGAGGGGCACGGTCGAAGTTCTCGCCGAAAAAGAGGGGCGATCTTGGCCGGTCGGCATCTTAGCGGCAGGAGATTGCTTTGGAGAAATCTCTTTGCTCACCGGAGAGCCGCGAAGCGCTACTCTGGTCGCGGTGCTTGACTGCGAAGTGATTGAGATTGAAAGGGAGTCGATGGCCGTTTTGCTGCGAGAATACCCCGGGCTGGCGGAATCGTTGAGCGAAACCGTAGTTGCCCGGCGATCTGCCATGGAAATGCACCTTGCCAACGCTCCTGCGAATGGGGACGACCAGCTGAAAATAGCGACGAAGGAAAGTTTCTTGCGGCGACTCCGGCAATTTTTCCAGTTGTAACTGGGCGATTGCGAGCTTTATGGAGTATTTATCCGAGTTGTCCACGGCCCCATCGAGTGCGGACGTGCGATACATGCAACTGGCGTTGCGGCTGGCTTCAAAGGGCCTGGGAAAAACGAGCCCAAACCCCGCCGTTGGATCAGTGCTCGTACGTGACGGAACGGTCATATCCAGCGGCTGGCACAGGTGCGCGGGTGGTCCGCACGCCGAAATCGAAGCGTTATCTGCTCTGCCGAACCCTGGGTCCGCCGCAGGCGCCACGCTCTATGTAACTTTAGAACCATGCTCGACACACGGTCGTACCCCACCCTGCACAGACGCCATTATCGCAGCGAAAATTGGACGAGTGGTAGTTGGGGCGATTGACGTGAATCCGAAACATCAGGGGCGCGGGATCGAACAGCTTAAAGAAGCAGGAATCGCGGTAACGATCGGGGTGCTGGAAACTGAATGCGCACTGTTAAACGTTGGCTTCAGCAAATGGGTTACGGCGGGCATCCCGTGGATCATCGTTAAAGTCGCCCAGTCGCTCGACGGTCGCACCACGCGCCCTCCGGGCGAACCGCAGTGGCTTTCCAACAACCGATCCCTACGTTTGGTTCATCGTCTCCGAGCAAGCGTAGATGCAATTCTCGTTGGGGCCGAAACTGTCCGCCGAGATGATCCAAGGCTGACCGTGCGTCCCAGCATGGCGGGATTGCAGCCATGGCGAGTCGTCGTCACGCGGTCTGGGAACTTGCCGGCTGGTGCGAAACTGCTAACCGACGAAAATCGGGAGCGTACGATCATCTATCGAGACGTCGACTGGTTGGATATTTTGAAAGACCTGGGTACAAAGGGCGTAACCCGCCTTCTCGTTGAAGGTGGCGGTGATGTGTTGGGACAATTACGCGATCAAAATCTGATCGATGAAGTCTGGTGCTTTGTCGCGCCACTCCTAACGGGCGGTGATAAACCAAGCTTCGCGGGCGTCGGCATCGAGAGACTAGAGGAGGCGACCAGGCTGCATCGGATTCGTTATAAGCGTCTCGATGACGATGTCCTGATAATTGGTCACGTGCTCAGGGGTCTGTAGCCTGCATCGCTCACAAATCCTTAGCTTAGAGATTTCTAACCCGCAATGAGCTCGTCGATTCGGTCCAGCGGCGCCGGACGTGATTTTTTGCGGGTTAATCCTAAATTCCGAATTTGAGGACGATTCCAAATTTCGGAATTTGGGTTAATGCGGCCTGCGGTGCGAGGGGTAGGCGTGCGGGCGGTAGGCTGGTCCGTAGTTATAACGGCGATAGTAGTAAGGCCGATGGTGATACTCCGAATAAGCAACGCCTCCGGGATAGCGAGGGCGCGCGGATGCGCCGAACGGAGGGCCGGCCTTTGAATCAGAGATCGAGGAAAACAATCCAAAAGCCGCCAGCAGCAGAAGGAGGTACCGTTGCATAAGTCCACATTGTCGAGGACTTGGACGACTCCAGGCCGCCAGGTATTCGCTAAGATCGTGAATATGGGCGACCAAAAAAAATTAGCCCGAGCCTGGTTTGCTCGGGCTAAATCAACTTTCCATCCGGCATGCCTGTCGTTGAGCCATGGTCTCCGAAGGACCGGATCACTCGAACGTATTCGAGTGGCTGCGCCCTTTCGGCGCAGCCGCGCAATTAAAAACCTCAGACCTTAGGAGGGAGTAGCGGAAGGCGAAGGTGAAGCCGCTGGCGCGGTCGATTTCTTGTGGTGCGCCTTGTGATGATGGGTCTTCGCCGGGCTCGCGCTCGGAGATGGACTCGGGTCCGCGGCAAAAGCGCTGGATTGGGCAATAAAGCCAACGACCGCAGCTAGAAGCAGAATGTGTTTTATCATAACGATTTCAGGTTGTTCTTAATCAGAAGTAGGTTTGGTAGTCACTGTTTTTTAGCCGAAGCCTGGTCAACCATGGCTCTCTTCAGAGCTTCATCGACCAACCGCAGCACGCTCCAGACATTAGGTTTAAGCCAGGAAACAGCCTGTAGCTCAGATGCCCAAAGCGGAGGCTCGTAGTAGTATTTTCTCACTACAACCCTCCCGTTAACCGGGAAGAGCAATTTCTTAATACGTCACCTCACTCTGCTGAACACCTCGAAAAACCCGAAGTTTCGAAAAACTTTCGGTTCAGTGCCGTGCGGTCCGATCCGGCAGGAGAAAGCTGCTGACCAGATCACCGCTTGCGCAAGGACCCGGTCTCTGATACCTGAGTTTGTTGCTTTTTTCTTCGACAATGATTCTACGTCATGGCAGGTCTAAAACTCCAAAATGTTGTTAAGCGATTCGGCCAAACCCAAGTCCTTCATGGAGTCAGCCTTCAAATAGATGATGGTGAATTCGTAGTCTTCGTAGGGCCGTCTGGCTGCGGTAAAACCACCCTTTTGCGTATCATTGCCGGCCTCGAAGAGGCGAGTGAGGGGGAAGTCTGGATCGGCAACCGCCAAGTGAACCAAGTCGATCCTGCGAACCGCGGAGTGGCAATGGTGTTTCAAACATATGCTCTCTATCCGCATATGTCGGTCGAGGAGAATATGGGGTTCGGCCTGCGGATGGCCAAGCGCCCAAAACAAGAAATCAGGGAGCGTGTCGCCCATGCAGCTGAGATTCTGCACTTGACACCATATCTGAAGCGCAGACCGAAAGAGTTGTCAGGCGGCCAGCGTCAACGCGTAGCAATCGGTCGTGCGATTGTCCGAGAACCCGAAATTTTCTTATTTGACGAGCCGCTTTCAAATCTTGATGCAGAACTCCGAGTGCAGATGCGGATTGAACTCTCTAAGCTGCACAGCGAGCTGCAATCGACGATGATATACGTCACCCACGACCAAGTAGAAGCGATGACGCTGGCAGATAAGATCATCGTTCTGAATGGAGGCAAAATCGAACAGATCGGTCAACCGCGCGACCTTTATCAAAGTCCTGCGAACCTCTTCGTAGCGGGCTTTATCGGTGCACCGAGAATGAATTTTCTAAAGGTCCGGGTGGAGGATACGAGCGCAAAAATGATTGTTATATCGGGCCCGGATTTTCCGCGTCGTCCGTTGAGTCTGGAGAAGACTATATCGGCCAATGTAACTCCGGGCGCCGAGCTCACCCTCGGATTGCGGCCCGAACACGTTCATGTGTGCGACTCGGCGAATGGAGCCAGCACCCTCTTGATCGAGGTTGTTGAGAACCTGGGCGACCTGACTTTCCTCCATGGCAATACGCCGGCCGGTAACCGGATTACCTTAAACGTGAAGGGGTTCCAAAGTTACCGGCACTCTGATGCGGTCGGTTTTGGATTCGAGGCCAAAAATGCCCACCTTTTCGGGGCCGACGGAATGGCAGTCTGAAATCTCCAGTCTGCCGCCGTGACAATCGCTGCTTTAGTAACTTACTGCTGCTCCTGGGGGACGGTCCTTTAATTCACCCTCACCCGGCCCCACACCCTCTTGGTCGGCACACGAGGCCAAAAAGAGCGCTGCACCCGCGGCTAAAAGAGCTAAGAACCACGAACATCGTTGCCACCTCATCATCGGCAACATATTTCGCTTCTCGCGGCCTAAGTAAAGCAGTTTCCCTGCGATCGACCCGGCATCTCAGGTTTTTGATTTTGAAACGCGTGGCGGATGGGGAGGGATTCGAACCCTCGGTTCTATTTTTATTCCTCCGTAAGTGCCTCTCCCCTAGTAAATAATAGTCCTAAATAATTCATGGACTATCTGGGACGTTATGACTATGTTAGGACACATGGCGAGCATCCACAAAGATCCACGCGGAAAGAGCAAATACTGGTATTGCTGCTACACGACCGCCGAAGGAACGCGGCGAATGGTGTCGACCAAGGAGGAGGACGAGGGGAAAGCCAAAATCATCTGCACCGGCTGGCAAGAAGCCGAGGGACTGGTACGGGGCGGGCAGGCCACAGAACAGCGAATCCAGGAGATGTATAACGAAACCCTGAAGCGCGTCGGCCTCAGGGAAATCAAATCCCCCACCATCAAGGCTTGGACCACCGATTGGTTGGCTAGCAAGCGAAAGATCAGCAAGGCATCGAAGCTCGCCTACGAGCAAGCGATCCGGGAGTTCCTCACGTTTCTTGGGGTACGACAAAACGCCCCGATCGAGAGCATCACGGAACGCGACGTCGAGGGGTTTGTCGATCATCTCCTGAAGGAGGGGCGATCGGCCTCGACCGTCAACAAGCTGGTCCGGAAATACCTTTCCGGAGCATTCGAGAAAGCGAGAAAGCTCGGGAAAATCAAGTACAACCCTGTGGCCGCCACCGATCCGCTTCCGAGCGACTCGACTGTCAAGGACGTATTCAGCGCCGAGCAGGTGGCCCAACTGGCCAAGGCCGCCGAGGGCGACTGGCGCGGCGCCATCCTGCTAGCCTACGGGTCTGGAGCGCGCCTGCAGGACGTGTGTAACTTTCGCTGGGACGCGATCGATACCGAAAATGGGATTCTGACTTTCCGGGAACGGAAAACCAAAAAGCAAGCCGTCGTAGGCCTTCACCCGGATTTCGTTGACTGGCTTATTGGGCAGCTGGCGCCGGAGAAGTCCGATGCCTGTCTGTTTCCTTCTCTGGCGAACCGCAGCGGCGCCGGCAGCCACGGCCTGGGCGCCGAGTTTGACGCAATCATGCGCCGGGCCCGGATCGAGGGCAGGGTATTGAAGGAGCGCAACGGCAAGGGTCGCAAGGTGCGGAGCCTGACCTTTCACAGTTTTCGCCACACCGCAGCCTCCAGCGTCTTCAATTCTGAGGCCATCAAGGAAGTGCAGCGCCGGGTGACGAATCACGCGCGTGGCGGCGTACTGGACAAGTACACGCATGCGGATCTCGATTTGATCAGGCAGGCGGTCACGTTGATTCCGAGGTTGCCAAAAAATGAATGAGGAAGCGCAGCAAGGGCAGATCCCATCAGTGTTCCGACAGAAGTTCTCGGAATTCCTTTTCCGCAAGCCCGGGCTGAAGTGGAAGATTTGGTTTGCATTGAAGGTGCATCCCCGTTCCCCAATTGCTCAAGATATCTGCGAACAGCTTTTCCTGGAACCTCTTCAAGCGGGAGATTACAAACATTTTCGAAAGGTTGCCGAAGCTCTCGAGAACATGGATCGGACCGCGGAGCGGCCGCCTGGCGCTAAGGATCAAAAAAATGAGATGATCCACTACGCTTTCTGGTCGGCGCACTATTGGCTAGAGCATCCACCAGATGGCGGGTGGAAAACGCTGAAAGACCTAAGGAAGGATGTGAAGGAGCTGGCACTGAATAGGTGGGCGGCCGTGAAAATCTGGCGTTCGCACATGGGTCACCGTGACCTTTTAAAATTATCGCTTGAAAATAAACGGCAGATTCGGAATGAGCTTGGCAAGACTCCGAAGGGGAACGGGCCGCAAGGTACCAATTGGGGCCGAATCTGGAAAGATACCGGGCTTATGAGTCTGAAGGATATCTACCCTGATGCACGCCAGAGATCATTGACCGCCTCGACCGCTTCGCGCGTGAACCAAAAACCCCAGCGTTCGATCATGCGGCCCGCGGCCTCCGGCGTAGGACAGAACACCACCGGGGTATCGTAACGAATTTCGAAGGCGCATAGCGTTCCGAATACAGACTTGGGTTTGATGTTGGAGTGATATTGGCCCCGCAAGATTTCGTTTTCGGTTCCGACGATCAGTAGTCGCTTGAACCTCATCCCGCGGAGTCGGTGAAGTTCACGCTCGAAGCGCGATCGGTTCTCGCCCATGCAACAGCCAACGAAGTCCTGGACGGTTTTTCTCTCAACGGCGAAAGAGGTCTCGAGTCCAGCAACCGAATAATCGCCGGTTATCAGTGTTCCAGGTTGGGTCTTGAGCCGCGAAAATGGCAAAGGATCTTGCTCCCGTGTATCCACCACTATGGTGGGTTCAGCACCAGCGAGGTCACCAATCGATTTGAGCGCCGGCAGTTTGAACGCACTGCTGTTCAAGGCGGATTGATGGTCCATATCCTTCCCGTCTTGGTGCGGACCTCTGTGATCCTTCCCGGATATGCCTTGGCGAGGCGTCCAAGGTAGGTCCCACAGGCGGCCTGGAACGACAGCAACTGGGATGCTGCGCGCCTCACCTCGCTCCCGTCCTTAGTTAACTCGTGTTCCAATTCGGCCGCTGTGCCTTCGAACGAACCCGGCGCCAGAGAGCTGAATAGTGCGGTGTCGATCAGCTCGAGGAGCTTATGCTCCGGGGCCAGTGATCCAAGGGTTTCGAGGATGTCGGGGTGATGGTAGTGAATGATTCCGTACCGCTGAGAAACCGACTCCTCTGGGATCTGCCAGCATCGAAGGTGATACAAAAAGTGCGGTATTTGCGCCTTGAGCGCCGTCATGAAGAGTTCGCGCTGGTAGTCGGTCACCGTTGGCATCGGCATTGGATACTTTTTTGCTTTTAAAATGATCAGCTTATCCTCAAGAGATTCATCGATCGGCGGGAGCATCATTAAGTTTTCAGGCTCGTCATTGACGCTGATTGTCAGTCTCCAAAACGGAGGAAGACTGATCGCGGGGCGGTGTTTAGGGTGACAACTCTGGACAGTGTTGGCTGTGACCTCCTTAATCCGAGCACCGAAATTACGCCTGGCTCGGATATCGGTTGAGGCTTGCTCGTCCTCCATCATCAGGTGCTCGGCCCCAAACAGTTCCCCATTAAAGTCCGAACCACCTGACATGTAGCGGTGAGGTTTTGCGCATCGGCCACCGAGCATCACCGTGATCAACTCTTGCAACAACGATTTGCCGCAATCTTTCGGACCGGCTAATACGAGCGCCTGTCCGACTCTGAAGTTGCGGCTGGACAGAGCCTCGAACGCAATCTTGATCCATCCGTAAAGGTAGCGAAGCTGGACGGGCCCAAACATGCGGTCGATAATCGTTTCCAACATCTCCCAGTCTCCCGCCGCCGGCTCGATGATTCTTGGTGAATCTCGGACAAGAACACGATTGCCGCCTATCTCATAAACTCCGCGGTGATAACCAGCAAGGGAGCCGGCGTAATCGACGTCATTTGATCGCTGGATAGCGGTAAGAAGCGCATCGATCTGAGAAACGTTCTCGTCCTTTTTTGCCGCCTTTCTGAAGCCGAACTCTCCCAGGATACGCTTGACGTCCGTGTCCTTGACCATTATCCAGCCCTCACGATCGTTTCTGGCCCAAAACTTCGTTCGCGGCGAGTCGTAGTAAATCTCGAGCTTTCGAACGATTTCTACCAAACCGGACCCGTTTTTGCCGAACAAATTGACGGACGCAGCCTGGATCTCGCCCTTGGTTTCCCTCACGGAAATAGCTCCCCCAGTTGCTGCAATTGCTCTGGACCAAGCTGGACGCAATCGTTCAAGTCCTTGGCAGGCGATCCGTTTAATTTGCGCAGTCCTTTGAAGGTGAAGAAATCAACCCCGCAATCGAGTCGCTCGAGCTGATTAGCCCAGACAATCGCGTTTTGGTAACTGCCACCGTCCTGGTCATCGTGCGGATAGATTCGGACGCGCCGGCCTCTGAAACGGTCGAGCGATTCGGGATGCAGACCATGCAGACAGACGCCGCGGCCGAGCATCGCTACGGGCAGAATCTCCGGCCGTCGCTGGTGCAACGCGAAGTGAATAGCAGCGAGCAAATCCGGACCTCCCTCCACGAGTGCGATCGCCTCAAAGGATTCGCGATACTCTGGTGCCGGCATGATCCCGACAGGCCAATTCTTTTTGCTGCAAAAAATCGTATGCGCCTTACGGAGCGGGAGCTTGCTTTGCTTGCTCTTGGTCGGCGGATACGGCTTCCCGTTCAGGCGACGGCCTTCTGCGCAGCGCCCGGAGCAATCGGTCAAGATCCATGAGCTAAGGCCTCGGATCTCTCCAAAGCGCAAAAGACCCATGTCCTGGGCGGTCCATACCGCGTAGAAATCCAGCCCACGACTGTTCGCAACTTGCCTCAGTTCAGACTCGGAACCGTCACGCAACCAGCTCAAGTCCGGCAGAATCGAATCTTCGACCTTGTGCCTACATTGGGAGGATATCGGCGCAGGTGTGCAAGGCCGGCCGTTAGCAAGCTCCAGGAACTGACGGACCGCTTCACCGTTGGCGATTCCGCGCGCCTTACCGAGGAAGTCGATAGCGTCGAAATGATCGCCAGTTGCGAAGTCCTTCGCCTGGCGCCCATCGTCGTAGACTGAAAAACTGGCCTTTCGATCCTCTCTAAACGGAGAATGACAAATCCTGGACGGCTCGCCCGAAAGCTCAAGAAGTCGCCAGAGCTCAGGTATTCGAAGCCGATCCTTGGCGGAAGCGATTTCGGGGCGGCTCATGGCTCGTTTAGGGGGCGTTGCAGTTGAGCCAACCATTGACAGCAAACCTGGATTGCTCGCCAACTCTGCCACCGATACCACGGGTCGCCGGT
>Ga0210409_10008482_pt1 | contig 10461 bp, 7 predicted proteins | sample IncBWH17MmetaG_FD_161649 | JGI IMG/M metagenome (GOLD analysis project Ga0210409, IMG submission 161649) | Forest soil microbial communities from Barre Woods Harvard Forest LTER site, Petersham, Massachusetts, United States - Inc-BW-H-17-M | ecosystem: Environmental > Terrestrial > Soil >...
CAATGCGTTGGGACCACCGGTAGAGATCCCGATGGCAATGATGCGAGTGGGAGGCAGCGCCGGCCGCGAGCGTTTCTTGTTCTGCTTGGAGACCTCCGGCTGCGCCTTGGGCAAAGCTTTTGGGCCGCCGGCGCGCTTGGCCACCTTAATCTTCTCAACCAATTGAGACGCGACGGCCTCCAGGTTTCCGGCGGCGGCATTCTCCGGCTTGGCGGCGAAATCGATCGCACCGAGGGCGAGAGCTTTAAAAGTTGCGTAGGCGCCCTGCTTGGAATGGCTGCTGAATACAATGACGGGCAGCGGCGCTCCGCGCATAATCGTGCGCAGGGTCTCCAGCCCATCCATCCGGGGCATTTCCAAATCCAGCGTAACCACATCCGGCTGCAGCTCGGCTATTTTCCGCAACGCAAAATTACCGTCCATCGCGGTGCCAACCACTTCGATATCCGGGTCACGCTCGAGGATCAGCGGAATCAATTTCCGCATCAGCGCGGAATCATCTACCACCAGTACGCGTATGCGTTCCTTCATGCGATGGCTCCGAGGGGAAGTGAGCGCGACAACCGGCTCAGGATGGCCGGAACATTCAAGATCAACACAACGGTTCCATCGCCAAGAATCGAAGCTCCGCTGACCAGGTCGCTGGAAACGATCTCGGTGGGAAGCGCTTTGATAACCAGTTCTTCTTCGCCGACCATGGTGTCCACCAGCAGGCCAAACCGCTTTTCACCCACGCCGATGACGATCACGAAGTTTCTTTTCTTCTTGGCGCTGGGATCCTCGACCGCGTGAATGCGGCTGAGGCTATTCAAGCGAACAAGCGTGAGTATCTGTTGCCGCAGTTGTAGGACCTCGCGCTGGTCAACCTTATGAATCTCCTGCTCATTAATTCGCGTAATTTCGATAACCGAGGAAAGTGGCACCGCAAATAGCCTTCCTCCAACGCGAAACAACAGCGTTTGAATGCTTGCCAGCGTTAAAGGCACGCGCAGCTGGATGGTTGTCCCTTTGCCGCTGGTGGAGGAAACATGAACCGTACCTTTCAGGCGGTCGAGCACGGTTCGAACCACGTCCATGCCGACGCCGCGGCCAGAGACTTCGGTAATTTCAGATGCCGTGCTAAAGCCGGGTTCAAAAATAAGGCTGAGAAGATCATGTTCCGCGGCGCGTTCCGCGTCCTCTGCCTTCAGCAAACCATTGCGCACCGCTTGCTCTCGAATTCGGTCGATATTCACGCCACCGCCATCGTCGCGGACTTCGATAATCACTTGGGTGCCCTGATGGTAGGAATGCAGATATACCGTTCCGCGTGCGGGCTTTCCGGCGGCCAGGCGATCGCTGGGCGCCTCGATACCGTGATCGACGGCGTTGCGAACCAGGTGCGTCAGCGGTTCGGCCAGTGCATCCAGAATCCCTTTGTCCAAATCGGTGTGTTCGCCGGAGACCTCCAGCGCCACGTCTTTTCCGCATTGCTTGGCGACGTCACGAACAACTCGCGGAAGCCGGCGAAACAGCTGCTCCACCGGAACCATGCGAATTTTCAACACGCATTTATGCAGTTCGTCGAGCACCCGAGATTGAAACGCCAGTGCTTCCGCGAGCTTCACCCGCAAAGGATCGCGAGCGTGTTTTGATTCGAATTCCGTGAGCGTCCGGTGCAGCATGGACTTGCCAATGATCAACTCGCCGACAAGATTCATAACCGCTTCAATGCGAGCGGAGTCTACGCGCAAAGTATTTTCCGTCACCGCGGCAACGGCCGAGGCGCCAGCAGATTGCTTGCCATTACCGGCGTCGTGAGCTTCCAGTGCTTGGGAGGCCATTTGCGCGGCCTGCGCATCCAGCAGGTCACCGAGAAGTTCTTGCTCGCCAGACTCGGAGTGAGTCGCCAGTTCAACGCGAATTTCGGAAACAACCGAAGGAATCTTGCAACGGTGTGCCACATGCTCCAACGGGTGATGCGTGGCAACGGCGGCCTCGACGATTTCGACAGCGGAGGCGGCGAGATTGTCTTCCGGGCGAAGAGCGATCACCGTTCCACAAGTGTGGAGAACATTGCGAACAAGTTGAAACGCGGCCGCGCGCATCATGCTGTCCGGGTCGATTCGCAGCGCAACGTTAAACACGTTGTCACCGCGCAGCAACGCCTCGGAGATCATCAGGCGTTCGTATTCGCTCCACTGAAAGCCGGCGGGAACGTGTGCACCCGTGGCTTCTGCCGAAAAATTTGCGGAGTTCGGAGCCTGTAACAAGCGATGAATCAGAGCCCGCAGAGAATCGGCGGAAGGCGGCTCCAGATCCTTCTGGTAGGCGGAGAGCATGCTCTCAAAGGTGTCCACTGCGGCCAGAACCACCTCGGCAAGACGAGCGCCATGGAGCTGCCCAATCTGAAGCGAAAGAATGTCTTCGAGCTCATGCGCGATTTCGCTGAGCTTTTGAAAGCCGCAGGCTGCTGAATCGCCTTTCAAGGTGTGCACCGCGCGGCGCACGCCTCGGATCAGTTCTTCATCCGCGGGACGCTTCTCCAGTTGCAAGCCCGCATCGTTGATGACCTGAAGGATTTCCGCCGAGCTCTCGAAAAAGAGCGCGCGAAGCTCGTTGTTCCGATCTTCGGGCAGAAAGTTCACGTACTCACCTCGAGCCGTTTGTAAGCCGTGCCGTTGTTTTCATGCACCATCTTGAATTTCTGAGTCAGGCCGAAAAGGCTCTCGGCGTGGCCTACAAACAGGTATCCGGCAGGATTAAGGCAATGCCAGAATTTCTCGATCAGGCGCTTCTGCTCAGCTTCATCAAAATAAATCATCACGTTGCGGCAGAGGATGATGTCATTGCGACGCGGCAAGAATTCGGTTTTCAGGTTGTGGAAGTCGAACTGGACCAATTCCTTCAGTTGCGGCTTGATAGCGTACTTGTCGCCGGTCTTCGCGAAATACCGCAAACGCGTGGTGTAATCCACCGGCTCCATCTGCGCTTCGGTGTAAAGCCCTTCTTGGCCCGTACGCAAACTGGCGTAGCTGATATCCGATGCAACGATTTCCAGCTTCCATGGCGGCGGAATCAACGGCTTGGGCGAGGGCATCTCAAACGGCAGCGGGTTTCTGAGGTAGTAGTAGGCTAGCGCATCGCAAATTAAAATGGCGACGGAATAGGCTTCTTGCCCAGCGGAGCATCCAGCGCTCCAGACGCGCAGTGTCCAATCCCGGCGTTCCTGTTTATGACGCAGAATTTCTTCCAGGACGGATTTCTGCAGCAGGTCAAGCTGCGGCCGGTTGCGAAAGAAACTTGTCTCGTTGACGGTAAGATTCTCCAGCAAGAGCGCAAGTTCCGCGCGGCCCTCCCGGCTGGTAAGCAACCGGTAGTAGCCGTAGAAAGAATCCATCTGACAGGCTTTCAAACGCCGCTGCAAACGATCTTTCAGGAAGTGCGAGCGGCGTTCATCGAAATACATGCCGCACTCCTGGTAGACGAGCGTCTGCAAGAGCTTGAGTTCTGCGTCGGTTAGTTGAATCTGAGCAGTGATCGTTCCCATGCTGAGTGCTTGCGGGATGCGTCTTGGCGAAGCGCGGACTATGCGCTAACGGGTAAGAGCGACGGGTTCCGCGGCCTCCTCGAACTTTTTGTACTCCGGCCTGCGCAGCAGCTTGGCGATATCCACCAGGATGATGAGCCGGCCCTTCAACTTGCCCACGCCGGTGACGTAGCTCGAATCGCCTTCGGTAAAAAGCGTTCCGGGTGCTTCAATTTCCGACGGCGGGATTTTCAAAACTTCGGAAGCCGAACTCACGATCAATCCGAGAAGCTTGTTATCCAGTTCCACCACCAGGATGCGGTTCTTCTTATCGGAGGTGTCGGAAGAATTGGAGAATCGTTTGCGCAGGTCCATAACCGGGATAATCCGGCCGCGCAGATTGATGACCCCCTCGATCATTTCCGGAGCGTTGGGGACCGCGGTAATCTCCGGCACGCGCACAATCTCGCGCACCGAGGCGATCCGCACACCGTACGTCTCGTTGCCGATCCGAAAACCGACTAGCTGTAGATCTTTCTCCATGCTCTGGCTCCCGGTTAGGAACGCCCTACTTCTGCCAACTCCCGGTCATATGCCTCTTGCGAGTGCGCATTTCGCTTGGGACCCATGGTGCTGGTGTCGCGCCGCTGCTGGCGGTTCTGGCCTGCGCGGTCGATCACGAAGCGATCCATGTTGTCGAGCAGGTTGCGCGAGAGCTTAAGCATCTGCTCCGCAGCTGCGGAAAGTTCCGTTGAACTGGACGCGGACTGCTGCACCAGTTCGCGCATTTTGTCCATTGCGCGTACAACCGCCTGTGCACCGGAGGCCTGTTCCTCCACGGCGGAGTTGATTTCCTGGGTGATTTCAGTGAGTTGGTTGGTGGCCTTGGCAATCTGCGCAGAGCCCACGGACTGCTCGTTGGTGGCTGCGCCGATTTCCTGGGAGAACTTGTACACTTCGGTGACCACGTCGGAGATCTTGTGCAACGCGGTGCCCAGGTCGTTGCCGAGGCTGAGTCCTTCTTCCACGATGCGGGTGCTGTGCTCCATGTTTTCCACGGCTTGCCGCGCTTCCCGCTGAATGCTCTGAATTAGGTCGGCAATTTCTTTCGTTGATTGCGTGGACTTTTCCGCCAACTTCCGGACTTCGTCGGCAACCACGGCAAAGCCCAAGCCATGTTCCCCGGCGCGGGCAGCTTCGATCGCGGCGTTCAACGCCAGAAGGTTGGTCTGTTCCGCAAGATCGTCGATGACTTCAATGATCTTGCCGATGTCATCGGCGCGGTGGCCCAGTATGTTGATGATTTCCGCGGAGGATTGGATCGCGCGATTGGTGCGATTCAGGCCGTCGGTAGCCTTTTCCATAGTGCCAATGCCGGTGACCACTTCCTCGCGCGAGCGATTGGCGATATCCAGCAATACTTTGGCGGTGTCGGCGACGCGCTGAATCGAAGTGACCATCTGATCGATCGAAGCGGAAGTCTCCGCTACGCTCGATGCCTGCACCTGGGTGTTCTTCACCACGTTCTGCACGTTGATGCTCATCTCGTGCATGGTGCTGGTAACTTCTTCGATGGCAGAAGACGCCTGTACGCTGACCTTGGCGGATTCATCCGCCGCGCCCGCAACTTGATTAGAGCCCGCAGAAACCTGCGAAGCGCCATCGCGCGTGGTGCGCACGATTTCCTGCAATCCGCGAGACATCCGCACGAAGGCGTTGCCCAGCGTGTCCCGCTTGGAACGCGGCGACACTTCCACGGTGAGGTCGCCCTCCGCGACGGCAATGGATACGGCCGCCATTTCCTTCAAGTACGCGACCATGTTGTTGAATGTGGTTGCCAGCGCTCCGATTTCGTCGTTGCGGTGAATATCGATGTTCTGGTCCAGATCCCCGGAATCCCCAATTTCCTGCGCAACGGTAATAAGGTGCTGAAGCGGTTGGGTAATCGACTTCGAAGTCGTATACGCGCGCCATGCACCGAACAAGATCGCCATCAAAGTTCCCAGAACAATGATGATCAGACTGAATGTGCCCGCGCGATCCGCAGCCTTCTGTGACTCCCCCAATGCCTTACTGATGTCCACATTCGCCTGGTCGAGAACCGCGGAAGACTTGCTGAGCCAGGAGGCCGGATCCTTCTGTAAGTAGAAGATCTGCAGGTCGGACACCGTCGCATCGCCCGCATCCACTTGATGGCGTTTGGCGAGCAGCGGCTTGGCAAAATTATCCGCCCAACTGGCCTCGGTGCCTTCGACTTGAACTAAAGCAGTGCGAAGGAATTCATTTGCAGTCTGTGCCTGTCCACGCTTCATGGTATCGATCAAGTCGGTTAGTCCCTTGTTGACCTTGTCCTCATCGCGGGGATCGCCGCTCAACAGAAAATTATTCAGGTTCAAGCGATTTTGCATGATCTGGTAGCGCACGTTTTCCGTTGTGCGCACGCCTTCCAGGGTGGACGCCGCTTCGCTGCTGGCTCTTTGCGCCTTCAAAAGCGATCCAACATCCACGAGCAAGAGAACCGCGAGGATTATCAGAATTAACCCGAAGCCCCGGTAAAGCTGCTGTTTAATCGTCATTGCGTCACTTCCTCCGCTCCCCAAAACCAACGGCGCCAATCGGGCCGCCAACGCGCCCTGATTCCGTGGCGCGAAATGTGCTTATTGCCCTTTGAAATCGAATTCAATAATTTGCGTTGTCTCTTCCGGAGCGGTTTCAAACTTCCAGTCCTTCACCGCATCCACGCATGACTGAACTAGAATCGGATGCCCGCCGATCGGCCGCGAACTCTTTACATGCCCGTCCGGCGCTACCACCACCTCAATCTTGACCTTGCCGCTGATATTCATCCGTCGTGCAAGCTCCGGCATGACGGGATTGGATTTTGTTTTGATTTTTCGCTTGCTGTCGTCCACAGACTGCTGCGCGCTCGCCAGCGATAACATCAGCAAGCCGGCCGCCGCCGCGCCCACAAATTTCTTACCCCAATCAATTCGCATATCGACCACACCCTCCTCAGGCGGGAAAGTACCCCACGCTAGAGAAGGCAAGCGTGATGCCACGATTCGGCTCAATCTGTAGAGGTAGTCTAAAAGTGAGAGGCGTACACCAAGCTGTTTGATTTCAGCTAGTTAGTGTGAACGAAGGGGATAGCTGGCGGTCTCGTGAACGCGCCAAGTTGTCTCAGGCGCTAGGGTAATTGAGTTCGCCGTCTCAATGATGAGACGTGCGGCACGTGACATTGCGGTAGCAAGGGTAACGCATCCGCGTCACAGCGCCGAGAAGCAATTGACTCATATTGAGATTCCTAAGTAGCGTGGAGGGGCATCTCATCTTAAGTTGAGACGCACGCAACGCCCCGAAAGCCCCCGATGCGTGAGCGCAAGAACATTTCGAACCGTACGCGTCCTGCCGTTCGCGGCCAGGGAACCCCTGTGCTCGCCAGGCCGGACTATTCCCACGAACTTATCGACCTCGTGATGGAAGCGGCGCACTCGCGCGAGCTTCCCATGTTCCTTACTAGCTTTGCCAATCGAGTTGCGCGCATGCTCGACGCGGAGTGGGCCGGTGTCGCGGAAATTCGCGGCAATCTGGTTGAGATCTATAGAGCGCCAGCACCTATCTTGACGAGCGTGGACGACAGGACCTGGTTGGAAAGCGCGGCTGCATGCCGGCGCGAAGGTCCGGAGACATTGCAGATGCCAGGGCCGCCAGGATTCTGCACGTTCGTTCCGATTCATGCGAGCGACAACGAGCTGATGGGAACGTTGTGCCTCGGGAGAAAGAACAAAGATCTTTCTGACGAAGAAGAGCGATTGCTTCGCGCTCTTGCCGCACACGCCGCGCTTTCCATGGAAAAGGTACGGCGCTTTACGCAACTGGAGCGCTCCAAGAAGCAGTGGGTGGAAGATATTGATGCGATCAGCGACTACATTGTTGTACATGACGAAGCCTGGCGCATCGTGCGCACCAATCGATCGCTGGCCACGCATATAGGAATTCCGCCCGCGGCGCTGGTTGGCGGCGCCATGAGCAGTTTGCGGCACATCGCGGAAACCGGCAGCGCGCTTCCCTGCCCGTTCTGCAGGAATACACGCCAGTCTCGCGAAGAATATATCGCCACAGCGGATGGCCGCACGTTTTTGGTTTCGACTTCCAGAACGCGTGGAGTGACTCAGGAAGAAACCCGCACGATTCATGTCTTGAAAGACATCACCGACCGGCGGGAAGCCGAGCGGCGCTATCGCGAACTTTTCGACAGCATACAAGAGGGACTGTTCTTCGCCACGCCCGAAGGCCAATTCCTGGATGTAAACGATGCGATGGTTCGCATGCTGGGGTATGACTCGCGCGAAGAACTGTTGCAAGCCGATGTGAGCCCGCATCTTTATCCCACGCCCGCGGCGAAAGAACGGTTAGTGCAAGCGATCGCGGAACGCGGCGCGCTGCGCAATTACGAAGAGACTTTGCGTAGAAAAGACGGAAGCCTGCTGCACACGCTGCAGAACGTCAGCGCGGTTCGCGACAACCAGGGCCGCGTGGCGCAAATCCGCGGATTGATGCTGGATGTCACCGATCAGAAGATGTTTCAGTCCCAGTTGCAGCGGGAACGCGATTTCAACCAGAAGATCCTGAACACTACACAGAGCATGATTCTTGTGCTGGATACCGCAGGTCTCATCAGCTATGCCAACAAACGCTGCTACACTGCGGGTTACCGCGAAGACGAGCTCATTGGCCATCAGCTGGTGAAATGGGTGGAAGCCTCTCATCAACAGGATTTTGAAGCCGCGCTGCAAACTACCGCGTATGGCCAGCAAGTGGAAAATCTGGAGTTGCGAGTGCGCCGTAGCGACGCCTCCATGGGGCATTTCTCCATCAGCTTGAGCCCGATGCGCGACGAATCCAGTCAGGTCAACAGCGTAGTCGTGGTCATGACCGATATTACCGACGCGGCGCTCTTCCAGGCGAAACTCGCGCACTCCGAGAAAATGGCCACTATCGGCAGATTGGTTTCCGGCGTGGCGCACGAAGTGAACAATCCCCTGGCCGCGATTCTCGGCTTTACGGACCTCCTTCTGGAGAATCCCGATGTGCCGCCGGCTGCGCGAGAGGATCTGCAAATCATTCTCAGAGAAACGCAGCGTACCAAGGAAATCGTTCAGGATCTGTTGAGTTTCGCGCGGCAACGTCCGACACAACGCGAACCTGTGCACGTAAATGCGGTCTTGCGCCAAACCATCAAGCTGCGCAGCTACGATTTCGCAAGCCATGGCGTCGATGTCATCGAGGAATTCGAGGAGAACTTAATGCCAGCGCTTGGCGACGCCCAACAACTACAACAGGTCTTTCTGAACATACTTAACAATGCGTATGACGCGATCCAGGAATGCGGCAATCATGGGCGCATTCGCATCCGCACACGACGCGAAAACGATTCCATCGAAATCGCTTTCATCGACAATGGCACCGGTGTTGGCGATCCGGAGCGCATCTTCGACCCGTTCTTCACCACCAAACAGGCGGGCAAAGGAACCGGGTTGGGCCTGAGTATTTGTTACGGCATCGTTCGCTCCCACGGAGGCGAAATCTTGTGCTGGAACAACGAAGAGGAACAAGGCAGCACGTTCGTGGTGCGACTGCCGCTGGCGGCGGAAAAAACATTCGCTGCTGCTACCAACGAGACGGCGCGATGAAAACCGAAGCCTCTACGCCCGCAATGGCTCCCATCCTTCTGATTGAGGACGAACCCTCGGTCAGCGCATTCGTTCGTGCCGCACTGGAGCGCCGCGGCTATTCGATCGTGTCCGCCGCGTCTGGCGAAGAAGGCTTACGCCGGCTTAAGGACGGCACCTACGCCGGCGTCATTTCCGACATTCGCATGCCCGGTGAAATGAACGGCGCGGACGTGCATCACTGGATTCGCAGTAACCGGCCGGAACTGCAGGCGCGCATCATTCTGATCAGCGGGGACACCGCCAACAGCGAAACGCAGTGGCTCTTGAGAGAACAGTCCACGCCGTGCATCGAGAAACCATTTCGAGTTCAGGAACTGATTTCAGTTGTGGAGAAAACATTCGGAAAACCATGAGCGACGATCCTAAAATCAAACTGTTAGTAGTGGACGATGAACAAAGCATCCGACGGCTGTGCATGACCATTGGCAGCTCGCTGGGATTCACCTGCCAGGAGGCCGAGAGCACCGAATCGGCCGTCACGCAACTGGAGACCGAGCCACCCGACCTGATCCTCACGGATCTGAAGTTGCCCAACCTTTCCGGCGTCGAGCTTCTAAAGCGCATCAAGGCACTGATTCCCAGGGCTGAGGTCGCCATCATGACTGGCCACGGCTCCGTGGAATCCGCCGTGGATGCGATGAAGCTAGGGGCGTACGATTACATCGAGAAACCTTTCCGCGTGGAAAAAATGCGCCTGCTGTTGCAGCGCATGGCCGAAAAGGTCCGGCTCGTCAATGAAAATGCATTTTTGCGCGAGCGTGTCCACGCCGACGATGATCTCAGCGGAATCATCGGAGCCTCCTCCGGTATGCACGACGTGATGCGCATGATTTCGCGCTTGAAAGACACGCACACCCCGGTCCTGATTTCGGGCGAAAGCGGCACCGGCAAAGAACTGGTTGCGCGCGCGATCCATTTCCGCGGCACCATGGCCAAGACTGCCTTCATCGCTGTGGACTGCGGAGCCCTGGTTCCCACGCTCATGGAGAGCGAACTCTTCGGCTATGAGAAAGGCGCCTTCACCGGCGCAATGAAAACCAAGGCTGGACTCTTCCAGGCTGCCAACGGCGGCTCCATTTTCCTGGATGAGATCGGCGAACTACCCCTGGAAATGCAGGCGAAGCTTCTCCGTGTTCTGCAAGAAAAAGAAGTCCGGCCCGTGGGTAGCAACGAAAAATTCAACGTGGATGTCCGCGTAATCGCAGCTACGAACCGGGA
>Ga0210409_10008483_pt1 | contig 10460 bp, 8 predicted proteins | sample IncBWH17MmetaG_FD_161649 | JGI IMG/M metagenome (GOLD analysis project Ga0210409, IMG submission 161649) | Forest soil microbial communities from Barre Woods Harvard Forest LTER site, Petersham, Massachusetts, United States - Inc-BW-H-17-M | ecosystem: Environmental > Terrestrial > Soil >...
ACGGGCCTGCCGCAGACGAAGTCCGGGAAGCATGTTGTCCTCGGGAGAGAGCTAGAGCTCCAAATCAGAGTATAACAGAATTACCATTCTGTTAAGGATTCGGAACAGCGGACTGTGAATTTCTTTGGGAAATATTTTTGTATGCGGTCGAGTGAACGTTTGTGCTGCGTGATTTTTCAGCCACCTAGCTATCTTCATTCCTTTTAATCGCTTGCGTCGGGGATAGCTGCGCGGGGCTTGAGAATCGATGCCGTTTCCCATCGGGACATCAGGGACTTCTGGCTGAGTTCGGGCCCAAGCGTTATCTGTTATTCTCGAAAGATTATGAGTCTATCGTTCAGAAGAATTGCGGGCTGCGTGCGGGCATTCCTGCTGGCCCTTCTGTGGCTTGGCAGCGGAGGAGCCCTCCACGCCCAACAAGCTGCTACTGCGCCGTCCGCTGCGGTTCAGCCGAAGGTAGACAATGCCGAATTTGCCGCTACCGCAGACGAAGTGCTCCAGCAAGTCAGCGAGATCACCGGACTTAAGCTGCTCACACCGTTGAAGAAGACATTGCGCTCGCGGGATGAGATACGCGCCTACGTCATCCGGGAAATGGACGACGAAAGAAAACCAGCAGAGCGTTACGCGGAGGCGCGGAGCGCGGAGGCCTTTGGACTGATCCCCAAGGGATTTGATTTGGACAATTTCATGGTCGATTTGTTGACCGAGCAAATTGCGGGACTATATGACCCGAAAGCCCGAGAGTTTTACATCGCGGATTGGATTCCCCTGGATGACCAGCGCATGGTGATGGCCCACGAGTTGACGCACGCGCTGCAAGACCAGCATTTTCAGATCGAGAAGTGGGTGAAAGCAGCCCGTCCGAACGACGACGCCGAATTGGCCCGCGAATCGGTGTTGGAAGGCAGCGCCATGGCCGCCATGATCGATTTTCTGCTAAAAGGAACTGGTCATTCGGTCGAGGATTTGCCCGCCATTGATCCCTCCATTTTTGCCGCAGATCTGTCCAAATCGCCGAAGCTGCAAGAAGCGCCGCAGTTTTTGAAAGATGCGATGATCTTTCCTTACTTTGGCGGATTGACTTTTTCCGCGGCAATTTTGAAGCCGGCCGGGTGGAACGGCTTGTCCACGGTCTTTGCAAAACCGCCACTTTCGACGCAGCAGATCCTGCACCCGGCTCTTTATAAATCTGGCAAGGCTCCCACCCCGATCACGATACCTTCTCTCGAAAAGTTGCTGGGTTCGGACTGGGCGAAGATCGATGAGAACGTGATGGGGGAGTTTGGGTGGAAGGAAATTTTGAAGCAGTTTTTGAGCGAAGAAAGAGCCAAACCGCTAGCGGCGGCTTGGACCGGCGACCTCTACGTGCTTTACGAGCAGAAACAAACCAAGCGCCTGATCCTAGTTGCGCGTCTGCAGCTGGACAGTGAAGAACGCGCCGGTCGCTTTTTTGGTGAGTACTCGGAAGCGCTTCTTAAAAAGTATGGCGCACACGAGAACGTGCCGCGCCGAGCGAACTTTCTTTCTTTCGACACGCCGGACGGCGGAGTGTTCTTTCGGTGCGTTGCGACGGAATGCATTTCGGTCGAGGGTACGAATCGGACCGTATTTGACAGCATCAATGGGATGATCGGCTGGCCGCCAGCGCCGCTTACGTCTAGGATAGCGGCCGCCGCCGGGAGTTCCAGACAAGCGGCAATCAAGAATGTTGCGGTTCGCCAGGAGACAGCAATTGCGTCCGCGTGTTGCGTGCGAGAATGAACAAGAGACGAGCTGCACGGATGGCCATTAATTCACGGACATAAAATAGACAAGCTAGCCGTTCCACGATTCACGGTTCTATTTGTCGACTTACCTTCCAGGCGGTTGATCCGAACTAACATTTTTTCAGCGAGACGGGCTGCGCGGCTTGCGGCGTATGGATCGTGGCTAAATGCGTGCACGCGTCGCAGCTTGGCTAAGCCAAGTCGGGCAAATTCCAGTGCGCGGGCAGGGTCCTTTTTGCGGCGCTCGTAATGGATGGCGAGCTGTTCACAAGCCAGAACACCGTCTTGCGGGTCGGCGGCGAGTTCAAGCCATAGCGCAGCCGCGGCGTCGTGGTCGCCTCGGCGTTTGGCGAGAAAAGCGAGGTCGCGATGGGCGCCCCGGCGAAATTCGGCGGGAAGGCCGAGATCCAATGCCTGCGAACAAGCCGCCTGGGCGCGAGCGGAATCGCCACGCCGCTCGAGAAAACGCGAGAGTCCAAAAAGATCGAGGCTGTCCACTCCATTGCGCTCGGCGGCTTGCGACGCCAGAAGCCCGTTGATTTTGCAAGCGAGGGCCGCAAGGCCGCGCAGGTCCATCTGGTTGTGACGCAAGACGCCTACCAGAGGATCCGCAGGGCCGCCGCGAAGATAGTCAAAGTAGAATTGTGGAATAAGCGCGGAGGCAATGTCGTTTTCACGATGCCACCCGAGGCGGGGAGCATCAAGGACGTGGCGTTCCAACTCGACAAGCCGCACCGAGCCAAGGCGAAGCTTCCAAAGCGCGCGGGCCGGATGCAAAAGATCGAGATGCGCGGCCAGGCGCGGCGTGCCGATTGTGCGCGTCATGGTGAAACGGCTATCAAGCAGCGGCCAGTCGAACGTCTTGCCATTGAAGGTGACGAGAACCGGACGCTCCGCGACGCGTGCAGCGAGTTCGTGAAGCAACGAATACTCTTCGGCAAAGTCGCGCATAAAGAGTTGTTCGACCTGCAGTGCTCCCGCATCCCACCAGGCGAGTCCTATGAGAAAGGCATAGGTTCCTGTTCCGCCTGCAAGACCGGTTGTCTCGGTGTCGAGGAAGAGCCACTTGGACGGATCCTCGAGAGCGGCGCGCGTTCGTCTCGAGAGCGACGCGTCTCGCGTGTGAGAGAGAAGTTCGAGAGCGATGGCGGACGGTTCAAAAGACTCGGGCGTCGAGAACCAGTTGCGCAGGACGAGGTGCTCGCCAAAATGGTTTCTGGCTACGCCAGCACCAATGAGACGAGCCATAGCATCTTCTTGATCAGGTTCGCGCAGCGCGGGTGGAGACGAGAGCACAGGCCGTCGAGGCCTGAGCGCCGCGAGCCGAGAGAATTTGTCGGCTGAGGCAGCCATCTAGGCACACAGCCTGTCGAGTATGGCGAGAGCAGCTTCCTTGGCGCGAGGGGCTAGGTCGCCCGCAGGGCCGACACAGGACGGGCAGCCTTCATCGCAGGGGCACGCGGCGATTAGCTCGCGGGATTTGTGAAGGAGAAGATTGTGGGCGCGGAAGAGCGGTTCGGAGAAGCCGATGCCGCCGGGATAGGCGTCATAGAGATAGAGATTAGGCTCGAAAAATTGGTGCATCTTCGAGCCAGAAGCGTCCTTAAGACGCGCGGGCGTGAAATCATCGACCAGCTCGGTGCCGGAATCACCAGCAGGCAGGCGTTCGCCGATCGCGGTGCCTAGGTCGCGTCCATCGCACATTAGGAGCAGTGTGGCTACCGATGCGAGAGCGTAGAGGAGACCGAACATGCCGCTTTGGCGTTCGCTCACGCTGTAGGGGAGCGATTCGAGCAAAGGCCGCTCCAGCGTGATCCAGTACGAGGTGGTGTGCATTTCGTTTTCGGGAAGTTCGAGCTTGCCGTCCCCGATATTTTCGTTGGTGAAGAATTTGATTTTTTTGAAGCCTACGACTTGCGACCGCACAAGTACATCGCCGTGCGAATGAGAGTCCGAGGTGGCGGTGGATTCCGCGATAGTTTCCGTCACCTCCAGCACGCGAATCTGCGTGTAGCGGATGGCGTCCGTGTAGTAGTCGACGTCCACCTGTTTGACATAGGCCTTACGCTCTTTGAAATCGAGATGCTCGACGTGGTACTGCTGCCCGCCGTGAATATAGATCGCCTTTTCGTGAAGGAAAACCAGCGCGCTCGAAAAATCCACCTCGCCAATCACGTTTGCACCGCCGGTGATATCGATGATGATGAAGTTATCACTGGTGATCGAGCGGAGGCTGATGGTGTCGGCGGGATACGCCTCGTGCGTCCAGTGATAGTGATCTCCAGAGAGGTGCAAATAGCCAGCCTCTGCAAGGCGCGCGCAAAGATCGGGTACGTCGGCTTCGCCAAATCGTTCACCAGGAGCGATAGGCAGTTCGAACGCCGCGCATTTCAGATGATTGATCAGAATTTCGAGATTGTCCGGCTGGATGAAGGCGTGCTCGGGTGAGTTGCCGAAGAAATAATCGGGATGACGGACGATATACTGGTCGAGCGGCGACGATGACGCGACCATCACGGCGCAGGAACTCCCACTGCGTCGGCCGGCACGGCCGGCCCGCTGCCAGGTAGCTGCAATCGTGCCCGGGTAGCCCGCCATCACCGCGCTGTCGAGCGAGCCCACGTCGATCCCAAGTTCCAGCGCACTTGTACTTACGACGCCACGAATACGCCCGTCACGCAAGCCGCGCTCGATCTCGCGGCGCTCGTTTGGCAAATAGCCGCCGCGGTAGCCCCGAATCGTTTCCTGCTTGCCGGGAGGCTGAGGATTGGCGTGCTGGAGATAGGTCAGAAGAATTTCCGTCTGCAGCCGCGAATTAGCGAAAACTATGGTTTGCAGATCGCGTTTCAGAAACTCCTGCGCAACGCGCGACGTTTCCTGGATGTAGCTCCGGCGAATGCCAAGCGCGCGATTCACGACGGGCGGATTGTAGAAAACGAAAGTCTTTTCGCCGGCGGGAGCGCCGTTGGCGTCGAGTACCTCGACTTCTTTCTCGAGCAATCGAGCGGCCAGCTCGCCCGGATTCGCGATGGTAGCCGAGCAGCAAACAAACTGCGGGTCGCGTCCGTAAAAGTTCGCGATGCGTCGCAGCCGCCGAAGCACGTTCGAAAGATGGCTGCCAAAAACTCCTCGGTAGGAGTGCAGCTCGTCGATCACAATGTAGCGGAGGTTTTCGAACAGGCGCGTCCAGCGGGTGTGGTGCGGCAGGATACCTGTGTGCAGCATGTCCGGGTTGGTGAGCACTACGTGGCCCTTTTCGCGAATAGCCCTGCGGGCGTCGGCGGGCGTGTCACCGTCGTAAGTAAAAACGCCGAAGCGGTTATCCAGTTGCTGGTTGAGTCCGTAGAGTTCCGCGAGCTGATCCTGCGCAAGAGCTTTGGTGGGAAAGAGATACAAAGCGCGAGTGTCCGGATCCTGAAGAATCGAATTCAAAACAGGCAGGTTGTAACAAAGAGTTTTTCCGGAGGCCGTTGGCGTGACGACCACGACGTTCTTGCCCGCGTTTACAGCGTCGGCGGCGATGGCCTGGTGCGTGTAGGGATGGCGAATGCCCCTGGCGGTGTAGGCGGCCACCAGAGCGGTGTTCACCCACGCGGGAAACTCTGCCCACTGTGCTTCGCGTGGGGGGAAGTAACGTACTGCGGTTAGAACATCACCGTCGACATCGCGGGTAGACAAGGTGTCGAGTACTTCGCGAACGCGCGCCAGCGTCGAGCCAGCCTGCGGCTCGAGCGAGCCCACGCCCACGGTTCGCACGGCGAGAGAATCGAACATAAAACGCTCCTCCTGCGATTCGCCTTTTGTTCGCCAAGGCTAGCACGTGTGGCTAGCGCCTGCAACCGAGAAGTGCGCGGTATCTGGGATATTGTTCGCAAAGGGCCAGAGCCGCTGCGTCAACGGGCCCGGCACGGCCACACCGAGTGCGAAACCCGGCCCCGGATAGGCTTGCTAGAATGGGGGCTGCTGCAATGGCCGCTAGCTGCCCGACGAGCAGGGTTAGCAGCCGCACCGGAGAAAACATGGCCGAGCTTACCGTGCTTTACGATGGCGCATGCAACTTGTGCCGGGGAAGTGTAGCCCGCGTCCGGCGCATGGATCCGCGCAATCGTATCGAATTGCTGGATCTTCACGCGGCGAGCGTTCCTGAGCGCTTTCCCCAAGTGAATATCGACGACGCGATGCGCTTGATGCAGGCCGTCGATCCATCCGGAAGGGTTTACTCTGGCGCCGACGCCTGGGCGCGTATCGGGATGGCGCTGCCCGGCTGGAATCTGGTTGCCTGGCTGCTTCTGGTGCCAGGGATTCATTTTGTCGCGCAACATTTCTACGCATGGGTCGCGCGCAATCGGTATCGCTGGAGTCGCGAGCTTTGCGAGGATGGCACCTGCGCTCTGCACATCACGGAGCGTCGCGGTCCTAAAAATGAGCGCCATAAAACTTGAAGCAAGTCCCCCAGACCTGCGTGCTTTCTAGTCAAGGAACACGGGGAAGCTGGAATGCCGGCGGCGATCTGGACACGCCGCCCCGGTATAATATCTCGCGTCTATGGACTGGACTCCTTCGTCCGTCATTCGATGGCTCTTTGATTCTCGAAAGGGACCTTCGGACCGCTTCCTCACTCGCTGGATTTTCCTGCGCTCTCTGGGTGCGATCTATTTCTCGGCTTTTTTCCCGCTCGTATTTCAAATACGTGGGCTGATCGGTCCCCAAGGTATCCTTCCCGCAGCCGAATATCTAAAGAGCATAGCGGAGCAAGTCGGCTATGTCAGGTATTGGTATGTGCCGAGTGTTTTGTGGTTCTCGAGTGGCGGGCACATGCTTACGGGCCTGTGTTGGGTAGGCATGGCGGCTGCGGTGCTCCTCATTTTCAATGTTTGGCCGCGCGGAATGCTCGCCATCTGTTTTCTTTGTTTTCTCTCTTATGTCAGCGCTGCGGGAGATTTCTCGGGATACCAGTCCGATGGAATGCTGCTCGAAGCGGGATTCCTCTCGCTCTTCCTGGCGCCCGGTGGATTCCGCCCGGGCCTCGGCGAGACGTGTCCTCCGGTCCGGGGCGCGCTTTATCTCCTGCTGTGGGAATGGTTTCGCATCTATTTCGAGTCGGGCGTGGCTAAGATTGCCGGTGGAGACCCCGAATGGCGGAACTTCACGGCCATCGATGAGTATTATCAGAACGGACCGCTACCGACCTGGATCGGCTGGTACGCGCAGCATTTGCCGCATTGGTTCCACGCCGGAACTACTGCCGTGACACTCGTGTTGGAACTCGCGCTGATTTGGGCGGCATTTCTCCCACGGCGGTTTCGCACCGCGCTCTTCTTCGTTGTCACGTCCTGGCAGATCGGCATCATTCTGACCGCCAATTACACGTTTCTGAATTATTTGGTCCTCATCCTCGGATTTTTGTTGCTAGATGACTGTTTTCTGGTGCGATTTTTCCCAGCGAACTGGAAAAAATCTCTTTCGGATCGAGCAGTTGCAACTGTTATCGAGCCAATTTCGCCTGCTGCCGACCATCTCTCGATTTTGGCGACGCCAATGAGTCTATCAGCCGACGACCCACCAGCGAGTAGACACGCAACTCGCGATTGGAGGCAGAAAATCCGCTTAGCGCTTACGCCCTTGCGTGTAGCTGTTACCGCCGTTTTGCTCACGTGGATATTCTATGCGACCGCCGTACAAATGCTCTGGATGATCACGCCCGCACCGCTTCCCACAGCGCCGGTGGCTCTGCTCGATCCCTTTCGAATCGCCAATCGGTACGGTTTGTTCGCGGTGATGACGCGCGGCCGCTATGAAATCGAATTCCAAGGCTCGAACGACGGCAAAACCTGGATGGCCTATCCGTTTCGCCACAAGCCACAGGAGCTCGACAAGCCGCCGCGCATCTACGCGCCCTATCAGCCGCGATTGGACTGGAATCTTTGGTTCGCGTCGCTCGGTGAGTGGCGAGACAACCCCATGGTTTTACGCACGGAAAGGCGTCTCCTGTCGAACGAGCCAGATGTTCTTTCCCTTTTTGCCGCTAATCCCTTTTCGCAGGGACCGCCTCGACAGGTGCGCGCCGTCCTTTGGCAATACTGGTTCACTTCCATGGCGGAAAAAAGAGAACACGGATTGTGGTGGCGGCGAGAGTTCCGCGGACTTTACGCACCCGCGATTCAGCTGGAACTCGACGGTAGGATCGGCGTAACGCAATGGCCAGAACCCATGGCTCCGCGCGAATAAATCTCGCCCGCACGGGTGAATTGCTCACCGGCGGAGTCGCATTATGAGAATCGCGCCCCCGAAACATAAAAGTGCCGAGGCTGCAAAAGCGGCTTGCACGGAAACAGCGCTCCAAAGAAAGCCCACCACGGCGCTCGAAAGGAAGTCACCGACTGCATTGACGGCCGCCAGCGTGCCAAACGCCATGCCGTGCTGCTCTTTCGGCGCAAGTTCGGCCGCAACGGAGTCTTCGAGGGAATCTACGATTCCAAAATACAGGCCGCCCAAAACAAAAATTACGGCCAGCAGCCGGAGCGAATGCGTGCTCGTGCACAGCAGAATCGCCGTGACGGCAGCCAGCACGTAGCCCACGGCAAGAACGATCTTGCGCTGTGGAACGTGGTCGCTCAACCAGCCGCCAAAATATGCGGAGCCAGCTGAAAAGACATTGTGCACCGTGTAAAGAACGACGGCGATGCTAGCCGCGCGCGCAAGCCCGTACTGAGGCGCGAGCATGCGCGACGCATAAAGTATGAGCAGCGAATGAGAAAAATCGCCCGCGCCAAATACGCCAGCTCCGAGAAGAAAACGCCGGAACGGAGCAGGCAAATCGCGGAGGCCTATCCAGAATGAACGCTGCGGCTTGGAAGCAATCGGACGTTCTCGCACAAGCAGCCAGAACGCCCCGACAGCAAGCATGCCGGGAAGAAGAGTCCAGAGAAAAACCTTTTGGTAGTTGTGGCCCGTTTTTTCCAAGAGCCAAAGAGCCGTTAGCGGCCCGGCAATAGCCCCGACAGTATCCATCAGCCGCTCGATCCCAAAAGCCCGTCCATAGGCGTTGGGCGGAACATCGGCCGCAAGCAGGGCCTTCTTGGCGGGTGATCTAACGCCGCGGCCGAGCCACGCCAGGGTCCGCCCAATGAGCACCTGATACGCGCTCGTGGCGAACGCGAATGAGGCCGTCGCGAGCGCAGTAACAGCGTAACCAAATACGGCAAGCGGTTTGCGATGCTTCAGTCGATCGGTGTAATGGCCGGCGGCGAGCTTCGAAAAACTAGAAAGCCCATCGGCAATTCCCTCGATTACGCCGAGCCACGCAGGCCCCGCCCCGATGGCCGCGAGGAACGCCGGCAGAATCGCGGTAGCGGTTTCATGGCCCCAGTCGTTGAAGAGACTAGTGAGGCCGACCCCCAAAACGGTTCGATTTAACCAGGACTTGCTTTGCGATCCATCCGCCATAGAAGGTAAGTTTACCGTCGAGAGCCGACGCTATCGAAGAAATGTGTACCTACGGACGGAAAAGAACAGAGCAATCTCTCGCCATAAGAATTACTGCCCTGAATTCGCTTATTTCTTTGCGGCTCGATACAGAATGACCCGTACTTTTTCGAGCGTAATCAACCCCCCTTCCACCATGTCGTCCAGCCGCGGAAGAATTTTCTCGATGCGCTCCGTGGATTCAATCACCTCGACAATGATCGGAAGATCCTGCGACATGCGAAGCAGTTTGTCCGTATGGTAGACGCTCGAGCCGCCGTATCCGCCCACCCCTCGCAGAACAGTGGCACCTGAAAAGCCCTCCTTGCGCAGGAGTTCGACGATAGCTTCGTGCAGCGGCTTGCTATGCCATTTGTCCGACTCGCCGATGTGAATACGCATCAAGGTGCGCTCGCCTTCGAACTTTTCGTGTGTCATCGCCGCTCCTAGAACCGGTTCGCCAGTCGAATACCTGCGACGGACAAAAACAAACCGGCAATCACGCTCGCGGCCACGTAGGTTGTCGCGCGCAGCCACTCGCCGTCTTCCAGCATTTTCGCTGTCTCCCAGCCAAAGCTGGAAAAAGTCGTGTAGCCGCCGAAAAAACCAACGGCAATGGCCACGCGCCAGTCGGGCGAAATCACCATGCGATTCAGCGTAAACTGCCCAATCAATCCAAGGAAAAAACACCCGGTGAGATTTACAAGCAATGTGCCGTGCGGAAACGTGCTTCCGGCGCGCGTCTGAATGACCCCCTGCAGCCCATAGCGCGTCAACGTTCCGACAGCTCCGAAAATGGCAATCAATAGGATGCGCAAAATCTCTCCAATCCGGCTGCGCCAGCGGCACCCAACAAAAAAAACTCCTGGAGCCGCTCGGCTGCCAGGAGTCATCAGAACCAGCTCGATGTGCCGGGTCCGGTTTAGGCGAACTCCATCGCCTTCGAAAATTCCTTCCTCGAAAATCTTACTGCCCTGCGCCCTTCGAAGCAACGTACCTAATTCACGCTTGTGCGTTGGCTGCAGAAGACTCTGTTGAGGCCGGGTTTGTTTACCCTCGAAGGGCCCCGACCGGCGAGACTTATTGCCGATTGGCAGGCGCGACACTCTTGCCTTGAAAAATCACCGCCCGCACCTTCTCCAAGGCGTGAATATCGCTCAGCGGGTCGCCTTCGACCGCCACCAGATCCCCTTCCTTGCCAGTTTCAATCGTTCCAAGTTGTTCGAG
>Ga0210409_10008485_pt1 | contig 10457 bp, 7 predicted proteins | sample IncBWH17MmetaG_FD_161649 | JGI IMG/M metagenome (GOLD analysis project Ga0210409, IMG submission 161649) | Forest soil microbial communities from Barre Woods Harvard Forest LTER site, Petersham, Massachusetts, United States - Inc-BW-H-17-M | ecosystem: Environmental > Terrestrial > Soil >...
TCCCGCCCGCCCCGAGCCGCTCGGGGCCGTGTTTTGGCCGCGTGCAGGAGTCGGAGCAAACATTTTGTAATGCAAGCTTTATTGCATCACGAATAACGAAAGGATGAGAAACACTTGGCACTTCTGAAAGCACCGTCAAAGCAACCGAAAACTACAACTCTTCAGGTCCGCCTGGAAGAAGAAGTCAGGCACAACCTGGATAGATACGCTGAGTTCATCGACGCGAATGCTTCTTACGTCGTGAGTGAGGCACTCAAGCTCTTGTTTCGCAAGGACGAGGAGTTCAAGCGCTGGCTAGGCCAACACGTAGACAACCAAACCCAACAACAGCTCAAAGGAGAGGCTCTTACCAAGACCGCGTAACAAACATGAAATCCCGTCCAACCCAACTCGGTTCGCGCGAGACCACAGCGTCCCCAAGACAGCTTGACCCGCGCCTTGTATTCGAACACCGCTCTAACACGATATGTGCAGATGATGTAGAACCGCGAGGAGGTCTCAATGGTCCGTCACATGCCGCGTCAGACCATGCGGCCATAGAGAGAAAAGAAGAAAACCATCTTCTCACAGTTGGCGAAGTAGCCGAGTTGTTGCAGGTGCCTGTTTCCTGGGTCTACGAGCAAACTCGTCGCAGGTGCCCCGGCCGCATACCAGGATTTCGTCTAGGGAAGTATTGGCGCTTTAGCTCGGAAGATGTGACTGCCTGGCTTGCCGCGAAACGCACAAATGATTACCACCATGCACGCAAATCTCAGTAAACTTCTGGTCGACGCAAGAAAGAGCGGACGAATCAACGGAAAGGACCGTATGGTTCGACGCTGCTTTCAGACTGGCTGTCTATTCAAAAAGGGTAAACGACGTAAGACCTGGGTCGCACGTTGGAGAGAACCAGTGATTCAACTCGACGGCACAACCAAGAGAGTTCTTCGTGCAGAAGTTCTTGGTTTGGTCAGCGAACTCTCCGAACGTGACGCTCGTAACAGAATGACGGTACTTCTTCGTCCTATCAATGAGGGCAAGTACCGACCAGAAGCAACCATCACGTTCGGCCAATTCCTCAAGGAATGTTGGGAGCCTGCTGTGGTGCCCCAGCTAAAGCCTAGCTCCGTACGTTATTACGGCTTGCAAATTCGCTGTCATCTGCTGCCGACGTTCGGTGCCTGGCGTATTAAGGACATCACAAAAGCAGAGGTGCAGCGGTTTCTCGGAGGGAAACGAAAGCAGGGGTTCTCGGGTTCAAGCGTTCACGGCATGCGTACGGCACTCGGGAAAGTGCTTCAAGCTGCGGTGGACTGGAACTACTTAGATCAAAACCCTGCTCGCGGTATTCGCCTCGGGGATCGCGCACCAGCCAAGGAACGAGTGTATCTGTTGCCTGAACAGCTCTCTCCTCTGCTCAATTCCCTGCCCGACCCGTGTCGAAGGCTTGTAGTGATCGCTGTGTTGACCGGGCTCCGGATTGGTGAACTTCTCGCGCTCCGTTGGAAGTACGTTGATTTTGTTCATGACGTGATCCATGTGCGCGAGACCGTCCACGAAGGGCAGTTCGGAAGCCCCAAGACAAAGAGCAGTCGAAGAGATGTGCCAATGAGCCAGCCTGTACGCGGGGCACTCATAACCCAACGCAGCGGACTGACGAGTGCGGATGCGGAGAATCTAGTCTTCACCAGCCGCAACGGCGCCCCAATCAATCCGAAAAACCTTCTCCGTCGAGTCTTGCAGCCAACGTGTCGCGAACTAAACTTACCGGTCATAAGCTGGCATAGCTTCCGGCACACACATGCAACGTTACTTGGTGAAGTGGGGGAATCATTGCGAACAGCTCAGGCGATCCTTGGACACTCTGACCTGAAAACAACTCTCAACATCTACACGCACGCGATCCCGGAGTCACAAAAGCGTGCCGTAGCGAAGGTGGCTGGCTTGGTGTTCCCTAATGTTCCCGAGTTTTCAGCGGATACAGAAAATGGGAAAGCAAACTAGTTGAAAGGAAGTGAGTTAGAAAATTCTGGAGCCGAGAGTGGGAGTTGAACCCACGACCTGCCGATTACGAATCGGCTGCTCTACCACTGAGCTACCTCGGCCCTGGTAATAAAGGACTTATTCAGCCTGTTCAAATCTTGCGTCTAACTTGCGTTTTGACCTTTTCAAGATTCGGCGGTGCGTTGCCTTGCTTTCAATCGGAGAGGCACTGCCAGCTCGGAACGATCCTCCGGTTCCCTGGCCACACAGTGCTTCCCTTCCGAAACACTCTCTCTTTTCCTGGAGTGCGGAACAGAATCAGATCGCGCACAGGATGAAAGAAGATATCAAATTGATTTTAGCTTTGTCTGATTCCTTTCGCAAGCTCTTGAGTTTACGGATTTTGGCATCCAGCAAGGCGTTTAGCCCACAAAGAGAGTCGAACCTGACGACCCATATTGACCATGACAATAGATATTTACTTACTAAAATAACAGAATTTCTTACTCCTGTATCCCTTAGAAATAGGCCTTCTGTCGTCCGGGCACATTCCGTCAACGGGAGAGCATTTAATCCGAACTCGGTTGCTCCCGTGATCTAGCTTTTCCTGGGGCAACTCCTTAGGCACTCTCATGTGCGAACTTGCGAGCGGATGGTCTTGCCGTGATTCCCTCCTTGGGCCCGAGGGCAGGATGCACGGAAATGCGCACGAACCGGATGGGTTCGGCTCCAGGATTTTTGTCGACTGAATTTGCATCGAATTCGGAGAATCGTGAATCAAACATTCATGCGAATGAACTCATTTCACGTGGCAGTTTCGAATACTCCCATGAGTCTTCCCCGACCTCTGCGCCAAGCTTTATTCTTGGCCCGCAGCGCTGGCGCTGCGATCACCCTTGCTTTTCTGTTTTGCGGGAGCACGGCGTTCGCGCAATGTTCCACTGATGATGCGCCTGGGCCGATCGTTGCGCCGAAACAGGGGCCCCCTGGCGAGCAAGAGCCCTCGCTGCAAATGGAGAGCGATTCGAACGAACAGTCGCAATCGAGTGGCGTGAACACATCTCTCGATGCGAGCTCACTCGGAAATACTGCCGATGCCAAACAGTCCAAGCGCATTCTTTGGATTTTTCCCAACTACCGGGCTGTGAGCGCCAACACACAGTTGCCTCCATTGTCGTTGAAAGATAAGTTCTGGCTGGCCACGCAGGACAGCTTCGATTATTCGTCGTTCATTTCCGCGGGGATTATCGCCGGCGTCAGCCAGGGCAATAAGTCTTATCCGGAGTTCGGTCAAGGCGCCAAAGGCTATGGCCGCTACTACTGGCATGCGATGGCCGACCAGGCCGTTGGAAACTATCTGACGGAAGCCATCGTACCCGCGGCGACGCACGAAGACCCGCGATACTACACGCTGGGACATGGCGGGTTTATCAAGCGCACCGGCTATGCGGTAAGCCGCTTGTTAGTCACGCGGACCGATTCGGGCGGCCGGACGATCAATCTTTCGGAAATTGTGGGCAATGGAGCGGGCGCAGGAATTTCGGACTTGTATTATCCGTCGAGAGAGCGCACCTGGACGAAGACGGGCCAAAAGTGGGTGACGCAAATCGCGTTGGACGGCGTTTTCAACATCGTCAAAGAGTTTTGGCCCGATATCAACCATGCCGTCTTTCACGGCAAGTACTGATTGTGGCGGCGCTGCGAATGCGGTGTCAATTCGCCGGGCCGGTTGGCACTTGGTGTTCGCACCCAGATCTTGCAACTGCGAAAACGTGGTTAGGGCAAAGCGCAAACTGACTGGCTTTGGACGTTGGCCACAGCAGGGTGGATCGCCTGCAGGTTCGGCAGGGGCGCAACTGCTTGCGCTTGCCAGAGCAGAAACGATTCGACCTCAGCTGTGGCTAATGTCTTGGAACATTACACTTTTACATTAGTCATGCGTTGGATACACAAACTCAACGCCGGCGTCAGCACCTGGGTAGAACCAGGCCTTCAGGGCTTGTGGTTGGCCGGAGGGGCGCTCTTCGAGCTGAAGGATTGTTTTGTCCGGGGTTTCCGTCCGAACGTCCGAAACACCCTGGACGGTGGTGATCAAATGCGATTCGTCGCCGTTGAAAATTGCGACGAGGGTAAGATCGTTGCGATCCAGCAACTTGAAAACATAGGTGCCCGCGGGAAGCACTTTCCCCGGAACCTGAATGGGTTGGTTGAGAGTCACAATCGTTTTCCGATCCGATTCGTCGGCCTGACCCTTGGGTGCAAAGATGGTTGCGCCGAACAGGATCAAGCAAAACATGCCACTGAACATTTTGCGGTACATAGTTAATTCTCCCTTTCTTAGAGATCCGCGTTTCATGGTTCGTAGTGCCGCGGAATTTAGTACGACATATAGAAAGGCACTCTTGATACCAAACCCCGGAAAAGACGGTCTCCCGAAAAGTCAGCATCATCAGTGACTTAAGCCGGTTGGGCTATTCTTCGCAAAGCGCGGGCCTCAGCGGAGCGTCCGTAACTTGGCATGGTGTCAGAATGGAAGACGCGATGTATGGAGGGGCGTAATTCGCACGCACTCGATCGGGAGTGCATGATGTGAAAAACGGGCAAAACTATCTTGAGCTGCTTGTCAGTTTACCGCAGCATTCGGGGCGTGCCGGCAAGGCGGAGCGATCCCACCCGCCACCGAGCGCTTGGATGAGACCCACTGCGTCCACCATGCGGCGGCCAAGAATATTGACCGCAGTCACCTCATCGGAGAGAGCGGCGCTCTGAGCAGTGGTCACTTCGAGATAGCTGGTGACGCCGCCCTTGTAACGCGTGACGGCGAGTTCCAGGTACTTCTGAGCCGCTGCGACTGCTTGCTGCTGCGTTTGCGCTTCGCGCTCGAGGATGCGCAGTGCCGCTACGTTGTCCTCCACTTGCTGAAAACCGGTCAGCACGGTTTCGCGATAATTGGCCACGGTTTGGTCGTAGGCAGCGATGGCTTGATCCGAGGCCGCCCGGCGCCTTCCCACGTCGAAGATGGTCGTCACCGCAGAAAATCCAAGAGACCAAAGACCGCTCGGTCCATTGAGCAAAGTGGTGATGCTGGAGCTTTCGAATCCTCCCGAGGCGCCCAACCCAATGACCGGGTAGTAGGCCGCCTTTGCGACGCCGATCTGGGCATTGGCGGACGCGACTCGCCGCTCCGCGGCGGCGATGTCCGGGCGCCGTTCCAAAAGTTCCGAAGGCAAGCTGACAGGAATATCTGGAGGAGGCGCAGTGAGGGGCAGCGGAGGCAGAGTGAACTCGGCAGGAGGTTTGCCGATAAGAATGGCAACCGCGTGTTCGTACTGGGCGCGAGCGACTCCCACGTCGATTGCTTGCGCGCGAGTTGTTTCAAGCTGAGTTCTGGCTTGCTGGACCTCCACATCGGAAGCGATGCCTCCCGCAAAACGGCTCTCGATCAATTCCAAGGCTTGTTCATATTGCTTTACGGTTGAATTGAGGAGCTGTTCTTCGGCGTCGAGGCTGCGAGCCAGAAAGTAATCAACGGCCAAATCCGCGTGCATGCTCAGATTGACGGTAGCCAGGTCTGCCGCGCTGGCTTGCGCTTGCTCTCGATAAGACTCGACGTTGCGCCGAACGCGTCCCCAGACGTCAGCTTGATAGGAAACGTCGACGGGCAAAGTAAAGTCGTTGTAGGTGATGCCGTCAAAGATTGAACTGGGGGGCGGACGGCGGGAGGACACGCGCGTCCGGGTGGCCGTGGGCCCGGCAGTCACAGTGGGAAAGTAGTCGGCCCGATAGTAACGCAGGACGGCTCGCGCTTGGCGATACTGCGCCTCCGCGGCTTTCAGATTTTGATTCGATACGTTGACCTGGAGTTCCAGGGCGTCAAGCTGCGGATCTTTGAATATCGTCCACCACGTACCACCAAGATTTTGATCATTGGGTTGGGCGGGCTTCCAGTCTCCTACCTCTTTATAAGAGGCGGGAACTTGCGCCGTGGGAGTGTGGTACTTCGGTCCAACCGTGCATCCGGTCAACTGGAGTATTGCTATCAGGAGCAAAACTTCGAGCCAAACTGGTTGCCGCGGACGTTCAACCAAAATTGCATTTTGAGGGCGGTTCACTTGACATCTCCCGGCAAGGTTGCCTGAACGATTTGGACTGCCTGACCGGAAACAAGGGAATCAGGCGGATTAACAATGACTTGATCGTCTGACGCGAGGCCGGAGACGATTTCAATGCGATCGCCGAAATCGTGCCCGGGAGTCACGGCAGTGAGTACGACTTTCCCGTCTTTCACAACGCCGACCCGTAAACCCTCCGAGCGAAATAGCAGAGTATTCACGGGAAGGATGAGTGTTGACTTATGCTCCGGGACTTTCAAGTGGACCTCCGCATAGGAACCGGTGAGCAGCGTGCCTGTAGGATTGTCCACGTCTATTTCGATCAACAAAGTGCGGGTTGTCACGTTGATGGAATCGGCGGTGCGCACGAGCTTTCCGTGAAAGCTGCGGCCCGGAAACTCGGTCAAACTGAGATCAGCTGTCATACCGACCGTAATCCCTTGCGAGTATTCCTCCGGAACGTTTACGTAAACGCGCAATACTCCGGGTTGAGCGATGTGGAAGAGATCGGTCTTAACAGCGCTACTGCTGCCGGAGTTAATCAGATCGCCGATATCCGTGTTCCGGGCGGTGACGATGCCGTCGAACGGAGCGTAAATCTTTTCGAATGACACCAGTGCCGTGAACTGGTCTACGGCTGCCTGGTCGGCCTCGACAATTGCTTTGTTAGCGTTGTAAGTACCGACGGCATTATCCACGTCCTGCTGAGATACTGCGTTGGTTTTCAAGAGTCCCAGATATCGAGTTTTCGTGATCGAAGCGAGCTCAAGATTCGCCTGCGCCGTGACCAGGTTGCTGCGAGCCTGCTGGAGTTGCTGGTCAACTTCCGGAGTCTCGATAACAGCCAGCAGCTGACCTTGCTTGACACGCGCTCCAATGTCGACGTACCACTTCCTCAAATATCCGTTGGTCCGCGCGTAGATCGGCGAGGTGATGAACGGCTGCACATTCCCGGGGAGGATGATCTCCTGGGTAGGCGCCGTTTGCTTTGGCGAAACGACCGATACTGGGGTGAGCGCCACTTGGGCCGTTTCCGCCTTCAGCGTCGTGCGAGCCTTCACACGAGACCAGATTCCGGATCCGAGCAGGGCGGCAACCACGACTATGGTGATGACCAGGGCAAGCCAGGATTTGCGGGAACCTTTCCTTGCTCCTGCATCACTCGCAGGGAGTGATTGCTCGGTGAGTTGATTGCGATCTTCAGTTTGAGACGACATATAGACTCCAGATAGTTTTCTGCTTACTGCTGATTTCCCGATTGTGCCGGATGCAGGCGCGAGCCCTGCAGAACGCTGAAAAATGCCGGGACAAACAAGAGTGTCGAAACCGTTGCGAAAATCAAACCACCGATGACGGCCCGGCCAAGAGGAGCATTTTGCTCTCCGCCGTCTCCCAAGCCGAGGGCCATGGGCACCATGCCAATGATCATGGCCAGAGCGGTCATCAGCACAGGACGAAAGCGCGTGAAGCCTGCCTCCAGTGCGGCGCTGATGGAATCTTTTCCTTCCATCATCTTTTCGGTTGCAAAACTTACGACCAGGATGCTGTTTGACGTCGCGACGCCCATGCACATGATGGCTCCCATGAGCGCCGGCACGCTCAGAGTCGTGTGGGTTATAAACAAAAACCACGCAATGCCGGCCAATGCCGCGGGGAGCGCGGAAATCATGATGAAAGGATCAAGCCAGGACTGAAAGTTGACGACGATCAGCAGGTACACAAGCACGATGGAGAACGCCAGTCCGCCCAGAAGGCCGATGTAGGAGGCCTGCATCGTCTGAACCTGCCCGCGGACAACGACACGAGAACCGCGCGGCAACTGCTGGCGTGTGGCGTCAATGATTTTGTTGATGTCTCCGGCCACGCCGCCGAGGTCGCGCCCAGTGACAGCGCCAAAGATGTCAATCACCGGCGCCACGTTGTAATGAGAGACCACTGCCATTCCTGCTCCGCGCTGCATGGATACCAGACTGGCCATGAGCGACGGAGGAGCAGTTGGGTCCGTGCCAGTGACCGGGATGTTCTCTACATTCTGCAATGTGTCCGTGCGGTATTGCGGAGTCTGCGTGGCGATTTGGTAGCTGACATGATTTTTTGGGTCCACCCAGAAGGTGGGCGAAGTTTGGAAGCTGCCGCTCAGCGACACCAGAAGATTCTGCGCAATATCGTGGGCCGAAAATCCGAGTTCTTCCGCTTTCGTGCGTTCGACCCTCATGCGGAGATAGGGCTCATCGAAGGGCTGCTGGATCCGCATATCGGCCGTTCCAGTAACGTATTTCAGTCTTTCGAGGAGTGCATTTGCGTAGCGCTGGTTTCCCTCCAAGTCGTTTCCCACGACCTGCACATCGATGGGAGCCGGAAGGCCAAAATTAAGGATCTGGCTAACCATGTCGGCAGGCAAGAAGGCGAAGGTCACGCCCGGGAACTGCTTTGGAAGCGACAGGCGAAGATGGTGAATGTAATCGTCCGTGGGATGGTGCTTGGCGGAAAGGGTCACAAGAATGTCGGCGTCCGATGAGCCAACTGGCGCGGAATTGCTGTAGGAGAGGTTGATGCCGCTGTAGGGCAGACCGATGTTGTCAATGACGTTGTGGACTTCGCTTGCCGGAATCTGCTGCCGAATCGACTGCTCGACCTGATCACAAAGGTTGGCGGTTTCTTCAATGCGCATGCCGGTGGGAGCACGAAGATGAAGTTTGAAAGTGCCGCTGTCAACGCTGGGGAAAAAGTCGCGGCCCAGCCATGGGAGGAGAATTGCCAGAGAGCCAAGGCAAGTGGCGAAGAACGCAGCCAGGAAAAGAGCGCGGTGATGGAGGCAAGTTTCCAGCAGGCCGCGATACGCCAGGCGAAACCTCTCAAAAGCCGCTTCAAAGCCCTTTTGTAACCGTACCAGCGGATTACGGCTTGAAGCATGTCCCTCGTGTTTCTCTCCCCGCAGCAGGTACTTCGCCATCGTCGGAACAATCGTTCTGGAAAGGAAATACGAGGCCAACATGGCGAAAACGACGGCTTCCGCGAGCGGCACGAACAGGTAGCGCGCAACACCGGAGAGCAGGAACATAGGCGCGAACACAATGCAGATGGAAAGGGTGGACACGAACGCAGGTGTGGCGATTTGTGAGGCGCTTTCCAGGACAACGGTGTCCATGTCCTTGTCTGGCTCCGCCTCGCGGTTGCGATTAATGTTCTCGACCTCAACGGTCGCGTCGTCCACCAGGATGCCGACGGCCAGGGCGAGCCCGCCGAGCGTCATGATATTGATCGTTTCCCCGATCACGCTCAGCACAATGATGGAGGTGAGGATGGCCAGAGGGATCGAAGTCGCGATGATGACGGTGCTTCTCCAACTGCCGAGAAATGTGAGGATCATGAAGGCGGTCAAGCACGCGGCAATAAGCGTTTCTCTGACAACTCCGCTGATTGCGCCACGAACAAAGATGGACTGATCCGCCAGCGGCGATATCTGCAGTTGGGGCGGAACAGTCGTTTGGATTTGAGGGAGCAGACCCTTGATGCCGGCGATTACGTCCAATGTTGACGCGTTGCCCGCCTTTTGGATCGTCAGCAATACAGAGCGCTGGCCATCGACGCGGACTATGTTCGTCTGCGGAGGAAAACCGTCGCGCACCCAAGCCACGTCTTTGATGTAGATCGTGGTGCCGCCAATGGTCTTGATGGGAATGCGGTTCAGGTCCGCAATCGTCTGCGGCGCCGCGTTGGGAATGGAAACATCGTATTCCCTGGAGCCGATCTTGGAAGTTCCCGTCGGCAGAATCAAATTTTGAACGCTGATTGCGTTGACGACGTCCAGGGCGGAGAGGCCTTTCGACTGCAACGCTGTCGTATTTAGATCGACCTGCACCTGGCGCTGTTTCCCACCATAGGGGTAAGGCACAGATGCTCCTGGAACAGTGATGAGCTGGGTCCGAATGTAGTTCAAGCCATAGTCATTGAGTTCTTGCTCAGACAGATTCTGTCCCGAGAGGGCCAGTTGGAGCACAGGCACACTCGATGCGCTGTAGGCAAGAATGAGAGGCGGGGTTGATCCCGCGGGCAACTGTTTGAGTTGGGTCTGTGAAACCGCGGTAATCTGGGCGATACCTTGCTGAATGTTCGCGTTTGGCTGGAGAAATACTTTGACAACAGCTATGCCATAGAGTGACTGCGATTCAATGTGCTCGATGTTGTCAACGGTGGTGGTAAGCGCCCTCTCCGTGATGCTCACGATGCGGTCGGCGATGTCCTCAGGCACGAGGCCGTTGTAAGTCCAGATGATGCTTACCACGGGAATGTTGATGTTCGGGAAGATGTCGGTTGGCGTCCGAACAATCGAGAGCCCGCCCATGATCAGGATGAGTATGGACACCACCACAAAGGTGTATG
>Ga0210409_10008486_pt1 | contig 10457 bp, 7 predicted proteins | sample IncBWH17MmetaG_FD_161649 | JGI IMG/M metagenome (GOLD analysis project Ga0210409, IMG submission 161649) | Forest soil microbial communities from Barre Woods Harvard Forest LTER site, Petersham, Massachusetts, United States - Inc-BW-H-17-M | ecosystem: Environmental > Terrestrial > Soil >...
GGAGGCGGAGGGACTCCATCCCGCCCATGTGTCATTTGCGGGACCGGACAGAATGGAAATGTTCGCGGAGCAAAATGCGCTGGCGGGCAGCGGGGGCTCTTCCGACTTCGTTCCCAGAAAATTCGCAACGGCCTCACGCTCCGCGCGATTGATGGGGTAGGCCACGGCCATCATCAACCCGAAATCGAGCGTCCGCAGAATTCGGGCGGCGGATAGTTTCTGCAAAGCGTCTCGTGAGGGTGCGCGCGAACCTGCTTGCTCGTGGCACGATGCGCACCGCTTTTGATAAACATCGGCGCCCGCTATGGAGGACGGCGCAGACGGAGGGGCGGCCGCGGAATTCTGCGCCGCAGCTGCCGGGATCGCGTAAACAAACAGGGCCAACACTGCAACGTGAAACGACAAACTTGCGAGAGTCCGTGCGTATCTCATCCGAATTCTTCCTTTAGGGAATTAATGTCTGGAGGAATCTTACGATACTTTGCGCGCCCGTGGGGTGAATCCGGGAACGCCAATCTCCCGATTGGCGTCTTGAAATCCGCCAATCGGGAGATTGGCGTTCCCGGGGAAGGAGCTAAACGCGGGCGGCGGCTTCCTGCTCGAACGCGTGATACGAAGAGCGCACCAGCGGGCCTGACTCGACGTGCGCGAAGCCCATTTGCTCACCCAGTTTCTTGTACTCGGCGAATTCATCGGGGTGGACGTAGCGCACGATGGGTAAATGCTCGCGCGTCGGCTGCAAATATTGGCCCAGCGTGAGAATGTCCGTGCCTTGCGCGGCCAGATCTTGCATCGCGGCGAGAACTTCCTCGCGCTCTTCGCCGAGGCCGAGCATCAGCCCCGTCTTCGTGGGCATTTCCCGCGCCAGAGATTTCGCGCGCCGCAGGAGTTCGAGCGACCGGCCATAGACCGCGCCCTTGCGCACTTTATGATAGAGCCGCGGAACCGTTTCTGTATTGTGGTTCAAAACGTCCGGGCGCGAGGCAATCACGGTTTCGAGCGCATTCCAATCCCCCCGAAAATCGGGGATTAATACTTCCACTTTGCAGGCAGGAACGCGCCGGCGAATTTCCGTGATCGTGCGGGCGAAGATAGCTGCCCCACCGTCGGGCTGGTCGTCGCGGTTGACGGAAGTCACCACGGCGTAGCGCAGGCCCATTCGCTCGACGGCTTCGGCCACGCGCTCCGGTTCCTGCTCATCCGGCGGACCTGCCGGCTTGCCCGAAGGCACTGCGCAGAAACCGCAAGCCCGCGTGCATATATTCCCCAGAATCATGAACGTCGCTGTGCGGTGTTCCCAACATTCGCCCATATTCGGGCACCGCGCGCTCTCGCACACGGTGTTGAGCCCCAATGTGCGCATAATGCGCTTCAGGTCCTGGTAATTCGGCCCGTTAAAGAATTTGACGCGCAGCCATTCCGGTCTCGGGTGGGACGCCGGATCGGGCAAGCTGCCCGGTGCCGTCGCTGGAACTGAGTTTGAAATAATGTGAAATGGCGAAGCCATCGATAACGATCTCAATTCTCATTCTAAGCGCAGCCCCGACGAGACACAAGCGCGTCAGGCGGGTCGAAGTGTCCCATAAGCACGTTGCCGGAGGCCCCGTAATGACGACAAGAAGTAGCCCACCACAACCTGGTTGGGGTGAGAATAGGTGCGCACCAGGAACTAGCAAACCCTGTAGGGGCGACACCCAGCACAGCGAGGGGTTGGTAGATCTGGATACAGTTGATGCTGATCAACCACGCCGAACCATGCTTTTTGTGGCTATTTTACCACACCTCATTAACTCATAGGTGTCAAATTACTGATTCTAATAGCCTAAACATTATTTTAGAAGGGCTTGAAAATGCTACTATGGAACCTTACGTGAGCTATCAAACCACGATCGAAAGGCCAGTGGCAACAAAGGGAGTTGGCCTCCATACAGCCGTGAAGTCCCATCTGCGTTTGGTGCCTGCCCCGGCCAATACAGGAATCGTGTTCCGGCGCGTGGACCTGGACGATTTTGAAATCGAAGCGCATGTGCGAAACGTCGCGCGTGTGAGCTACGCCACCAGCCTGATGAAGAAGGGCGTCCTCCTCTCCACGACCGAGCACCTTCTCGCCGCGCTTTATTCTTGCGGCGTAGACAACGTGTACATCGAGCTGGACGCGCTGGAATTACCGATCCTGGATGGCTCGTCGCAGCCGTTCATTGAAATGCTCGGGCAAGCCGGAATTCGACGGCTACGGAAGCGGCGGCGTTATCTGAAGGTCGTAAAACCGCTGGAAGTTTCCGAGGGCGGGCGGCGCATCGGAATTTACCCGGCAGACGATTTCCGGGTTCAGTGTTACGTGGAGTACAAACATCCGGCCGTGGGAGTTCAAGAAATCGAGCTGCGCGTCGGCCGCGAGTCATTCAGCCGAATGCTGGCGCCGGCGAGAACGTTCGGCTTCGAACAGGATTTCGAAGGGCTGCGCCGAATGGGGCTGATTCGCGGGGGCTCGCTCGATAACGCCATTGTCCTGAACGAAAGCGGGGTCGTGAACGGCCCTTTGCGGTTCCCGGACGAGTTCGGCAGACACAAGGCGCTGGACCTGATTGGCGATCTGGCGCTGGTCGGCCGCCCATTACTCGCGCGCGTCGAGGCCCACAAAGCCGGCCACGCCCTGCACACACAACTGGTCACGCGCCTGCTAGCCGATCCTTCGCTCTGGATCGAGACTTACGACGAAGCCCCCTCGGAGCGTTCACGCCTCCATGCCGAAGCTGCTGCTTCCGCTGCTGATTGAACCCGCCTTTTGACGAAGCCCCTTGTGTTCCTTCGATGAAGTATTCGATTCGCATCGCCCGGGGTTCCCGCGCATTGTCAATCCTCGCGGAAACGCTGAGAATGCAGGCATGGCAAATTCCGACTTCGTAATTGTGATCCTGGCGGCCGGCAAAGGGACGCGCCTGAAATCCGCGCTGGCAAAAGTGCTGCACCGCGCCGGAGGACGAACGCTGGTCGAACACGTTGCGCGCGCCTGCCAGCCGCTCAAGCCGCGCGAGATGGTCGCAGTTGTGGGACACCAGGCCGATGATGTCAGTGCCGCCGTTGCGGCGCTCGGTGTCAAAACGGTATTGCAGGAGCCGCAGCGCGGGACGGGCCACGCCATGCTGGTGGCGCGGCGCGCCATTTCATCTCGCGCCAAGTTCGCGATTCTTTTGCCGGGTGACGCGCCCCTGATCCGCACGGAAACAGTTGCCGCGCTGGCACGCTCGCACCGGGAAAGCGGCGCCGCCGCGACAATTCTTTCCGCGGAGATCGAAAATCCCACGGGGTACGGACGCATCCTGCGGCAGGACGATGGATCGGTGGGCGCAATCGTTGAGGATTCGGCGCTCACCGCCGAACAACGTTCCATCCGCGAAATCAATTCCAGCATCTATTGCTTCACCCTGGAAAAATTATGGCCGTGCCTCGCCGCGCTCAAACCTCAGAACGTGCATAAGGAATTGTATCTGACGGACGCGATCGCGGTTTTGCGGCAGAAGGGCGAGAAAGTGCAAGCTGTCTTGGCCGCGGATCCCGATGAAGTCCTGGGCTGTAACACCCGCGCCGATCTCGCCGCGGTGGATGCCGTGTTCCGCCGCCGCAAGCGCGCCGCCGTAATGGACGCAGGCGTGACGATTGAATTGCCGGAGACCGTCTTGATCGATCCTGAAGTCACCGTCGGCGCGGATACGCGCATCGAGCCGGGCGTGCAACTCCTCGGAAAAACGCGTGTCGGTGCGGGCTGTACCATCCGCACCGGCAGCGTGCTGTCCGACGCCGTGCTCGAAGACAACGTGCTCGTGAAGCCCTATACGATCGTTGCCTCGAGCCACCTCTCAAGCGGGACGCAAGCCGGACCGTTCGCGCATCTTCGTGACGGTGCGCGTCTCGAAGAAAGCGCGCGCGTGGGGAACTTTGTGGAAGTGAAGAAGAGCGTGCTCGGCGAAGGCGTGAAGTCCATGCACCTCACGTACCTGGGCGACGCTCGCATCGGCAGCGGCAGCAACATCGGCGCAGGCACGATCACGTGCAATTACGACGGCGTGCACAAGAATCCCACGACCATCGGGAAGCGCGTCTTCATCGGCAGCGATACCGCGCTCGTCGCGCCCGTGCGCGTGGGCGATGGCGCCTACGTCGGTGCAGGCTCGGTGATCACGAAAAATGTGCCGCCCGATGCGTTGGGACTCGCTCGCGGGCAACAAGTGAACAAACTCGGTTGGGCCGCGGCGCGCCGTCGTGAAATGGCTGCCACAGGCAAGCCCGCGAAATCGCGCACCCGCAAGAAATCAAAACGCAAATCGCGCAAGAGGTAGCGCAGGCTTCAGCCTGTGGGGCTTCTCAGGAAGCTTGATGACCTAGCCATGAAGAAAAATCAAAATCCACAGGCTGAAGCCCGCGCCACTTAAACCCCCGCCCCTTTGCAAAACGATTCTTCACGACCGGCATCCCTGTGCCGAATTGAACCTGTTGATCCGTTCCCTCGCCGGTGATATCTTCGAATTAAATCTCCTCTCGGGAGGACCGGTCCATGGGCGCGTGGGTGAATTGGGGTCTCGTTGTAGCTGCTATGGTCTTCATTATCGGTGATCTCGTCCTGGAAGTTTATGAAAATGTGAATCTTGCCGCGCTGGGCATGTGCCTCTTGACAGGCGGAATTCTTGGACTGGCCATCGACTCGGCCGCCGTCGGTCTGGGGACAGCGATAGTTTTAGCGGTCGTGTATTTGGTCGTACATCGCCGCCCTGGACACATGCTGCCGAAACATGTTTCCGGCCAATAGGCTGCGGTTCTTCCGCCGTTGCTTCGCAAATATCGAGTTTCTGAACGAGACGCAAATGCGGAAAATTGCACTTTACGTCGTATCTGATCCCACACTTTGGAAGTGTCACCTCAAGCCGGCGGAATATGTCGGCACTGTGTGTTAAAATAACAGGTTGAGGGGAGATTCCACGCGATGAAATTTGGGGTGGTCGTGTTTCCGGGCTCGAACTGCGACCACGACGCGTACTACGCCCTGGGCCAAGTTCTCCATCAGCCTGTCGAATTTCTGTGGCATCAATCGGAACAAGTGAATGGGTTTGACGCGATCCTGCTGCCCGGCGGATTTTCTTATGGCGATTATCTGCGCACGGGGGCGATCGCGCGGTTTTCTCCGGTGATGCGCGCGGTGGAAAAATTCGCGCGCGGCGGAGGGCTCGTCCTCGGCATTTGCAACGGGTTCCAGATTCTCTGCGAAGCGGGCTTGCTGCCCGGCGTGCTGCAGCGCAACGCCGGAATGCGGTTCGTATGCCGGCAAGTGCATGTCCGCGTGGAAACAACGGACACGCCGTTTACCGCCGCGGCCAAGTCCGGGCAGGTTCTGCAAATGCCAATCGCGCACGGCGATGGAAATTACTTTTGCGATGAAGCGACACTCGCCGGTCTCGAGCGCAACCGCCAAATTGTGTTTCGATACACGACGCCGGATGGACGCGAGGACGCTGCCGCCAATCCGAATGGCTCGGTCGCGAACATCGCGGGCATATGTAATCGCGCGCGCAATGTGATGGGTCTCATGCCGCATCCGGAACGCGCGGTGGAAGCGGCGCTCGGCTCGGCCGATGGCCTCGTGATTCTTCGCTCGCTCATCGACTCGCTAACGCAACGTGCAGTAGTTTCGGCTTAGGGGATGCGTAGCGCAGGCTTCAGCCTGCGGGTTTTAGGCCTTGCAAGGACGAACCCCCACAGGCTGAAGCCTGCGCTACTAGAGCTTACATCGTCTTGTTGGCTTCGAAATCCAATGTTGGACACCGAAATAAAAGTCACCCCGGAACTGGCGGCCGAGCATGGCCTCTCCGTCGAGGAGTACGCGCGCATCCAAAAGATTCTTGGGCGCGAACCGAATTTTACGGAGCTGGGCATCTTCAGCGTGATGTGGAGCGAGCACTGCTCGTACAAATCGAGCAAGGTGCACCTCCGCCGCCTGCCGACGCGCGGGCCGCAGGTGTTGCAGGGGCCCGGCGAAAACGCGGGCGTGGTGGACATCGGCGACGGCCTCGCCGCGGCGTTCAAGATGGAGTCGCACAATCATCCGAGCTACGTTGAGCCGTTTCAAGGCGCAGCCACGGGCGTGGGCGGAATTCTCCGCGACATTTTTACGATGGGCGCGCGGCCGATTGCCGTGCTCGATTCGCTGCGCTTCGGGCCTATTTCTTCAAACGCTTCAGGAGCTTTAGCCCCTGGCGGAGTCGACGAAGAAACAAATGCGCGCAACCGGCGGATTTTCGACGGGGTCGTGCGCGGGATCGCGCACTACGGCAATTGTTTTGGCGTGCCGACCGTCGGCGGCGAAGTGCAATTCGAGCCGGGCTATTCTGCCAATCCCCTCGTCAACGTTCTGGCGCTCGGCATCGCAAAAAAAGAAGACTTGTTTTTCGCGAAGGCGCGCGGCGTGGGCAATCCCGTCATTTACGTGGGCGCGAAGACCGGGCGCGACGGCATTCACGGAGCATCGCTCCTGGCTTCCGCGGAATTCACCGAGGAGTCGCAGCAAAAGCGGCCCAACGTGCAAGTGGGCGATCCGTTCATGGAAAAGCTGCTGCTCGAGGCGTGCCTGGAAGCGATGCACACCGGCGCGGTCGTCGCCATCCAGGACATGGGCGCCGCAGGATTGACAAGTTCGTCGTGCGAGATGGCCTCGCGCGGCGGCCTGGGCATCGAGATCGAACTTGCCCGCGTGCCGCAGCGCGAACCCAGCATGACCGCGTACGAGATGATGCTGAGCGAATCGCAAGAGCGCATGCTGCTCGTGGCCGAGCGCGGCCGCGAGAAAGAAGTGCTCAAAGTGTTTGCCAAGTGGGGACTCGACGCGGTCGAAATCGGGCGCGTCACTCAGGATGGTTTCCTGCGCGTCTTGCATCGCGCCAAAGTCGTGGCGGAAATTCCCGCGCACGCCCTGGCCGAAGAAGGGCCAGTCTATCAGCGTCCGCTCGCGCCGCCCTCGCCTCTTGCGCATGAGCGCCTCGTCGAATTTGGCCCGGCGGGCGCGGATCTTACCGAAAATTTCCGCGCGTTGCTCCGGGCGCCCGCGATTGCCTCGAAGCGCTGGATCTGGGAGCAATACGATTACATGGTACGGACGAACACACTCAAAGCTCCAGGGGCGGGCGACGCGGCAGTCGTGCGCATCAAGGACACGAAACGCGCGCTCGCACTCGCAGCCGACGGCAACGGTCGCTGGTGCCGCCTCGATCCGTTTATCGGCGCGCAGCTTGCCGTGGCCGAAGCCGCGCGCAACGTGGCCTGTTCGGGTGCGAAACCCATGGCCGCGACCAACTGCCTCAATTTTGGAAGCCCCGAAAAACCGGAAGTGATGTGGCAGTTCAGCCGCGCAATTGACGGCATCGCCGAGGCGTGCACCGCACTGGAAATTCCCATCACCGGCGGCAACGTGAGTTTTTATAACGAAACGCTCGGCCGCTCCATCGATCCCACGCCGGTGCTGGGCGTGCTCGGGATGATCGAAGACGCTTCGCGCGCGCTGGGGATGGCGTTTCGCGCCGAAGGCGATTACGTCTTGCTTCTCGACGCAGATGCGAAGGACTGGCTTGTCATTACGCTTGGGAGCCTGGGCGCACTAAAGATGTATATGCCCGTGGACAGATCGAATGACGCGGGTGGCATGAACCGCGAATTTTCTTCCTCCGAATACGCGCGCACGATTCGCGGCATCGAGGCCGGCACTCCGCCCGCAGTGAATCTGGCCGCGGAAAAGCGTCTGATCGCTTTGCTCGTCGCGCTCGCCGCCGAAGGCAAATTGCAATCCGCACACGACGTCAGCGACGGCGGCCTCGCCGTGACCATCGCGGAATGCTGTTTCGCAAGCGATGGATTTTCCGCGCGCGTCACGCTCACGAGCAAGGAAGCGGACGAGTCTGCGCTCTTCGGCGAACGCGGCGCTCGCGCCGTCGTATCAGTTACGACCGAAAATGTTGCCGCTGTGCGCCAGATTGCGGCACAATATGAAGTGGCAGTCGTCGAGGTTGGCCGAGTTACCCGCGGCGAATTCCGCATCGAACTCAATGGCCAGACAGTTGTCAGCGCCGAAGTCCCTTCTCTCGCTGACGCCTGGAGCGGAGCCCTTGAGCGGCTTCTGTGCGTGAACGATCTCCGAAAGGCAGAATGAATCGCCTAATCGAAATTGAGAACGACCGGTTTCACGATCACTGCGGCGTGTGCGGCGTCTTCGGCCACTCCGAAGCCGCGAAGATGGCCTATCTGGGTCTCTATGCGTTGCAGCATCGCGGCCAGGAATCGGCCGGGATCGTTTCGAGCGATGGGCGCGAATTGCATCTCGAAAAAAGCATGGGCCTGGTGGCCGATATTTTTCAGCCCGAGGTGCTCGCGCGCCTGCCGGGCGATGCGGCGCTCGGCCACACGCGCTATTCGACCGCCGGCGACACTTCCTTGATGAACGCGCAGCCGATCGTCATCGACTGCAACAAGGGAAAGCTGGCCCTCGGCCACAACGGCAACCTGCCCAGCGCGGCGAAGTGGCGCCGCACGCTCGAACATCGCGGCTCGATCTTTCAAACGACAAGCGACACCGAAGTGATCGTGCACCTCGTGGCGCGCAGCCAGGCGCGGAATCTTTCCGGCGCGCTCGCCGATGCGCTGAACCAGGTCGAAGGCGCGTACTCGCTGCTGGTGCTGACGCGCGATGAAATGTACGCGCTGCGCGATCCCCGCGGCTTCCGCCCGCTGGCGCTCGGGCAACTGGACGGCGCGTGGATCGTGGCTTCGGAAACATGCGCGTTTGATTTGATCGGCGCGACTTACGTGCGCGACGTCGAGCCCGGAGAAATGCTGCGCATCACGCGCGCAGGAATTGAATCGTTGCATTTCGCGGCGGAAAAACCGTTGCAGCAATGCATTTTCGAGCACGTCTATTTCGCGCGGCCCGATAGTCTCGTCTTCGGCCGCGTGGTCGAGCAAAGCCGCGAAATGCTGGGCCGCCTGCTGGCGCGCGAACATGGCGTGCCGGCCGACGTGGTCGTGCCGGTGCCCGATTCGGGCGTCCCGGCCGCGGTGGGATATTCACAGGAATCCGGCGTGCCCTTCCGCATGGGCTTGATTCGCAATCATTACGTCGGGCGCACGTTCATAGAGCCGGTGCAATCGATCCGCGATTTTGGCGTGAAGCTGAAGCTTAATCCCGTGCCGGAACTTCTCCGCGGCAAGCGCGTCGTGCTGGTCGACGATTCGATCGTGCGCGGCACGACCAGCCGCAAGATCGTGCACATGGTGCGCGAGGCCGGCGCGGCGGAGGTTCACATGCGCATCAGCTGCCCGCCGACGATTTCGCCGTGCTACTACGGTGTCGACACGCCGACGCGCGAGGAATTGATTGCTTCCGATGATTCGCGAGTTCGTCCGCGGCTTACGCCGGAGGAAGTTGAAGAGTTTGAGAGTCAGCCTGATTCGCGTCGGGTCCTTCGTGGCGCCGGCGTCTCGCCGGCGACGTTGCAGCCTTTGCGGAATGCTAAAACCGCTGGCGGGACGCCGGCACCACCAGTGCACCAGTCCGGCCGGAACGAACGCTCCATCGAAGAAATTCGCCGGTATCTTGGCGCAGATACTCTGGGCTACCTCTCGCTCGAGAGTTTGCGGCGCGCAGTGGACGATACGCGCGGCTCCTTCTGCACGTCGTGCTACACGGGTGTATATCCGGTGGACGGCGCGCAGGGCGAGTTCGAAGCCCGCGCGGGGGAGCCCGAAGAAGTGCCGTTTGTGGAAATTCAGGTGATGCCGAATGAACGCTGAAGAAACGCTCGCAGTTGAGATCAAACCAAAACCGGATGTAAGAAAGCTCATCGCCCGCGAGGCGTTGTCGTGGCTATGGGTCATCCTGGCGTTCCTGTTCATCACCGGAACGATTGTCCAGGCCCGCGTGATTCCCTCCGGCTCGATGGAGAAGACACTGCTCGTCGGGGATCACCTGCTGATGAGCCGCTTGGGCTACGAAGCCGAATTGCCCATGACGCCGCTGCACGTGCGGCTCTGGCGCAACCCGCGCCGCCAGCAGATTATCGTGTTCCGCGCGCCGCTGCCGGGAACGCCGGATTACATCAAGCGCCTGATCGGATTGCCGGGCGACGAACTCGAGATTCGCGAAGGCGTGGTGTCCATCAACGGGAAGCCGCTGAAGGAACCGTATCGCGCCGACCCGCCCAATCCGACCGATAATTACGGCCCGGTGACCGTTCCGGCGGGCGAATATTTCATGATGGGTGACAACCGCGACGATTCTTACGACAGCCGTTACTGGGGCTTCGTGCCGCGAGATAATATTATTGGCACGCCCATCATGGTGTATATGTCGATTGATGCCCCCGAGGAGACCTGGAATCCGGGGCACATCCGCGACCGGATGACGACCTACGCAAGCATTCTGT
>Ga0210409_10008487_pt1 | contig 10456 bp, 6 predicted proteins | sample IncBWH17MmetaG_FD_161649 | JGI IMG/M metagenome (GOLD analysis project Ga0210409, IMG submission 161649) | Forest soil microbial communities from Barre Woods Harvard Forest LTER site, Petersham, Massachusetts, United States - Inc-BW-H-17-M | ecosystem: Environmental > Terrestrial > Soil >...
CGATTCTGCCGGCCACTACGGAGCACTGAACCTCGCGCCGGGCGATTACGAGATCGCTGTTTCGGCGGAACGATACAGCACGAACACCGTAAAAGTGGCAGTTGCCGCTGGCGCAAACAAAACCGCCGACGTGACGCTGGCCGGTGTGCTTTCGCTTCTGGATCTTGGCATCTCTCCTGAACAAGCGCAGGGCACTGCGGCAGCCCAGGCCCGGCTCAACAAGCGCTCGCACATGCTGATGTTGCATCAGCGATTCGGCCTGATTGCCGCCATCCCCTTGATCGCGACAGTCGCTACTTCGTTCGGCGCTGGGGGCAGGAGCACCAGCACTGCCGACCGCTGGGCGCACTTAGCTTTGGGATCGGCGACCGGAGATTTGTACTTCACCAGCGCCTATTTCGCCATTTTCGCTCCCAAGATACCTGGGACGCATAGTCGCGGTCAGATCCGCGTTCACAAGGCACTCGCCTGGATTCACGGACCGGGAATGATCCTGACGCCTATCCTGGGCGCCATCGCCTTTGATCAAAAAAGCAGAGGTGAAAGGGTTCACGGAATTGCGAGCGCCCATGGGGCCGTGGCGATCGTGACCGCAGCGGCGTACGGCGCGGCGATCATATCCGTCTCCTTTAAATTTTGAGGAAAGAATCGTGGATAGAAAAATTATCCTGGCACTTTTTCTCCTGGTGCATCCGTTACGCGCAGCCGTGGACAGCCAGTGGGTCCTCGAGGAATCCACGCTCACATATCACGTCTCCCACCCGTTGAAACAAACCGAGGGCGTGAGCCACGCCGCCAAAGGGAAGGGGGTCTGCCATGCCGGACAATGCGATTTTTTGATCGCCGTATCCGTAAAGTCGTTTGACTCTGGCGACAGCAACCGCGACCTGCACATGCTGCAAGTGGTGCGAGGCGGACAGTTTCCCCTGATCACCGTACGCACGCATTTGCCCGAGGACGCCTCCTCCCTCGCAACCATTTTGGCGGATTTGGAAGTGCAGTTCGCGGGGCAGACCGTGCAATACCGGCAGATCGCATTTCAGCATGTCGTGAAAGGAGACGATACCGTGATCACAGGAACGATCCCGCTGACGCTGACAGCTTTCAAAATTGATCCGCCCACGCTGCTGACCCTGCCGGTAAAAAATGAAATTCCCGTTAAAGTTGAAATGAAATGGCGGCCTGAAAGATAAAGAGAAGAACAGATCGCCGCAAGGTGGCTCGCGGCCTTATTCTAAGGTTTGTCAAGGCACTTCTAGACTTGCGCGATCGTTTCAACAAACTGATGATGATTCCTGAAAGTCGGGAAACGCAATTTGTAGAGGCTAAGAATCAGTTACTTGCAGACAGTGTTGGTAGGTGATTCTTGAAAGCCTTTGGCAAGACTGTTATCACGGTACGACATCATCCTTGCCCTTATCCGCGTACGCAAGTCTGCCTCAACGAGCGCCGCTGGCGATAGAGCAGACAGGATTCTTTGCGTGGTGGCGCCTGGCGCGCGTCCATCTCCTTCGCGAAAGGGCAGAGAACAGCCTCGTGCATGTCATGGGGTGAAGGCTATGCCATATAGTTTGTTGGCACGAAGAAACTGCTGAGTTAGGACAACATCGTTTGGATCAACCGTTCAATCCTTCGGCCTGAAGGATTCGCGTTTCTCCTAATCCATACGTCAATAATATTTCTGCGTCGCGCACTGCACGCTATTTTGTCAGGGTTGCAGACGCCGACGAAACGTCCAGTGAGGCTAGATAGGCGGCGATCGCCAGCATGTCGTCAGTCGTCAATTTGGCAACTACCGGCATCATCAGGCTCGCCCACTCCCCAGATCGCTTGCCCTGCCGCATGTCATAGAGCTGGCGCACGAGGTAGCTGGGAGAGCGGCCCGCGAGTCCCGGCACCGAGCTCATACCCATCAAATCCGCGCCGTGGCAGGTCGCGCACTGAATCGTCTTGCCACCCCCACCGCCCACCACTAGCTCAGCGCCCTTCTTGACGCTACCCTCAGGCACGTACGCGATAAATCCGGATCGGTCGTCACGAAGTACTTCCATGGCTTCCACATCTTCCGGCGTTTCCACGATGCGATTGCCGATCGGTTCTTTCTCATCCCCTTTGACTCGGAGGAAGATGCCGTTTGCAATCTGCGTCTTCGGAACCATGTTTGCTTCAACCACCCTGATCCACGGCGTCCATTTCATGGAGCTGAAGTATCGAGCTGCATCCTTCTTCTCATCGTCAGTCATCGATTTGGCGAACAGAATCATCTGATTCGTGTTGGCTTTTCTGGTGTCCGCGCTCATCCGGGCGCCAGTCCTGAACTCGTCCAACACCTGCAAGATATATGTGTATGGGAGACCCGCGAGGTTCGTATTTACCGGACGGCCTTTGCCGTTGGGGTAGTGGCAGAAGGAGCAGGCGGTCACGTTGGGTTTGTGGCCGTGAGCCACGATATCAGGCATCGGCGGGTGGTCCTCGGGATACCAATCGGCCGGGCCGGAGTTATCGCGGATCTGCGTGAGCGTGAATGAAAACTTGCTGCCGGGAAGATGTCGCGGGACACCGTTATCGGGTCCCCCGCGCGCATCGGAATCGGGGCGATCGGCGCGGCGCGCCTCCTTGGTGTTATCGAAGCCATAAGCCCATGCTGGCAGATCAGCGGGCAATTCCTGTTGCTGTTCTGGTGCGGTTTGTATTTGAGCGGTTGGAGATGATGGCTTTGGCGCTTGCCCGGTGGAATCCTGAGCTGCTAGTGCTATCGGGAATATCATTACACCTGTGAAAAGCAACAGACGAGCAATTCTGTGAAAGAAACCCATCACTGGCCTCCCTGCTAGTTTATCTTGCGATAAGAACATTGTTTCTGTCATTCAAATTTCGTCGCCAAATGACCGTAATGGCAAACTGGAGCTGCCGCGAGGTCGTCGATATTGCATCAATTTAGAAGGTCAGTTTGAGCCCCAACTGGATGACGCGGTTCGCGCCCGACCCCAACACGGGGTCGCCCGCCGCCTGGTCGGCAGTCTCATTGGCCGCGCCAAACGTATTACTCCCCACCGAAGGGTCGTTGTTCGCCAGGTGACCCGCATCCACAGAGCCGAAGACCGGATGATTGAGCACGTTGAAGAACTCGGCTCGGAATTGTGCGGTCAGCCGCTCTTTGAATTTCCAGTTCTTGAGTATAGAGAAGTCCCAGGTCTTCAACGGCGCCTCGTTGAAGAGATTGCGGGCCGCAGTTCCGAACGTGCCGGGTGCCGGAGGTACAAGAACTGAACTACCCTGCATATAACAACCGAATGAGTTCAGATCCGACACGTTGGCGTGGGCAAGACATTGACTCGGAAACGGGGCCCCACCCGCCAGGACCCCGGCGAAAAAGGGAATTCCGTTTGGATTCGCCTGAAAGTCATGGGTATTACCGAAGAAATTCCAAGTTTCACCATAAGTGACGGGGTTGTTCACCTCGCCGGTTTGGCTGAAGTCGTTTGACATGTCCTGAGGGCTCCAGGGCGTGCCAGTCTGCAGCGTCACGATAGAACCGATTTCCCATCCCTCCAGGATTTGTCCGGGTGACTTCCTAGATGGCAGGGCATAGGTCAGGTCCAATGTGAAGTGATGCCGTATGTCGTAGTCGCTGTTTCCATATTGCAACCCGGGATTTGCGCTATCGAGGGGAACATTGGCGTCATTCGCAGACATGTCGTCGGTGGCGTGGCTGTAGGTGTAAGCGGCCGTGAAGGAAAGCCCGTGGGAAGTCCGCTGCGTCAGAACAACTTGCATCGCGTTGTAGTGGGACCTGTACATGTTCGACATGTTGTTGATGTACGACAGGTATGGAAATTGGGCGTATGGCAAAGGCCCGCCCCCGCTACCCAAAGGCGGCGCGTTGAGGTCCTGCAACCCCAATAGCTTCACCCCGTGATTTCCGAGATAAGCCACTTCCAGGGAGAGGTTATTGGTGAGCATGCGTTGAGCATCGAGACTCCAACTGACGAAATACGGGATTCGCAGATTCCGGTTGAAGGCTGTGGTAGTGCAGGGCGCGCTGTCACTGCACATCAACTGACCGCCACCGGCGAAGATGGGTGTTGCGCCGTTGCTCTGCCACGCAGTGCTCAAGGTTGACGTGTCCGGGCTGACGACGCCGCTTGCGATGGTGCCGCTTCCCTGCACGCAAGTTTCAACCGGCGGCGTTCCGATTTGTTGGCAAAGTTGCGCTCCCGTCGGTACATTACCGAGTTGATTCCTGATCTGGTTGAGGGGCGGGAATTCATGCAATATGCTGGTGCCTGCGCGGATTACAGTCTTCCCGTTACCCCTCACATCCCAGGCGAGCCCTAAGCGCGGGGAGAAATTTGTGTGATCACCGTTGTAGGGGGAAGTCTCCCCGCTGCCGACCTGTACGAATCCGCTGGGAGTGTTCGGATCGAAGTTGCCAAGAAGATTGTTTGCCTCCGTGAGGACCGTTTGCAGTTCGTAGCGCAGGCCGAGGTTCACGGTGAGTGTGGGCCGGACGCGATAATCGTCTTGCAAGAAGACCGCGTAATCTTTTTCATGCATATTCCGCACGGGTTGTCCCACGAAAATAGAGGACCCTGAGCCTACGTTTCCTTCAAGGAAATTCTCCAGGGATGTGAAACCGCCGCCACTCTTAAAATTGATGCGGCCCTTAGGGTCGTGCACAGTGCCCCCAGTGGACCCAACGAGCGTCACCTCGCCACCGAACTTGAAAGCGTGTTTGCCGTGTAGATAGGAAATGTGATCGACAAACTCCGTATAAGCACTCGGCCCCACGAACCGGGGCCAGTTTCCTCCTCCCAGGTTGGTGAAGCCTTTGATGTAGATGAGCGGGAGCCCGAAGAAAGTTGAATTCGTCACGCCCGTGTTGATTCCGTAGCCCGTCGGGAGCCCATTGGAAAGTCCCCAAGGAGAGGCTGGGTTCGCACTGCGGTCAGCGGATAAATCAGGCGCATATACATGGGTGTAGCCAACCTTGAACTCGTTTACCCAAGTGGAATTCGGAGTCCAGGTCCACGCCCCGGAGCCGACGCGATTTTGGAAGGGAAGATCCGTCTCAGACCATGGTGCCGTAATTGCACCTGGATTGTCATCCCACTGTCCGTACCCCTGGCCGATGAAAAACATGCCACTCAGAGTGTTTTTCTCATTCGGATGATAGTCCACCTTTGCCAGCCCGCTATACGTACTATTATTGTCAGACAGAGTGAACAAGCCGGTCGGAACAACCTGCTGCGGAGAACCAGGGAACTGGGTCCCCGGGTTTGTTGGGAAAAGATTTTCGAACGAAGCTGTGGTGGGTGAGGGTGTGCAACTGCCAGCCGGCAGGCCTGCTAGTTTGGCGCTAAGTGCATTCACATTGGTGCGACCCACAAAGTTGCAGGCGTCCACCATGCTCAGACTCGTATCACCTATGGGGGCGTCGACGGGGGAGCTTATCGCTGGCGTCACTCCCAAGTAAAGTTTCTGACCCTCAAAGCCCAGGAACCAGAAGATTTTGTCTTTCTTAAGGGGCCCACCGGCGGTAGCGCCGAATTGCTCGATGGAGAGTGGGGGGGACGGCACGTTCGACGGCTGGAAGAAGTTCTTCGCGGCCCACGCGCCGTCGCGGCCATACGCGTAGGCCGAGCCGTGGAAGGTGTTAGTGCCCGACTTCAACCCGACGTTGACTTGCACGCCGGGCTTCCACCCAAATTCGGCCTTCGGAATTTGCTCGGTATTCATCTCCTGGATGGCGTCGAGGGGCAGGATCGTAGACGCATCTCCCGCCAGCGCGTAGCCGTTAATGACTTGCTGGTTGGTGGCCCAATCGTAGTTGTTTACGCCGTCTACTAGGAAAAAGTTGTCATTTTCTCGCATGCCCATGGCGGTCTGTTTGGTGGCTCCCCCGCCAGGCGCGTTCACGAATCCCGGGCGCAGCGTGAGCAAGTTGATGTAGTTGCGGCCATTCAGCGGGATTTCACTAACCGTCCGGTTATCGATCGTGCCAGTTAAGGTAGCGTTGGTGGTCTCTATCAATGGAAGCGCCTCGGTTACCGTAATCGCCTGGGTTTGCTCACCCGGTTGCAGCGTGACATCGGCGCGCGCATCCTGCCCCACGCCTAATTGCATGCCCTCGCGAGTGAACGTCCTGAATCCTTTAGCCTCCACGCGAAGCGAGTACGAATCAGGATCCAGATTTGGCGCCACGTACTCTCCCGCCGAGTCTGTGGTCAAAGTGCGCGAAACGTTTTTTTGCACATCGGTGACGGTCACAGTCGCGCCCGCTATCACTCCTCCGCTTTGATCCGTAACAGTGCCGATCAGGCGCGCCTGATTGACCTGCGCGAGCAAGAAACTCGGCAGAAGGCACAGAGCGACAATGGCGCTCACGACTTCTGTCAACCGCGTTAACCGGGCCTTGAATGACGCTTGCAAGCGTGAACATTTCATCGCGGCCTCCCTCAGGTGCGGATTTGATTCAATATTGCCGAGTCTTCTTCGCGTTGCGCTGGAGCGATAGCATAGGGAAATTTGAAAGTCAATTAGATTAAGAAACGCTTCGTGACCTCAAATCTATTTAGAAATTCCACCATTCTCGACTCGGCGGAGGCGGACACTCCGGCGGCACCAACAGATTCAAAGAAAAGAAATAACTCTATTTAGTTATCAGAGAAGAAATTACACGCCCTAATTCAACCGGACATATCATGTGCAAACGACATCCAGAATCATTGCAGTTGACTCTTGGGAACCTTGGGGGTAACGTCCGGAACAGAATAATTATATTTCTCGATAATCCTCGGGGCAAAATACGGCACGAAGACGATTTTCCGCGCGCGACCTGACACGGGAGGCAAATCATGAATCGTGTACTGAGCTTTCGGATCTGGCTCGTTTTACTGCTGGTGTCCTCGCTTGCGGGATGGATCGCCCGCGTGGAAGCAAGGCAGGCGAGACAAGCTGGAAATGCAATTCAGATCAACTCGAGTGATATTGGCGGCGTGGTTTCCAGCTCGAAAGGCCCTGAAGCCGGAGTCTGGGTGATTGCAGAGACCACCGATCTGCCCACGAAATTTGTGAAGATCGTGGTTACCGATGATCAGGGACGCTACCTGCTTCCTGAATTACCAAAAGCCACGTATCAGGTGTGGGTGCGGGGATATGGTCTTGTGGATTCGGAGGCAGTGCAAGGGACGCCTGGCAACACGCTCAACCTCACGGCAGTGATTGCGCCGACGCCGAAAGATGCCGCGAAATATTATCCGGCGGTGTACTGGCTTTCCTTAATCAAGGTGCCCGACAAGAGCGAGTTCCCTATGAAGCCCACGCCCATGCCTCCGTTCAAGGGAGAAACGGCTGGGCCAGGCCCGGCGGCGCCGAACGGGATCATGCCGATTGCGCAGCGGGAAGGCCCCGGCATGGCCAACCAACAAGCGGTGCCGAATGAGGAAGCGCTGGCGCTGCGTCCCATCGCCACTCAGGAGCAATGGATCGACGTCATGAAGCAGGGTTGCCAGCAATGCCACCAGCTTGGCGATTATTTCACGCGCGATCTCACGCACCTGTCGCGATTCAATTTCAAATCCCCTGCGGAGGCCTGGGCGACGCGCATCCATTTCGGACAGGCCGGCGCTGACCGCATGAGCGGCACCCTGCCCCGGTTCGTCGACCAGGAACGCGCTGTCAAAATGTTTACGGACTGGACGGACCGGATCGCGGCAGGCGAATTGCCGCCAACCCCTCCGCGCCCTGAAGGCGTCGAGCGCAATCTGGTGATTTCGATGTGGGATTGGGGAAAGCCCTCGGGCCACCCGCATGACGAGATCAGCACGGACAAGCGCCATCCTACGGTGAACGCCAATGGCCCGGTTTACGGCGCCGATTTCAACGATGATGACCTTTTGTGGGTCGACCCTGTCAAGAATACCGCCGGCGCTATCCGGGTTCCGACCGTTGCGGACCGCTCGACCATGAAACCGACATGGCCGAAAAATATCTCTGCCCCCTCGCCATTCTACGGAAATGAGATTCTTTGGAATGGTGTGGGTGGCCCGCATAACCCGATGATGGACGAGAAAGGGAGAGTGTGGGTAACGTCGAATATCCGCCCGGCCGAAAATCCGGCTTTCTGCAAAGCGGGATCGGATTCCCCGTTCGCTCAATATTTCCCCTTGAACACGGCAGGCAAGCACGCCGCTGTCTACGATCCGGAGACAAAGCGGTTCACTCCCATCGACACCTGCTTTAACACGCACCATCTTCAATTCGGCTACGACAAAGACAACACTCTCTTCTTCAGCGGGCCCGGCGGGCAGGCCTTCGGTTGGCTCAATACTCGGGTCTATGACGAGACCGGAGATGCGAAAAAGGCCCAGGGATGGTGTCCCGCTTATCTCGATACCAAAGGCGACGGCAAGATTGACCCTTCCGTTGACAAGCGCATTCCTGTAAATGGCTACGGCGCCATCGTCAACCCCGCCGACGGCTCGATCTGGTTTGCCACGACCAATCCCACGCCTGGTCATCTGCTGCGCATGACTCTCGGCTCCAACCCACCGGCCACCTGCATGGCGGAAGTCTACGAACCGCCTTACTACAATTCCAAGGCGCCTGGCTTGTCCGGATATGCCCCACGAGGCGTCGATCTAGATCGCAACGGCCTGATCTGGACAGCGCTTTCGGGTAGCGGTCAGCTGGCGAGCTTCGACCGGCGCAAATGCAAGGTGCTGAACGGACCCACGGCGACTGGCCAGCAATGCCCGGAAGGTTGGACGCTCTACACCGCGCCAGGTCCCAAGATGAAAGGCGTAACAGATGAAAGCAGCGCCGATTTTGAATATTACAATTGGGTGGATCAGTTCAATACGCTCGGCCTGGGCGAGAACATCCCGATTGTGACCGGCACCAGTTCGGATTCGCTGCAAGCATTTAACCCTGCCACGAGAAAGTGGACGATCTTACGTGTGCCGTATCCGATGGGCTTCTTCTCCAGAGGGATGGATGGACGGATTGACAGTCCCAATGCCGGTTGGAAGGGTCGCGGGATCTGGGCGACCTACGGCGGGGATATGACCTGGCACATAGAAGGCGGAGCCGGCACCAAGAACAAACTCTTGAAGTTCCAAATTCGCCCGAGTCCTCTGGCTGACTAAATTGGCGACCGGTTGCGCTCCTTGCGGGAGCAATATTGTGACGGGCGCAAATTAATTTGGCATTGCTCGACCAAAATGTTCCTTGCACATAGGTACTCTTTGTCGCTGGCCGTCCCTGACTAATCACGCTCATTCCGGTCACTGAAGCGTGCGCGGTGCCCTCCTCTCGGAATGTAGTCCGTTACCGTGCGCCGACCTAGCGCGTCTATCCGACGCCAGCAATTCTTAGTCACTTACATCGCCCCTTCTTGTCCCTGGGCGCAAGTCTGCCTCAGCGAGCGCCGCCGGCGGTAGAGCAGACAGGATTCTTTGCGTCACGGCAACTGGCGCGCGTCAATCTCCTTCGTGATAGGGCAGGGGACAGCTTCGGGCGCCATATCTCTATATAAGGAAGGTGGCGCACCATCGCGGAGACGGAATAGCTGATTCCATGCCCTTGGAATCAGGAAATCTTAACGTCCAACTGGGACGGCGGGAGTTGCCCCTTGCGCATCCTCTTTGCACGCTCGAGCTGAGTCAGGGTGCGCTCAGTGGAGCCATCCGATGTGACCGGAGAATAGATGAACTGGGTTCAAATCGGAAATTTCGGTCAATGTATCAGGCCTCGACGACTAAGGTCGCCGCGGATCGGAAGGCAGAGTGGTGTAGGTCACAAGGCGGGGTGACACTGGTCACGGAATGATTTTGGGAATTGTGCAAACAGTAAGCGTAATGTCAGGTATTTCGAGGAGGCCATATGAACATACTCGTTGCTGCGTTCGATGTCGCGCTCTTCCTCGTCGCTGTCATCGTGGTGGCGCTGGAGGTGCCCTATTGGGGATACCGCGCGATCCATGGATTTCGATATTACCTCAAGTTTCGCGGAACCAGGCTGGTGGTTTGCCCTGAGACACACAAGCCCGCAGTCGTTGAAGTAGCTGCCAGATCTATGGGCTGGCGGGCAATTTTGAACGAGCCTTGCCTGCATCTCAGTGAATGCTCGCGCTGGCCGATGCGTCAAGACTGCGGCCAGAACTGCATGAGACAGATCGAAGCCCAGATGATTGCTGGAGTCAACCCTGGACTAGATCACAAGGTTCTGACCTTGGGCAAAAGGGCCCAGGCCGCATAGCGGGGAAGTGTGGGTCTTCGTCGCGGTCGCCATCATTATATTGCTGAACTTTTGCGCTCTTGCTGAAAATGTCAGCGCCGGTGCAAAAATCCCCATAATGCCGATTGAAAATTCCCCACCCCTTGATGTGGTAAACCGGGACCCACTCCAAATGGAGGAGGTTCCGAAACTTGTTAAGGGGGAGCGACGTGCAAGA
>Ga0210409_10008488_pt1 | contig 10456 bp, 6 predicted proteins | sample IncBWH17MmetaG_FD_161649 | JGI IMG/M metagenome (GOLD analysis project Ga0210409, IMG submission 161649) | Forest soil microbial communities from Barre Woods Harvard Forest LTER site, Petersham, Massachusetts, United States - Inc-BW-H-17-M | ecosystem: Environmental > Terrestrial > Soil >...
GTGCGGCTCGCTGGTAAGACGCCGGAGATTTTTTTCCGCATGCGCCGGATCGGGAATGGCTCGGAATTTTTCCTCGAGCTGGCGTTCCACGGCGACCCGCGCCGGCGCGAATCCGGCAATGCCGCTGGTATCCTGCGGGCCGCCGGAAATTGCGGCGGGTAAGAAAAGCGCGCCGGCGAAAAGAGCTGGAACACCTAAGAGCGCACCGAGTTTGGATGACGAATTCATGAGACCTATCTTTAGTTAACCCGCGGCGAAGTGCAAGCACGCATCAGTGTGAAATATTGAATCGGCGGAAAATGATTGGTCCGACGGCATTTCGCTCACTTGACGCTTGAAACCGCGGCGCATAGGGTAATCTTACGCGGCGTTCGTCTTCAACGTGCGCGAGGGAGACAATGAAAATTCTGATCTCGGGTGCGTCAGGGCTTGTCGGACGAGCTCTCGCGGACGTCCTGCGCGCACAAGGACATCAGGTCAAGCGCCTGGTGCGTCCCGGAAGTGCAGCCTCCGCGGACGACATTTCCTGGGACCCGTCGGCTGCGACCGTTGACGTTTCCGCAATGGAAGGCGCGGACGCGGTGGTGCACTTAAGCGGAGCCAGCGTTGCCGGGGGCCGCTGGACGCCGGCGCGAAAGGCATTGCTCCGCAGCAGCCGGATTGATACGACGCGCGTACTAGTGGACGCACTTGCGAGTTTGCGACAGAAACCGCGCGTGTTTGTTTGTGCCTCGGCGATCGGCTGTTACGGAGATCGCGGCGACGAGATCCTGACGGAATCGAGCGCCATGGGCACGGATTTTCTCTCGCTGGTCGTCCGCGATTGGGAGGCCGAGGCGGCTCGCGCAGAAATCTGCGGCATTCGCACGGTGGAGCTGCGGTTCGGCGTGATTCTTTCGGCTGAGGGCGGCGCGCTCGCGGCGATGCTGAGGCCATTCAAGTTCGGCATGGGCGGCCGTCTTGGCAGCGGCAAACAGTGGATGTCGTGGATTTCGCTTGAGGACGCCGTGGGGGTCGTCTGCTCGGCCATCACGGACGAGCAGCTTACCGGCCCGCTGAATGTCGTTGCTCCCAATCCGCTGCGCAACGCCGAATTCACGCGCATCACCGCCGCCGTGCTTCACCGGCCGGCGATTTTTGCAGCGCCCGCTTTCGCGTTGCGCATTGCGCTCGGCGAGATGGCGGACGGTCTGCTGCTCGCGAGCCTGCGGGTGATGCCCGAAAGACTGCTCGCGACGGGCTATCAATTCCGCTCTCCCGAATTCGAACTCGCGCTCCGGGTCATCCTCGATCGCCAGATTTCGAAATAAAGCGCATCCCAAATCGGGTTGCGTTCGCTCCATTCTGGAACAGCCGCGGCACCGTCGGGTGAATTCGGATGCGGTCGAAGCGCGGCGTTCGTCGCAAGCTTCTGAAAACGCCTGATCCCGTAAGAGTCTGGCCTGCCTGAGCTTAAGCGCTGGTCCTGTGCACGCCTGCAGCACGATCAGGGCTAACCGAGCCAGCGCCGAGCCGTGTCCCGGTGTGGCACATCCCGTGCCTTCACTCTTGCGCGGATGAAAACTCCTCGCGAGCTCGAAACATCGCTGCGATTGCACGGTTCAGCCGCACGCATGAATTCCGGCCGCGGGCGGAGATCTTGTCGCCCAGCTGCTCTGGCATTTTTTTGCCTCGCGGCAATCTCTGAAATTAATTGCGGCATCGCTGGAACTCCGCCGAAAAATCCGGGTCCTCCATCGAACGTGGGCGTCACCGTGTCGCCAAGCAGTGCCGATTTGTTTCTCGGCTCGACGCAACAATTCCAGGCCATCGTCACGGGGAGTTCAAACGAAAGTGTAACCTGGGAAGTAAACGGCGTAATCGGCGGCACGGCGAGCGCGGGAACTATATCTGCGGGCGGCCTCTATACCGCGCCGGCCATCCTACCAGCGCCTCCCAGCGCCACGGTGACGGCGGTGAGCCAGGCTGATACGCAGGCAAGCGGCTCGGCAATCGTAAGCCTCAAAGATGATGTCGCGGTCACGGTCGTGCCGAGCGCCGTCAACGTGCCGACAAACGGCGAGCAGGTTTTTACGGCGAGTGAAACCGCGATGGGTAATCCGGCGGCCGGTTTCACGTGGAGCGTGAACGGAATCGCGGGAGGCAATTCAACCGTCGGCACGATCGTGTCCACAGGTACTACGACCGCGGCGTATACGGCTCCATCCGCGCCTCCTTCACCGCCCGCGGTGACCGTGACAGCCACGAGCGCTGCGGACAGCTCGAAATTCGGCAGCGCGACGGCGACGATCACCTGCGCAGCTACGAACTCAATTTCGCCGCTCTCAACGAATGTCGGCCTCGGCCAGCAGCAAACTTTCACAGCATCCTTTTGCCTCCCTGCAGGCGCGAGTAGCGTGTGGGACGTGAACGGAATTGCAGGCGGGAACGCGACTCTCGGCACGATTGTGCCCAGCGGCTCAAGCACGGCGCTTTACACTGCGCCGGTGGATCTGCCCGCTTCGAATCCCGTCACGATTCATGCGACCGTCAGCCCGCAACCGGGCAGCGGCGCCGAAACCGCGTCCGCGACAGTGACGATCACGAGCGGAGTCACCGTAAATGTGACGCCTCCTTCGGCCACACTCGCAACCGGCCAACGCGCGACGTTTAGCGCGAACGTGTCGGGTAGCGCTGACACCACTGTGACTTGGTCCGTCGCTGGCGTGCCGATCGGAAACACAACTGTCGGCCAGGTTTGCGTGTCCGGCACCAATCCGTGCGTTGCGCCGGCGGGACCAAGCTCGGCCGCCGTGGACTATCTCGCGCCGAAGTCCGTGCCTGCGACAAATCCTGTCGCGCTGACCGCGACGAGCAACGCCGATCCGTCACGAAGCGGCGCGGCGATGATCACCGTCACCAGTTCGGCCGGTGCCGTCAGCGTGGCGCTTTCGCCGGCGTATGCTTTCGTGCCGCCTTCAACCAGCACGCCGAGCACGCAGCAGTTTTTTGCTACGGTGACCGGCAGCAGCAACGTAAGCGTTGCCTGGAGCGTACAGAGCGCTGTTGCGGGCCAGGGTTGTGAGGACGCCAGGTGCGGATCGGTGGACGCGAACGGCGTTTACTCCGCGCCTGCGACCGCGCCGTCGCCGAATGCGATTGCCGTAATTGCGACCAGCCAAGCCGACCCGACGAAGTCTGCGTCCGCCGCGGTCGCAATCACCAGCGGCCCGGCGATCGAACTGATACTGCCCTCGAGCGCGATGGCCGGAGCAGTCGAGGGATTTCCTCTGGCCGTGCAGGGTGTGAATTTCGTAACCGGGAGCGGGAGCGCGGCTTCGACGATTCTGCTCAATGGAGCCGCGCGCAGCACCACGTGTTCGGCGACCACCGCGTGCGCCACGGCGCTGAATCCCTCCGATCTTCAGTCCGCGGGAACGCTGACGATACAGGTGCAGAATCCAGGCACTCCGCCGCCGCTATCAAATCCCGTGCCATTCGTGATCGTGCCATTCAATGTTTCGGTGGGCACGATCGCGCTCGATTCCGCGCAGTCCACTGCCGCCGGAGAAGACATCATCGTGGTCGAACCGACCACCGCTGCGGCGTCTTCTCCGATCAACGTGGAGTTCATTGGCTTGCTCACCGGCGGAAATACCTGCGGCGCACAAGGCTCGCCGCTCACCATCACGCGCCCCGCATCCGGCTCGGCGAACGTGAGTATTTGCGTGACCGGCGACGGCCTCGATCCGACGTTTACGTACGCTTTCAGCGGGCCGAGCGGCGCTCCCGGTGGCTCCGACATCGGCGTGACCGCCTCCGCCGTCGCCGGACTATTCCCCGGCACGATTGAACTCGACCTGCAGATCGCCAGCACCACGCTCCCGGGCTTGCGCACGCTTTTCATTACCACGCTCAACAACGATGGCGCCGTGGCGACCGGAATGCTGGAGGTGCAATAGTGAAACGACGCCTAGGATTCATTTCTTGCGGCGCCGCGCTGCTGTTGGCGATAAGCGGCGCAACGACAGCAACCACCCTCGCGCGAATGTCGCTCGCGCATATGTCGCAGATAGCGCCGCTAATCGTGCGCGCCACGTGCCTCGGAAATAGCACCGGCTGGGACGCCGGAGAAATCTGGACGCTGACAACGTTTACTGTGCAAGAAGTCTGGCGAGGATCTTCGTCCGCGCAAATTACCGTGCGCCTGCTCGGCGGGCGAGTGGGAAACCTGACCTCGAGCGTCTCCGGCATTCCGCGCTTTCGCTCCGGCGAAGAAGTCGTTCTGTTCCTTGAACCGACGCCGCGCGGCGACTTCACCGTGCTGAGCTGGGAGCAGGGCACATTCAGGGTTCGTCGCGACATGGCCACCGGCCAGGACACCGCCACGCAGGACACTGCGTCGTTCGCCACGTTCGATTCGGCTACTCACCGGTATGAACCCACAGGAATCCGGAATCTGCCCTTGGAAACGTTCCATGCGCGCGTGGACGCCGCCTTGCGCGCGGGAGCTGGAGGGAAACAATGAAACGCACGATGGCAACCGGCATGGCGTTAGTGATCTTCCTAGGACTGCTCGGCGGGACTCCGGCAAACGCCTATCTCTTCGATTCGACGGTTCCGCAAACCGGAGGATGTCCGGCGTTCGACCGCTGGAATCTTTCGCCCGCCTCACCGCTCAACCGCCGCTGGAGCACGTCGCTGCCAAGCGCTCCGCAGACGCTCGTGACCGTGGCTGCGTCGGGGTCGGCCGCACAACTTACGGAAATCGCGCAGGCGATTTCGGATACTTTCGGCGCGTGGTCCGGCGTCACCGGAACCACATTCAACGCGACAATCTATCCCGGATTGATCGCGCCTCTGGGCCAGGTGAGCGCCGCGGATTCCTGCACCGACGACGCGGAAGATAAAGTGGATGGGCTGAACACCATCTGTTTCAATCAATCGAGCATGGGATTTTCAAGCGGGGTGCTGGCGTTCACGCGCGTGATCACCGCGAATGCACCGGGAGTCTCCGTCGGCGCGAGCGCGCCGGCAGCCTCTGCCGGGCAGATCCTCGATTCGGACACGCTGTTCCGCAACGATGGGCAGGCCACATTTGCGACGCCTGCCGCACTCCCGTCTTCGCCCGGCGCATATGATCTCGAGTCGTTGCTCGCACATGAAATCGGCCACTGGTTCGGCTTTGACCATTCCGCCGTCTGGCGGGCGTTGATGTTTCCGTTCGCGCCGCCGCCCGGCCAGTTCCTCGGCGACCGGCCCACGCCGCAGGCGCCCGACGGCCCGCTGGCCGATGACGACCGCACCGGCATTCGCCTACTCTACCCCGATCCGAACGACACCGTGAATGTCGGCGCGATCAGCGGGCACGTGCTGCCGGCGAATCCGTTTGCGCTCGCTGCGATTCCGGCGCCATATTCCGCAGGATCCGTCACCGGAATTTTCGGGGCGCACGTCGTCGCCGTGGACGCGGACACCGGAGCAGTGATCGCGGGAACCTTGGGTGGCTGGAGCTGCAATCCATCAACTTCCGTATTGCAATTCGACGGTTCCTTCAATATCGAGCGGCTGCCGTTGGGACACAACTACATGATCTATGCCGAGCCGTTGGTGGGCCTTGCGACGCCCGGTGATTTCAGCGATGCGCTGAACGATCTCTGTGCGTCGAGTTCCGCGTCCACCTGCACCACGCCCGCGGTTGATACGAATTTCAACCCGCGCATTCGCCCGAACGTTCCCTAGCGTGATGTTCGCATTACCGCCCAAAAACAAGAGCGGCCCTCCCGGGTTCGGAGGGCCGCTCTGGGTGGTGCGGAGTACGAAACTTCTTACTGCGTCGGCATCAGCATCTGCGAGAAGCCGATCGTATTGACGGTGCGCAGGGATGGCGTCCTAGGTGGCAGCCATTGCGGCCCGTTCGTAAACGTCGAGTCGAAGCTATAGACGCGGGTCGGCGGACTGTACACCGTGTTGCAGCACTTGTAGGTGCCGTTGGCCTGCCGGCTGTAGTAGAAGCTGACCAGTGAACCGTTGTAATAGAGGTTTGCGCCCCAACCTTCCAGGTAGCGCAGGAAGTTGTGCAACCCTCCGTCAGTTCCGTAGTCGGGTCCCGCGCCGGCGCCGGTGAAGGCGAACGGAATGCCCTTACCGGCGATGATCGCCACGCGGTAGGTGGTTTGCGTACCCGTGCGGCTGCCCGGATCATAGGGAGAGATGAACGAATTGACGTCGTTCCAATTGTCCGAAAGCAGCGTCACGGCGTCTGCGGCGACAGAGGAGCCGACGTCCGCGCCGGTGAAGGCGGTGGCCGCTCCTGCGTTGTTGTAGTCGCCCTGGATATAAACTGGATTTTCAGCCGCAACCGTCAATCCGCAAGGCGGATTGGGAGCCGCGCCGTAGCACGCGGTGCCCAGATTGTAGGTGATGCCGTATTCCAGCTTTAGCGCGCGACGGAAAAAGACCGGCGGGTTTTGCCGCGCTTCCTGATTGTGGGTATAGATGTAAATCGGCGATGGAGCGACTGCTGCGACGGCGCAGTTAGGGTTTTTGGTCAGAACCGAAGAGAGGTTGACCGGGGTCAACAAGCCGTAAATCTGTTGAGTCTGTTCGGCGGCCGGAAGCGCTCCGGCGAGCAGCGGAGTCTCTCCGTAGGTTCGCAGAAAACCGTCGCTCTCGAAATCCTCGCCCGGCTGATCGAGTATGCCATCCGGGCAGCCGTTCGTAGGATCGCTCCGATTCACGACGTCGTTGAATCCGAAGGATCCCGTTTGCGCCAGGGTATCGGGAGTGGGGTCAGTCAGGTTGCCGCGGCGATCCGAGAAGTAGACGGAGTAGCCGCCCACGCCGTTGGCATTGGTTCCGGAGGCGCCAATGGCCCCGTTGAACCATCGCGTAAGGTTGTTGATGTCCAGCTCAATATAATTCATTACGCCTTCGGCAGTGATTTCCGGGCGATTGTTGATCCCGCCCACGTTGTCATTGGTGTTATTCCCGAGGGCGTTGTCGCGGATGATCCCTTCGCGTGGGTCATACAAGACCATCGGCCAGAAGTCATAGCCGCTCTGCGTGGCCGCGCATGGGGCTGACGGCGCGCCGTAGGCCGTCGACGGGTTGTCGCGTACTCTCGCGATCCGGATTACGGCGTTGGGGCTGGGTTCGCTCGCGTCCGTGTTTCCACCGCAAGTGGCGTTCTCGGCGCCGGCGACGGTTCCAGTGTTCGGCAAATAGAGGAGTTCGTTCTGCGCGCCGGTGCTTTGCGGATAGATGTTTCTGCCGATTAATCCCAAGTTCAGAATCTCCTTGGTCACGTCCGTCGCCACTCCGGCGGCGTTCACAAGTTCGATTTTGATGCAGCCGGTAATAATCGGTCTGTTTAGCGCCTGCCAATAGCCGTCCTTCGGAGTGCCGCCGACATAGGGAATATAAGCGCCCGGTCCGCCGGCTTGACTCTTCGAAAGCGGCAACGGAAAGCCCGTGTACCACGCCGCGGTTGTTGGGTGGCCGGCGGTGTAATTGAACCCGGAAGCCGAGTCGTATGCCAGAGTCGCCAGATCAACCGGCTGGGTGGCTGAAACAGTGTCTAGCGACATCATGGCGGAACCATTGCACGCGCCCGCCGTCGGAGGTGAAGTGATTGTAGCGCCAGACGGATAGTCGTCGAGCATGATCCGCAAGCTGACGGTCATGGGCGCGACGTTGGTGAAATACCGCTGTGCGAATTGTGTCGGATTGGCAGCCAATTCACCGGGAACCGGCCGCCGAATCAGTGCGACCGGAGTCTGCAGACCGCCCAGTGCGGTCGAAATCAAGTTAAGTTGCGGCGCACCGTCCGTCAACATTCCGCCCGTTCCGCCGTAGGCCGGCTCAACGGTGAAAGTCCAGGTAGGGTTATTCGCCACACCGCTGAGCGCGCCGTACGCGTTGGGGCCGACCATGCTGCCTTCGGTCAGCGCCAGGGCGCGCCACTGCGCGTTCGCATACGTGGGTCCCGCGGGTTCCGGCGCAGGGAGCGGAGTCGGAGTCAGAGCGATAGAAACCACGCCGCCGTAAGCCCCTCCTCCAGCAACGGTGGCGGTGCCATTTTCAAGGTTGCTGCGGATGACTTGGCCCGAGGCTGTGATTTTGTCGCGGAAGAGCGTAGGGCCCTGATTCGCCGCCAGCCACAGGTTGCCGTTGGTATGAACACGGCCGCCAAAATCGAGCAGAGGACCATTGAAGAATGCCAGGTCCGTGTTGGAAAAAATTCCGAACTGGAAGACCGGGATGGCCACAAGCTCGATCTGTCGCTGGAGCTTGACTTCGGATCCGACCTGGCCTACCTGCGTGCCTCCGAGGGTGGTCTGCGCGGCCACTTGCATCGTAAACGCGGTGATCTGCCCTTGCATGCCCGCAAACGCGCTGGGCGGTTGAATCGTGGCAGTGAATGGGGAGGGCGCGGTGCACGGGAACACCAGCGGAGAGCCGCAACCAATCTGGTAGGTCGAAACGCCCAATGCGTTTTGGTACTGGATGCCCTGAATTGTGGGCGGGCTGGCCATGAGCCCCGGCAGGTTCGCAGCAACGATGGAGCCCTGGATGGCGAATTGGTTCCCCATATCGGCGGTCAGTTTTTCCATGCCCGCTTCGGCGGCGTAGAAGGCCAGCTCGCGCTCTTGATTGTTTCCGCCCAGACGTTGGTCGGACATCACCATCCACGACATTCCGACCACGATCGCGGAAACCAGGAAGAGAATCAGCAGCGCGGTTATCAGAGCAACTCCGTTTTCCAGTTTGGTTCTCACAACAGTCTCCTTATAAATTCGTCCCAGGGAACTCCGCCGGTTACGGCAGGATCCCCGGAGTGGGGAACAGAACCCCGAACGACAAGCTGCGGATGCTGACTTGAGAACTCATGCTGTTCCACAGAAATTGAGGCGGGTTCGTCAGCGTGTACGGATATTCCGAACGTCCGCCCAGGGTCACATTGATCGCGCGGAACGCGAACGGCGTATCCGGGGCAATCGCCGTGGGTGCGTCCCCTGGCCCAGCGACGCCATATGTGCCGGCCGGGTCCTGCGAGTTCACGATGTCGTAGCTGAACGTGAGATTGTCGATAACCTCGGCGACCGCCTGTGGCGGGTTCGCGGGAGCCGCCACGGGGAAATTCGGATAATTAACCTGCCTCACCAGGTCCGGTTTCGCCGGATTGGTCACGGCATCGATGTAGTAGGTAACCATCCACACGCGCGAGATCGTAGTCGGAACGGTCGTCACCGCCAGATTCGCGACCGTGCCATTGGGCAGGCCCGTCTGATTCAGACCCGCCGGATCTCCCGCGGCAAAGTTGATGGTTTGCCCGGCAATGCTGGTCACGTACTCCAGGGCGGTTCCATTGATGTTGTGGAACATGATCAGATTTCCTACGGCAATTGGCGTCGGCTGTCCCGGCATCGTGAAACAGTTGGTATCGAGGGTTACGCTCGCGCCTGTCGCTGCAATCACTCCGTTGCAAGTCGGCAGCGTGGGCGCCGGCTGGTTCACGGGCTCGGCGGTCAGCAACGGCGGATTGCCGGCAATCACGCTGGATTCCAGCGTGTTGTCCTCATACAAAACGGTGATGATGTCGGTGTTGAAGGCGCCTGTGAGAATCGCGCCGGTCGCGGGATTCACCGTGGTGACGATCGAGCCAAGCTGCGACCCGGGGATCACCGGAGGTAGAACCGTGTAGGTGCTCGGCGGAGCGGAGCTGTTCTCGAATATGCTGAAAGCAGGAGTACCCGGGCGAGCCACGGCGGAAACGGCCGCGGCGCTGTTCGGAATGGAGATTCCCGCGGCGGGAATGCCCTCTCCCGCTTGCGTCAAATCGCGGACCAGGAAGTGCATTCCCGCGCGAAGGTTCTGTTGCAGGTTGGCCTCGAGCGCTACTCCCTCGCTCACGTGCTGCGCCTGAATGATGGCGCCGGTGGCGGCTGCCACCACGGCGATCAAAACGAACATCGCCACCATCACTTCGATCAGTGAGAATCCGTTTTCCCGCTTCATGCCTTGCTCCTCGCGGCTCTAGTTGAATGCCGAAATATAGCTGTTCAAAACGTACGTGCGGTTAAAGCGGCCCGTGTTGTAGTTGATGGTGATCGTGATGGTGCGCAGGTTCGTATCGCCGGCCACGTTGGCTATGGCGATCGTCCGCGTGAATCCATAGAGATACATTTTAACGTCGTCCGCCGTGCCCAATTTCCCGTCGGGTCCGGGAGTCAGAACGTACTCTTCAGGCTGGCCGGAGTCGGCAACCGTACCCACCAACCCGTCCGTGGGGCCGGGTTGCAGGATCGGCTGAGCGGGCACCAGAAACAGGCCCAGGGGATTCGCCGCGTTGTTGTTCGCCACTTGGGCCCAGGTGATTCCGTTGGTGTACTTCGCCGTAAAAATCGCTTCCGCTGCTTCCTGCGCCTTCTGTTGCGCGATGAAATCGGCCTGCGAGCCTTGCATGTAATTGAGC
>Ga0210409_10008490_pt1 | contig 10455 bp, 10 predicted proteins | sample IncBWH17MmetaG_FD_161649 | JGI IMG/M metagenome (GOLD analysis project Ga0210409, IMG submission 161649) | Forest soil microbial communities from Barre Woods Harvard Forest LTER site, Petersham, Massachusetts, United States - Inc-BW-H-17-M | ecosystem: Environmental > Terrestrial > Soil >...
CCTCCGCGTCTGCAAGCCGGGTGGAAAGATCGGCCTCGCCAATTGGACTCCACGCGGGTTCATCGGCCAAGTGTTCAAGACGCTCGGCAAGTATTTGCCGCCACCGGCCGGCACGAAATCGCCCGCGCTGTGGGGAACCCGCGAACGGCTCGACGAGATGTTCGGCCGGCAGGCGTCCGCGATCGCCGCCGAGCCGCGCATGTTCGTGTTCCGCTATCGGTCGCCCGAACACTGGCTCGACGTGTTCAAGACGTTCTACGGACCGATGCTCAAGGCGTTCGCGGCGCTCGACGCCAATGCCCAAGCCGGATTGCGCAACGATCTGCTCGGCGTGGTCGGCGAATTCAACCGCGCCAACGACGGCAGCATGGCGGTGCCCGGCGAATATCTCGAAGTGGTCGTGACCAAACGCTAGTCTGCAAGGCGCGACGCATCCGGCTCTCGGGCGCGTCGCGTCTCCCGTGCCATTCCGCATGAAAGCCGCGCGTCTTTGATCTGCGAAGTAGAAACATTGATCGTTGGCGGCGGCCAAGCCGGCCTCGCCATGAGCGACATGTTGAGCCGGCTGAGTAGGCCTCACCTGGTGCTTGAACGGGGCCGCATCGGCGAACGCTGGCGCAGCGAGCGCTGGGACGGCCTCAGGTTCCAATTTCCCAACTGGTCGGTCCGGCTTCCCGACTGCCCGTTTCCTCACGCGGACCCCGACGGATTCGCGACGAGCGCGCAGATCGTCGACTATCTCGATGGCTATGCAAGCCGTATCAAGGCGCCGATCCGGTGCGGCGTCGCAGTCACGGCGTTGCGGCCCAACGGCAACGGCAGAGGTTATCTCGCCGAAACCTCCGCGGGGCCAATACGCGCCGCCAACGTCGTTATTGCGACCGGACCTTATCAGCGAGCGGTGTTTCCCGACCTGACGTTCGGCGACTGCCCCCTGTTTCAGGTGCACGCGAGCGCATACAAGACGCCCGATCAGCTTCCGCCCGGAGCGGTCTTGATCGTCGGCTCGGGAGCCTCCGGCGCCCAGATCGCCGAAGAACTCGTCCGCACCGGTCGCCGCGTCTACCTGTCGGTCGGGCGGCACAAACGTATGCCGCGCCGCTATCGCGGACACGATTTGATCTGGTGGCTTGAAGAAATGAGGCTCGATCAGACGCCCGTCGAGCAGCGCGGGACCGACGCCACCTTGCCGCTCATTACCGGAGCCTATGGCGGCCACACCATCGATTTCCGCGAGTTCGCCACCCAGGGCATAACTCTTCTCGGGCGATTGCAGTCTGTCCGGGAAGACGTTCTGCATTTTGCCGCCGATCTCAAACAAAGCCTGGCGTATGGTGATGCCGCCTATGAAGCCTTTCTCGACAAGGTGGACGGTTATGTCGCGCAGGAAGGGCTGAATTGTCCGGACGAACCGGAAGCGCGCGCGAAGTATCCCGACCCGCCATGCGTTTGCGTGCCGGTCCGCGAGCTCGATATGCGCCGCGCCGGTCTCGGCGCGGTGATTTGGGCGACCGGATACGGCTTCGATTTCAGCTGGCTTGAACTTCCGTTGCTGGGTTCCCGCGGAGAACCGAAGCACGAACGCGGGATCGCCGCCTTGCCCGGCATCTACTTCCTCGGCCTGCCATGGCTCTCGAAAATGAATTCGTCCTTCCTGTCGGGTGTCGCCGACGACGCCGCGCGTCTCGCCGACCACATCGAGCGGTCGGTACGAGCGGCCGCGAGAGCTTAACCGGATCGTTGCGCGAGGGCCCGTGGCGCACAGGATGCGTTTTCGCGAGATCACGCTGACCGCGGCGGCAATGGTGTGCTTCGCCGCCAATTCGATCCTGTGCCGATTGGCGCTGGCCCCCGCTCTCATCGATGCCGCGACGTTCACGAGCGTACGGGTGATTTCGGCGGCAGCGATGCTCAGCCTGGTTATAGCGTCGCAGCGCCGCCACCTTCCGCGGATGACGCGGGCCAGTCCGTTTTCGGCCGCGGCGCTGTTCGGCTATCTGGCCTTTTTCTCTTTCGCCTACACACGGCTGGATGCCGGCTCGGGCGCTCTCATTCTCATCGGCGCCGTGGAATTCACCATGTTGACCATCGCGTTCCGCGAGGGCGAGCGCTTTACGGGCACGCAATGGGCCGGGCTTACCATTGCGATACTCGGATTTTTTTATCTGGTGCTGCCCGGCGCCGGCGCGCCCGATGCGCTCGGGGCCGTTCTCATGACAATGTCGGGCGTGTCATGGGGATTCTTTTCCCTGCTCGCCCGTGGCGCGCATGATCCGGTCGAGGCGAATGCCGGAAACTTCCTTTGCTGCCTGTTGCCGGCGGTCATCGTGAATCTGTTCGGCATCCATCAACTCGAAGTCACGCCGGCGGGCGTGGCGCTTGCCGCCGCATCCGGCGCGATCGCCACCGGGTTGGGCTATGTCGTCTGGTATCTGGCGTTGCGCGATTTGCCGGCCGCCCACGCCGCAACCGTGCAGCTTTCCATGCCGGCGCTCGTCGCTCTCGGAGGAGTCGCGTTCTTGTCGGAGCCGCTGACCGTGCGGCTGGTGGCGGCCTCCATCGCGATGCTGGGCGGCGTCGCTCTCGTGCTGCGACACCGGATCGAAAAGACCGGCGATTAGAACGTGATGACGATTCGAAGAACAGGCACCACGCTCTAGGCCCAATCCAATTGCCCGGCCAACGCCTCGGCGGTGTCGGCGCCGGACGTCACCGGCACCACTTCGAACTCCATCAAATCCGACCAGCCGGCGATCCAGCGCTGGAACAAACTCACGTCATCCGCTTCCATCAGCTGAAAGCAACGACCGAGATCGGCGGCGACCCAGCTACTTACGTATGTGAGCCCCTCGGGCATCATGCGGCCGCGTTCGCGCAGCCGGCGATAGATCGCGCGGGCGTCCTGATTGCGGAAGCGCTCGATGACCATGAACTGCATGAAGAACCTCGCGACTAAGAAGCGAATAGCGAATGGCGAGTGGCGAATAGTGAAGAGGACAGCGCAGCAATCTTTCTATTCGCTATTCGCTATTCGCTATTCGCTACTCGCTATTCGCTCATTGCCCTCACGCATGCAGCCGGGGTACCAGCCGCATGGCGTTGCCGTGCTCGATCGCGGCGAGATCGGCCTCGCTCAGATCGAGCGCGCGCAGGCTCTTCCATTGGTCGAGCGCGAAGTAGGGATAGTCGCTGCCGTAAGTGATCTGCGAAGCCGGCACCAGCTTGGTGAGCGCGGCGACGGCGGGCGCGCTCACCGCGTTGGCGGTGTCGTAATGGAGGCGGCGAAATTCCGCGAAAATGCCATCGGGCGCGAACTCCGCCCGGTTGGGACGGCGCGCGTAAAAGGCATCGATGCGGCCGGCGAGCATCGGGATGGTGCCGCCCGCGTGCGAGAACAGCCATTTGATGTCGCGCCAGCGCACGAAACCGCCGGTGACCAGCAGGCTCGTGACAGTTCGGGTGGTGTCGTGCGGCACCTCGAGGGCGGCCGGCGGGATACCGAGGCTCAGATTGGCGCAACAGGCGGCGACCAGCGGATGCACGTAAACCACCGCCTTGCGGCGGTTGAGTTCATCGAACACGGGCCGATAGACCGGATCGCCCAGCCACTTGTCGCCGTAGTTCGTCTGCAGCCCGACGCCGTCCGCTTTGAGCGTGTCGAGCACGTATTCGATTTCCCTGAGCGTGGCATCGATATCGAGCATCGACAGCGTGGCGAAAAGGCCGAAGCGCCCGGGATAATCGCGCACCATCTCGGCGGCGTAGTCGTTGCAGGTGCGCGCCATGCGGGCGGCGGCTTCCGGACCGGCGTTGAACCACAGCCCCGGCGTCGACGGCACCGATAAAATGCCGGTGCGGATGTCGTTCCTGTCCATCTCCTCGACCGCCTTCTCGCGGGTCCAGGCGACCTGGCTCGGAAACGGCGTGATCTTGCGCGCCTCGTCCCAGTCGAGCCACGCCTTCTGATAGGCGGGCGCGTAGAAATGGTGATGCGTGTCGATCAGCCGAGCCGCCTCGCCGCGTGCCCCTTCGGGCAGCGCCGCCGCCGCGCCCAGGGCCGCCGCCCCCATGATGAACCCGCGCCGGGACAGGTGCGCCGCGCATCCGCAGGGGTTGGACCGGCTCGGGTGGGCCACCGGGGCGCGCGCAAATGTCATGAGAGTCCTCCCTTGATCGTGTTTCGTGTTAGCTTACGGGGACAATAAGGCGGTCAGCAACCGCCGGACCCGGAACTGTGCATTTGAAAGCCAGGGGAGAACTACGCATGAAAAGGCTGCTGGTCGTTATCGTCGCCGCCGCGGCGGTATTGATCTCACCGGCGGCGCGCGCCGACGATTTCCCGTCGCGACCGATCACCTTCGTGCCCGTGTTCGGGCCGGGAAGCGCCAGCGACACGGTCTGCCGCATTATCGGCGACCAACTCAGCGTCGAGCTCAAGCAGTCGGTGGTGGTTGAACCGCGTCCCGGAGCCGACGGGGCGCTCGCTGCAACCTACGTGTCGCGCGCCGCTCCCGACGGTTACACGCTGATGCTGGCGACCAATTCGCCGCTGTCCGCCGCGCCCTTCCTGATCAAGACGAGCTACGATCCGATCAAGGACTTCACGCCGGTCTCGCGGGTGGGAAGCTTTACCCTGATGATCGTGGTCAACCCGAGCGTGCCGATCCATTCGCTCGCGGAGCTGGTCAGCTACGCCAAGGCCAATCCCGGCAAGCTCTCGTTCGCGAGCGGCAACACCGCCGGCATCGTCGCGGTCGCCACGATCAACCGTTGGGCCGGCACCGACATCGTGCACGTGCCTTACAAAACCACGCCGCCGGCGCTCCAAGACGTGATGGCCGGCCGCGTGTCGATGATGCTCGCCGATTTCACCACCGCGAGCCCGCACGTGAAATCCGGCGCGCTGCGCGCGATCGCGGTCTCGCGCATCAAGCGCAGCTCGCTGTTTCCCGATCTTCCGACCATCGACGAGTCGGGAATAGCCGGCTTCAATCTCGATACCTGGGCGGGCTTCGTGGCGCCGGCCAAGACGCCGCCGGAGGTCGTGACAAAGCTCAACGTCGCTTTGCGCAAGGTCATCGGCCAGCCCGACGTCCAGGCCAAATTCCGCAACGTCGGCTTCGAAGGGTTTTCCAGCACGCCGGAGGAGTTTGGCGACTACATCAAGGTCCAGCTCGGCATGTGGGGCAAGATGATCAAGGACGCCGGCATCGGGGTGGAGTCGCAATAGCGAAGACGACCTACAATCCGAGCGTACGCTCGGCCCAGCGCACCACCACGTCGCTGGCGAGGAAATCGAGCGCCGGCTGCTCGAGCGGCGCCGCCGCGCCGCGCGAGACGGTGATGGTGGCGACGACCGCATCGCAATGCTCGTTGAGCGCCATCTCGAGCGCCGACTCCGCCGCCGGGAAGGTTTTCGCGACCGCGTAGGGCCGGCTGCGGCCCTTCATCCACGCGACCGTGACGGCGCGCCCGGACGCGAGCGGCGACACGTTCCCGCCGATTATGCCGATGTCGCCCACGCGCGAAAGTTCGTCGTCGTCGGATACGCCGGTAGTGCAATTGCAGAAGCCGATTTTCGCCCGCAGATAAAGATTCACCTCGGTGCCGCAGTCGGCCGCCTTGCATTGGAAAGCCTTTCCCTTCCCCCATTGATCCATCAGGAAGGGCCATTCCACCTCGGTCCACACCGGCTTTCCGGGCGCCGTGATCGCGGCGGCGCGCTCCGACTGGCCGGCGACGAACCACGCCAGCGGAACGCACAGCCCGCCGACAACGAAAGCCGCGACGAGGGTGAGGACCGTCTTCCTCATCGCACCAGTGCCGCCGCCCCTGAGCTAATTGCTCGCGACATACGCGCGCGCGGGCGCGAGCGCCGGCCGCTCGGAGTTGCTGTCGGCGGTGAGCGCGATCAGCTTCTCATAATCGGCCCGGGCGGTCGCCTTGTCGCCCAGCGCCACGGCGGCCTTGGCGGCGCCGAGGAAACCGTTGAAGCGGTTCGGCTCTTTCGCCATGGTCGCCTGATAGGCGGCGAGCGCCTCCTTGGCCATGCCGCGCTCGAGCAGCATGTCGCCGTAGAGTTCGCGCACCGGCGCGAGCGGGCCCGGCGTCACCGGCGCCTTCTCGGTCTTGTCTTCGGCGTCGGCGGCCGCCTTCATGCCCGCGAGCGCCTCGTCGTATTTGCCTTCGGCATGGAGCACCCAGGCGCTCGCGATCTGGTGCTGGATGTCGACCTGATTGGACCAATAGGCGTCCTTCGCGTCGCGCAGCTTGTCGCGAAGTTCGGCGAGCTTGGCGATGTCGGCATTCGCCGCTTCAGGGTTGCCCGAGCGGGCAGCGCCAAGCGCGCGGGCGAAATGCGTGATCGCCTCCACCTGGGGGAATTTGGTCTGGTTCACCTCAAGAGCGGCGGCGCCCCTCCAGTCGCCGCGCTCGACGGCGTAGCGGGCGGGCGAGGCGGCAAGCGCAAACGGGGCGCCGAAATTGGCTGTGCTGTAGTTTGTCGATTGCGCCATCTCGTCGACGACGGCGCGCGCCTCGTTGTCGCGGCCGAGCTGCAGATACGCGTACACCATGTAGTCCATGGCGTGCAGCTGGTCGGTCGGTTCCTTGTCCGCCTTGGCGGCTTTCACCGAAGCAATGTTCGACGCGATCGACTCCTTCCAATCGCCGACGCGGGTGAAGATGTGCGACGGCATGTGCTGCGCGTGCGGCGCCGCCGGCGCGATCGCCGCGTAGCGATGCGCCGCGTCGAGCCCCTTCTCGGCAATCGGCGGATAGTCGTAGAGGTGGATCAGATAATGCGCGACACCGGGATGATGCGGCTGGCGCTTCAAGATCGGCTCGAGGATCGCGGCGCCCTTGAGCTGCTGCGCATAGGTCTTGTCGGCGGGCGAAGCCGAGACGTTGAGCGTGATGGCGTAATAGATCTGCGCCTCGTCGTCGTTGGGATATTTCGCCGCCAGCGCCTCCATCGCCTTGAGATAGGCCTGCAGGCGGGTGCGATAGTCGACCTTGTCGTAGTCGGTGTAGAGCAAGGCGAGCGCGTTGATATAGTCGCGTTCGCGCTCGCTCTTGGCGCCGACCGCCTTGGCCTTCTCGATCGCCGCGAGCGCCGGAGCAAGATTGGGGGCGGGCGGCGCGAAGTGCGGGTTGTTCCACAGGCTCAGCGCAATGCCCCAATAGGCGATGCCGCATTCGGGATCGGCCTTGAGCGTCTCCTCGAAAATGTCGCGCGAGGCCTTGTACCAGAATGAATGCTGATAGCGCATGGCGCGGTCGAAGCGCCGTTGCGCGGTCTCGTTGCACGAGGTCGGAAAATGCACCGTGCCGAGCTGTTGCTCGTTCTCCTGGGCGACGGTGGGTGCGCCGGGGAGCCCGAGAGTAGCGGCGGTTGCTATGATGGCCGCGAAAGAGGTTGCCCGCATGTTGGCCTCCGCGCCGAGGACGATATATTTCCGAGTTGTGGGAACGCGGCACGATTATGAACGGGCGGCGATGCCCACGCAAGCAGCAGCCGCGCTCAGATCGTGACCAGACCAAGGCATGGCATGGCCGGCGTCATCTGTTCATTGGCGGTCACACGGGGATAATTCCTTCGCGACCTCTTGCGGGAATCGACCGATGCGGTTTGATAGGCGGCGATGAAGAAGACTACCAAGACGACTGCGAAAAAGAAGAAGAAGAAGCTCCGCATCCAATCCCGCTTCGCGCTGAGGGTCGGCCGTTCGCGCACCGGACTCGGCGTCTTTGCCGAGGAGCCGATCAAGTACGGCGTGCGCATCGTCGAATATACCGGCCGCAGGCTCAAGCCGGGCGAGGAATACACCAGCCGCAGCAAGTACCTGTTCGAGATCTCGCGCAAGAAGACGATCGACGGCGCGGTCAAGTCGAATGCCGCGAAGTACATCAACCACTCCTGCGCGCCCAACTGCCGGGCCGAGAACACCGGGCGGCGCGTCTACATTATCTCACGCCGGCACATCGAGCTGGGCGAAGAGCTGACCTACAACTACGGCAAGGACTACTTCGACCAATTCATCAGGGACAAGGGCTGCCGTTGTTTGAAATGCCAACCAATCGAGCTCGTGCTGGACTGAATTGGCGAATAGCGAGTAGCGAATAGCGAATAGCGAATAGATCAAGGCGGATCGGGGGTTGAGGAGTTAGCGGACCTTCTTTAACTATTCGCTACTCGCTATTCGCCACTCGCCCTCGCACCCGGTCGAAGGAACCCCACCCGTGAACGACATCGCCTTCTGGTCGGCGAAGCGGCTCGCCGCCCATCTGCGCCGCCGCAAGATCGGCTGCCTTGAGCTGCTCGAGCATTATCTCAAGCGGGTCGAACGCTTCAATCCGCGCCTCAACGCCATCATCGCAACCGACTTCGACAACGCGCGCAAGCGCGCCCGCGCCGCCGACCGCGCGCTCGCCAAAGGCGACACATGGGGACCGCTGCATGGCGTGCCCATGACGATCAAGGAATCCTACGACATCGTAGGCATGCCGACGACCTGGGGCGTACCGGAACTCAAGGACAACATCGCCGCGAAGAACGCGCTCGCGGTCGACCGCATGCTCGCCGCCGGCGTCGTTTTGTTCGGCAAGACGAACGTGCCGCTGATGCTCGCCGACTGGCAGAGCTATAACGAGATTTACGGCACCACTAACAATCCTTGGGACGTGACGCGCGCGCCCGGCGGCTCGTCGGGCGGCTCTGCCGCGTCACTCGCGGCGGGGCTCAGCGGCATCGACGCCGGCAGCGACATCGGCTCTTCGATCCGCAACCCGGCGCATTTCTGCGGCATCTACGGCCACAAGCCGACCTACGGCATCTGCCCGCCGCGCGGGCATGCGCTCCCCGGCCGCGTCGCCGCGGCCGACATTTCGGTGATCGGGCCGCTCGCGCGCAGCGCCGACGATCTCGACATCGCGCTCGCCGCGATGGCCGGGCCCGACGACATCGAGGGCGCCGGGATGCGCCTTGCGCTGCCGGCGCCGAAGAAGAAGCGCCTGCGCGACTTCAAGGTCGCCCTGGTGCTCGACGATCCGAACGCCGAGGTCGACCGCAGCGTGCAGGAGCGGCTGCAGGCGCTCGCCGATTTCCTGAGAAAGAGCAAGGTCAAGGTCGACGAGCGCGCGCGGCCCGACTTCGACAGCGTGCAGCAGCACCGCATCTACGTGGCGCTGCTGCGCGCCGCGACCTCCGGGCGCCAGAGCGAGGCGCAATTCGAGCGCAACGTCGCGACCGCGCGCACCTTGCGGCCGAACGATGACGGCTACTTCGCCCGCATGACGCGCGCCAACGTGATGCCGCACAAGGAGTGGCTCGCGCATAACGAAGAGCGCCACCGCATCCGCCTCAAGTGGGCGGCGTTCTTCAAGGATTACGATCTGCTGCTGTGCCCCGCCGCCTCGACGCCGGCCTGCCCGCACGACCAAAAGGGCGAGCGCTGGGAGCGCACCATCGTCGTCAACGGCAAGCCGGTGCTCGCGGTCGATCAGCTGTTCTGGGCCGGCTACGCTTCGCTCGCCTATCTGCCCGCGACCGTGGCGCCGATCGGCTTCTCCAAGGAGGGTTTGCCGATCGGCGTGCAGATCATCGGGCCGCAATATCACGACCGCACCTGCATCGCGTTCGCCGGCCTGCTCGAGCGGGAGTTTCAGGCGTTCGTCTCCCCGCCGGGGTATGAATAAAGGGCGAATAGCGAATAGCGAATGGCGAATAGTAAGGAGAAGAAATCGGATTGCTCTTTCTATTCGCTATTCGCTACTCACTATTCGCCATTCACTATTCGCCGCGCGGAACGCCATGGGACTCTATCTCGAAAATTTCGTCCTCAACCGGACCCTGGTCACCAAGGCGCGCACCATCGGCGAAGCCGACGTGAGCCTGTTCGCCGGGCTTGCCGGCGACTTCAATCCGCTGCACGTCGACGAGGAGTTCGCGAAGAAGACCGAGTTCGGCGGCCGTATCGCCCACGGGCCGCTGGTACTGTCGGTGGCGATCGGCCTGATGGCGCAGCTCAACCTCATCGACGGGACCGCGCTCGCGCTGCTCGACCTGAAATGGGAGTTCAAGGCGCCGGTGAAGCTCGGCGACACGATCCGTGCGCGCGTCACCCCGACCGAGAAGCGGCCGACGCGCAAGGAAGGCCGCGGCGTGCTCGTGCTCCGCTTCGAGGTGGAGAACCAGCGCGGCGATACCGTGCAGACCGGCACTATCGCGCTGCTGATGAAAATGCGCCCAACTTCGTAGGGTGGGCTAAGGCCGCGAAGCGGCCGTGCCCACGCGGATTTCAATGGACGCGTGGGCACGCGGGCCTTCGGCCCGCTTTGCCCACCCTACAGAAAAAGCAGCCCAACCGTAACAAATATCAGAATCACCACCGTCGTGCCGCTGACCGTCGCCACGTGGCGCCAGCCGAGGCGGGCGACCGCCGCGGGCGAGGTGTC
>Ga0210409_10008492_pt1 | contig 10451 bp, 6 predicted proteins | sample IncBWH17MmetaG_FD_161649 | JGI IMG/M metagenome (GOLD analysis project Ga0210409, IMG submission 161649) | Forest soil microbial communities from Barre Woods Harvard Forest LTER site, Petersham, Massachusetts, United States - Inc-BW-H-17-M | ecosystem: Environmental > Terrestrial > Soil >...
GAATCTTTTTTCGACGGGCATCAGCCACTTCCATTTTCAGAAAACCTGCCTGACATCAAGGAGGCCGTTTTGGCTTACGGCTATCCGGAGGGCGGTAATAGTCTCTCCATCACGAAAGGCATCGTCTCCCGCATCGAGTTCGCCCAATATAACGCACCCGTTTCCGGGCTGCGCATTCAGATTGACGCTGCCATCAATCCCGGAAACAGCGGCGGTCCGGCGGTGGTGGGTGACCACATGATTGGGTTGGCTTTCAGCCATCTCAGCAACGCCCAGAATATTGGTTACATCATCCCCAGCGAAGAAATTGAATTGTTTCTTCAGGATATCGCTGATGGCCATTACGACGGCAAACCCGCCATGTTCGACGATTATCAGACTCTTGAAAATGCGTCGTTGCGTTCTTTTCTTCAGGCCGACAAATCAGTGGAGGGTGTGGTCATTCATAAGCCAGACTCGACCGAAGCCGGCTATCCGTTGAAGCAGTGGGACATCATAACTCACATCGGCGATACTCCCATCGACGACCAGGGTATGATAAAGCTTAATGACAATTTGCGCGTTGGCTTCAAATATCTTGTCCAGAGAATTGCGAAGAACGGCAAAGTCCCTTTGACCTTGGTGCGCGCCGCAAAGAAGCTTAAAGTCGACCTCCCGGTGTCACCCGAGTATCCGCTTGTGATCCCGGACTTGGAAGGGGCTTATCCGTCGTATTTTATTTATGGCTCGCTCGTATTTTCGGCAGCCACGCAACAATTCACGAGAGGAATGATAGAAGACACCGGCTACGTGAGATGGTTGATAGGGTTGGGTAGCCCGCTGGTCTCGCGCCACGGGGACAAGGCTGCCTTCAAGGGCGAGTGCCTGGTAGTGGTCACATCGCCGTTCTTTCCACACAAATTGTCGAAGGGCTACAGCGAGCCCTACGGCATGGTCATCAAAACTGTCAACGGCATTCCCATCAAAAACCTGGGTCACTTGGTCGAAGTCTTGCGTGATGCCGCCGACAAATACATTACCTTCGAATTCGACAGCCGAATCGGTGAGACGCTGGTGTTTCCTCGCAGGGAAATGGCTGACGCCACTGAAGAAATCTTGACGGACAATGGCATCCGCAGCCAGGGCTCCGCGGACATGCTAGCGATTTGGAACCTGAAGACAGCAAAGAAATAGTTAGGGGAATTTGCCGTCGGCCACATGCCGCTCCGGCGAGTGTGGACAGTATCCGACAATGGTTTTCGCATCGCACCTGTATGAAAATCCGCTACATTGCTTTATTCGTGCTTTGTTGCACGGTCAGCTCTTGCGACCGTCACAGCGAGCCCACCACTTCAACCACTGATGCGAATGAGTCGCGCTGGAAAGCTTACGACGAGCAAGTCAAGAGGCAACAAGCGCAGTTGGACGCCAGCGACAGACAATCCAGGCAGTCCGCAGAGCAACTCCAGGCCCACGCAGACATGCAGAAGCGGGCGGACGACCTGCTTCGGGGGCAAGAAGAGATGCACAAGCGTGCCGACGGGTTACTAGGCGTCCAGGAGCAATTGTTGAAACGGCGACAGGATGATTTTATCCGATTTGAAAAAATTCTCGATACATGGGAGGCCCAGCAGAAGCAGTATCAAAAGTATTTGGATTCACTGCCGAAATAGCGGGAATATGACTCCGGAAAAGTTTCGCCGCTTAGCTCTCGAACTTCCCGGCGCATCCGAGCAGGAGCACATGGGCCACCCTGATTTTCGAGTAGGCGGCAAGATTATCTCGACGCTTGGATATCCCGACGAGAGTTGAACTTACGCCGGAGCAGCAACAGTTGTTCATAACAATGGCGCCGGATGCGTTTCGTCCCTGAAATGGGGGTTCTTAGTATCGTGAACTCGGCATTGACAGTCCTTCGATTAAGGGGGCGCCCATTAAGGCGGGTGTCAACACCCTCTTTCCTAACGGTCCCCTTACGCCTCCTAACGCTTCAGTTAACGCCTTAAACGCGCGGCGGGAGGGAGGGAGTTTTAGCTTTCCGTGGGCCTCAGCAGCCGCCACAATGATCTTCAACGTCGTTTATGGACTCGATAAGCGATACCAATCGTTCTCTCCTTCCTCGCGGCGTGTCTCCCGAAACCCTGCTGGCCGAGCACGGCCCGGCCAAACCGGTCAGCGCGCGTCCGCGCCTGGACTCGCTGGATTGGCTGCGGGGCCTGGTGATGGTGGTCATGGTTCTCGACCACACGCGCGATTACCTGGCGGCGGGCGGGTTCAACCCGCGAGATCTCAATGATGCGCCGCTTTTCCTGACCCGCTGGATCACTCATTTTTGCGCGCCCACGTTCGTGTTTCTTGCCGGGGTTTCGGCGCATCTGTACGGCGCCCGCGGGCGCACCCGGTCCGAACTCAGCCGGTTTTTACTGACGCGCGGCTTGTGGCTTATTTTCCTGGAGCTGGTGGTGATCCGGTTTGGCTGGACGTTCAGCGTACGGATGGAGGTGATCGTCCTGCAGGTGATCTGGGCGATAGGAGTTTCGCTGCTGGTATTGTCAGGACTGGTTTATCTTCCCAGGGCGCACATCCTGACATTCGCTCTTGCACTGATCCTGGGTCACAACCTGTTGGACCGGTTCACGGCGGCCAACATGGGATCGGCCGGCTGGGTTTGGATGCTTTTGCACCAGCAGGGCCTGTTGAACCCGGGCGGCAAAATTGCGGTTTTGGCCATTTACCCGCTGATTCCATGGATTGGCGTGCTAGCGGCCGGCTACTTTTTCGGGCCCGCAATTCAGGCCGGCCCGCCGTTGCGACGAAATTGGACTCTCGGCCTGGGAACCGGACTGACGTGTTTATTCATTTTGCTGCGCGCGACGAATCTTTATGGAGATCCCCTGCCCTGGTCCTCGCAATCCAAGCCTCTGGCAAGTCTGCTTTCGTTTGTGAATTGTGAAAAATATCCGCCCTCACTCTTGTTCTTATGCATGACGTTGGGCCCGGCGATGCTCTTGCTAACCGCGGCGGAGGCTTTCAAAGGGCGGTTCGCGTCGATCCTGATCACATTCGGCCGAGTGCCGTTTTTCTTTTACCTGGCCCATATTTTTCTTTTGCACCTGATGGCGGTTGGCTGGGCGCAGTTTCATGATGGGAACTCGACCTGGCTCTTTCACGGGCTGCCGCCGATGTCAAAGCCACCCGGTTTTGGATTTAGTCTTCCAGTAATCTACGTCCTGTGGCTGACCGCTGTTGCGATGCTCTACCCGTTGTGCCGCTGGTTCGCCCAACTAAAGCAGCACCGGCGGGACTGGTGGCTAAGCTATCTCTGAAGCTGCGAACCGACTAAAGAGCGGGTTTGGTATAAGCCCAGGCGGTAATTGACGCGCCGTTTACTGCAATTGTCAGGGTTGTTTTATAACTCCCAATCGATACACCCGTCCTGGGCTTATGTTAAGGGGATCCTGAATTTGGAGTGGGGCGCCGGTACCGGGAAGGTTGTTGGTCAACGTCTGCCAGTTGGCATCTGCGAAGGAAGATTTGAATTCGATGCTGTAAGCGCGGCCAACGACGGAGAGCCAGCTTAAGAGAATCGGGCCGGGTGCGGCAGGCGCACTTGCCTGCAGCCTGAGTACCGAGTTGGGGTTGGTGGGATCCGTTCCGGCGATCAGCTCCGCCCAATCAGGCATGCCGTCATGATCGGTATCGGCGCTCGGGTTGACGTATTCATAGGCTCCGATGTCAAAGGCGGCGGTGCCGCTGTTCTTGCCATCCAGAGGACGCGGGGTGCCGTCTTTGTCGGTGAGCGGAGCGAACAGGGACGTGCCCGCGTCGATGCAAGGTGAGTTGCCGAGCAGATGGAAATCTCCGGCGGCGCTGTTGGTGAATTTCGGGTCGAGATGGATGTCGCCCACACCGGGACCGAAGCTGACGAGGCCGGAATAATTGATAGGATTGAGGACGCAGTTGTTGCGATAGGTGGCCGGTGGCTGGCCGGAACGCAACCAGATGCCGCCGGAATTGGAAACGATGATGTTGTTGGCCAGCACGACGGAATTGGTCAAGAGATTGAGCGCGATGGCGCCGCCCATGTCGATTAAGACCGGGCTGGGAGCCCTGTTATTGAAGAAGGTGTTGTTGACGATTTTGACGTTGCCGATGACACCATCAATTTCGCAGTAGATCCCGCCGCCCATACCGGTCTGGGAGTCCAGGGCGTAAGCGAGGTTGCCGTTGAAAACGTTGTTCTGAACCGTGCCGTTGTCGCTGGCGGCGATGTAGAGACCAGAACCGGCGTCGGTCCAATTGCCCAGGAAGGTGTTGCCGTCGATGAAAAATCCGTTGCAGCCGGTGAGCAAGACCGTGCCGTAAAAAGCGCCATAGTAGTACGGAGCAGCCGAGCCATAAAAGAAATTGCTAACGATGTTGTTGCCGGTGAGGCGCAGCGAACAATCGAGATCGGCCGTAATGGCAGGACCATACACGGCGTGATTCCAGAAAAGGACGTTTTGAGAAATAGATGGTTTGGACCGAAGGGCGTAAATGCCGCCACCAGTGCCGGCGGTGTGATCCAGAACGTCATTGTGGGTGATAGTGTTGTTCGAGATTTGGGCATGGCTCACATAGAGGTAAATGCCGCCGCCCTTGGATGTGCCGTTCGAGTTGAAGGGCGTGCCCACGGAATTGGAGCGGATGATGTTGTTAGCGAGGATCGGGGCACTGACCTGGCAGAGAACGCCGCCGCCGGGCACCTCCGGACTGCCCGTGAACGATTGACCGTCGGTATAGACGCCACCGTTCTGAACAGTGAAACCGTCCAGCGTGCTGACCAGGTAACCCGCGCTCAAACTTTCTACTACGGTCGGCTTGCCGCCCCCATCCACAATGGTTGGGTGGGCCGAAAAACCGCGGTTGGCACGATTGGTTTCGGTTCCGGCAAAACCGCCATAGAGATAAACAAACGCGGGAATGCTAACATGCTCGGCGTAGGTTCCCTGGGCGACCCAGACTTCTCCGCCCTGGGCGACGTGAGGCGCCGCGGCGGCGATTGCGGCTCGGAGGGTTTGCTTGGCTGTGGCCCAAGTGAAGCCGTCGTTGGTGTTAGTGCCACTGGGGCTGACATGAATGATGGGCGTGGGCACGCTCAGAGTTTTGCCGGTGGATTCATACGCACCGATGTCCACAGCCGCGCCGACCAGGCGATTGCTTCCGCCCGCGTCCGGCCAACCGGGCACGAGAACGGCAGTCAGTCCGGCATCGACGCAGGGCGAATTGGGCTGCAGATGAAAATCCCCAATACGATAATTGGCCAGGACCGGGTCGGCGGAGATATTTCCGCGCGCGCCGGTCGCGTTGGAGAGGCCGATGTAATCGGTGGCTGCTGCCAGGACGTTGTTGCTATAAACGTCATTGTTAAAGAGGACGACGGGGCTGCCATCACTGGTTTCCAACCCGGCAGAGTTGAAGGCCACGAGGTTATTGTAATTAGTGGGATAGGTGTTGGCCCAAAAGATGCCGGAACCGGTATTGCCGACAATCGTGTTGTTGACAACGGTCGCAGCGCCCCAGGGCGCGTTGATATTGACCGGGGCGTCCACCAGGGCGATGCCGCCCCCGGAATCCGCTCCGTTGGCCGCAACGATATTGTTGACGATAATCGGATCGCTGATGGCGAAGTTCACCGGTTGGCCGTCGTAATCGTCGTAGGTGGCCAGGATGCCGCCGCCCAGGCCGATCGAGTCAACACAAGAGGCGTTGGCCTCGATGACGTTGTTGGCAATCAAGGCGTGGCAGTTGCCAAAGCAAGCGATGCCACCGGCTTTATCGCCGGCGACATTGAACAGCACTCGATTCCAGGCGATGAGAGGCGAAGAGTTGCGCACGGTAATGCCAGCGCCCTCGCCAATGGACCCGAGGGTGCTGTTCTGGTAAATGAGGTTGTTGGTGACGATGGGATCGCTGAGCGGAGTTGTCAGGTGGAAGTTGATGTAAATGCCTCCCCCAATGCCACCCGGCGCGGCGTTGGCAAAGATGAAGTTGTTGGCAATAACGGCGGCCGAGCCGTCACAACTGATACCTCCGCCGAATATGCCCGAACCACCGGTGATGCCCATGCCGTCCAGGCGCGTATCCGGTCCGCTGCCGGTGTTGATGCTCAGAACCGTTCCACTGGAAGCACCGTAAATCCACGACACGTTGGTGCGCCAATCACGCTGGTTGAGGGCAGTTTCGGTCCCATTAAATCCGCCGTATAGTGCGACCCCGGCTTTCAAGGTGACAAGCTGCGTATAGATGCCACTGGCGACCCAGATCTGATCGCCGGGCGCAACCGTGGCCATGCTGTTGGTGATGCTGCGCTTGGCCAGAGCCCAACTGGCTCCCGATAATGAATCGTTGCCGTTGGTTTTGACATAGAACACTGCAGCACCTCCCCTTCCGCCGAACATCAAAAGTGCCGCGGAAATGACGATTGCCAAGCGGCGAGCTTGAAAGGTGATGATGGAAAGTTTTATCTCGGATAGGAAGCTGTGACAAGGCTTTTTGATTCGACGAGGCGAATCGTCGCGTAGCGAAGACGTTAGTCCGACTAAAGCCGTAACCATGCAGCGGAAAACCACGGATGGAAAGGATAAACACGGATTCCCTCGGAGCGCCGATTTCCAATCGGCTTAGGACTCACGAGAAAGCCCAAGGAACTATGGTCTCGCTGGGATCGCGGGCACCTTGAAGCCGAGTGCAACTCGGCGCTCCGCCCCTTTTGGCAACGAGCTCTAGAGCGGCGAGTGGACCGGTTGCTGGTTCGTAGTGCGTGAGGGGTAGCGCAGTCTGCGGTCAAACCCAGCGAAACATGAGACGATTTACGATCACCGTCCTGGTTGCCACCATTCTCCATGCGGTTGCTTGCATTATCGCACCACCCTTTGAGTTTGGCCACAACCGGGCGGAGTGTTTCTTCTTCGCTTTCGTTTCGGGCCTGCTGGGTTTCCCGGTCATGTTCGCAATCCTGTTATTGCCACTGCGTTGGGGACTGCGCCGATTTATGCCGGACAGCATGCAGCGTGCTCAAGCCATTGTCGCCGGATTGGTGCTTTTGGCTTTGGCCACGGCATGGGTTTTTACACATCCGACGTTGCGATTTCAGCATGGCTTTTACGTCCATTGGTTGTTTTGGTCCACGGTCGCAATAGCCGTCAGCATTTCATTTTTCTGGCCCTTTGGCGCAGCCAGGTCGGCAGCACTCAGTTCATCACCATGACACCAAACAGGCCACTGGAGCGGATGCGGCGGGTTGTCTGGGTTGACGGAGGCTACGGTAAAGGCTACTAAACCAGCCGAGGGGGCTTTCATCGCTGGCTTAGTTAAAGCCTGTTGCAAAAGTCCGGATTCCCTTGGAGCGCCGATTTCCAATCGGCTTAGGATTCACGAGAAAGCCCAAGGAAGTATGGCCTGAATGGGATCGCGGGCACCTGAAGCCGAGTGCAACTCGGCGCTCCGCTCCCTTTTTGCAACAGGCTTTAGTTAGCTCTGGCAGTGTTCTATTGGTGCACGGTCGCGGGTTGATCCAAACATGAAGACGCCGAACAAATCGATGGGGACGCACAGCCGCCCGGCGTGGGAAACAGAAGAAAAAGAAGCGATGCTAAAATCAAAAGGCACGATACTAAGAACCGACCCCGTACGACGTATAGCTACGTATAGCTAGTTATTGGCAATACATTTTTTCACACCTTCTCAGTGGCGCGCCGCCAAGGATGATCAAAATGGAACAAAAACGCAACCGGCGCGCCCACCGAAGCAGCCTGGTTCGGCGTCACGGCTTTTTTAAATCCTGCCTCAAAGAGAAAATCAGCCACGCCTGAAACAGGACCGCCACCAAACCGACTATCCCCAAAAACAATACTCGCCAAGCCAGCCGATCGCTGACCGTCTCTTCCATCTGGATAAGCTGATGAGCTTGCTTCTGCGCCAAAAACCAACCATTCGTGAGTCGTGTCATGGTCTCAGGCGTAAAGCTGCCGCTTTCTACCCTGCCTGCGAACTTGTCGAAGCTCGCCTGGTCGTGTCCGACCTTCTGGCGGAAATGCGAATGAGTCGCGAACAAAACAAGCGCAACAACCGCAAGCGCGGTGAACGCGGCACTCGCTCCAATCAAGCCAACAAAGTGTTTGCTGCGCATATGAACTTTGATGGCGAACGATTGTCGTCAGGCACTCCGGGCACCTGTCTTAGGGCAAACAGAATGGCGCAAACCGGAGTTGCCTGCACGAAATTGTTCGGCAAAAAAACTGCGCTTTAGCGCTTCCCAAATGAATGTAGAATGGAGGCTCAGCAATGCTCCTATCTCCCCTCCGTGTCTCATGGGTGAATACGGAAGAATTTCGCACCGCCCGAAATCGGGACGTTGGTTGGGTTCTGGGTGCCAACTATCGACCAAGTTGCTCCAGGTCCGAGAACTAGGCTGGATTCCAGCGTGCCTCCGAACGGAGTCCACGAGATCTCAATATTGCCGCCCGAGATCGAGGCCGATAAGCTAGTCTGTGGCGCAACCGGAACCGACTGATTGGAAAATTGAATGTCATCCAGAAAGAGATTCTCGTCGTTCCCGTGTGGATTCTCTCCGAAAACGGTGAAACTTAGTTGATTGGTTTGACCAGCCCACCGGCTGACATTGGCCCCATACAGGGTATAGTTCGTACCGCTCCCAAGAGTCGTCAGCGATAATGTCTGCCCGCCAAGCTTGACAGCGAAAGTGCCTGACGAATCAAACCATTCATTCGCTTTGAACCGGAGCGATTTCGTGTCAACAGGAACCAATCCGGTTTGGGAAAGGGTGGTGTCAGTTGGTATTTTGCCGCCGTTTGATGTATACCCGAGTCCTGATTGAAGGAGAGCTGTATATCTACCACCAATAACAACGCCTCGAGGGTAGGACGCATTAGTATCAATGATAGCAATTCCGGCACTGTCCAAAAACACAAAGTCGTATAAAGCATTGGTATCAAGTGCCGCCACAATGGTTTCTGTCCATCCCGGAAATGCTTGAGCGAATTGGACACTACGGTAGCTGTCTCCTGCCACTGGAACCAGAGTTGCTGATTCAAAATCAAGATTCACGAACCCGCCCAATGTTGGGAAGCTGGTGTAGATGCTGCCATACAGGGGCGCGGCGAACATCCTGGCACCGTCGGTCGACATGGCCACGGCGGTGATGATGTCGTTGGCATTGGTATATCCAGATAACCCGCTGAGAGTAGATTGATCCCAGTTGAGACCGGAATTGGTCGAGGTGCAAACGCGGCCGGCTCTGGCGGCCGCCACTATTTGGGTTCCGTCGGGCGAAACCGCAATGGATTGGAACGAGTCCGGGGCATGGATTTGTGTCCAGTGCAGGCCTGCATTGGTGGAGACAAAGACTCCATCTTCCGAAGCGGCAAAGATTCTCGAGCCGTCAGCGGAGGAGGCGAGGGAGTTCCAGGAGCCTGGCCATAGGTCATCGACCAGATTGCTGGACCAATTGACTCCAAAGTTGGTGGAAATGTAAATGACTTTACTGGTGGACCCGGCTAGAAATGTGGAGCCGCTCGCGGAGCACGCCAGTGCTTTGATGGCCACATTGGTCAAGACCACTTTCCAGGAAAATCCACCGTCTAACGACGCTAGAATTCTGTCATTGTTGGTGATGGATGGGTAGCCGGTATAATAGACGCCTGCACTGAGCAAGGTCATGCCGTTCGTTGAACTGGCAACAAGAGAGCTTTGGGTGCCCACAGCCAGAAAAGTTTCGGACCATCCTGAGGTCGGGGAGTACTGCATCATAACGTTACCGTCGTACGGGGCGGCGACAATGAACGCGGTCCCATCCCCGTTGCACGCCACATCCGTTGCGAAGTCATTACCTACCGCGCTCCAGGTAGTGCCTGAATTTGTGGAAGCGTAGAAGACTTCCTGGGGAGACGAGGGCGGAAGGGCCATGATCCGGGTGCCATCGGCCGAGCAGGCGATACTGGACCACTGCGCGGGAGAGGTTGTGGGGTGCCAGCCTTGCGCCCCGGATCCATTAACCGCCAGGCACAGAGCCGCCGCGGAGATGAGAACTCGATCTGTCAGGAAAAAAGTGTTCATGGGCTCATGTTCGGTGTGAAATGGATGAGCTCTCCCTCTTTAACCATTATCAGCATCGTATCGTGCAGATGTCGAACAAGTAATCGGCGTCATATTGGACGTGATCAATTGCGCCATAGCATCAGATTAAACGTTGACAAGGGCCGTGTCAATAAGGTTTTATGTTGGTTGTGAGGTCTTATATCGGAGAAGGAAATACGTCAAAACACCGCGATGGCTTCGTTCCAAACCCCAAACAACACCCACTAAGAGGCGCAACCCCGTTGGGGTTGAGGATTATGTGGCATCTTAACCCATGGTAGCGCGTTCCGCGCAACCATGGGCTGGAGGACGCAATCCCTTCGGGATTGGACGGC
>Ga0210409_10008493_pt1 | contig 10450 bp, 8 predicted proteins | sample IncBWH17MmetaG_FD_161649 | JGI IMG/M metagenome (GOLD analysis project Ga0210409, IMG submission 161649) | Forest soil microbial communities from Barre Woods Harvard Forest LTER site, Petersham, Massachusetts, United States - Inc-BW-H-17-M | ecosystem: Environmental > Terrestrial > Soil >...
ATCAATGCTGCCGATGCTTTTGTCGAGGCGTGGCTCCCAGGTTCGGAAGGCGAAGGCGTCGCCGACGTGCTAACCGGCAAGTACGACTTTACCGGCAAGCTCAGCTTCTCATGGCCCAAGGACCCCGATCAGACACCGTTGAATGTTGGGGATGCGACGTATGATCCGCAGTTCGCCTTCGGTTTCGGGCTAAGTTATGCCGCGCCTGCGCAGACGCTGCCCTTGCCCGAAGTGGCCAGCACGACCAAGTACGGCGAGAAGAACATCTACTACGCCAAGGGTAGTGCGTGGAACGGCTACAGACTCTCCATTGGTGACAGTAACGGCCCATTCATGGACTATGCCGGGACGCGCACCGTGCTCGGCTCGGCCGGCCTGATGGTGGAATCGCAGGCCGACGGCGCACTGCATGTGGTGTGGAACGGAAAATCGAAAGCATGGCTGCAGATGGGCGGGGACAGCCCAAGCGACATCAGCCGCGAGGCTAATGGCGCGATGATGCTCAGCCTCACGGTACGGGTCAATACGGCTCCGGACACTGAGGTGCGGTTGGGCGTCGGTTCCGCTTCGGTGCCCGTGACCGCTGAATTAAAGGCCCTTCCCGCCGGCAGCTATGCGACCCTGTCCCTGCCGCTGTCATGCTTTTCCGCGCAGGACCTAAGGAAAACCCCGACCATCGCCCATCTGGAAACATCCGGCAATCTGGATCTATCGGTGTCCGAAATCCGCCTGACGGAATCCAGAATGGGCGCGGTCTGCCCCACGGAGTAAGGATATTCAAGAAGTTACGAGCCAAGGACTTGGTCCGCACGGATTGTTGGTCATTCGCTGCGCAATCGGCTGCAGCCTCCGTTTTGCGAGCGTTCCTCGGAAGATTAGCAGTGCGGCCGGACTGTTAATCGCAATGGAAGGGTCATTGAATGCTACTTACCGCAAGGATTTCGAAGACAACAAGATGGATTCCACCCCATCGGCGGGGGACAACTAATTGAGTTTCCCGCGCCTCAAGAAGGGCCGGCATGAGCGTTCGCACGAATGCGGCGCACTTGACGATGCCGCTGCGGGATTCTAATAGGATTTTTCTTACTTGCGGGTTGTCCGCACGTCTAATGTGAAGGCGAAACTCCAGGATCATTATGCGATGTGTCTTCGGAAGCTACTGATCGGGCTGTTTTGGTTGCCTCTGTTCGCTCAGGGCGCGCCAACCTCGACTCCCGCTAAGACCGAAACGAGAGACGATGGCGCCGTCAAACTTCGGGCCCTCATTGAGGCGTCTCCGAAACTCCCTCTCGAACAGACAGACCTAGCGATAAAGCTACCCAAGTCCCAAGAACTGGGTATTGTTTCGTGGCTAGCGCGTGACGCTAAGACTGGTGTGACGTGGCTCATACAGCGGGGCGACAAAGCGGATCCCGTCATAGCTGTTGATAAGGAAGGGCACGTCCTGCGCTCGTTTGGTAAAGGCCTGTACAAGGTTCCGCATGCGATCCGGCTCGACCCAGAGGGGAATGTCTGGACGGTCGACGCGGGCAGTTCCACAGTAATCAAGTTTAGTCCGAAGGGCACAAAGCTGCTTGAGATCGACGCGGGTGGACTGCCGAAACCAACGCTCACCGCATTCTGCGGTACGACCGATGTTGCGTTTGCGCCGAAAGGTCGGATTTTCATCAGCGATGGTTACGCCAACGCGCGCATCCTCGAGTACACCGCCGGTGGCAAGAAGGTTCGCGAGTGGGGCAGTGCAGGCGCGGGTCCGGGCCAGTTCCATTTGCCGCACTCCATCGTGGTGGATGAGAACAACATGCTGTATGTTGCTGACCGCGAGAACGGGCGCATTGAGAAATTCGACCTCGACGGAAAGTTTTTGGGCGAGATTCCAAACCTGGGAAGAACGTATTCGCTCAAGGTAGGCACGAATGGGACGCTATGGGCGGGAATGCAACCGCTGAATGAGCCTCCCGGATCTCCCGGATGGGTAGTCAAGTTGGATCGCAAGACCGGCAAGATTCTGGGCTACGTGCCAGTGAACGAGAGGGCAGGTCTCCACTCCGTCGAGGACGCCGTCGAGGGTCAGCCTATGACGGACGTTGGGAACAAAGTAGTCTGGTTCAAGGAGCGCTCGTTGCGCAGCGTCCAAAAGAGCGTGCTGTACTAACTGATCTCCGAACAAAGGTGAAAACCCGGAGGATTTGCTTTATGGTCGACGCATTTGCAAGGTTGGCAACGTTGGCGACCGCGATTGTAATCGGAAGCAGCATATTGTATCCGCCCGCTTACATACACTCGCCTGCGATGCAGAGCCAGACGTCAGTCGGAGAGCAGAGCCTTGTTGAGGCCGCATACAAGGCATATCTCCGCGCATGGAAAGATAAAGATTATGCCGCACTCGATCGGCTGCTGAGTAATGACTATAAGGCCGTCAACTTTCGCGGAATCGTCAGCACGAAAGCAAACGAAATCGCCACAGCAAAAGAAGACCACGATTATGCCGATATGAAAGGCGACATAATGTCAGTAACCTTATTCGGAGACAATGCAGTCGCCTCAGGTCTCATAGACGCTCGCTGGAAAGATGAACATGGACAAGCTCAACGGGTCACTGTTCGTTTTCTGGCAGTGCTCTCGAAACAGAAAGGCGAGTGGAAGCTGGTGGCGACGCAATCCACCAGATTTAACAAACCCAGTAACGGATAGTCCCAATGCGCGCCGAAGTGGATGCCGGCTAGGTGCGCTAGTACGGCGAAAGATAACGTGACAACTAGGTCTCAGGGCGACGACAGGTGGCTGACCATTCGAGGGTCTAGTCTTCGAAGAATACGAATCTCCCCGACTGCCCAAATCCGCTAATGTGCAGCGTAGGAAGCGGCGATGTTCGCACTCGATCAAGTAGTTCTCGGGGCCGATCCCAGGATCGCTTGGGAGGGACTACATCGAGAATGAACGTAGGCCCTCTGACCGGTTGTTGCTTTGGGCTGGATGACCGCATGGACGCGTGTTCGGCCGCAGGCCCCTTAACTCTTCAGCGTAGACACGTAGAATCTCGGCCACGCTCCAAGCCTGAGCGATACACCCGCAGGGGCGATGGGGCGCATCCCCTTCGAAGATCTCCGAGACATGACCCAATCCGGCTTCCGTCAGGTGAGACTCTAAAGGAGACAGCCAGGCTTGCGCTTGGCGCCTGGCCTCCTCCCTTCCTCCATTCATCTTTATATAGGCGGTAATGAACGGTCCCAGCAGCCACGGCCAAACAGTTCCCTGGTGGTAGGCTCCATCGCGCTCTGCAGGGCTGCCGGTATAGGATCCGCGGTATCGCGGGTCGCTGGGTGCAAGGGTGCGAAGCCCGAAAGGGGTAAGCAGGTGTTGTTCAACCATCTCCACCACCTTGCTGGCCCGATCCCACGGCAACATGCTGTGAGGCAGGCTGACTGCAAAGATCTGGTTAGGGCGGATGGAGGGATCGGGTAGACCTCCATTGACCACGTCGTACAAGGAACCAAGGCTTTCGTTCCAAAAGAGGCGGTTGAAACTCCACTGCGCAAGCGTGGCCATGTGGCGATAGCGCCTTCGCGCAGCCCCATCCCCGCACCTGCCCGCCAAGTCTTCCATAATGCACAGCGCGTTGTACCAGAGGGCCTGGATTTCGACAGGCTTGCCACGACGTGGCGTTACCACCCAGTCGCCGATCTTGGCGTCCATCCACGTGAGCTGGATTCCCACTTCGCCGGACGTCAGCAAGCCGCTCTCATCCATTTTGATTCCGTAGCGCGTTCCTCGAGCGTGCCAGGAGATGATGTCTGCAAATATGGGGTAGAGTTCGTCTCGGACGAACTCCAGGTCGCCAGTATATGCAAGGTAAGCGCGAGCCGCTTCGAAGAACCAGAGAGCGGCGTCGAGCGTGTTGTATTCCGGCGCTTCGCCTTGGTCCGGGAAACGGTTAGGCAACATACCCTGATCCACGTGCTTCGCGAAGGTGTGCAGGATACTACGCGCGACCTCATACTTGCCGGTCGGTAAGGTCAGGCCTGGCAGGGCGATCATGGTGTCGCGACCCCAGTCGCCAAACCAGTGGTACCCGGCGATAACTGTTTTCTCGTCACCACGCGAAACCAAGTATTGGTCCGAGGCAGCGGCGAGGCTTTGGGCAAAGCTATCCTTAATGGGGGATGCCACGAGCGCTCTTCGGCGACGTGTGGTTTCCGCGCGCCTATACTCGACCGCGTCGGCAACGTCACGTTGCTCGGTGGAGGCGATGACCGATGCCTGGCGGCACAAGCGCAGATCGAAACGCAATACAAAGGGATTGAAGAGGTCCTCAGAGAAATCGAGCCCGCGTTCGCGTTCGACGTCATATTCAAAGTTGTGATACCAAACGCCCGTTTTCCGGAGCTCTATGGCGTTGTGCGCCAGGTGCACGCTAGGCAATCCTTGATAAGCAGTGAAACTCGCCAATCCGGAGCGCTCTTGCACCGCTGGGCTGAGGGCGCCGTTTTGGTGAGTCGTGTCGTGGTAGTGCCGAAATGCCATCAACGGATGGATTTCCAGTCGCAGGTTCTTGGGTGCTTCGAGACGGTTGTTCTTCCTCAGTTCATAGTGAATAACCGTACTGTTTTCGCCGTGAATCATGAACACCGACTTCTCGATCTTGATGTTGCCTACTTGATACGTAAAAACTGGAAACGGGTTGAGGCGAAACTGTCGGAGATAACGGAATCCTTCGGGGTGGACGACGCCCGGGTGACGGTTGGCCGACAGATCGAAACGCTTACCGTCGATAAACAGCGACTCTTCTAGCTTGGAGAGGAGAACCAAGCGGCCGACAGGGGGCTTAGTGGCGGCCACCAGGAGCCCATGGTAGCGGCGGGTATTCAAACCAATGATTGTCGACGAGGCAAAACCGCCGAGCCCATTGGTTTCCAGCCACTCCCGGCGAAGAGCAGATTCCAGGTCACCACATGTTTCCCGCTTCAACTGAATCATAACTGGTACCATTCGCTGAGCATCAACGTGAGTTGCTCTTTTGCGAAGTCGGAGTCGACCAAGGCGAGTGGAATGCAGTGAAACGCCAGATCCCAAGCTGTATACCATGGGTATTGCCACTCGTCGAGGACAGGCCCCCGGTATTCGAGCTCCAGAGCGAGCGTCGTTGTGAGTGTGTTGCGAATAATGCCACTGTTCATCGGCATCTCCTGAGGCTATCTCCCTTCGATCTGGCCATGCGGATCACGCACCAGAACGGCCTGGTTAAATCCAAGCTGTGCGTTTCTGACTCTTCTTTCACATGAGATTTGCTCTCGGTTTACGTGTCCCCGTGGTTGGGGCCTCACCGTGGTATGAGCGGGCCGTCGATCTTGTAGCACCCGTCGGACCGAAACTAGAAACTAGAAACCAAACGAGCATCTGCCTCCGCGGTCATATGAATAGCTAAGGTCCCGTCGTGCACGGACCCGAGAATCCACAAGTTGCCCGATGATGGGGCAACTCCAGCCCACAACAGATCACAAGGAAATCTGCCCTTCGTTGGGCTGGGACTGGATACGACTTTCCAAGTGGTTCCGTCCCAATGCAATAGCAGTGTCATCTGGTGCCCCGATCCGTCGGCGGAAGAGTAGGAGCCAAACGCCCAAATGTCGTTTGCTGAATTCGCCGTCAGTCCGAGCAAGCGGTTCGACTGATTCGCGCTGTTCGGTCCAACATTCGGACTCGGCACCACCGCCCAACTCGTGCCGTCAAAGTGCTCGATCAACGTCAGGGTGGCAGCCTGCTTGGGAGGAGCAACCGGCGTGGAAAAGCCCACGGCCCAGACATCGTTCGGCGTCAGTGCTAGGACGGCGTTTAGCTTGTTTGTGCCCTCGCCTACATTAGGAGTTGCCACACTCTTCCAGTTCGTGCCGTCCCAGTGCATCGCAGAGGTTTCGATCTTGTCTGAACCGCTGAATCCCACCGCCCAGGCATCATTCGTGGCGTCGGCGGACGCGCCAAACAGAAACTCATTGTTCGATTCCGCTGTTGTCGCCGTCCATGCGTTTCCGTTCCAGTGTTCGAAAAGGGGCGAGACCAGCCCGGTACGGAGGTTCACAAGGCTGCCGACCGCCCAAACATCGTTCACCGAGCTAGAGGTCATGGCGAAGACATTCGCTTGGTCTTTCTTCCCGAATTTGGGGCCTGGGAATAGGCTCCACTTGGTCCCGTTCCACTGTTCGATCACCTGCCCCCGATGCGCCCCGTCGGTGACGTTTCCCGCCGCCCATGCCAATGTCGGAGAAATAGCGACCACACCCTGCAGAAAGCTCTTGTTGTCGCCTTTGATCATCGGAGCGGGAAACGCCGTCCAGGTCGTGCCATCAAAGTGGATCGTCGACTGCCCCACTGCCCAAATATCGTTGGGAGACGACGCCGACGCCGCAAACAGCTCGCTGTTGAAGTTTTCATTTGGAGTTGGGACCACTTGAAAGGTCGGGCCTGTCGTCGTTCGTTCCTGCGCCGTCAAGTCTTGAGACAGGACAGCGGTCAATCCGAGAAGTATTACCGTGCCAAGTGTAAGTTTCACAATTCCACCTGAATCGTGCTGAGCTGACAATGTGTCGGCTTTTTGACCTTCACCAGTTGATAACTCGCACGAGTCGGTCTTATTCCCTACTGCGCGTTCAGCTTTTCAAATGACGCTCAGGAGGGAGCGACTTTATTTTCAGACAATCGCTCGGGGTTTGAGGTCTGTGGGTGGTTCGCATTTTGGTTCAGTCTCGCAACGAGATAGATGGTATTGGAGTTCCAAGACGAGCGTTGTGGTGGGTGGGTTGCGAATAATGCCCCTGTTCATAGGAAGATGCAGCAAATCATCCGAAGCTGCACCTGCTGGGATTCTTGATTGGCAGGTTTGCTGACTGGCGGATAATGATCTACATTCCCTTGCCGCTCGCTCTCACTTTTCACATTGTCGGCTCTGACTTGCCTGACGATCGTGCTGCTGACGACGAAAGCGGCGCCGATGTGGGCGCTGGCCTCCTCAATCTATTTCATTCGATCACGTTTCCGACCATCCATCGTGACGCGTTCAAGAGCATTTGCAGTTCCGCCGACGTCACGGATTTCCGGCGCGCCTCCGAGCGCGCCGGCCCCACGATGATCACCAAAGTTCACTTTGCGTTCGTTGAAGAACTACCTGGCTGCCTCACCTAGTGAGCAACGTGGTGTCCACGACCGATTCTGCCACTTGCTGGCCCAAACGCTTCCCGGCGATATGGTCGACGCGGAAATGCTGTCCCGCATAAATTCGGCTCAGTCCTGCTTCCTGGGCTGCGGCCGAAAAGCTGTTGAAGTGGCGATTCACTCCCAGCAACGCCTCGGAAGTGACATCAAAAGCGAACCGATCTCCGAAGTAGGCCTTCAACACTTCGGCGCCGGCAAAACTGATCGCACTGTGAGCGCCCGGATAGGAAGGGTCCGGAGCAGTTTTGGTTGACAGCGGCAGCCAATTCGAATCGGGCGTCGTTTTGGAATCGCCGTCTTCGCTGGCCAGCCGAATCGCAGTCACCGGGCACCAGAATACGTATGTGTATTTGGCTTCGAAGAGGGCGATCGTGGTGTCGACGAGACTGATGTTCAAGAGTGCAAAAAGTCGCGCGCTCTGTGGCAAGTTAAGGTGGCGCCCCTCAACAGCCGTCTGCGCGATCTCATTCCAGAAATCCTGAATGTTGCCGTTCCAGAACTTCCCAATCAAAGTCTGCTCCGGGGTACGAGTTGTGCTGTTCACGATCCCCAAACTCTTGACTTCGTTAAAGGATCGGGCATACGCGTCGCTGGTTAATCGTGGCGGCGGGCTCGGTCGAAACTCATCCGCGCAAGCGAGCGCGTACGGAGTGACGGCCGGCCATTGCGTGAAATCTGCGGGCGCGAAATTAGGAGGGGTCAGTTGATAGTCTCCAGCGTCGGTCCCCGCCATGAATGATGGTGGTGTGACGTTCGTTCCATCCTCCTTCCGAAAAGCCAGAATTTGAGCAGCGACGGTTTCGCCGACAGCTATGCCATCTGTTTTGTCCGGTCCCTCTGCGATTTGTGCCAAGTCTTGCTGAAGTTGCTCATCGAGATTTGACTGAAAAGCCGGATAGAGCGCGACCAGGACATCATGAGCCGCCTGGTCAGCCGCAGCCGGTTCTGAAGCTTTCCGCGAGATATTCGAAAGGCGGACCAGGTACGGGCTAAACCTTCCGTCGATGTTGTTGACTGCGTCATACATGGCGACATGCAGGATGGCAAAGTTGCGTGTCGAATGAATAGTCGGTGGCTCAGCGCCAGGCGTCCGTACGATCAGGAGAAGTGTTCGGTTCCACTCTATGACCGGGTTGGGCAACTCCGATGCGAATGGTGAGGATTCCGCGTCTGGCTAATTCGATGTCATTGCGACCTGCGCCTGAAGACTGGCGCACATAAGCGCGAAGATGATCAACATCTTAGACATAACTTTTGTCCTCGTTCTTCTCTGTTTTGAATTTAGTGCCTGACGAGGCGCAAGCAAACGCACGACGCAGTCTGGCACTCACGCCTTGTAGAACTTGATGGACAGGAAAATATTCCTCACCCACGATGAATTTTCGCGTCCCCAGTTTATGTCTGGCTGCTCATCGATACTCCACATGGCGTGACCACCCACGCGATGCCTGGCGAGAAAAGTTTCACCCGGCGCATCCGGTCACGCCCTCAGAGATCCTTTCCCACGAATCCAAGATGGTCGCCTCCGGCAACCCGTATTGCATGCCAGCGTGCCTGGTGAGACGGCTCTCTCGGGACGCCCGGGTAGTTCGGAGATTTTCGAGTGCTCGCCGAAGCTGCGCACGACCCCGCCGTAGCCGGGATCTCACGTTGATTTCTGAGATGGCGAGAATTCTTGCTGTCTCCGAGATGCTGCAAAGCCGGAGGTCACGCAGAACGACGACTTCGCGATGACTTGCGGACAAACGTCTGAGAGCCTTGAGAATCGCAAGTCGAACTTGCTTTTTTTCCAGTACTTCGAATGGCCCTTCTCGCGAGTCTCCAATCTCCCTCACCAGCTGGCCTTCTCCATCTTCATTGTTATTATCGAGCGATTCGTGAATATGCCTGCGGTTACTGCGTAACCACATCCGGGCCTCGTTTACCGTTATTCTGAAGAGCCAAGTGTAAAAAGATGCTTCCTGTCGAAACTGAGAAATCTTGTTGAACGCTTTGAGGAGGGCGTTTTGGACAACTTCCTCCGCATCCGCGTCGTTGCTCACAATAGACAAGGTCTTGAGATAGAGCTTGCGCCGGTGCGGCCGAATCAGTTCGCAAAATGCCCCTGCGTCCCCGCCGCGAACAAGCCGGATCTGCATCTCTTCGCTAACAGCTATCTCCGTTGAAGCCATACGCGTCTCCCAGTTCATCAGCTTTGCCGTGCTGATAACGTAAACTTGGCTAAGGTCCCTTTATTCCTCCTGGATCGAATAGTGGGTGTTACTGAGCTGCAATGCCTTCAGCTAGGTCAACTTGGAATGGCTTCCAACACGCTCTGAGGCGCCAGCGTCGGAATGATCCTGCTAAGTCTGAATCCTGCCGTGTTGAGCAACTCGGCAAATTCAGCTCTGGTACGTTCGCGTCCTCCCGTCATTACCATCATGTTCAGGTCGAGAAGCTTGCTGAAACATTGGTCGTCATCGTCGGGCACGACCACTTCCACAAGTAATAGCCTTCCTTTCCGGTTCATAGCGAGACGGCAATTTCTAAGGATTTGGACAGCGGGATCGTCGTCCCAATCGTGAATCACGCCACAGAGAACGTAGGCATCCGCCCCCTCCGGAACGGAATGGAAGAAGTCTCCGCCGATAGCGGCGATTCTGTTGCCGCATGGATCGCCGTTGACGTACTGCTTTACCTGCTCAATGGTGGCAGGTAGGTCAAAGATCGCACCCTTCATCTCCGGATGCAACTGAAGGATGGTGCGGAGAAATTGTCCTTGGCCGCCCCCGACGTCTACGAGGAATGATATCCGTGAAAAGTCGTAGGCCAGAAGAACCGCGTAAGCCAACATGGATGCGACATCGCTCATTCCTCTGTTAAATGTGTCGGCGGCCTCTGGGCTGCTCTGCAGGTACGCAAACAAAGATGTTCCAAATTTGCTTTCAAAACCCGTGGACCCAGTTCGGACGCTATAGAGAAGGTTTCCCCAAGCCTGGTAATGGACTTCACCGAGCGTCATTATGATGGCTCTCTGCGATCCAAGAGCACCTCTTTGGAGGCTCTTGCCCGCGGTCGCCAGCGCAAAGTGATCGCCTTGCGTGTGCACGAAAATGCGTGCCGCTGAAAGTGCCCTCATGAGTCGGAAGAGACAACGGTGATCAGTGCCCGTTACAGCGGCGAGTTCCTGGCAGGACCTTGGACCATCCCTCAACAAATCCGCCAGTCCCAGTTTCGCGGCAACGTACACTGCCTGCGACAGCCA
>Ga0210409_10008494_pt1 | contig 10450 bp, 7 predicted proteins | sample IncBWH17MmetaG_FD_161649 | JGI IMG/M metagenome (GOLD analysis project Ga0210409, IMG submission 161649) | Forest soil microbial communities from Barre Woods Harvard Forest LTER site, Petersham, Massachusetts, United States - Inc-BW-H-17-M | ecosystem: Environmental > Terrestrial > Soil >...
TGGACGGCGAGCCCGCCACCGCGCCCATGATTATCAATGACAAGCCCTACACCCTGCGCGTTCGTTACCCGACCTCGAGCCGCTCTTCGCTCGAAGCCATGAATAACACGATGATCGTCAATGCGAACGGCGGATCGGCCACTCTCGGTTCCGTGTCCACGTTTACCGAAGTGCCTGGCCAGACCGAGATTCTCCGTGATAACTTGCAGCAGGAAAAGGAAGTCATTGCGCGGCTCGAAGGGATCGACCTTGGCGGAGGAGTGGCCGCGGTGCAGAAGGCGGTAAACGATTTGCACTTACCCCCGTCGATCCGGGTGGCCTACGGGGGCACGTACAAGGAGCAGCAGAAATCGTTCCACGATCTAGCGGTGGTGCTGCTGCTGGCGCTGGTGCTGATTTTCATCGTGCTGCTGTTCGAGTTCCGGTCCTTCTCGGCGCCGCTGGCGATTCTATCCTCGGCCATCCTTTCGACTTCGGGCGTGTTTTTCGCGCTATATATTACGCGCACCGATTTCAACGTGGCGTCCTTCATGGGACTGATCATGGTGCTGGGAATCGTGGCCAAGAATGGGATTCTCTTGCTCGACGCCAACCAGAAATTCCTAGGGGTCGGGTTCGCAGCAGAAGAGGCCATGGTCCAGGCGGGCCGCCGGAGACTTCGGCCCATTGTCATGACGGCTATGGCGGCGGTGGCGGGGATGCTGCCGTTGTCCCTCGCGCTGGGGGCGGGCTCGCAGATGCTGCAACCCCTGGCGATCGCGGTCATCGGCGGAATCCTGATTTCGATGGTGCTGTCGCTGATCATCACGCCGGCGATTCAATATTATTTGACGAGCGATAAGGAAGCGGCGGTTGAGGCCGCCGGAACTCCAGTCGCGGTGCGATAAGGTTGTGCGGATGCAGCGAAACTAAAGGCTGGGTGAAACGTATTATTAAATCGGGTCCAGGTACGGAACTTTCTGCTCAAAAGAAACCATAAGGAGATGATTCGCATGTTACGAAAAAATATCGCAGGATGGTTGCGCCGGACGAGCCCGATGCTTGTGCTGTCGCTCGTTGCAGGCGTGATCGCGTATGCCGCTCCGCAGGCCGGCGGCTATAAGATCATTAAAAGAATGCAAATCGGGGGAGACGGGGGGTGGGATTACTTGTTGATTGACCCGCCCTCACACCGGCTCTATGTCGCCCGCGGGTCGCACTTCCAGGTAGTGGATGTCACTGCCGGGAAAGTGATCGGCGACATTGAAATTGCCAATTCCAAGAACTCTCACGGCATCGCTCTGGCCACGGATTTGGGCAAAGGGTTTACGAGCAACGGAGACGCCAACACGGTTTCGGTTGTGGACTTGAAGACGCTCAAGGCCACTTCGGTCATCCCCATACCCGGGAAAGACCCTGATTCTATCCGCTACGATGCCGCCACTAAGCGCGTCTTCACATTTAACGGCAAGAGCTCGGATTCGACGGTAATTGACGCAACCTCCAATAAGGTCATCGGCACAGTCAAGCTCGCCGGTAAGCCGGAAGAAGCCATTCTCGACGGCAGTGGAAACATGTGGGTCAACATCGAAGACAAGAGTTCCATACAAGAATTCGACACGAAATCCTACGCCGTCAAAGGTATGTGGCCGCTTGCCCCCTGCGATGGGCCTTCCGCAATGGCCTACGATAGCGCTCACAAGCGGATTTTCGTGGCCTGCGACAAGGTGATGGTCGTCGTGAGCGCGGAGAATGGAAAAGTGGTTGCTTCCCCGCCGATTGGCGGCGATCCTGATGGCAACGGGTACGATCCGAGTACGGGGATGGCGTTCGCCTCGTGCCGTGACGGCTTCGTTTCCGTGATTCACCAGGATTCAGCGGACAAGTACACCGTCGTCGGGAATATCAACACTCAAGCCGGCACGCGTACGATGACGCTGGACCCCACAACGCACCGCGTCTACACGGAGACCGCGGACTTCAAACCCGCGGGCCAGCCAACGCCGGACAATCCACGGCCGCGGCCCACGCCGATCGCCGGGTCGTTCGTGATCCTGGAAATTGGGCAGTAGGGACACTGAAAGAAAACACGCCCTCGGCTCATCTGAGCTTAGGGCGCGTTTTTTTGTGGTTAGCGGCTCTTTGTGGCGCGGGCTTTAGCCTGCGGGGGTTCGTCCTTGCAAGGACTAAAACCCACAAGCTGGAGAGCCCGTGCAGCAACTCGATTTCCAACACGCCAGCGGCTGAAGAGGCTGCGGAAAAAAGTAGTTTAATGTCATCCCGAGCGAAGCGAGGGATCTGCTTTTTTCACCAAACCCAAGAAAAAAACAGATTCCTCGGGCAAACCGCGCCCTGGGAATGACACTTTTGGAATTTTTCCGTAACCTGTAAAGCCGAATTGATTCTGCAATCGTTAGGGCACGGCTGAAAGCCGTGCCCTACAAAGATTTGGCAGTTGGCACTCAGGCTCTGAAGCGTGCGCTACTTTTTTCCCTTCGTGACCAGTTTCTGCACACGCCAGTTGTTCATGTCGGCGATGTAGAGGAGATCGTCGGAGGGGCAGGCGAGGCCGTGGGCCCAGCTGAGTTCGCCAAGTTCGTGGCCGGATTCGCCCCAGGTGCCGAGGATCTTGCCTTCGGGCAACTGAAGCTTGTAGAGGCGGCCGGGTTCGGCGTCGGTGGTGTAAAGATATTGCGGCGTGGTGTTGGTGATGCAGATGGTCCACGGGGCGGTTTCGTCCGGGCGATTTACGGGCAAATTACCCAGGACTGGATGGCGCATCTTGTCGTAGGGCACATTCAGGAAGATGAACTTCTTGAAATTTCCATCCAGGTCAAACACCTGAATGCGGCGGTTGCCGCGATCGGCGACATACACGTTGCTGTCGCGGTCGATACCGATGTTGTGGGGATTTTTGATCTGGCCGGGATTTTCGTTGGCGTGGACTCCGCCCGTTCCCGGACCTCCCCATTGCTTGATCCAGTTTCCATGCTTGTCGAACTTGGCGATGCGCGAATTGAAATAACCGTCACCCACGTAGATATTGTCGTCCTTGTCCCAGGCGACGTCGGTTGAGCCGTTGAAATAGCCGTCCACGGGAGTGGGCGGGGGATCGGCATGGCGGTAGCGGGGCTCGTCCGGCCCTTCGTCGCGTCGCCCGAGGTTCATGACCACGTATCCGGCGGGATTGAACTTGACGACGGACATGGCCGCCTTATCCACGACCCACAGGTTGTCGTACTTATCGAAGCGCACGGAATGCGCGTAGGCCAGGCCATAAACGCCGCGGCCAAGTTCACGCACAAATTTGCCGTCGGCGTCGAATTCAAAAATTTGCGTTGTGGCATTGCCGTAGACCGGGCCCGCCGTCGCCGTGCCGGGATGATTCAGGACGATGATGTGGCCTTTGGAGTTCACGGCCACGCTGAGGACTTCTCCCAAGTTTTGATCGATGGAATACTTCAGCGGATTGGGCACCGATTCGAATGGAAGAGCCGGCACGCTCGGCCCCTCCTGGGCGAATGCCGGCGTAGCCAGCGGGGCCAGCAAAGCGATCACGGGAAGCAGTTTCATGGAGCCTCCAAACGAGCCAAAGGTTTTCCTATACCCGGATATTGGCACAAAGCGTGTTTGGTATATACTCTCGATCAGCAACCCAAGTCAAAATCGCTTTTTTCATCAGGAGCAAAAGCCAATGAAACATTCATGGATTCAACGCGCCCTGGCAGTGCCCGCGGCCTTGTTGACTGTGTCGCTGATCGTAGCGGGATCGGCGCGCGCCCAGGCGCCCGTGGACGACAGCAAGACGGTAGTGAAGTCGAACAAGATCACCGACGATTTCTACACGATTGACGGCCGTGGCGGCACGATCGGCGTGCTGGTGGGGCCGCAAGGGACGTTCATGGTGGACACGCAATTCGCTCCGCTCACCGACCGGATCGTGGCGGAAATCAAGAAAATTTCGCCTAACCCGATTCGCTTTGTGGTCAACACGCACGTGCATCCCGATCACACCGGCGGCAACGCCAACATGGGAAAACTGGGCGCGACGATTTTCGCGCGTGACGAATTGCGAGACCGTCTGATGAATCCCAACCCGGGCGCAAACGGGCAGCCGGGGACGCCCGCACCGGAGGTCGGTCTTCCGGTCGTAACTTATGAAAACAAAGTCACGTTTCACATGAACGGAGAAACCGTGGACCTCATCCCCATCCGCAAAGCGCACACCGACGGCGACACCATGGTGTACTTTCACAACGCAGACGTGATCATGACCGGCGATTTCTACCGCTCGATCGGATATCCCAACATCGATCGCGCGAACGGCGGAAGCCTCGATGGAATGATCACCGGGCTTGGACAGGTGGTCGCTCTGGCCGGGCCGAATACAAAAATTATTCCGGGCCACGGGCCGACAGTCGATAGGACTGCTGTCATGGCGCATCGGGATATGATCATTGGCGTGCGGAATGAGGTTGCCAAACTCATGAAGCAGGGGAAGTCGGCGGACGAGGTGGTTGCCGCGCATCCCTCGGCCGCATTCGACGCAAACGTGCCTCCGGCCGCGCCGAACGGGGACAAGATGGCGGACCGGTTTGTCGGGCAGTTGTACGCGGAACTGAAACCAATGAAGTAACGCGCTGTAAGCTTGTTGCAGTAGTACTGGCTTCAGCCTGTGGGGTTTCTCTTGGGCAAATCCAAACCTCACAGGCTGAAAGTGCCCGGGGTAACCCGAGGGAAAGCACTGTAGCGCTCGCCTTCGGGCGGGCATCCGTTTGAATCTACGATGCCCGCCTGAAGGCGGGCGCTACATTCAACCGCGAACCGCGATGCCAACCTTGGTCCTTAAATCGTTGCAATCCTTGAAAGATTATCTGGGCCGAGAAATCGGCACGACCGGCTGGCTCCCTCTGACGCAGGGGCGCATCCAGCAGTTCGCCGATGCGACGGGAGATCATCAATGGATTCACGTCGATCCGGAACGGGCGAGGCGCGAATCTCCCTATGGCGCTGCGATCGCGCACGGATTTCTGACGCTGTCCTTAATGAGCCATTTCATGAGGGAGGCGATCGAGTTGCCGGGCAACGTGCGGCAGACGATTAATTACGGCCTGAACCGCGTTCGCTTTCCGGCGCCCGTTCGCGCGGGCGGGAAGATCCGCGCGCGCGTTAGTTTGCAATCTTACCGGGAGTTATCCGGCAGCGTTGAGGCGGTCTTTGAAATCACCATCGAAACGGAGGGCGGCGCAAAACCGTGCTGCGTCGCCGAATGGATCTTGCGCTACTATTCTTAGGAACGCCCGGTGAACGCGCCAGAAATACGAGTTTTAATTTCTCTTAAGTGAAATCCTGGTCCCGAGGACCACCCAAGCCAGATCCAAAACGTAAAGGACGATCACGAGGTTGCCGAGCCACAGGGATGCCGCATTCCGCGGCATGAATTGAATAAATCCCCAAAGCAAGAATGTCGCCGCAAGGAGCCCGTTTTTCAGCAGATCCGCAAATCCCGGGCGGAGGATCGGTTGCAGGATCAGAAACGATGTGCCCACCAGGAGTAACGGCGCGGATGAAATCGCCGCCGCCGGGAGCCCGGGTAAAGTTCGGAATATTGCATCGCCGATGAGTAAGGCGATGCCGGCGGCGAGTGCCAAGATCGCCAGACCATAGCTGATCCACCGTAAGGCATTATTTAACTTGGACAAGGTTGGTGCCCTCGCTTCGATTTGAATCTCAGATCACTTCTTCAACTCCGCGTCGTGCGCGCCGGCATATCGGGAATCGGCATTGAAGCGCCTCCAGGAACATATACGGACGGGCGTAAAAAAGTCATGAGGAAAAGATAATAAGACGCAACCGGGTCCGACATATTCGACTCAATAGGCGGAATCATCGGCGATGAGGGTGCCGCGGGTTACTGAGACATTCATCGCGAAAGGTCTTCAATACGAAGTTCACGGGGGCACGAAGAACTGGGTGCCTCGCGGGCCGGCTCGAAACACATTTACAAAATTCCTGATCACCCGTTTTGCCGCGCACTCGAAGTGATAACCGACTCACGGGATAAATCTTCGGGTACAATCCTGGATTCGCAACGGGGAGAAATCATGAATGGAAGCGCCATTCTGCGGGTGCAGTGTCCGGACCAAAAAGGGCTGGACGCGGGGCTCGCGGAATTCATCTACCGCGCGGGCGGAAATATTCTGCATTTCGAGCAGCACATGGTCCGGGATCTGGGCCTTTATCTCGCGCGCATCGAGTGGGACCTCGACGGCTTCCAAATCGAGATGCGGGATTTCGCGCGGCACTTCGCTCCGATTGCGGACCGCATGAACATGAAATGGCAGATCGCGCTTTCCAGCGACCGTCTGCGCGTCGCGGTGTTCGTTTCCGGGTACGACCATTGCCTGGTGGACCTGCTCTATCGCTGGCACACGGGCGAACTGGCGTGCGAGATTCCGCTGATCATCAGCAACCATCCCGACGCGAAACGCCACGCGGATTTTTACGGCGTTCCCTTTCATGTGATGGAAGTGACCAGGGAAAACAAGCAGGAAACCGAGCGGCGGCAGCGCGCCTTGCTCGAACAGGAACGCATCGATTTAATCGTCCTGGCGCGTTACATGCAAATATTGTCTCCGGAATTCATCGCCCATTATCCGCAGCGAATCATCAACATCCATCATTCATTTCTGCCCGCGTTTGTGGGCGCCAAGCCGCATCAGCAGGCGTTTGAGCGCGGGGTAAAACTGCTCGGCGCGACCTCCCACTACGTGACCGAGGCGCTGGATGACGGCCCCATCATCGAACAGGACGTCATGCGAATCTCGCACCGCGATTCCCTCGAGGATCTGGTGCAAAAGGGCCGCGACCTTGAAAAAATAGTTCTCTCGCGAGCGGCCGGCTGGCACCTGGAGCACCGGGTCCTGTTGTATGCGAACAAGACGGTAGTTTTTGACTGATAGTAATCTTAGTTATGCGCATGGGATCGTGACCTAAGGCGCTTCAGGGGCTATTGATGTCTGCAAAACTAATGTCCGCCCCCTTCCGCCCAAAAGGCTTCAAAAATGGCTGAAAACGGCCAATACACATAGGACATTAGAAATGCAGCCCTCAATAAAACCCACGTTTTGAAATCATCAGATTGTCGCGGCTGAACAGTTTGCGGAAAAATTCCAAATTTGTGATTCCGAGGGCGCGGATTGCCCGTGGAATCTGCTTTTTTCTTGCGATTGGCGAAAAAGCAGATCCCTCGCTTCGCTCGGGATGACATTAAACTACGTTTTTCCAGCCTCTGAAGCCGCGACCCACAAAGACTGTTTGTGAGGTGGCATTTAGTCTGCAACACGAGCGAAATACTGCGCGGAGGATCTCTCAGGATGGGAACGATTCTGGTATCCTCGTGGGAATGCCCGGCAAACCGATTTGCTTGATTATCTTGTGGATGATGGCGGCCTCCCAGGCATTTTCGGCGCAGGCGCAAACCACGCAGGCCCCGGCAACGCCGGTCCAGCCTGCGCCACAGACATCGGCTCCGATTCCGCAGCAAGCGCCTCCGGCCCCGACCCCGGCGCCTGCGCAGCCCGCAGCCGAGCCGGCGCCTCCCCCGCAAAAAGCTTTAGGCCTCGTGATTCTTGATCCGGCGCATGGCGGCGCGGACCCTGGCGCGCGCGGATCTTCCGGCATCGCAGAGAGCGACGTTGTGCTCAGCTATGCGCGGCTGTTGCGCATTTCTCTGGAGGCTCAGGGAATGCGCGTCATCATGACGCGCCAGGCCAATGACGATCCGTCTTTCGACGACCGTTCGAGATTGGCCAACGCGCAGCGCCGGGATATATTCATCACTCTGCACGTGTCCTCCACGGGCCAGCCCGGAACGGTGCGCGTGTATTCCCTGCCGCGCATAGTGTTACCGCAAAATGTCGCGCTGGCGCCCCATGCGGGACTTTTGCCTTGGGACCGCGCGCAATTCAATTTCATCGATCAGAGCCGGAGGCTGGCAGAGCTGATCCAGATTCAGATGGCGCAGCGCTTTCAGGGCTCATCGGAAACTCCCCTGGAAGCCCCCGTGCGGCAATTGCGGACGGTGGGGGCGCCCGCCGTGGCCATCGAAATATCGAGCGTGAGCCTGCCGGACCGCTCGCGGCTCGATCAGATGGGCCCGGGCCTGGCCGACGGGGTGGCGCGCGCGGTCGCGGCGTTTCGAACGATCTATGAAATGGGAGGCAGGTAAAGCTTTGTCGAAGGGACTCAAGACGACGATCGCGATCCTCACCGCCATGGTGGTGCTGGGCCTCATCACGCTGCCGGGATTGCGCGAGGCGGTGCATCGGCTGCGCAATACACCCCGGACCGATGAGCAGGCGAGGCGCGAAGTGATGCAGGAACCGATCTCTACCCCGACCGACGTGCAAGCGAAGGCGCAGATGTTCTGGCTGTCGACAACTTCCCCGAATTCGCTGGAGCCCACGGCCATTTCGCTTCCGCTTTCCGCCGATCCCGTGCTGCGGTCCAAGCAACTTCTGATTGCATTGATCGCTCGCGCGCCCGCTCCGGAGAAACGGACACTGCCGGCGGAAGCAAACTTGCTTGCTTTCTACATTCAGCCGGACGGGACGGCCATCGCGGACTTCTCGGACGAAATTGTTTCGGGGATGCCGTCGGGGATTTTGAGCGAGCAACTCGCGGTGGAGTCGGTCGCGCAGACGCTTGGCGCAAACGGAACCGGGATCCGGCAACTGAAGATTCTCGTTCACGGGCAAGGGGCGGAAACTCTCGCGGGGCATCTGGACATTTACGGGCTGTTTCCGGTTCCCTCGCCTTTGGGTGCGGCCTCTCCGGCCCCAGCTAAGGCAACGCCCTCAAGAAAAACTCCCGCAGCGGACGGCACTGGGCGAACTAAACCTGCAGGCTCCGCGCCGACAATTCCAGCGCCAGGAAAGCAAGGGCCGCGCTAATTAGCCAGGATTTCTCACCACGAATGAAGCGATTGGATGGGTGTGCGCGACTTTATGCTCTACAGGACACGGGTTTCGTAGCGCCTGCGTCCCGCCGGCAATTTTTGAAATCGTGCCGTAGCGCAAAATGCCGGCGGGACGCGGGCGCTACGAAACCTGCATGAGAGATTCAAGTTAGCCAGAGGGCGCGGCTTTAGGACTCGGCGGTCGGCCGGATCGGGATCGCGCTTGTCACAACCAAACCCCGCAGGCTGAAGCCTGTGCCACTTGGATCCCGGCACAGCTATACCAACGGGCCGGGCCTGCTCTTGTAGCGCTTCACGATGGCGTCGGCGCTCATGTAAGCAAGGGCCTGGATGGTGAGTGTGGGATTGAAGCCGCTCATGGATGGAAAGGTCGAGCTGCCGATCAAGAAGAGATTCGGGATGTCCCAGGTCTGGCCGTAGCGGTTCACGACCGAAGTCTTCGGGTCGTTGCCCATGCGCGTGCCGCCCTCATGATGCGCGCCCGGAGCGCCCGGACTGAGGGCTCCACGCCATACCTGCGTGGCGCCCATGGCGTGAGCCACGCCTTCCATCTTCTGCATCAGGAATTCGACGCGGGCGCGCTCGTTGGGACGGCGCCAGTCATAGGTGACGCGCGGCGCGGGCATGCCCCATTGATCGCGCACGTCGGGATCGAGATCGATGGTCTGATCGGCGTAGGCGAGGTTCTCGGTCTGCGCGTTGATGGCGCCGTAGCGGGCGAAATACTTGGCGAAGAAATCGCGGTACGCCGCTCCCCATTTTGGCGTGCCGGGAGGCGGGTCCATGCTCATGGCGGTGCCGATGGGGCCGGCCTCGAGATCGGCGGGACCGATGGAGATTTGCGCGCCGCGAATGAAGCCCAGACCGCTGTGGTCGAAATTGTCGGCGTTGAAATCGTCGAAGGTGTGCTTCTGCGCGCTCGGGCCCATGTAAATGTTGACGAAGCGGTCGTCGTATCCGGCGAACACCTTGGCCATGATGTGAGCCATGACGTGCTTGCCAAGCTGGCCGCTCGAATTCGCCAGGCCGTTCGGGAATTTATCCGTCTTGGAGAGCAGCAGAAGGCGCGTGTTGTCGTAAATGAAGGGAGCGAGAATCACCAGTTCCGCCTCGATGGTGTTGTCAGAACCGTCGGGGCCGTAGTAAGACACGCCGGTGGCACGGCCGCTGTTGTCGGTATTCACGTGATAGCACGTGGCGCCGGTGAGCAGCTTGAAATTGCCGGTGGCGTCGGCTTCCGGCAGCTTGGTGACAAGGATGCTGGACTTCGCGCCGACGTGGCAGCCGAAGGATTGGCAAAAGCCGCAGTAGGTGCAGCTGGCTCGATCGTGATAGGGTTGCGAAATAATCGCGCGCGGGGAGGAAAACGGGTGATAGCCCAGCTTGCGCGCGCCTTCCGCGAACAGGACGCCCGATTGATCCATGAGCAAGGCCGGAAGAGGATATTCGCGCTTGCGCGGCGCTTCAAAAATGTTTCCGCCGTCAATTTTG
>Ga0210409_10008495_pt1 | contig 10450 bp, 7 predicted proteins | sample IncBWH17MmetaG_FD_161649 | JGI IMG/M metagenome (GOLD analysis project Ga0210409, IMG submission 161649) | Forest soil microbial communities from Barre Woods Harvard Forest LTER site, Petersham, Massachusetts, United States - Inc-BW-H-17-M | ecosystem: Environmental > Terrestrial > Soil >...
CACTGCGAGAACGTTATTGCCAGCGGGGAGCACCCGGTTTTCGTCGATGTGGAGGCGCTCTTCCATGATCGCATCGAAACCCGCAGTCCTGGAGTCCACGGAATCGCTACTGAGTTTTGGGAAAACTCGGTCCTGCGGACCGGATTGTTGCCCATTTCCATGCGCTTCTGCGAAGACATGCCGCCATTGGACCGTAGTGGTTTGGGTGCCGCTCCATCGCAGGTTACTCCGTTTGCCGCCCTCTATCCCGAAGCCAGCGGCACCGATGAAATGCAGCTCGTCAGGCAACAGAAAACCATCCGACCGTCTTTCCATTGGCCCACAATTGAGGGCAAGCCCGTCCAGCGGCTCGATGTTGATGCCGTTGTCTGGGGGTTCAGAAAGGTATACGGGACATTTCTGACTCATCGGACGGAACTCCTGGATGCGAGTGGCCCAGTTGCCCGCTTCCGGGATGATGAGGTACGAATTGTCCCGCGCCATACTATCGTTTACAGCCGCCTCCTGGCTGAAAGCTTCCATCCCGACGTATTAGGCAATGCGCTGGACCGGGACCAGATGTTCGACCTGCTGTGGGGCGATGTTGACGATACTCCGTATCTTGGCCGGATCGTCGGCGCAGAATGCCATGATCTTTGGGATGGAGACGTGCCTTTTTTCACAGGTTGCGTTGGTTCGCGGGATATTTTTGATAGCACGGGAGAACGCATCACTGATTTCCTCCGCGAGCCAAGCGACGAGCCTGTCCTGCGTCGTATTAGAGGCCTGAGCGAGAACGACCTCGAAAAACAGATATGGGTCATTCGTGCCACTTTGACGACGCTTGGTGCCGACCGCGTGCGCATGAGTCGTAGCTTGACGGGCGCAGTTGGCAGTAGACGTAACGAAAGTAAGTACGAGAGACTCATCGGCCATGCGTGCAGCATCGGTAACCGGCTGGAGGCACTGGCCACCATCTCTCGAAAAGAGGCAGGTTGGATTGGTCTCAGACACGGGGGTAAAGAGGACTGGTCGGTGAGGCCTCTGGGCCCCGAACTCTACGAAGGGACTGCCGGAATCGTTTTGTTCCTGGCCTATTTGGCAGCGATAACCAAGGAGGATCGATATCAGCGCCTGGCTTTGGCGGGGGCCGCAAATCTCAAGCAACAAGCCTCGAATGCACGAGGTCTCAATCAGTCCGTTGGAGCGTTCAGCGGATGGGGAGGGCTTGTTTATGTTTACAGTCACTTGGCTGCATTGTGGAACAGCAATGAGTACATCGAGGACGCGCATGCGATGGTCGATCATCTCCTTCCACTGATTGACGAAGATGTTACGCACGACATCATCGGAGGGGCTGCTGGATGCGCGAGTAGTTTGCTGGTCCTGAACAGGCTGGTGCCTTCAGAGGCTGTCGCGAGTGCAGCAATTCGCTGTGGCAAAAAGTTGGTCCGGTCCGCTCGTCCCGCTGGAAATGGCCTAGCTTGGTCGAGTGGTTTGAATGATTTGCCGCTTGCTGGATTTTCCCACGGCGCCGCTGGTATCGCATGGACGCTTTTGATGTTGTCGCGGCTCGGTCGTGATGGGGAGTTCGAACAAACTGCCCTGGCCGCGTTGGAGTATGAACGCAGCCTTTTTGATCCGGGCAAGGGCAATTGGGCCGATCTTCGGCCGCAGGACCGGGGCGATCGAGCTACCGATTCCTCCATGACCGCCTGGTGCCACGGGGCGGGGGGGATTGGTTTGTCGCGGCTATCTATGCTGACAGACGAGAACTCTGCGATGGCGCATCGAGAATTGGCCCAAGCCGTGAAAACTACTCTCGCCTGGGGATTCGGCGACAATCATTCTCTGTGTCATGGGGATCTTGGTAACTTAGATTTCCTATTTCAAGCAAGCGAAGCTGTGAATAGTGATATTTGGCGAGGCGATGTAGAACGCACGACTGAGAGGATTCTAGATGACATCGAGCAAAATGGATGGAAGTGCGGGAACGGCAAGCCGGTGGAGACACCAGGGCTCATGACTGGTTTGGCGGGAATCGGATATGGAATGCTTCGCTTGGCCGCACCCCAGTTGGTACCGTCCGTTCTCAATCTTTCACCACCTGCCAGTGACCTACTATTCCTTTTGCGAGCACGTCAGACGGTATAAGAGCAGTCGGTCCTTACCCACCGCTTAAATAGTCGCGCGAGACAATCGCTCTAAGCTTCCTACCTCTCCGTGCACCGTCATATTGAAACTCAGGCTCACCCGAGGGGCCTCGGACATATTGGGTCCCACTCTGTGTTCGAGCCACGAGGGAAACAGCACAAGTCGACCGTTTCGCGGTCCGATCGTGTAATATTTGCGGTTAATCCGCAGTTCTTCCTCGACCGGGATATCCAAATTCCTATTTTGCGGCCGGGGATCTCGGAACAGCACCGGTTCTGCAGCCTCATCGACATTGAGATAGAACGCCCCGCTAAGAAAGCTGTTTGAATGCTGATGCATTTCGAAGCGGTCTCCACGTAGTGCGACAGTGGCCCAACAGCACTGCAGTCGAAGCCCCACCCCACTTCCATACTTGAGGCCCAGCATGTACTCAGCGGAGGTTTGACGGAAGAAATCCATCAACCGGTCCAAACCCGGTCTCTCATGCAATCTATCATCTGTTTGGTGCTCGGTCTTGCCAGATTGTTGTTCTCGCTCTTTTATTGCGTTGGCAATTTCGACGCGCCAAGCCGGCGCCTCACTATCGAACGTGGCACACTCGAAGATACCTACTATGGTTGGGAAAAGCTCGAGAAGATGCATCTAAGTCCATTCTGATTCAAAGGTGGCCGGTCTCACCCCTTCCAGGTCCTTGAATCTACCGAGCGCATCGTACCTTTGGGATCCGCAAGAATACAGCCCGGCGCGTTCATGCCAAAGCGCAGCTACGCCGAAATTTAGGCGTAGGCTCACGATCATCTCCGCATCTGTAATAAATCAGATTCAGGGCGTGTCCCACCGGCGCGGTTTCGCAGCTGCATAAGGCCGAGAAACACTATAGTGAAACGCGTGCTTCGCACTGCTCGAAAGATAGTGTTCGGGGATACCCAATCGATGCGCCATCTCAGAATCGATCAAGGTGTCCTCTTTTGGTGGAACATATAACGTCGAAATAGGTGTGATGACAGCACCTGCGAGCCGGTCCAGAGAAATAAATTCTATGACTGGATCGCACTTGGGATGTGAAGCCGCCTCGTATACAACCACCTCGTGTTTTGGTTCGTAGCTCGATTGGAGGACCTCAACAAGAATTGGAATATGAGGATTCTCGCGATTAGAGGTATGTTCGACTCGACCCAACGATCCGATCTGCCACAATATGAGTGGAACTCCGATATGTATCGCTCGTTTCCTGACCAAAAAGTCGGTGGCCTCGAAGCTCTGACATCCTCGGCGACCCGGGTCGACTCCCAAATCGGAAAAAAGGCAATCCTCCGCCGATATCGCCGGAAGCATCCGAGCCTCGAATCCCTCCTGGCGAGCTCGGACGATAGCCTCATGAGAGGGAAACACGAATACCCCAGGATGTCCGTAGAACACAACGCAAAGTTCCAGTTTTTGACGTACGAAGGAGAGTATGTATTCCGTCATTTCCAAATATGTTTGGAGGCGATTAGAACGGCCCGAATAAAATGGAAATAGCGATTCCGAAGTTGAGTTAGCCAGTCTTATCCAATCCGCCGTGGACGTGCTTTCGGCCAAGAACAAGACCTTTTCCGCAGTTTCTATCACATTGCAAGACTCAAGAGTAATCTGCCCACAACCCCCGTACCCAGTTCCGACCACGGTAAGAGAACCAACACCCATGGAATTCCTCAATCGCCAGGCTAACAACCAACGTCTTCGCGCATTTATAGCAGATTAGGCTAGTAAACCGCCAGAAGGACGAACCGGTCCCCTCCCTGTGGCTCTGTATTCCGTTGGCTCTGAATTCCTGTCGGTTGATCAGTATCGCGGGGCTCTCTCAGAAAACGAGAGGTTCAGAGTTCTCCGGCAGTGGATGTCCTGCCGGAGGCGGGGAGATGTTGAGGCTGTGGTGTTCGATTGTTTGGGTAGGCCCGTGTTCTTTGACCAGGCTGTGGACCTGGTGATGGAAAGGCTTGTGGCGAGAATTGAAGCGCAGGGAAGTGCGAACAGCCAGAACCCTTCATGCGCATGCGCCACAGGAAATGGGAGAGCAAGACGAGAACCACGACCGGAGCATGCGCTTGTTCTCCCTTCCTACGTCGGGAGGTGCGGCGGTCGCGCCACAGTTGATTCGGGACACGGCTCAGGTGCAGGCTCGGAAACTTCGCGCCACAGTTGATAGGGGAGATAGCTCGGACAGAGGCTCGGAAACTTCTACGTGAGATTGAACGGCGGTTTGTTCAAACTGGAACGTCCGGACAAAGAGATAGAAGCATCGGGAAAAGCAACGGCTTGAAGGGCGGTCCGCCCGCTTATGCGCGACTTGCGCGCCACAGTGAGGAAGAAGCGAACGGCAAGACTATCGAGCAGCAATCGTCTCAACCGTGTGTGCCGAGGAAGCGTAGGTGCCGTCGAAGTACTGCTGCGCCCGTGCCCACGCGCTGTCAGCGACGAGTCGACCAAGTTTACGGCCCATGAGATCGGCGCGTGCAAAGTGGATGCCGCCATAGCGTCGGGACATGCCGGCTTCCTCGGCCGCCTCGGTAAAAGTTTCCCAGTGCAACGTGACGGGTTGGGCCGGCGTGAGGCCGGGCTCGATTTTCGAGCTGCCTGCCGGCAAGGTGATCGAATGGCCAAAGTATTCGTGACCCGTCCACAACGTGAGGATGCGTGCCGCGGCAGCGCTGTAAGTGCTATGGCCGGAGACGTAATCCGGGAAAGGCGGCGTGGGGAACGTGGCGAGCTGATAGGGAATCCACTGAGAGCCGTCGATTTCTGCGGTGCCCTTGCCGGGGCCGCCCCAGGCGCGAATTTTCTTACCGTTGAAAAGAAGATTGATCGCGGTTACCGGGCGGACAGAATCGTAGGTGCGCTTGGCGTCCCAGGCAGCGATGCCGGCGTCCAGCATGGCGTTGGTCAGCGCAAAAGACATTTTCACGTCCTCGTCAAGCGTGTGGTGGTCCCGCGCGGAGACGAATTGCGCAAACTGCATCCAATGGCCAGGTGGCTGCGCGCTATGTGGGCCATCGGACCAATACTCGGCGGTCATCTTTTGCCGATCCGTCAGGTTGGCGCTCTGCGAGATGAGTTCTTCGGCCTGCTGTTGATATTCGGGGGAGCCGTATTTGAATGGGCCGGGCGCCACGACGGAGCGAAAGTCGTCGCCCCTGGACATCGCGAAGGGCGCAACGTAGCACCACTGAGCGCCAGCGAACATTTGTACATCCAGGGTGCCGGTAGAATCTATATAGGTGAGAGGTTGCCAATGGTCTGGATCGAGAGGCTTTAGCGTGGGAAAGTGCACCGGAACGGTGCCTGGCGGATTGACGGGCTTGTACCCACTCCAGTCTCCGTAAATTCCCAATGGGCTGAGGCTTGGGCCGGCGCCTTCCACCGGGAGCATGTCGCCCAGTTGGTTGGACTTGTCGTGATGTCGGAACTCAAGTACGGCAGCGCAAGCGACGTTTCCGATGCCGGAAGGTGTCTCGATGTCCGTAGAATTGTCATTCAGATCGTATCCCAGCCGGCGCATCAACGGCTTGTAGACCGATTCGCTATCCACCGGCAATACATCCACAAGCGCCCGGTACGCGGCGTAGCTGATGGCCCGTTCTTTGTTGGCCTCGGTACGTTCGCTCGTGGGACGGCGGAGCGCACCACGCAGCTGCGTTCCCACGGCGCGTTCATCGTAAGCGGTCCACGCGTCATACATGCACGTGTGCACAATCGCCAGCGCCCGAGCAGCCATTGGCGCCCCCATCTTCGTGTCCCGCACACCTTGGACGGCTGCGTGGCTCCACTCCGCGACATTGGTTTTTGAGGGGCTTTGCTGGGCGGCCGCCGAAAAGCCAGCCAGCAGCGTCACACCGAGAACAAGAATTGTCGGAGTCGTTCCGTGGAACCTTGGAAAAACCTTTCGCATCAGCAAACTCCGTAAGATCTTCCGCACTCGAGTTGCTCCCGCAGGCAGTGCTAATCCTTCGCCGGGTACTCCGCGTAGAGCTTCGAAATTTTTGTCACTTTATCGGTGGAAGAAAGGGTAACATCGCTTGGCTTCGCAACTTCAAATTCTATATCGACATGAAGATATTCACACTTTGCATACACGTATCGCGTCGACCCTGATGTTTGGAACCCTCCATCCCGAGAAAAATAGCGCTCGACTTCGGCCCTGCTGCCGCCGGGTTTCAGTTGTCCATAGTCGGCTAGAGCCTGTTCCAAGAGTCGGCAGCCGCTTGCAGGCTGCGGTTGTTGAGCAGGATGGTAAAAAACGATCGGGCCGAGGGTTAAGGCAAGGAATATGGAAAGCTTGGCAACGGTCATCATATCCGGGGTCCTCCGTTCTCACTGCTATTATCGGTATTCAACCGCCGTTACTGGCCGGGCAATTTCACCTTGTTCAGATACCCTGACTTTTGTATCTGAAACTTCCAATAGCCATCCACATCCTTGAAAATGTTCCGCGCGATGATGATGTCGGGATACAGCGTCTGGGTTGCCCCGCCGTTATAATTGGTGCAAGACCAATAGAAACGCTGTGTTGCGGTGAAGGAACTTGAAGAGTACGGGGGACTCGCGTAGCTGTTGGGAGGGCCGTTCGTATCAGGACCTCCTTGGTACGTTCCCGGATAACTCAACACCGTTGGATTTGCGGTTTGCTGAACCATGGGCAGCGGCCAGACGTAGGGTGTCGTTGGATATGCAGGATAATACACTTGCTCGCCAACCTTACACGCGGAGAGATCGGCCTGATTGCCGGTGCTGGAGGACCAGGCGTACGTGAAAAACAGGCTGCCGTCGTTGAGATTGCTTTGACTTACCATGTGAAAGTTGACAGGGGTGGCAATCGCGGGGCTTACCTGGAAGTTCGCCGGGCCGCTAGCTTGCCCGCTGTTTGTCACCGTTACATTCTGAAAACCAACGGTTGTACTGGGTGCGATGGTAAAGGTGGCGGTAATCGAGGAGTCGTTTCGAGCGCCGTAGGTCACGGTTATGCCCGTGCCGGAGAAGGAGACGGTTCCCGCGGTGCCAAAGCCCTTTCCCGTTATGGTTACAGGTACACTCGTTCCCACCTGTCCCCAATTTGGTGAGACGGCGGTTATCTGCGGCTTAACGTTTTCCGAGCCAGTGCCTTGTACGAAACCAAGAGCGGGACACGAAACGCTGTTGTATCCGCAGTAATGAGAGTTGTATACCGCGTCGGTCAAGGATGCAGTGAAGGTTGTGGTGCCACCCGACACGCCAGTCCCAGAACCGTTCGTGGCGTTGACGGTCGCAATATTGGTACTTGAGCTACTCCACGTCGCGTAGTTGGTATAAGTGCCCACCCCGGTATTCCAATTTTCATGCAGATAGAATTGGCTGGTCGAACCCGCGACGAATGGGAATGGGTTTCCAGTATCGACGTAAGCGTACACCGAGCCGTCGCAACTGATGCAGTAATAGCTGCACGTTGCTTTGCGTACGTTATACGTTGACGCATCCATGGCCACCAGTATGTGCTCGTTGTCGGCCTGGGTTCCCGCGATTTTGGCACTCCCCTCGTGCACACCGGCGGGGATTACTTCACCGTCCGCGTCCGGTATCTGGCCGTGGATAATGTCGGAAATGTTGAACATTCGGCTGGCGCGGGCTTCGAGATGTAGCGGCACCCGGTAGTGGCCACCGTCAAACAAAAGCGTGAACGTATAATTCTGTGGCTCGTCGGCAGGATTCCACACCGTGACCATGGTGTCGTCACCATTGCCGGTACTCCAATAAGAAATAGATTTGGCCACGCTTTCCTGGACGCCTCGCGGAAAAACCTGAAAGACATAGTTGTTGTTTTGATCGACGCTTCCGCCGGCCAGCAATAACGACCCGGGCGGCCCCTGTGCTTTCAGGGCAAGGTTCACGCTGCCTTGGAACGTACCGAGCCCCGCACTCAAGAGCAACGAAGGAAGGTCCAAAGAGAGAGACGATAGTGAGGCCAATTTGAAGGACGGAAGGTGGGCCGAACGTGGAGCGCCGTCAATCATCCAATAGAAGGTCGGCGTCACCGTAACCAGCGAATCGCCCACGTTGCGCAGGATGGAATACGGAGTAAACGTGGTCCCGACGGGAAACAACAGCATGGGATCCGCCGCCCCGGTCATCAGGCCGAGTTCCGTGTAGGTTTCATCGACGGGTTGTGATTGGGCTGGCATCGCAAAAGAACGGAGCGGAATGTTGGCGGAATAGCCGCTCGAATCATCCTCCAATCCCCCGGTAATCAATACGGCGTTCGATGCTCCCGCGTACTCTATTCTTAGTCCGCCTGTGGCTCCCTTTGGAAGTGGTACCAGTTCCTTGAGATCAACCACCTTGGTTCCATGAGGTGATAAATGCACGTCGACGTCGCCGACTGGTGAATTACTGTCACTGACGACAGTGATTTTCGCATCCACTGCCTTCACTGAGGCATTCGAGAGTGCAACGAAACCGGTAACGTTGCCCGTTGCCTTCCACCACACCCCATCGACCGTGTTCAGACCATTCACGACCCTTGGGGCCTCGAGGGACAGGCTTGCGGTTGCGACTGCCGAAGGTTGAAGTCCGCTGGTAAAGATCGTACTGTGTGTCGCGTCAATGGTTGTCACGGTTACGCACAGGGGGTCCCAGGCCCAGGAGTACTCCATTTCGACATACCCGGAAAGGATACCCCAGGGAGCAATTCCGAGTTTCGCGAGTGAGTCGTTGATACTGATCACGGAGATGCCTGCGGGACTTACTGTCAGTGAATCTAGTTCGTAGCGCATTCCATTGCTCAGGTACAAAGCAGGTCTAACGGCGATCGACGATGTCTCTAGTCCGTTCTTGAGAGAAATGGAAGCTTTGCGGTACGCATCGATCATCCAAAATCCGCCGACCATGGACCGTGTCGTAGCAGGAAGTTGTAGGACCTTGGAAGGAGGGTCCGTGGGATCTACCGGTCTGTGAGGAGCCAGGACCCTTTGTTCCTGTGCGTTTGTGCTCGGGCTACCCGCGTAAAGTCCGATAAACGCGAGCAGAATCGGAAACAGTGGGAGACGTCTCGAAACAAGAAAACGAATCACGTCGGCCTCCGCGAGCGAAAGTTGGCGAATCAAAGGGCAGCGCGAGACTTACCTGTTATTTACAGAGAGTATCTACATCGTGAACTTATATCTTGTCAAGGTACTTATTAAGACTAAAAAGACCTACGCAAAACCTACCGGCTGCAATAGAGGCATGCGCCACCGAGGCGCCACGGGAAATTGCAGAGCAGGATAACGGCACGAGCATGCGCTTGTTGTTCTCTCACAAAACAAGAGGGGCAGAGATCTCACTTCCTACGTCGGGAGGTTCAGAGTTCGCGCCACTGGGGATTCGGGAGATGGCTCAGTCGGGGGCTCTTAAACTCGTTTGGAGGTTGAACGGCGATTCACGGCGACCGGAAAGCTGGAATTGCCGGCAGAAAGATAGAAGCGCCGGCAAGATCTACGGCTTGAAGGGCGGTGCGCCCGCTTATGCGCGACTCGCGCGCCACAGTTAGAAAAAGAGGAAAGAAGAGTCCACTTCCACGGCCACTTCAACTTCGCACGTCAACCGCCACAGCGTCGGAGCACCGCACATTCAAAGGCAACTGCAACCCTGTCGGAGCACTTCACATACCAGAGCGCTTTACTTGAGAAAATGTCGTCAGGCTCTTAACCTTTAATATATGTAGTTCTGTTTTTCTCCCCTGTGGCCCGGATGGGCATTTCTTTACAGCGCTTGGTCCAGGAAGAAGGCTCTCGGTTGCGTCGGGAGATTGTAGACCGATTAGGGACGGGGGTGGGGAAACTTGAGGTTATCCAAAAAAGCGACTACTGCATGGAGATACTTTTTAATGGCTAGTATTAACCTCTGAGGCATCACCGTCTACGATAAGTTACCAGTCAAATCGGAACCCGCCATACGATGACCTCGGGGGTGAACGTGTCCCAGTCGTCCCTCATATTAGGTGCACTACTGACTCTAGGTTGTGTTTTCGCCCAGCTCCAGGTCGATGACCGAATTCCCGCGTGCGGACCTCCACTTGTATGCACAGCTCCGACAACCGCAGCGCCCTCATCAAAATCGCAAAATACCAAGCCGGAGTCTAAGCAAGCGAGATCAGACGCGTTTTCTGAGCTGACTCTTTTTCTTTTCGGAAGTGGCTTAGCGCTATTCGTGGCGCTCCTTGGTTGGAGTGATCAGATTAGAGGCATCAACAAAGACACTCGAGAGATGGAAGAAAAATTTCTTGCCACGACCAAGATTGATCGGCGTGTCTTTTTGTCGGTTGTTAAAC
>Ga0210409_10008496_pt1 | contig 10449 bp, 10 predicted proteins | sample IncBWH17MmetaG_FD_161649 | JGI IMG/M metagenome (GOLD analysis project Ga0210409, IMG submission 161649) | Forest soil microbial communities from Barre Woods Harvard Forest LTER site, Petersham, Massachusetts, United States - Inc-BW-H-17-M | ecosystem: Environmental > Terrestrial > Soil >...
AGCACCGAGAATCCCATGCTGAACAGCGTCAAGGAAGCCTTCGCGCCCGTCACCGAAGCCTTCAAGAATTTCCAGAACATGGAAGTTCCCGAGGCCGCCCGCGAGTTCGTGAAGAAGCAGGCCGAGACTGCCAAGGAGCGCGCCGCCGACTTCTACGCCGGTTCGGAAAAGGCCACTGATGCGATCGAGTCCGCCGTTGCCGGTTCGGTCAGCGAAGCCGCCAAGATCAGCCGCAATATCCAGCAGGCGTTGTACCAGGACGCCGAGGCGTTTTTCGCCGGCATCGACAAGCTGGCGTCGGCCAAGTCGCTGAACGAGGCGGTGCAGATCCAGTCCGACCTCCTGCGCACGCGCGGTGAAACGCTCGTGTCGAGGGCCAAGGCCTCGAGCGAATATCTGAGCAAGCTCGTGACCGAGAGTGCGAAGACCGCTCAGGACAACTTTGCCAAGGTCTACAACAAGACGGCTTGATTGCCTTAAGTATCAGTTGCGTCAGTTCGAAGGCTCGCTTCACGCGGGCCTTCTTTTTTGGCTCTCCACGTCATGCCCGGGCTTGCCCCGGGCATCCACGCCTTACCTTCCTGTGTCGATCAAGACGTGGATGGCCGGGACAAGCCCGGCCATGACGAAGGTGGGCCGTCGCGCTAGGATCGAAGCTGGTTCGTCCTCGATGAAACCCTCATGATCCTTCCCACGACATTCTCGTTCGACACTCCCACTGACGCCGCACGCGCCGCCGAACTGCGGCGGATCAAGGCGCTGGCGACGCTCGTTCTGACCGGCACGCTCGCGCTTTTCGTCGCGGCAAAGCTGCTATTGCCCCTCCACCCCGTGTTCGGCTTTGTCGCCGCCTTTGCGGAAGCTGCGACCATCGGTGGCCTCGCCGACTGGTATGCGGTAGTGGCGCTGTTCAAGCGGCCGCTCGGCCTGCCGATCCCGCATACGGCGATTATTCAGGCCAATCAGAACCGGATCGCCGAAAAACTCGGCGAATTCATCGAAGTGCATTTTCTCGAACCCGGACCTGTCGAGGCCAAGTTGCGCCAGATCGATTTCGGCTCCTTCATCGCCGACTGGCTCCGCGACCGCAAGCGCAGCGCCGATCTCGCCCGCTTCGCGCTCCGCCTTTTGCCCGAGGCGGTGAGCGCGACCGAAACTTCCGGGTTGATGAATTTCATCAGCCGCCGCATCGCCAGCCAATTGCAGGATATCGATCTTGCGCCGCTCGCCGCCGGAACGCTGCGGGCGTTCGTGGCAGAGCGGAGGCATCAGGGCTTGCTTGATGACTTCCTGCGCGGCGTGCACGAGATGCTAACGCAGGCCGAGACCATGGCTATGATCCGCGAGAAAGTCCGCGCCGAACTGCCGACGCTTTTGAAGCTCTATCGCGCTGACAAGTTTCTGGTGAACAAGATCGTCGCCTCGGCAACGGCCTTCCTCGAGGAGGTACGCAAGGATCCCGACCATCCGTTCCGCGGTGAATTCGACCGCATGGTGCTGTCCTTCGTCGACCGGCTTTCCAATGACAAGAGCTATGGCGATCGCATCGACGGCTTGAAGCGCGACCTCCTTGCGCGCCCCGAACTCGGCGAACTTGCGCGAACCATGTGGGCGAATGCGCGCTCGTTCATCGAGCGCAGCGCCAGCGGCGAGAGCCAGGTATTGCAACAGCATCTTGCCGGCATGTTCGTGAAAGCAGGCGAGGCGCTTGCAGCCGATTCCGAATTGCGCGGTGAAATCAACGAGGGATTCGTCACTGTGCTGCGCAGTTTCATCGCCGATCAGAAAAGCGGCGTATCCACTTTCATCGCCGATCAGGTCAAGGCGTGGGACATGGGACAATTGATTTCGCTGATCGAGATCAATGTCGGCCGCGACCTGCAATACATCCGATTCAACGGCTCGTTGATCGGCGGGTTGGCAGGGCTTGCGCTCTACACCTGTGAATTCCTGCTTCGCTTGTTGTGACTTTTAGATCACTGCTGCGATTTAAGCTGCCCGGAGCCATTGTCCGGCCGGCTGGCGGCCGCTTGAATGTTGGAATCAGTATCATAGCTCTATCGACGTTGTTGCACTGCAGAACGACCGTGTGAGAACCGCGTTTTCCGAAAACGACTGATTGGCCGCTTTTTTTAAAGCGGGTCATGGAGAGGAATACGATGTCCGCCACCGCCCAGACGCTGCGCCCGCCGTCGAGAACCCTGATGTTTCTGGAAGGACGCGCGATTTCCGAGTTTGGCGCGTTTCTCGGCGCGCTGCCGCTATTGAGCCTGGCGCCTGGCGGCGATGGGCATCCGGTGCTGGTGCTGCCCGGCCTCGTCGCATCCGACGTTTCGACACGGCCGCTGCGCAGCTTCCTGGAAAACCGCGGCTATGCGGTGACCGGCTGGCGGCAGGGTCGCAATCTCGGCCTGCGCCAGGGCGTGCAGCATGCGATGATCGATCTCGTGCGCGAACTCGCCGACAGCCATAAACGCAAGATCAGCATGGTCGGCTGGAGCCTCGGCGGTCTTTATGCGCGCCAGCTCGCCAAGATGTTGCCCGATCGCGTGCGCTCGGTGATCACGCTTGGCAGTCCGTTCGCGAGCCACCCAAGGGCAACCAACGCCTGGCGCGTCTATGAGATGGCGAGCGGGCGCCGCGCCGACGAGCAGGACCCGCGGTTTGGCGGACGGCTGTCGGAAGCACCGCCGGTGCCGACCACCGCAATCTTCAGCCGCACGGACGGCATCTGTGCGTGGCAAGGCTGCATGGAAAGGACCTCTGCGATGTCGGAAAGCATCGAGGTCGAAAGCAGCCATTGCGGCATGGGTCATCATCCGGCGGTCGTCTACGCGGTCGCCGATCGCCTCGCCCAACCCGAGGGGCAATGGAAGCCGTTCGACCGGAGCGGCTGGCGCAGCCTCGTTTATCCCGATCCGAGCCGGTAAGATTAGCGCGCTGGCGCGTTGGACTCGCATTGTTCGTCATGGCCGGGCAAAAGCGCGAAGCGCGCTTCGCGCTAGATGTCCCGGCCATCAACGTCTTTTCCGCCGGCAACGTTTTGTCGTGGATGCCCGACAAGCCCGGGCATGACGAGATTTCCGAAAGCATTAATTTAGTTCGAGCGTCGCAACGCCGCGCCCAGAACCGTTACGTCATTGTCGCAGAGGCGGAAAACGCGCTATGCGTCTGTCATGCCGCAGCCGCTTGGACGCATCATCGACGAGCTCAAGCGCGAACCCTCGCGCACCGGCTCGATCGTCATCACCGTATTCGGCGATGCGATCGTGCCGCGCGGCGGCTCGGTCTGGCTCGGAACGCTGCTGAAATTCTTCGAGGCGCTCGATATCGACAGCGGCGTGGTGCGCACCGCGATGTCGCGCTTGGCATCCGATGGCTGGCTCGAACGCGAGAAGGTCGGGCGCAACAGTTTTTACCGTCTGACCGACAACGGCCGGCACACGTTTGCGGCCGCCACCACGCATATCTACGATTCGCCCCCGTCCGACTGGACCGGCCGCTTTGAGCTCTTGCTGATCGGCAGAGCCGAGGATCGCGACATCTCGCGCGATGCGCTCAAGAACGCAGGCTTCGGAAGCCCGTTGCCGGGCGTGTGGGTCGCACCGTCAGGTGTTCCGATCCCCGAGGAAGCCGCATCCGCGATCCGTCTCGAAGTATCGGCCGAAGACGACAGCGGTCGTCGTCTCTTGCGCGAGAGCTGGCCGCTCGATCGCACGGCGGAAGCCTATCTGAAATTCATGCGGAGTTTCGAGCCATTGCGCGGTTGGATCGGCCGCCGCGGCCGGCTCAGCGATGAGGACGCCTTCACCGCGCGAGTCCTGCTGATCCATCATTACCGTCGCGTCGTCCTGCGCGATCCGCTGTTGCCTGCTGTGTTGCTGCCTGCGGATTGGCCGGGGCGGGCCGCCCGGGGCCTGTGCGGGGAAATCTACCGCGGGCTGCTACCGGCATCCGAGCAATGGCTCGACCGGCACGGGTCGAACGAAAGCGGGCCATTGCCGCCCGCAGGTGTGGAACTGGAGCGGCGTTTCGGCGATTAGGTTTGGTCGATTAATATGTTACAGAATTATATTGCATATTGAAGTTTTTGTTATATATTGCCGGCAATGATTGCGGAAAGGTCGGCGCATGTACACCCAGGCGCTCAATACGTCGGAAGCCGAAGATCGCAACCTCGAAGATGCGGCGCGTGCTGCGCAGTTCCAGGCGCGCATCGACGCCGAGGAACGCATCGAGCCGAATGACTGGATGCCGGCGGCCTATCGAAAGACGCTGGTGCGGCAGATTTCGCAACACGCGCACTCCGAGATCGTCGGCATGCTGCCGGAAGGCAACTGGATCACCCGCGCGCCGACGCTGCGCCGCAAGGTGGCACTTCTGGCGAAAGTGCAGGACGAATGCGGCCACGGTCTTTACCTCTACGCCGCCGCCGAGACGCTCGGCTCTTCCCGGGAAGAACTCGTCGACCAGATGCTGGCGGGGAAGGCAAAATATTCCTCGATCTTCAATTACCCGACGTTGACCTGGGCCGATATCGGCGTGATCGGCTGGCTGGTCGATGGCGCGGCGATCATGAACCAGATCCCGTTGTGCCGCTGTTCCTATGGCCCTTATGCGCGCGCGATGATCCGGGTGTGCAAGGAGGAATCGTTTCATCAGCGGCAAGGCTACGAGATCACGCTGACGCTTTCGCGCGGCTCGCAAGAGCAGAAGGCGATGGCGCAGGATGCCTTGAATCGCTGGTGGTGGCCGGTGCTGATGATGTTCGGGCCGCCGGACCAGGCAAGCCAGCACAGCGACACTTCCACCAAATGGAAGATCAAGCGTTTTTCCAATGATGAGCTGCGCCAGAAATTCGTCGATGCGACGGTGCCGCAGGCTCACTATCTCGGGCTGACGATTCCCGATCCCGGCATGAGACTGAATGCGACGACCGGGCATTGGGAATACAGCGCAATCGACTGGGAAGAATTCAAGCAGGTGCTGGCCGGCAACGGCCCCTGCAATCGCGACCGCTTGGCGGCGCGGCGCAAGGCGCATGATGAGGGCGCCTGGGTGCGCGAGGCTGCCGCGGCCTATGCGGAGAAGCGCCGGCAACGCGCCGCGGCGCGCGCTGCGTAAAGGAGGTCACATGGCCACACCCAACACGCCGCTGTGGGAAGTCTTCATTCGCAGCCGCAACGGGCTTGCGCACAAGCATGTCGGCTCGCTGCACGCACCCGATGCCACGCTTGCGCTGCAGGCCGCACGCGACGTCTACACCCGCCGCGGCGAAGGCCTGTCGATCTGGGTCGTGCCGTCGAGCGCGATCACCGCCTCGGAACCGGCTGAAAAGGGCATGATGTTCGAACCCGCGGAATCCAAGATTTACCGCCATCCGACCTTTTACGACGTGCCCGAAGAAGTCGGGCATATGTGAGGAAGAGACGAACTTCCGAACGTCATTGCGAGGGGCAAAGCGACCAAGCAATCCATCATGGTTTTGTCAAGGAACAGTCTGGATTGCTTCGCGGAGCTTGTCATCGGGCGCGCATTCGCGCGACCCGTTGGCTCGCAATGACGAGTTAGACAACAGGCTTGTTGCCATGGCCACGCCGTCGATCAAAATCTCCGAAACCCCGCTGGTGCTGTACACGCTGCGCCGGGCTGACGACGCGCTTGTTCTCGGCCATCGGTTGTCGGAATGGTGTGGACACGCGCCGATGCTCGAAGAAGACATGGCGCTTGCCAATATGGGGCTCGACCTGCTCGGCCAGGCGCGCGAGCTTTATGCTTATGCAGGGGAGGTCGAAGGCTGCGGCAACGACGAAGACAAGTTCGCCTATCTTCGCGATGTGCGGCAATACCGCAATCTTCTCCTCGTCGAACAGCCCAATGGCGATTTCGCGCGCACCATGGTGCGGCAGTTTTTCTATGCCGCATTCGCCGACCTCTATTGGCGCGCAATGATGAAGTCGAAGGACGCGACGCTGGCGGCGATCGCGGCGAAGTCGGAGAAGGAAAGCGCTTATCACCTTCGCCATTGCTCGGAATGGATCGTCCGGCTTGGCGATGGCACCGAGGAGAGCCACGCTCGCGTACAAACCGCGATCGACGATCTCTGGGCCTTTACCGGCGAGATGTTCGAGACCGACGACAGCGAGCGCGCTCTGATCGATGCCGGTATCGCCATCGATGCAACGGCGTTGCAGGTGAAATGGCTCAAGACCGTTTCCGATGTCGTGGGCGAAGCGACGCTTGCTTTGCCCAGGAGCGACTGGATGCAGCAGGGAGGCCGCAGCGGGCGGCACAGCGAACATCTCGGGCATCTGCTCAGTGAATTGCAATCGATGCAGCGAACGTTTCCGGGGAGCAAATGGTGATCGCCATGTTCGATGATGCCGGGTTGCGGCGGCACGCCTGGGATGTCGCGGCGAGCGTCGTCGATCCCGAGATTCCGGTTCTGACCATCGCCGACCTCGGCGTGTTGCGCGAGGTCACGGTCGAGGAAGGGCGCGTCGAGGTGACGATCACGCCGACCTATTCGGGTTGTCCCGCAATGAACATGATCACGCTTGAGATCGAGCTGGCGCTGGAGCGCGAGGGGTTTCGCGACGCAAGGGTGCGCACCGTGCTGGCGCCGGCCTGGACCACCGACTGGATGAGCGAAGAGGGTCACCGCAAACTCCGGGAATACGGTATCGCTCCGCCGCAAGCCGCGAACTCCCGCCGAGGTCTGTTCGGCAAGGACCATGTGGCATGCCCGCAATGCGGATCGCTCGATACCGAGGTAATTTCCGAATTCGGCTCGACCGCCTGCAAGGCGCTGTGGCGCTGCAAGACATGCCGCGAGCCGTTCGACTATTTCAAGTGTCATTAGAAAATGTCGGCACCACGTTTCCACCGCCTTGCCGTCAGCGACCTGCGCCGGGAGACCGCAGATGCGGTGTCGCTGACCTTTGCGATCCCGAAAGAGCTTGCCGAAGACTATCGCTTTTCTCCCGGCCAATATCTGACCTTGCGAACCATGATGGATGGCGAGGAGGTTCGCCGCTCCTATTCGATCTGCTCCGGTCCGGACGACGGCGAATTGCGAATTGCGGTGAAGAAGATCGATGGCGGCGCGTTCTCGAACTGGGCCGCCGACGAACTGAAATGCGGCGACGAACTCGACGTCATGACGCCGACCGGCCGCTTCGGGGTGACGGCGGCGCCGGACCAGGCACGGGTTTATGTCGGCTTCGCTGCCGGCTCCGGCATCACGCCGATCCTGTCGATCGTCAAAGCCGTGTTGGTGCGGCAGCCGGACAGCCGCTTCTTCCTGTTCTACGGCAACCGCTCGGCCAGCGGTATGCTGTTTCGCGAAGCGCTCGAAGAACTCAAGGACCGCTTCATCGAACGGCTGTCGGTGTTTCACGTCATTTCGGGCGAAGAGCAGGACATTCCGATCCTGCACGGCCGGCTTGATGGCGAGAAGGTGAGGGTGCTGCTGCGATCGCTGGTGAGCTGGCAAGTCGTCGATCATGTTTTCATCTGCGGCCCTTCGGGCATGAGCGAGGATATCGAGGCGACCTGTCGCGCGATCGGGATCGCGGAGAACCGGATTCACGTCGAGCGCTTCGTCTCCGAATTCGGCGGCAAGCCGCGCCCGAAGATGGTGGTTCCGCCGACCGCGCCGCCAAAGGCGTTTGCGGCCCTCATCATTGACGGCAAGCGCCGCGAAGTGCCGATCGCCGAAGGCGAAGCCATTCTCGATGCGGCCTTGCGTGCCGGCGTCGATCTGCCCTTCGCCTGCAAGGGCGGCATGTGTTCGACCTGCCGTGCCAGGCTCGTCGAGGGCAAGGCGCAAATGGAAGTGAACTACTCGCTCGAGCCGTGGGAGTTGGAGAAGGGTTTCATTCTCACCTGCCAGGCCCGGCCTGTGACCGACAGGGTCGTGGTAGATTACGATCACGTGTGAGGTGCGAGGGCGTCGTCGGCGGCCGTCATTCTGGGGCGGGCGTCAGCGCGAACCCGGAATCCACAAGAAGCATGCGCGAGATTCCGGGTTCAGCCCTGACGGGCTACCCCGGAATGACGACAGCTACCCCTTCGGTCGCTTGTCGATCACGCGCTTGGCCTTGCCGAGCGACCGCTCCAGCGTTTCCGGCGCCACCGCCCTGATCCGCGCCGTAATTCCAATGGTGCTCTTGATGTGATGGGTGATGCGCTCGGCGTGCTCGAAAAGCCCCTGACCGTCCCAGTGCTCGGCCCGCGCTTCGGCCAGCACCGTCATCTCGTCCATCCTGCCCTCGCGCGTCAGTTCAATGACGAAATGGCCGCCGCACCAATCGGTCGCCAGCAGCGCTTCCTCGATCTGGGTCGGAAACACATTGACGCCACGCAGGATGATCATGTCATCGGAACGGCCGGTGACCTTCTCCATCCGCCGCATGCCCACTCGCGCCGTGCCTGGCAACAGTCGCGTGAGGTCGCGCGTGCGATAGCGAATCACCGGGAAGGCTTCCTTGGTCAGCGAGGTAAAGACCAGCTCGCCCTTTTCGCCGTCCGGCAGCACCGCGCCGGTATCGGGATCGATCACCTCGGGGTAGAAATGATCCTCCCAGATGTGCAGCCCGTCCTTGGTCTCGATGCACTCCTGCGCGACGCCCGGACCGATCACCTCCGACAGGCCATAGATGTCGGTGGCGTCCATGTCGAAGGCCGCCTCGATTTCACCGCGCATCGCGTTGGTCCAGGGCTCGGCGCCGAAGATGCCGATTTTCAGCGAGGATCGGCGCGGATCGAGGCGCTGGCGCTTGAACTCGTCGAGGATCGCCAGCATGTAGCTCGGCGTCACCGTGATGATGTCAGGCTTGAAATCGTTGATAAGCTGCACCTGCCGCTCGGTCATGCCGCCGGAAACCGGCACCACGGTGCAGCCGAGCTTTTCGGCGCCGTAATGCACGCCCAGACCCCCGGTGAAAAGACCATAACCATAGGCGTTATGGATGATCATGCCGGTGCGGCCGCCGGCGGCACGGAGCGAGCGCGCCATCACTTCCGACCAGGTCTCGATGTCGGCCCTGGTATATCCGACCACGATCGGTTTGCCGGTGGTGCCGGAGGAAGCGTGGACGCGGACCAGTCTTTCGCGCGGCACCGCGAACATGTTGAACGGATAGTTGTCGCGCAAATCGACTTTTGTCGTGAACGGGAATTCGGCGAGATCGGAAAGCTGTTTGAAGTCCTTCGGATGGACTCCGGCCTGATCGAAGGCTTTCCTGTAATGCGTGACATGGTCGTAGGCATGGGCGAGCGACCAGGCGAGACGCTTTTCCTGCAGCGCGATGATCTCGTCCCGCGACGCTTTTTCGATCTCATCGATCTCGGCGCGATAGTTGCGGGTGCTGATTTTCTTGCCGGTCGAAGCCATCGCGCGTTTCCTCTAATGTCCCGTCATTTCCGTCCGGCGGCGGCCTCGGCCATCGGCACCAAGGCGCCGCCGATGGTCCGCGAATGACCGCGCAACTCGGCGATGACCGTATCATTCACCGTGACGCGTACGTCGTAAATCCCGGAACGGCCCGTCCGCGAGATTTCCCGCGCGCTGGCCACCAGGTGGTCGCCGAGCTTACCCGGCCGGATGAAGGATATGTTGCATTGCGCGGCGACCGTGCGCTGGTTGTGGGAGTTGCAGGCGAAAGCAAACGCCGAATCCGCGAGCGTGAAAATGAAGCCGCCATGGGCGATACCATGCCCGTTGACCATGTGCGGCTGGATGGTCATTGCCAGCACGGCCTGACCCGCTTTCACCTCCACCATCTCCATGCCGAGGCCCTGGCTGGCGCCGTCTTCCTTCCACATCGCTTCCGCGCAGGCCCGCGCCAGCTCGTTGGGCGAAAGTGCGGCCTTGAAATTCACCTTTTACCTCCCCGGTCGCGCCGGGCCATTGTAACAAGTCTCTTGTATAGCGGCGTCAGTCGGTTAGTCATGGGACTAGCGCGGTGAATTTGAAGTTCCTATCAGTGTTGCTGCCATCTCATCACAGGAACTTCAAATTCAAAAACCGCACTGGAAACATTAACTTGCTAGTGCTCCTTTGATTCCGAAGTTCGCATCAGAGGTCGCCGCGAATATTTGCGAACTTCGGAATCGGAGCACTAGCGCGGTGAATTTGAAGTTCCTATCAGTGTTGCTGCATCACAGGAACTTCAAATTCAAAAACCGCACTGGAAACATTAACTTGCTAATGCTCCTTTGATTCCGAAGTTCGCATCAGAGGTCGCCGCGAATATTTGCGAACGTCGGAATCGGAGCACTAGTGCGGTGAATTTGAAGTTCCTATCAGTGTTGCTGCAATCTCATCACAGGAACTTCAAATTCAAAAACCGCACTGGAAACATTAACTTGCTAGTGCTCCTTTGATTCCGAAGTTCGCATCAGAGGTCGCCGCGAATATTTGCGAACTTCGGAATCGGAGCACTA